>VYKZ01000073.1_pt1 | contig 26204 bp, 19 predicted proteins | sample 5114421 | NCBI WGS metagenome assembly VYKZ01 (sample SAMN12291788, study PRJNA351875) | freshwater metagenome | isolation source: freshwater lake | place: USA: Michigan, Gull Lake | collected 2013-08-08 | reverse complement strand
GGCACGACAAATTCAAATACGTCACCTTCAGTTAGCTTGACGCGCTTCCGAGTTGCTTTCTTGTCAGTTGTCATAGGCTTTTGTATACCTGCCCTTAAGGCAGCTCACCACCCAGTTCCCGTCGAACCAGAGGTTTTCTGGGCTCCCCAATAGCGGCCATCGGGCAATGCCCGATGGCCGCATTCAAAGTCAGATTTCGGTACGCTCAGCCAGGATCAGCGCATCCTCCACGTCGACGCCAAGATAGCGAACGGTGGTCTCGATTTTGGTGTGCCCCAAAAGGATCTGCACCGCGCGCAGGTTGCCTGTGGCACGGTAAATCATCGCTGCCTTCGTTCGCCGCATCGAATGTGTTCCATAGTCTTCTCGCCGCAGTCCGATGGCTGTAACCCATTCATCTACTAGCCGGGCATATTGGCGCGTGCTCATGGCGGAGTTATAATTGAACCGACTGGGGAACACAAAGTCCTCAGCTGCACCGCCACAGCGCTGGAGCCATGTCGCAAGGCTCCCGCGAGCGTCAGCGGTAATCTCAAACTGCACAGGTCGGCCCGTCTTCTGCTGGATCACCAGTGCCCGCGTCCGAAAATCGGTCCCAGCTACCAGATCGGCGATCTTCAGCTTCACAAGGTCACAGCCGCGCAGCTTGCTGTCGATGGCAAGATCGAACAGCGCCCTGTCGCGCAGTCGCTCCTCGCGGTCGAGAAAGAAGCGGATCGCCCAAATTTGCTTCTGAGTGAGAGGCCGCTTTGCACCGACGCTTTTGCCAGCATTCCAGGCCACGCGATTTTGCATTGCAGGGTCAATGTGAGAGTAGGTCATCGTCATTCTCCTTGGCCGTAATTGGCCAAGAGCAAAGAACGGGCACCAACTGGTTCGCGGGAAATAAAGCGGACGTTGTTGCAGCGAATCCTTATGACCGCTTTAGGGAAGGATGGCGATCAGCCTCGTGACCAATATTGGGGCGCAAAGCAGACAGCTGGAGCAGGCAATCCAAAGTGCGCTAAATTTCCGGCACAAGCTACCCAGGTGCTATCGGATCCGTATTGGTATTGAGGCTAGATCTTGCATCGCGATGACGCTCAATCAGCTGGCGCAAGCTTTCAGTCAGCACAAGGGTGGCGGAACCCAGTTTGATTACCTCGACCTCACCCCGCGCGATCAGTAGGTACAGGGTGCTTCGGCTTATGCCAGTGAAGCGGCAGGCATCGGGAACCCGCATGGTGATTGGCTCGATGGACAGCGGAGACAAAGGGGGAAGGGGATGTTCATGCATAGCGCTAATAATCATCTTGATGCTGCCAGGAGGGTCTAAAGCCATCAACCGCAGCCGTCACCCCGGCCAGACGACGTGCAACCGCCTCCAGCGCCTGCTCAAGCGGGATTTCGTCAGGGGTAGTATCAGGCTCGGCATCGTCCATCCCGCACAGCTACATCCCCATGCCGAGCCCGCGCGAGATGCCGAGTGATTTCTGGAGGTCCTGAGACAGTGTCTTCGTGCTCATAGCGTCCAGCCCCAACTGCGGACGCCGGTTTGCCAGCACCGACTCAAGCTGCGGGTCGCGCTCCAACCCCTTCGCCATGCCGACCAGCGAGGAGCGCGCCTTGTCCGAAGCCGCCGCGCTGCCGTCCTTGCGGAGCGCCCGGTACTGCTGAGACTGCCGCTGCCACTGATCGACAAAACTGTCAGCCCGCCGCTCATTTGCGGCGGCAACTCGCTGCTCCTCGATCCGCAGCTTTGCCTGCTGCTCCATCGCCTGGATGGCCCGATCGGTCTTGCCCTTCACCGCTTCGGGAATGAGGCTGAGATCCCGGTTCACGGCTTTGCGAAGATCGCCAAAGCTGTCGGGCCTCAGCGCATTGAGCTCCGCCCCGGCCTTGGCTAGCGCAGTACGTTGCGAGGCGAGCGGCTGAAGCCCCTTGTCGCGCATGGCGACAATGTCCTGCGCGACGCGTGCAAACCGCTGCACAGCCTTGTCGAACACCTGCTTGTCGCTCGCCTGTTCGGACAGGGCGATCTTCGGTTTTGCCTGCGCGGCTGGCTCGCGTTGTGTCGCTGCGGTTGTGCCCTTGAGCAAATCGGCCAGATGGCCGCTACGGCTGACCTTGACCCCGGCGCGAGCCTCCCGCTGCGGCTGCTGCTCTGCCACTTTCTCCGGCACCTGCGCATAGTCGCTCGCCATATCCTTGCCCCGCTCTCGGCCGAGCGTGCGGGTGAGTGCCTTGCGATCGACAAAGTCATCCTTGCCGTAATGCAGATCGACCTGGGACCGGTGCCGCGACAACGCAACATATGCCCCATGGCTGTCCATGCCCGGTGTTGCCAGCAGCTTGACCTGATCGACGGTCATGCCCTGCGCCTTGTGGATGGTGGCGGCATAGCCATGATCGAGATGCGCATAGTCCTTGAGGTCGAACGCCACCGCCTTGCCATCGTCGAGCTTCACCGACATGCGCAAAGCGCTGACGCTCTCTACGGTCCCGAGCGATCCGTTCTTCACACCAAGCGAGCGTTCGTTCTTGAGGAACATCACCCGGTCACCATCGGCAAACTGCCGCGCGCCGCGCTCGACCCTGAGCGCAACGTCCTCGCCCAGAGCGCCGCTGGCGCGTACTTTCTCGCGCACCGCCTCGTTGAGCGCGCGGACCTCGTCATTGGTGTGCGTGAGGATGATCCGGCTGGCATCGGGTTTCCCCTGCCGGTCCCGTTCCCAGGCATCGACCAGCGCGGCGCGCGCAGCCTCGCGCGTTTCCGCGACACAGATGCTGCCGGCCTGCTCATAGCGACCGAGCGCATCGCCCGTCCTTCCGGTAGCAAGCTCACGCGTCGCTTCGCGCTGCCAGTCGATCTGTTGCCGCCGGATCGATGCGATCTCCACCGCACCATGCCGCTCCGCTGCAGCCCGGAACGCAGCGCCTGCCTCGATCGCCTGCAACTGCTGCGGATCGCCCACCATCACGACCTTCGCACCAACGCGCTCGGCTTCGGATATCACGCGCTCCATCTGCCGCGTGCCGAGCATGCCAGCCTCATCGATGACCAGCACATGTCTGCTGGTGAGCTGTTCCCTTCCCTGCGCCCATTGGTGCTCCAGGCTGGCAAGTGTGCGCGACGGGATGCGCGAACCATGCTCCAGCCCTTCGGCTGCAATGCCGGACAGGGCTGCACCCTGCACCGTATAGCCAGCACGCACCCATGCTTCGCGCGCAACCCCCAGCATCGCGCTTTTCCCCGTTCCGGCATATCCGATGACGTTGCTGACGCCCTTTGCCGATGTGACATGCTCCAGCGCACCGCGCTGCTCGGCCGACAGGTCCATGCCGCGGGCTTTTGCATTGGCAAGTGCAACTTCCCGATAGCGGTCGGGCACAGCATGGCTGCGCCGGGCTTCGAGCCGGATCGTCGCACGCTCAAGCCTCTGCTCGGTCTCGATCATCTCGCGCGAAGTGAACCGGTCATTGCCCCTGCCGTCCTTGCCCAGTGCAATAAGCTCGGGCGCGGTCTTCACCGCCGACATCACCGCATCAAACTGCTCCTTGTCGGCGCTGTGCCGGTCGGCGAACATTGCAAGGTCGCGCGTCGTGAACGTCGCCTGCTGATGCGTGATAGCATTGAGGGCAATGTTTGGATCGGCAATAATCTTCTCGCCGTTCGATCGCGCGATATCGGCATGCTCTGCCAGCCTCTCGGGTGAAAGACCTTCGCCCGCCATGCGCGCGGCAGCTGCGCCGATCTTCGACTGCGGCTCCAGGTCGATGCCCTGCGCGGCGAGCGAGCGGTGATCGATCCGCGCATCGATATCGAGCTCGGCCATGCGCTCGTTGGCATGGGTGGCCCAGGCTTCGCGCCAGTGGGTGAGCAACTCGGTACGGTTCCAGTCGCGCACCTTCGGGCCGAATGCGGCGACACCATCCTCGCCAACCACGATCTCGCGCATGGTCAGCATGACATGCGCGTGCGGCTTGGCTTCGCCATCTGCGCCGATATCCCAATGCACATTGAGATCGGCGATCATGCCCCGGTCGACAAATTCGGCTCTGACAAAATCTCGTGCCAGTTCGATCGCCTGCGCCTGCGTCATCTCGCGGGGCAGCGCGAACTCAATCTCGCGGGCGAGCTGAGCGTCCTTGCGCACCTCTGCCGCCTCGACACCGTTCCAGAGCTTTTCGCGATCGGACCAAGCTTCGTTCGCGCCGTCGGGCAGCATGATCTCGCTGTGAACGACGCCAGCCTTGTTGGTGAAATCGTGCGTGCGCCCGAGCCGGTCATCGTGCAGCCGCTCGGCAGCGCGATAGGCCGCAGCGGCGAGCGCAGACGATCCTGCAGCGCGGGAGATGGCTTTGGCCGAGAAGTGGAAGATCGCCATGGCGACATACCATTTACGGCATTTTGCGCACGTCGGCACGACGTATAAGCGCGCCCTCCACCGATCTGGTCGCTGCAGATTTGACGGGGTCTCACGATGACCCAGCCTCTTGTCTGCGAGATGGACGAGGGATAGCTGGTTGGTCCTTCACCGACAACGGAAGCATCAAACCCATGCGCAAACCGAGAGATTACGACGCCGGACTGCGAACTCTGAACGACAAGGCTGGAGCAAACCGGGTTGTCGGCTGCTGGCGCATCAGGCGCGGCATGATTAGGCGAGTGCCCATCGGTGATTTGCCGGATCGGGTATAACCCGATTGGCGGTTCAAACGGCCTTGCTTTCCAGCAACGCAATCCGTTCCGAACAGATCGCGTGAACCGCCCGGCCAAGCTCCTCTACGCACCCGCCAAGCCACAGCAGCTCCTCTTCGGTAATCCGATAGTGCTTCGAGTAGCGAGCCTTCACATAGGCCTCTTTCAGCTTCTCAAAGCGGGCACGATCAACGCGACTGTCACGAGGCCAGGCATCGACCAAGCGCATGTCGATCCGCTCGGCCTGGGTACGCAGGAAGCCGAGATTGTGCACGTGGGGCGAATAGAAGGTGCAGACCAGAAGCACGCAATGGTACATGCGTTCTGCAGACTGATGGAGGTCGAAGACAGCCTTTTTCAGCTTGCCTCGGTTCTTTGCGTCATTGAAGCCGTCGAAAAAATCTGAAGCGCTCGGCATCCACTCGTCAAAATACTCACGCGCCATTGCCAGCGCCTGCTCCGGCGTTTTGGGCTTAGGCGTATGCAGTACCCTCTCATCCGCTTCGTGCATTGCGATGCCGTCCTTGGCCACGTCCATAAAAAAATATCGCCCATGGGCGAGGCCGTCATTCACCTCCTGTAACGTGTGAACGATGAAGTTGACCGGCGTATGCAGCGTCCGGTCGATCGCCAGCTCGCGGATCAGTCGGTCCTCGAGCTTCAGCCAGTAATCGACGCGTTCGGTCAGCCGCTTGTCGTTGACGATGATCAGCAGATCGAAGTCGGAGCGATAGCCCTTGGCCGTGTGCGGTTCATCGACCCAGCCACCACGCGCGTAGCTGCCATAGAGGATCAGCTTCTCGATCCGGCCCTTCTTCTTCCACTGGTGCGTGGCAAGCGCCAGGGCATCTTCGAACTCTTCGAAGATGATCTGCTTCACGCGCTCAAGCTCGCGCTGCTTGTTGGCCGGGAGATGATCAAGGTCGGTTCGCATGGGCAGGGGTACCCTGTAGACATGGGTTACGATTGGCAAGGTCGAAGCAGCATCACCAGCGCCAGAATTGCCACCAGTCTGGCGGCTTCTCTGTCGGCATCTGCATCAGCACGAAAAGCGCGTTGGCAAAATGCTGCTCGACCTCCTGCAAGGTCATGCCGTGTTTGTTTGCAAGCTGGCGGTAGCTGCGCTCATCGACGCGAATGCCAAGGAAGATTTCGCGGTCGAGCGGCTCCATCCGCTCGACCGCTCTCTCGAACTTGCGCAAACGCCTGCGCTCTGCGCGCGACAGGCGAGACACCTCAACTGTCCTTGTCGCAATAGGCGGCCCACTCGGCCATCATGACCCGGCGCTTCTCCAGCAGATTGCCACGCCGGTAGGCCGCCTCGGTCTTGTTGGCGACCGTATGGGCGAGGGCTGCCTCCGCCACATCGCTAGGATGATTGGTCTCCTCGCTGACCCAGTCGCGGAACGATGATCGGAACCCGTGTGGGGTGTAGGGCTGACCCATTTCCTTCATCAGCATCGACAATGTCATGTCTGACAGCGGCTTGATGCTGCGAATGCCGGGAAAGACATACTGGCAGTCGCGCAATCGCAATTGAGCGCAGCGGCGCAGGATACGCAGCGGACGTGGGGTAAGGGGCACAACATGCTCGCGGAATGCCTTCATACGCTCCTTAGGAAGCGTCCAGAGGGCTTCCTCCATATCAACCTCATCCCAGGTCATGCCGCGCACCTCGCCCGATCTGGCGGCGGTGTAGATCGCAAATTCAAGGGCAAGGCGGCTGAACGATTCCCGAGCACGCAGCTTCTGGATGAACTTTGACACTTTCTCGTATGGCATGGCAGGAAAATGCCCGTCCTTGCGCGGCTGACGCGGCAGGCCTTTCGAGATGGCGCGCATTGGAGCCTCGGTCTCGCGGTAGCCAGACGCATAGGCCCAGTCGAGGACGGCCCCAATGCGCTGGCGGACTCGCCGAGCCGTTTCGGGCTTCGCCAGCCAGATTTCAGCGAGAACGTCGCGGATCATGGGGCCGGTGATTTTGTCGACCTTGTGCTTCCCGATGGATGGAAAGACATACATTTCGAGCGTGCGCATCCATTGGGCGTGGTGCTTGCCATTGCGCCAGGTCTTCGAATGAATGTCGAAGACCTTATAGGCCGCGTCCTTGAAGGTCGGCACCGCTTCGAGCTTGCGCCGCTCAAACTGAGGGTCGAGGCCCATTTCCATCTGGCTGCGGACCTCACGTGCCCGCTCGCGAGCCTCAGCAAGGCTTACCTTGCTACAGCTGCCCAAGCCGAAATCGCGGCGGTGGCCCTGTTTCTGAACCCGGCAAACCCAGCTGCTACTCCCTCCCGGCCTTTCGTAGCGAAAAAGGCCGTCACCAAAACTCACCCGGCGGGTGGTCGAGGTCTTGGTCTTCGGGTCGGTGTTCGAAGTCGTTTTCATAGAGGTGATCATGATCATCTGTCCCACATTTGCAAAAATGTCGGCTTGGACGACGTGGGACACACAGGGATCCGAATCACCAGCGCACCCCGCAGGGGAGCTGGACTTTTGGAGTTGATCAGGGATGATGCGGGATTCGAATGTGGCGGAGCGGGTGGGATTCGAACCCACGATAGGCTTTTGACCTATACACACTTTCCAGGCGTGCGCCTTCGACCACTCGGCCACCGCTCCGCTTGTCCTGGGAGCCGCCCCCCTAAAGGCAAGTGCGGACCAGCGCAAGAGGTGGTTTGGCGGGCGCGGCGGGGGGCGTGGCGCGCGGGCTTACAACACCATATGATAGTTCAGCGCCAGGCCCGAGATGCTGAGCTGTTCGGGACGGGTCTCGACGGTCTCGAGCGTCAGTGTCGCCCTTGCTGCTTCGGTCAGCAGGATCTCGCTGCGCCCGGCAATGTCCTCGCCCAGCTTGCAGGCGAGATTCATCTCGTCGCCAAACAGATCCTCGTCATCGATATTGAGCACCGCGCCAAAGCCGATCCCGATCGAGGCATAGAGCCTGCGATCCTCGGGGAGGATCAGGTTCGCGGCCTTGAGCTGACGCACGATCGCGCGCGCGGCGCGCACCGCGTCATCGGTCGCATCGAACAGGCAATAGAGGTTGTCGGCCTCCGCCTTGACCAGCAGCCCGCCCTTGTCCTCGATCTCGGGCATCGCCAGCCGCTTCATCTGGTGCACCATCAGCAGGAACGCCGCGATCCCGTGCCGCTGGGTGGTGCGCGAAAAGCCGCTCATGTCGAGCACCATGACCGCGCGGGTTTCGCAGAACACCTGCTCGATGGTTTCGGCCAGCGTTGCCATCCGGTCGGGAGCCTCGATCATGTCGTCGAGCAGCCGGTCGAGCGTCGCGCGGCTGTTGCGCAGCGACAGTGGGGTGTCATCGTTTTCGTCAGGAACAGCCATGATATTCTCCCCCGCGACCCTGCAAAACCTGCACCGGCTTGCGCGGTTTCGCAAGCGCCCAGCGCGTGATAGCGTGGCAGCATGACACACACCCGACTCCACAGCGCCCTGCTGCGCTCGATGGCCGCGCTTGCGCCGCTCACCCTTGTGGCCGCCGCAGAGCCTTCTGCCACCCCGACGCCCGGCGTCAGCCCCGGCGAGGTCATTGCTGCAGCCCCTTCGGATCATTGGGTACGGATTGCGCCTGCGGACCTGTTGGTGATGGACCTGGCACCCGATGCGGCGGGCAAGACGCGCCGCGTGGTGATCCAGCTGATTGCCGCGCCGATCAGCGAGCCCTGGGTTGCCAACATCCGCAAGCTCGCCGCAGCGCACTGGTGGGATGGCACAGCGATCGTGCGGGTGCAGGACAATTATGTGGTGCAATGGGGCGATCCCGATGGCGAGGATGCGGCCAAGGCCAAGCCGCTGCCCAAGGGGGTGGTGGCGTTGAGCGAGACCGATGGCCTGCGCAAACGCGACTATGTCGTCGGACTGCCGCAGAATTTCAGCGACCAGACAGGGTCGCGCTTTCCCGTACCGCCGCCCCGGTTGCCCGCCGACAGCTATGCGCGCAATCCGCATTTCTACAAGTCATGGCCGATGGCGAACGACACCAAGGGGCGGGCCGCTTCGGTCGCGGGCGAAGGCGGCGGTTATCAGGCCTGGCCGGTACACTGCTACGGCATGGTCGGCGTGGGCCGCAACATCTCGCCCGACATGGGCAGCGGGGCCGAGCTCTACACCGTGATCGGCCATGCGCCGCGGCATCTGGACCGCAACATCGCGCTGGTCGGCCGCGTGGTCGAGGGGATCGAGCATCTCTCCAGCCTGCCGCGCGGTAGGGGCGAATTGGGGTTCTACGAAACCCCCGCCGAACGCACCGTGATCCGGCAGGTTCGGCTGGCCTCGGATCTGCCGCAGGGCGAGCGGCCAGCGCTTGAATATCTCGACAGCGCGAGCGAATCATTCGCGCGCTACGCCGATGCGCGGTCCAACCGCAAGGACGCGTTTTTCAACATCCCCGCAGGCGGCGCGGATATTTGCAACATTCCAGTGCCAATTCGGAAAATTACGCAATAATGTAATAAAGTAACAAAATGATGTCGCACAGGGAAGGCGGTGCAGGTAAGCCATGGGCAAAACATCCAGCAGGAGAAGTCTGTCATGCGCGTCGGAACCGTCAAGGAAATCAAGAACCACGAATATCGCGTCGGCCTGACGCCCGAAAGCGCCCGCGAACTGGTGCAGCACGGCCATGAGGTCTGGGTGCAGAAGGGCGCAGGTCTTGGCATCGGCGAGAGCGACAACGACTATCTGCGCGCTGGCGCCAAGCTGATCGACACCGCGGCCGAAATCTTCGCCGAGTGCGAGATGGTGGTGAAGGTCAAGGAGCCGCAGTCGGTCGAGCGTGCGATGCTGCGCGAAGGCCAGATCCTGTTCACCTATCTGCACCTCGCGCCCGACCCTGAGCAGACCAAGGATCTGGTCGCGTCCAAGGCGGTGTGCATTGCCTATGAAACCGTCACCGATGCCAGCGGCGGTCTGCCGCTGCTCAAGCCGATGAGCCAGGTCGCAGGCCGCATGTCGATCCAGGCGGGCGCGACCGCGCTCGAAAAGGCGCATGGCGGACGCGGTATCCTGCTCGGCGGCGTTCCGGGCGTGGCGCCCGGCAAGGTCTGCGTGATCGGCGGCGGCGTCGTCGGTTTCAACGCGGCGCAGATGGCGGCAGGCCTTGGCGCTGACGTCACCATCCTCGATCGCAACCCCGAGGTGCTCGAGCGGCTGGGCTATTATTTCGAATCGCGTGCCAAAACGCGCTTTGCCAACGCCGCCAATGTCGCCGAATGCGTCGCGGCGGCCGATCTGGTGATCGGCGCGGTGCTGATCCCTGGCGCGGCGGCGCCCAAGCTGGTGACGCGCGAGATGCTCTCCACTATGCGTCCGGGCGCGGTGCTGGTCGATGTCGCGATCGACCAGGGCGGCTGCTTCGAGACCAGCCACGCCACCACCCATGCCGAACCGACCTATGTCGTCGACGGCATCGTGCACTATTGCGTCGCCAACATGCCGGGCGCGGTCGCGCGCACCAGCACTTATGCGCTCAACAACGTCACGCTGCCGCACATGCTGCGCATGGCCGACAAGGGCTGGAAGGACGCGCTGCGCTCTGACGCGCATCTGGCCGCGGGCCTCAACGTGTGGAACGGCCGGGTCACCTACAAGGCGGTGGCGGATGACCTTGGCTACGACTATTGTCCGATGGAAGAGGCGCTCGCCTGAGACGCCCACAGCGCAGCAGGAGAGCTTCATGATCGCAGCCCATCAGACCCCCGTCGATTCGCCTTTCGGTCGCCACAGCGAACCGCATGAGGTGCTCGCCGGGATCGATCTGACAGGCAGGAACGCGATCGTCACCGGGGGCTATTCGGGCATCGGGCTGGAAACGGTGCGCGCGCTGGCGGCAGCGGGCGCATCGGTCACCGTGCCTGCGCGTGACACCGCCAAGGCGCACGCCGCGCTGGACGGCATCGAGGGCGACATCCGCATCGCGCTGATGGACCTTGCCGATGTCGCATCGGTGCGGCGCTTTGCGCAGGGCTATGCCGCAGAGGTCACGCGGCTCGATCTGCTGATCAACAACGCAGGTGTCATGGCGTGCCCGGAAACACGGGTGGGGCCGGGTTGGGAGATGCAGTTCGGTACCAACCATATGGGTCATTTCGCGCTGACCGACGTTCTGCTGCCGTTGCTTCAGCGCAGCGGTGAATGCCGCGTGGTGGCGCTGTCATCGACCGGGCACAAGCTTTCGGACATCCGCTGGGACGACCCCAATTGGACCGATGGCAGCTATGACAAATGGAAGGCCTATGGCCAGTCCAAGAACGCCAATGCGCTCTTCGCGGTCGCGCTGAATGCGCGGCTGGCCGAAAGCGGCGGCATGGCGTTTGCCGTGCACCCCGGTGGCATCATGACCCCGCTGCAGCGGCATCTGCCGACCGAGGAAATGGTCGCATTGGGCTGGCTGAACGAGCAGGGCGAGATTGCCGAGGGCGCCCGCGCCATGTTCAAGACACCGGCACAGGGCTGCACCACCACGCTGTGGGCCGCCACCAGCCCGCTGCTGCAGGGCAAGGGCGGGGTCTATTGCGAGGATTGCAACATCGCGGCAGTCTCCAGCGGCGAGCCCGTCCGCTATCGCTTTGTCGAACCGCACGCGGTGGACAGCGACAGCGCCGAGCGGCTGTGGGACCTCAGCGGGCGGCTGCTCGCAACGGCCTGAGCCGCCCCCTTGCGCTAGCGGAAATCCGCAAACGCGATGAGCTTGCGAAACCCGGCGGTGCAGCTTGGCTTGCCATCGACCACGCGCTGCTCGACCCAGATATCGCCCGAGTGATACCCCCATTGCGCCAGCCGCTTGCGCGGCTGCGCCACCGTCTGCCCGCCCAGCCAGCGCGCGACCGCGGGTTTGAGCGCGAGCCGCGCGCGGCCCTGCGCGTTGCAGGCGCGGGTGCCGTGCCAGCTTTCGATGTTTCTCGCGAGATCGGCCTGCACGCGGGTCCGCTTGCCTGGGGCGGTGTCGTGGTCGGCGGAGCGGAAGGACAGCATCTGCGCCTGGGCGGGGCCGCCGAGCACGACCCACGCACCCAGCACGCTGGTGAGGAACAGCGCCAGACCTATCGCCACTCGCCGCATGGATTCCCCCGAAGGCCGTCCTGCCGATGGCAAGACCCGAACACCCCGATCGATCAGCCCGATGCTATGGCCGGGTGACTGGGGTGGCCTGATCGCCGGGGCCGGGGCACGAAAGATGGCCAGCAGCCAGTTGGGTCGACGAATACCCCCGGTCCCGCCGATCAGACCATGATCCTGCTAGCGCAGGCGGGGTGAATCCGGGCTGTAGCAAATTGTTGCGAAGCGGTGAAAATCGCGGAGTATGCAGGTAACGCCGCCGTTACCCGATCAGGACAGGCGCACCTTGGGGGTGGCGATCACCACCTTGTTGAGCAGCGCCTGCACCTCGGCATCGCCTTGCCACTGCTCGGCGATGCGCTTGTTCAGCGTCGCCGAATACCAGCGTTCGCCCAGCATCGCCGCCTGGCGCAGCAGCGCGACCAAGGTTTCGCGGTCGCCCATGCTGGAGGCCTGGAAGGCGGGGGTCATCCGGGTCTTGCGCTCGCCTGCGGCAAATTCGCGCTGGGCATCGGCCACCAGTACCAGATGCGCGGTCGCGGGATTGCGCACGACCGCCGTATCCAGCCTCTGTGCCAGCGCGAGCAGCTCGGGCACCTTGCGCAGACGGGCCAGCTCGCCGAATTCGCGCGCATAGGCGCGGATGTCGCCGCGCGAGATATGCGCCCAGGCCAGGCAGTTGCGGATCGTCGCGTCGTCGGGATATTGCGCCTTGAGCTGGTTGAGCTCCATCAATGCGCGTCGGTCTCTTCCCGCCTGCCAGTGGGCGCACGCGCGTTCGATCGCGATCGCCGGAGTGCCCGGCAGCAGCAGCTGCGCGGTATCATATTCGCGCTGCGCCGCTGCATCCTGACCCAGATCGGCCAGAACGTTGGCGTACCAGAAATGGCTCAGGCCATCGTGCGGGTCGAGCGTCAGCGCGCGCTGGAACGAATCGACCGCGCGCTGGGCGTCATAGCTCCACCAGTACTGGATGAAGCCATTGGCACGGTGCGCAGCCGGCAGGCGGCTGTCGAGCTTCAGCGCCTGTTCGACGGCGGATTTCGCCGCGCTATAGGCCCGGCTCTCGGTCGCCGCGCCATATTCGCGCGTGATCAGCCAGGCCTCGGCAAGACCTGCATAAGCGGGCGCGAATTCGGGATCGGCGGCGATCACACGCTCATAAAGCCCGATCGCGCGGCTGAGCGCGGCGGGCGTGCGGCGCGCCCACAGATCGCGTGCAGCGACATAGTCGCTGGCCACCTTGGGATCGCGGGGCAGAGGGACGATCTGTTCGCTGCGCGGTTCGCCGGGCGACTGCGCGCCGCCGAGCATCGGCAGCGACACGGCAAGCGCGCCAGCCAGCGCCACGGCGCCGATGGAAGGCCACAGCCAGCGCCGGGGCGATTTCGACGGTGCATCCGTCCCGTCCGATGGCGTCTGAAGCGCGGGCGGCGGTGGTGCACTGCTGGCGGGAAGCGGAGCCCCGGGCTCGGGCGCTGCAAGCGTGTCTGCAAGATCGTCCTGCTCGGCGCGGCGGGCCCAGGCGGCGAGTTCGCGCTCATAGGCGAAGACAGATCCCTGTTTTCCGCCGGGCAGGCGGTGGACGGGCAGGTCGCGCTCGCGCGCCCAGCGCATCACGGTGGTCCGGTCGCGGCGGAAATATCCGGCGATAGACTTCCAGCCATCCAGTCTGCGATCGGGGGATTCCGGCTGGTTCACCACTGGTCTCACAGATGCCTAAGCGCGCGCTCAGCAGCCCCGACACGCACGATAGCCGCCGGAACGCACGCCGACATTATCGGCAATCTGCCGATGGAGTCTATCTAATATGCTGAAAACCAAGCGGATCGTGGCCGCTTAAAATCTCGGCGGGGGCAAAGAAAAAATTTCCGGGGCCGATTGTGACCGGGATGGTAGCGGAGGAGGGACTTGAACCCCCGACCTACGGATTATGATTCCGCCGCTCTAACCAGCTGAGCTACTCCGCCATCCCGGCGCGCCCGGCGTTATTCAGCCGGGGCAGGCCGCGCGCTATAGTTGGCACTTGCGCGATGGTCAAACCAAAATGCGCCTCAACACCGCTATTGGATTGCGCCATGATGAGCAGGCTTGTTTTCCGCAGCGTCAACCGGCACATGGCGCGCAGGATCACGGTTGCCGAAGGGCTATCGAGCAGGAGAGGGATGCGGTGCAGGACAGCTATGACATTGCCATCGTCGGAGCAGGACACGCGGGCGCACAGGCGGCGATCTGCCTGCGCCAGATGGGGTTCGCAGGCTCGATTGCGCTGATCGGCGAGGAACAGTTTCCGCCTTATGAGCGCCCGCCGCTGTCCAAGGAATATCTCGCCGGCGACAAGCCTTTCGAGCGAATCCTGCTGCGTCCCGAAACCTTCTGGGGCGAGCGGCAGGTCGACCTGCAGCTCGGCAAGCGGGTGACCGCGGTCGATCCCGTCGCCAAGTTGCTGACCACCAGCGGCGGCACGCAGACCGGCTATGGCCAGCTGATCTGGGCAACCGGCGGCACGCCCCGGATGATGGATTGCCAGGGCAGCAATGCCAGCAACGTCTTTGCGGTGCGCACCCGCGCCGATGTCGACAAGATCATGGCGCGGCTCGACAACACCCAGAGCGTGGCGATCATCGGCGGCGGCTATATCGGGCTGGAAGCGGCCGCGGTGATGCGCAAGCTGGGCAAGCAGGTCACGCTGATCGAGGCGCTGGACCGGGTGCTCTCGCGGGTCGCCGGTCCTTCGCTGTCGGCGTTCTTCGAGAAGGAGCACCGCGACCACGGGGTCGATCTGCGCACCGGATACATCGTCGATCACATCGAGACCGACGAGGCGGGGCATGCCGTCGCGGTGCGCTGCGGCAATGGCGAGCGGATCGCCGCGGACATGGTGATCGTCGGTATCGGCATCATCGCGCAGACCGGGCCGCTGATCGCGGCCGGGGCAGCGGGCGGCAACGGGGTCGACGTCGACGAGTTCTGCCGCACCAGCCTTCCCGATGTCTATGCCATCGGCGATTGCGCCGCGCACGCCAACGCCTTTGCCAATGACCGGGTGATCCGGCTGGAATCGGTGCAGAATGCCAACGACCAGGCCAAGGTCGCCGCAAGCCACATCATGGGAACAGCAGAGCCCTATCAGGCGGTACCGTGGTTCTGGTCCAACCAGTATGACCTCAGGCTGCAGACCGTCGGCCTGTCGCTCGATTACGATCAGGAACTGGTGCGCGGCGATCCTGCCAGCCGCAGCTTCTCGGTGATCTATCTGCGCGGCGGCAAGGTGATCGCACTCGACTGCGTCAATGCCACCAAAGACTATGTCCAGGGCCGCAAGGCGGTGCTCGAAGGCGTGCCGCTCGATCTGACGGAACTGGCCAATCCGGCTATTCCGATCAAGGAAGTCAGTCACGCCTGATTGGCCGGAGTGCCGGTGCCGGACCATGGTGTCGGTCCATCGCGAAATTTTGTTGCCGGGGATGAAACAAACTTGCCCCGTCAGGGGTTAACCTTCTAATACCGCGCCATAATCGTATACGGTGTCCCCAGTTTCTGCGAGTCTGTCATTTCCTTATCCGTTCGACCAACACGAACGATCGTGAAGCACGTCGCCCTGGCAGGGCTGGCGGCGCTCGCGCTTGCCGGATGCTCTAGCGCAGAGGACGACAAGAGCGGCGAACGGCCTGTGCCCGAAGTCGGCTTCGTTGTCGTCCGGGCGAGCCCCGTGCCCGTTTCGGTCGAGCTTGCCGGGCGGATTGCCGCTTTCGAGATGTCCGAGGTTCGCCCACAGGTCACCGGCATCATCCGCCGCAGGTTCTTCGCCGAAGGCGCTGTGGTGCGGGCAGGGCAGACGCTCTATGAAATTGATCCAAGGCTGTATCGCGCGGCGACCGCAGAGGCGAACGCCAACCTCAATAGTGCGATGGCCAATGCCGAGGCAACCCGCATCCGGGCCGAGCGGCTGAAGCCGCTGGCCGAGGCGCAGGCAGTCGCGCTGCAGGATTATGTCGATGCCGCCGCCGCTGCGCGTCAGGCCGCCGCAGCGGTGCAGCAAAGCCGCGCGCAGTTGCAGACCGCCGACGTCAACCTGCAGTTCACCCGCGTTCCTGCGCCGATCACCGGACGCATCGGGCGTTCGCTGTTCACCGTGGGCGCGCTGGTCACCGGCAACCAGGCCGAGCCGTTGGCGGTGATCCAGGGGGTCGATCCCGTGTTCGTGGACATCCAGCAATCAAGCGCGGAACTGCTGACGCTGCGCCGCTCGCTCGCGCAGGGCGGGGCTGCTCCGGCCAGCGCGGAGGTCTCGCTGGTGCTGGAAGACGGCAGCGATTACGGGCCGCGCGGTGTGGTGCAATTCTCCGAAGTGATGGTCAACGCCGCGACCGGCACGGTCACGCTGCGCGCGCGCTTTGCCAATCCCCAGGGGCTGCTGTTGCCCGGCATGTTCGTCCGCGCCCGCTTCGACCAGGCGATCAACACCGGCGCCATACTGGTGCCGCAGGCCGGGCTCAGCCGCAACGCCCGCGGCCAGGCCGCGGTCTTCGTGATCGACGCGCAGAACCGGGCGACCGAACGCCAGGTGACCGCAGACAGGGCCGTGGGCACCGACTGGGTGGTCACCAAGGGACTGAAGCCCGGCGACAAGGTGATCGTCCAGGGGCTGGCCAAGGTCAGGCCCGGCGCGCCGGTCCGCCCGGTTCCGGCCAGCAAGCCGCAGGTGATCGCACCGCCGCCCCCGCCGAAGCGCGGCTGAGGCCGGCGCATGTCACGGATCTTCATCGAGCGGCCGATCTTTGCCTGGGTGCTGGCGATCATCACCATGCTGGCCGGGGTCGGGGCGATCTATCTGCTACCGATCGAGCAATATCCCGATGTCGCGCCGCCGCAGGTCAACATCCGCGCGACCTTCCCCGGGGCATCGGCGGACACGCTGGAAAACAGCGTCACCCAGATCATCGAGCAGCAGCTCACCGGGATCGACGGGCTGCTCTATTTCAATTCCAGCTCAAGCTCGCGCGGGCAGGTGACGATCAGCGCGACGTTCGAAAAGGGTACCGATCCCGATATCGCCCAGGTCCAGGTGCAGAACCAGGTCCAGCAGGCGCTGGCCCGGCTGCCGCAGCAGGTGCAGCAGCAGGGGCTGCGAGTCACCAAGTCCAACCCCGATTTCCTGCTGATCGTCGGCGTCTATGACGAGACCGACCGCAGCACCAATATCGACGTCTCCGACTTTCTCGTCTCCAACCTGCAGGATCAGCTCGCGCGGATCGAAGGCGTCGGTGAGACCAACGTGTTCGGTTCGCAATATGCGATGCGCATCTGGATGGACCCCGATCGGCTGGCTTCGGTCGGTTTGATGCCCGGTGACGTGATTACCGCGATCCGCAACCAGAACACCGAAGTGGCCGCCGGCGAAGTGGGCGGCCTGCCGCAGCCCGATACCAACCAGCTCAACGCCACGGTGACCTCGCAATCGCGGCTGCGCACCGTCGACGAGTTCAAGGCGATCATTCTCAAGTCCGAACAGAGCGGCGCGATCGTCCGCCTGTCCGATGTCGCTCGGGTGGAGTTGGGGGCAGAGAATTACTCCGCATCCAGCCGGATCAACGGCCATCCGGGGGCAGGTCTTGCGGTATCGTCCGCGCCGGGCGCCGACGCGCTGGCGACCGCAGATCTGGTCAAGCAGGCGGTCAGCGAGGCCGAGGCGAACTTCCCGCCCGGCTACAAGGTCGCCTATGCCAACGATACCACCGCGTTCATCCGGCTGTCGATCGACGAGGTCGTCCAGACGCTGATCGAGGCGATCATCCTGGTCGTCATCGTGATGTTCGTCTTCCTGCAGAGCTGGCGCGCGACATTGATCCCCACAATCGCGGTTCCGGTGGTGCTGCTGGGAACGTTCGCCATCTTCTATCTGTTCGATTTCTCGATCAACACGCTCACCCTGTTCGGGCTGGTGCTGGCCATCGGCCTGCTGGTCGATGATGCCATCGTCGTGGTCGAGAACGTCGAGCGGCTGATGGAGGAAGACCCCGAGCTCACGCCCAAGGAGGCCACGATCAAGTCGATGGCCGAAATCCAGGTGGCGCTGGTGGCGATCGCGGTGGTGCTGTCGGCGGTGTTCCTGCCGATGGCGTTCTTCGGCGGATCGACCGGGGTGATCTACCGCCAGTTCTCGGTCACCATCGTCTCGGCGATGGTCCTTTCGGCGCTGGTGGCCTTGATCCTCACGCCGGCGTTGACCGCCAGCCTGTTGCGACAGAAGCAGATCGATGGGCACGAGCGGCAGAGCTGGCTCGAGCGCCACTGGCCGGCTGGCGCGCGGCGCGTCGACAAGGCGCAACACTGGTTCAACCACGGCTTTGCGCGCGGCACCGACCGCTATGTCGCTGCGGTCGAGAAGGTCGTGGACCGCAAATGGCTGTTCCTTGCGATCTATGCGATCGTCCTGGTGCTGCTCGCGGTGCTGTTCCTGCGGCTGCCGACCAGCTTCCTGCCGACCGAGGACCAGGGCTCTGCGCGTGTGCAGTTCCGCCTGCCTGCCGGTGCCACCCAGGGTCGCACCCGCGAGGTGCAGCTGGCGATCGAGAAATACATGCTGGAAAAGGAACGCGACAACATCGCGGTGATGTTCATCGTCGCCGGTGGCGGGCAGGGCGCGGCGGGGCAGAACACCGGCCAGGGCTTCGTCAACTTTGTCGACTGGTCCGAGCGCGAGGGCGCAGAAAACTCCGCCGACGGCATTGTCGAGCGCGCCGGAAAGGCATTTTCGCAGTTCCGCGATGCGCAGGTCAACGCGCTTGTCCCCGCCGCCATTCGCGGGCTTGGGCAGACCAACGGCTTCAGCCTGCAGTTGCAGAACACCAGCGGCATGACCCGCGAGGAGTTTTCCGCCGCGCGGGACAAATTGCTCGAGCTGGCAGAAGGCGACCCGGTGCTGGCCGGCGTCCGGCTGGGCGAGCTGCCCGATGTCGCGACGCTGCAGGTCAACATCGATCAGCCCAAGCTGGCGGCGCTGGGGCTCAACCAGCAGGACGTGAACACCACCTTGTCTGCCGCCTGGGGCGGGCAGTATGTCAACGACTTCATCGATCGCGGCCGGGTGAAGCGCGTGTTCGTGCAGGGCGACGCGCCCTATCGCGCGACGCCCGATGATCTCAATGCCTGGTTCGTGCGCGGCTCTCAGGGCCAGATGGCGCCGTTCTCCGCCTTTGCCCGCACCAGCTGGTCCACCACGCCGACCACGCTGTCGCGCTTCCAGGGCTATCCCAGCTTCCAGTTCGAAGGCCAGGCTGCGCCGGGCGAAAGCTCGGGCGCGGCGATGGACCGGATCGAGGAGCTGGCGAAAGAGATTCCCGGGGTCGGCGTCGCGTGGTCTGGCCTGTCGTTTCAGGAACGGCTGTCCTCGGGCCAGGCGCCATTGCTTTATGGGCTCTCGCTGCTGGTTGTCTTCCTGTGCCTGGCTGCGCTGTACGAAAGCTGGACAATTCCCGTCGCGGTGATGCTGGTCATCCCGCTGGGGCTGGTCGGCGCGGTGTTCGCGGTGACGCTGCGCGGGCTGGAGAACGACGTGTATCTGCAGATCGGGCTGCTCACGACGATGGGGCTGGCGGCGAAGAACGCCATTCTGGTGATCGAATTCGCCGAGCAGGCCGAAAAACGCGGTGCCCGCGTGATCGATGCGGCTCTGGAAGCGGCGCGCTTGCGGCTGCGACCGATCCTGATGACCAGCCTTGCCTTCATCTTCGGCGTGCTCCCCCTGGCGCTCTCCAGCGGGGCGGGGGCCAACAGCCGCATCGCCATCGGGACGTCGGTGATCGGGGGCATGCTGACCGCCACGGTGCTGGCGATCTTCTTCATCCCGCTGTTCTTCGTGCTGGTGCGCCGCACCACGCGCGATACCTTGAAGAAGCTGCACATCGGCGAACCCAAAACGAGCGAGGGCGCGGCATGAAGGGCGCTGCACTGATCGCGATCGCGCTGCTCTCGGGCTGTTCGATGGCGCCCAAATATGTCCAGCCAGAGCTGCCGGTGCCGCAATCCTGGCCGGTGGGCGATGGCTATCTGGCGCAGAGCGAGGCGTCTCTGCCGGTGTTGTCCTATCGCGAGGTGTTCGTCGATCCCCGGCTGGCGCAGATGATCGAGCAGGCGCTGGCCAACAACCGCAACTTGCGCTTCGCAGCCGCCAATATCGAGGCCGCGCGCGCGCAGTTCCGGATCCAGCGCGCCTCTCAGCTGCCGCAGATCGGGGTGGCGGCGGGCCGCACGCAGTTCGATAACGGCACCGCCAACCAGAACCGCAACCAGGATGTCGACATCGGCAACAGCCCGACCGCGAGCCGCTCGACCGCAGGGGTGCGCTATACCGCCGATGTGAGCACCACCGCCTTCGAGCTGGACCTGTTCGGGCGGCTGCAATCGCTGTCCGATGCCGCGCTCAACCGCTATTTCGGCACCGAGGCGGCGGCGCGCGCCACGCGGCTGACGCTGATCGGCGATATTGCCGATGCCTGGCTGACCTATGCCACCGACCGCTCCTTGCTCAAGCTGGCCGAGGACACCGCCGCGAACGCGCGCGAGCGGGTGAAGCTCACCCGGCTGCGGCTCGATGGCGGCATCGCGCCGCGCACCGATCTGCGCCAGGCCGAGCAGATCCTCGCGACCGCCGAGGCCGATATCGCCGCACAGACCACCGCGCTGGCGCAGGATGTCAACGCCTTGCAGCTGCTGGTGGGGGCACCGGTCGACGAGGCACTGCTGCCGCGATCGCTCGCCGATGCGGGCGAGGCGGTGAAGACTTTGCCCGCCGGGCTCGATTCCACCATCCTGCTGCGCCGCCCCGATGTGATGCAGGCGGAGTATGAGCTGCGTGCCGCCAATGCCGAGATCGGCGCGGCGCGCGCAGCGCTCTTCCCGCGCATCACGCTGACGGGGCTTGCAGGGCTTGCCAGCAACGCGCTGACGACGCTGTTCACCGGCGCGGCGTTCAATTATACGGCAGGCGCCAATGTGCGCTATTCGCTGTTCGCCGGCGGCGCTGCGCAGGCCGGCGTGGCGCAGACCCAGGCGCAGCGCGATGCGGCGGTGGCAGGGTATGAAGGCGCGATCCAGGCGGCATTCCGCGATGTCTCCGATGCGCTGGCGCGCCGCGGCACGATCACCGAACAGCTCCGCGCCACCCGCGCCTTTGTCGAGGCGGCGGAGGACAACTACCGGCTGACCGACATGCGCTATCGCGGCGGGCTGGACTCGTTCCTCACCAGCCTCGATGCGCAACGCTCGCTCTATACCGCCGAGCGCACGCTGCTGACGACGCGGCTGGTGGAAGCGAGCAACCGGGTGACGCTGTACCGCGCGCTGGGCGGCGAGGCGATTACCGCTCCTTAAGGTGGTGCCAGGCGGAAGCCGGGCTCCAACGCGTCAGCAAAGGAAACGCCCAGTCGACCGTCCCCCCCGCGCACGCGGGGGTCCCGCTCATCATCCGCCGTCGCGCGGAAGCGCGATTCCCGCGTTTGCGGGAATGACGAAGCTATGAAAACGCTGGGAATGGCCACCTGCCTCCCCCTCGCTGAGAGCGCGAAGGGCAAGGCAGGCGAATTCTATTCCAGGATAGGCTCAGCCCTTGGGGCGCTTGCCGGGACCACCTGCACGGGGCTTGGCGTCGAAGCGGGGCTTGCCTTCGGGACGTGGACGGCTGTCGCCGCGCGGGGCGAAGGGCTTGCCGCCGCCGGGTCCACCGGAACGCGGGCCATCGCTGCGCGGACCATCGCTGCGCGGTCCGCGCGGCTTGTCGGCGAAGGATGCGCGGTCGGCATTGGTCTTCTTGTCGCCATAGGGCTTCTTGTCACCGAACGGCTTCTTGTCGCCAAACGCGCGCGGCTCGCCATAGGGCTTGCGGTCGCCTGCAGGCTTGCGGTCGCCGAACGGCTTCTTGTCGCCGAACGGCTTTTTCTCGCCGAATGCCTTGGCTTCATAGCGCGGCTTGAGCGGGCCGGAATTGCCCTTGCCCTTGTAGCCCGAACCCGAGCCGTTGCGGCCTTCTGTGCGGCGCGGCGGGCCCGAGCGGCTGTGGCCCTGCGGCGGGCCATCGGCACGCACGATCACCAGACTGCCCTCGTCGCTGTCCTCGCCGCCTGCGGTACGCTCCACGGCTTCGGCAAAGCGATCGGCAACGGCACGGGGAACCTCGAAATGGCTCTGCTCGTCGCCAAGGCGGATCGCACCGATCTCGCTGCGGGTGATGTGGCCGCGACGGCACAGCAAGGGCAGCAGCCAGCGCGGGTCGGCGTTCTGGCGGCGTCCGATGTTCATCGTGAACCACACCGTGTCCTCGAACCCGGCGCGCGGGCCGGTTTCGCGCGGGGGCGGTGATGAATCGGCGTCGAGCAGCTCTTCGGGCAAAGGCATCTGCGCGCGGTGCGCCTGCACCAGCATGATCGCGATGTCCTCTGCGGTGCGTTCGCCCAGCAGCTTCTCGGCCAGCATGCGGTCGGCCTCGTCAGCCTCGACTGGCGCGCGCAACTTGTCGAGCAGGCGATCATGGTCGGCGCGGCGGATGTCCTCGGCCGATGGCGCGTTGATCCACTGCGCGTTGATATTGGCTCCGCGCAGCATCGATTCGAGGCGGCGGCGGCGCGGATAGGGCACGATCATCAGCGCGGTGCCCTTCTTGCCCGCGCGTCCGGTGCGGCCCGAGCGGTGCTTGAGCGTGTCCATGTCGCGCGGCAGCTCGACATGGATCACCAGCGACAGGCTGGGCAGGTCGATGCCGCGGGCGGCAACGTCGGTGGCGACGCAGACGCGCGCGCGGCGATCACGCAGCGCCTGCAGCGCCGAGTTGCGCTCGTTCTGGCTGTGCTCGCCCGACAATGCGACCGCGGAGAAGCCGCGCTCGATCAGGCTGGCATGGAGGTGGCGGACATTGTCGCGCGTCGCGCAGAACAGCATCGCGGTTTCCGCTTCGTGCAGGCGCAGCAGGTTGACGACGGCGTTCTCGATATCGGCAGGGGCCACGGTAACCGCGAGATATTCGATATCGCCATGGCCGCGGTCGGCGCCCACGGTCGAAATGCGATGCGCATCGCGCTGGTAGCGCTTGGCCAGCGCGACGATCGGCTGCGGCATGGTTGCCGAAAACAGCATCGTGCGGCGGCCATCGGGGGTCGCGTCGAGGATTTCCTCGAGATCTTCGCGAAAGCCCATGTCGAGCATTTCGTCGGCTTCATCGAGCACCGCGACCTTGAGGCCGGAGAGGTCGAGCGCGCCGCGTTCGAGGTGATCGCGCAGGCGACCGGGGGTGCCGACGACGATCTGTGCGCCCTGCGAGAGTGCGCGGCGTTCCTTGGATGCGTCCATGCCGCCGACACAGGTCGCGATGCGCGCGCCTGCGGGGCCATAGAGCCAGATGAACTCGCGGCTGACCTGCAGTGCCAGTTCGCGCGTCGGCGCGACGATCAGCGTCTGCGGGGTGTGGCTGGGGGCCACGCGGCCATCCTCGCCGATCAGGTCGCTTGCCATGGCAAGGCCAAAGGCGACGGTCTTGCCCGATCCGGTCTGCGCCGAAACGATCAGGTCGCGGCCATGCGCGTCCGGGGCGATCACGGCCTGCTGGACCGGGGTCAGGGTATCGTAGCCGTGCGCGTCGAGCGCGTCCGACAGGATGGCGGGAACAGTATCAAATGGCATGGCTTATCAATTCGTCTTGAAGATGCGAAGGCTCCGCATCTTCAGGCGAAACCGCGCGCGATGCACAAAGGGGCGTCGCTGCAAGCGATTGCGCGTAGCCGAAAGTGTGCAGTTGCACAATGATAATCGGGCCGCCGCGCCACAGCCGCGCGCCCAGGACCGTCAGCCGAGCCCTGGCAAGGGGTTGCGGCCGTTCTTCGTCCAATAGGCATTGGCGTCATGCTCGTAGATCGGATCGGTGATTCCGAAATAGTCGCGATAGTCGGTCACCGCCATTCTGCAGCCGGGCAGATGCCAGTCGTCGATGATCACGATCCCGCCATCGGAGAGATTGGGATAGAGATATTCGAGCGATGTCTCGACGGAATCATAGGAATCGGAATCGAGCCGGATCAGCGAGAAGCGCTCAGTGGCAAGCGTATGCAACGTATCGGCGAAAAAGCCCGGGACGAACCTGACCCGCTCGTCGAGCATTCCGAAACGCTCGATATTGCGCTTCACCTCGTCGAGCCCTGCGACCCAGCGATCGGACCACTGGTCGACGGGGTCGTTCTGCGCGCGGGTGTTGAGCGGAATGCCCGCGAACGAGTCGGCTGCAAATACCTTCCGATCGGCGATGTCATAGGCGCCCAGCAACGCGCGGAGCAGGATGATGACGCCGCCGCGCCAGACGCCCGCCTCGATGTAGTCGCCGGGAACGCGGGCCGCTTCGATCGCGACCACCGCCTGTTCGATCAGGTCGAGCTGGCCCTTGCGCAGCAGGGTGGTCGGCTGCACCGACCGGTCGATCTTCCACTCGCTCTGGTCCATGTCGTAATGCGAGACACAGCGGAACTGCTCGAACGAGGCGTCTTGCCCCAGATAGTGATAGTTGGTGATGGCTCGCTTGAGCAGATCGACATAGGCGTCGCGATCGAATTGCACGGGCGGCGCTGCCGTTTGCATTGTCTCAGGCCTTTTGCGGGTAAATTTGGAATTCGCAGCAGCCTCAACGCGTTAGCTCGTGGCATGTTCCATCCGCGGTGCGGCGCGGATGCGGGTTTTTGGCTCGGTTCATCGTTTTTTGTGGCGGTGTGGTCGCTGATCGGCATTAGATTGCTGCCGTGCCCCGCTGCATCTCCAGAATGCGGACAAGGCACGAGTCGCATCGCCGGATGTTTGCGCCAGCGCAGCAGCGGCGACGACGGTTACCTACGGGAACAAGGGAAAGGATGGCCTGCAATGAAATCACTGTCTCTCGCTGCCAAAGCCATGATCATGGCAGCGGCGTGCATCGTTCCGGCAAGCGCCATGGCGCAGGAAGTCGGCGACTGGGTGCTCTCGCCCTGGCGGGGAAGCAGCGTGTTCTACCCCGGCGTGGTCGAATCGCGCAGCGGATCGGTGATCACGGTGCGCTTTGACGATGGCGATGTGGAGACGCGCCAGGCCGATACGGTGGTGCCGTTCGACTGGCAGGCGGGCAGCCGCATCTCCTGCGCGTGGAGCGATGGCAAATGGTACAAGGCGACGATCCGATCGATCGCTGCGGATGGCTACACCATGCAGATCCGCTATGACGATGACGGCACGGTGGAGAACACCAACACCGGGCGCTGCCGCACGCGCTGACCGGTTCGATGGCCTGGTGTCAGATGGCGAGCCCTGCGGCATGGCCGCTGGCCCAGGCCCATTGGAAATTGTACCCGCCCAGCCAGCCGGTGACATCCACCGCCTCGCCGATCGCGTAAAGGCCCGGCACCTTGCGCGCTTCCATCGTCTGCGATGACAGGCCATCGGTGCTGATGCCGCCCGCGGTCACCTCGGCCTTGGCATAGCCTTCGGTGCCGTTGGGGTGAAAGTCCCACGCTCCCAAGCGGCGTTCGGCCTCGGCCAGCAATTTGTCGCTCTGATCGGCCAGCCTCTTGTCGCCCGCCAGCCGTTCGGCGAGCGTCGCGGCGAGGCGGTCGGGCAGGAGGCCGCCCAGGGCGCTGCGCAAGGTGGCGCGCGGCTGGCTGCGCTTGGCCGTGGTCAGCCAGCCTGCGTGAGTATCGGGAAGGAAATTGACCGCCACCGGGTCGCCATGCCGCCAATAGCTTGAAATCTGCAGGATCGCGGGACCAGACAGGCCCTTGTGGGTGAAAAGGGCTGCCTCGCGAAATGCGGTCTTGCCTGCGCGCACGATGACTTCGGTGGCGACCCCCGAGAGCGAGCGGAACAGTGTCTCCTCGCCGCCCAGCGTCAGCGGGACGAGCGCAGGGCGCGGCTCGACAACCTTGAGACCGAATTGCCGCGCCACATCATAGGCAAATCCGGTCGCGCCCATCTTTGGGATCGAGGGCCCGCCGGTGGCGATCATCAACGCCGGCGCGGAGGCCGTTTTCGAGCCATAAGTGACGCGGTAGGTTCCATCGGCGTGCGCCACGTCGCCGATCGGCTGGCCCAGCGCGATCTGCACGCCGCCCTTGGCGCACTCGTCGAGCAGCATCGCGACGATCTGCCTGGCCGAGCCATCGCAGAACAGCTGCCCCAGCGTCTTTTCGTGCCAGGCAATGCCGTAGCTATCCACCAATGCGATAAAATCCTGCGCGCTGTAGCGGCCCAAAGCGGACTTGGCGAAGTGCGGGTTCGCGCTGATATAGCGATCGGGCTGGGTGTTCACATTGGTGAAATTGCACCGACCACCGCCCGAGATCAGGATCTTCTTGCCGGGTGCATCGGCGTGATCGATCAGCAGAACCTTGCGCCCGCGCTGCCCGGCGACCGCTGCGCAGAACAGGCCCGCGGCGCCTGC
>VYKZ01000072.1_pt1 | contig 26422 bp, 29 predicted proteins | sample 5114421 | NCBI WGS metagenome assembly VYKZ01 (sample SAMN12291788, study PRJNA351875) | freshwater metagenome | isolation source: freshwater lake | place: USA: Michigan, Gull Lake | collected 2013-08-08 | reverse complement strand
GGCGGTGGCGGCGGCGGTGCCCGCGTCGGCGGCGTCGGCGCGCACAAGGACAGCGTCAAGCGGATCGGCTGATCGAATTTAGAGCCCTCTCCCCTTCAGGGGCGAGGGTTGGGAGAGGGGCATGCGCCAGCAGTGGCGTGTGCCCCTTTTTTTGGCGAGAAAAATCCTCCCCGAGCTTGTCTCGGGGAGGGGGACCGTTCGCGTAGCGAATGGTGGAGGGGAAGCGAGGTCATGCTTCCCTAGGAAGCCGCACTATCCCGCTGCCCCTCCACCCCGCCGCTTTGCGGCGCGGTCCCCCTCCCCCAGCAAGCTGGGGGAGGATTTCTATGTTTACGCTTTGCCCACTCGGAACAGCATGGCATCGCCATTCATGCAGTAGCGCAGGCCGGTGGGCTTGGGGCCGTCATCGAACACGTGCCCCAGATGCCCGCCGCACCGCCTGCAGTGGACCTCGGTGCGCGGATAGCCCAGCAGCCGGTCGGTGCTGGTCCCCACGGCCTTGGGCAAGGGCGCATAGAAGCTGGGCCAGCCGGTGCCGCTGTCGAACTTGGTTTTCGAGGAAAACAACGGCAGCTGGCATCCGGCGCAGATGAAGGTGCCGGCGCGCTTTTCCTTGTCGAGCGGGCTCGAGAACGGCCGCTCGGTGCCCTCGGTGCGCAGCACGTAATACTGGTCCGCGGTCAGCTGGCGTTTCCATTGCGCATCGGTCTTGGTGATCTCGAAATTGCCCTTGGGCTTCGCGCTGGCGCCGCCGAGCGTGAACGATCCCAGCCCGAACAGGCCGATCCCTGCCGCGCCGATCAGCCCGCGTTCGAAGAAGGTGCGTCTGTCCATATCCTGTCATCCCGTGTCTGTGCACCGGTCTGTTCGACCGGTGCACGACCACAGTTACGCCGGATCAGCCGATTCGGCTTCAATATTTGCTCAGTTGCACCTGCATCGAGCGATAGCCGTGGACGAAGCAGGCGCGCACCCGCTCGGGCTCGGCGAGCACATTCACCCGCATCCGGCGCTTTGCCATTTCCTCGAGCAGGATCGCGATCTGCAGCTCGGCCAGCCGCGCACCGACGCAGCGGTGGATGCCATAGCCGAACGCCAGATGCCGCCGCGCGTTCTCGCGATCGACGATGATGCTGTCAGCGTCCTCGAACACGCTCTCGTCGCGGTTGCCCGAGATGTACCACAAGGCAAGCTTGTCGCCCTTCTTGATGGTCTTGCCGAACAGGTCGTAATCGGCGAGCGCGGTGCGGCGCATATGCGCGAGCGGGGTCTGCCAGCGGATGATTTCCTGCACCGCATTGGGGATCAGCGCAGGGTTCTGCTCGAGCTTCTCGCGCTGCTCGGGGAACTGGTGCAGGCCATAAGCCAGGCCCGACATCGAGTTGCGGGTGGTGTCGTTGCCGCCGACGATCAGCAGGATGAGGTTGCCCATGAACTCGAGCTCGTCCATTTCGGCCATCGCGTCGGAATGGATCATCATCGAGATCAGATCGGGCGTCGGCTCGGCGTTGATCTTGGCATCCCACAGATTCTTGAAATAGGCGCCCATCTCATAGAGGTGCTTCAGGCGCTCGGCGCGCAGCTCTTCGGAGTGCACCAGCTCGATGTCACCTGCCCAGTCGGACCATTCGGTGAGCTTGCGGCGGTCGGCCCAGGGGAAATCGAACAGGATCGCGAGCATCTGCGTGGTGAGCTCGATCGACACGGTGTCGACCCAGTCGAACGGCTTGTCCCAGGGCAGGGTATCGAGCAGCTCGGCGGTGCGCATGCGGATATCGTCCGACATGCGCTTCATTTCCGATGGAGTGAACGCAGGCGCCACGGTGCGGCGCTGGCCGGTGTGCTTGGGCCGGTCCATCGCGATGAACATCGGCATCACCAGCTCGGTGCCGTCATCGATCCGGTCGGCGAGCGTGATGCCGCCGAACTCATAGGATGACGAGAAGATCTCGGGCAGCGCCTCGACGTGCTGGATCGCCTTGTGGCTGGTGACGTTCCAGAAATCGCCGAACGAGCCGTTCTGGGTCCAGTGGATCGGATCGTGCGCGCGCAGCTGTGCAAACGGTTCCTGCCAGCGGTCTTCGACATACCATGAGGCATCGCTCATGTCGTAGGTCAGCTCGGCGCCGGGGTCTTTGAAAACGGTGGCCATGGCTCTCTCCTTGCGTGTCGCAATATGACCGGGATGCGATGAGCCCGGCGGCGCCGCTGTTTTGGCGGTCTGGGTGAAAGTCTCATCTTACTGACAGCTTTGTCAATACAGTTTCGATATGCAACGCAGATTGGAGGTTGCAGCGCTGCGACCACCCGAGCGGCGCGGACACAAAAAATGGCCGGGATGTTGCCACCCCGGCCTTGAGTTGTCAGTTCGCAGGAGGAACCTCTGGAGGTCTGTGGCGCGGCTAGCGGTTCGCGCCACAGACCAAACTTTGAAACTCAGTAATTGTATGCCCTCTCGCCGTGCTCGGCGATATCGAGACCAGCCTGTTCGACCTCTTCGGAGGGACGCAGACCGATGGTGAACTTGAGGGCGTAGAACAGGATGGCCGAGACCACGCCGGACCACAGGATGGTGATGCCCACCGCCTTGATCTGGGTGATGACCTGAGCGGCCATGTCGTATTCGCCGACCGCTGCCGGGAACACGGTGTAGTCGAAGAAGCCCTGTCCGCCGAGCGCCGGGTCGGCGACGATGCCGGTGCCGATCGCGCCGACGATGCCGCCGATGCAGTGGACACCGAACACGTCGAGCGAGTCGTCATAGCCCATCTTGTTCTTCACCGTGGTGACGAAGAAGAAACAGACGATCGAGGCTGCAAAACCGAGCAGGATCGAGGTCATGGGAGCGGCCAGGCCTGAAGCCGGGGTGATCGCGACCAGGCCGGCGACGGCCCCTGTGGCAGCACCCAGCAGCGAGGGCTTCTTGTGGACGATCTGTTCGATCACGGCCCATGCCACGGTGGCAGCGGCGGTGGCGACGAAGGTGTTGATGAAGGCAACCGCGGTCACGCCATTGGCTTCCAGGTTGGAGCCGGCATTGAAGCCGAACCAGCCCACCCACAGCAGCGACGCGCCGATCATGGTCATCACCAGCGAGTGCGGCGGCATGTTCTCGGTCTTGTAGCCCAGACGCTTGCCGATCACGAGGCAGCCGACAAGGCCTGCAATGCCTGCGTTGATGTGAACCACGGTGCCGCCAGCGAAGTCGAGCGCGCCCATGCCCCACAGGAAGCCGGTATCGGTCGGTGCGTCGGGCAGGAAGTCCGGGCCCGCCCAGTACCACACCATGTGCGCGACCGGGAAATAGCACAGAGTCAGCCACAATACGGTGAAGATGATCAGCGGGGTGAACTTGATGCGCTCTGCAAACGCGCCGACGATCAGCGCCGGTGTGATGCAGGCGAAGGTCATCTGGAAGATCACGAACGCAAGTTCGGGGATGTAGACGTTGTTCGAGAAGGTGGCGGCGAAGGTGGTGCCATCGACCCCTGCGAGGAACATCTTGTCGAACCCGCCGACGAAGGGCGAGCCGCTGGTGAAGGCCATGGTATAGCCCCAGCTGACCCAGACCAATGCGGCCACCGAAACGATGGTGAGCACCTGCATCAGCACCGAGAGCATGTTCTTGGTGCGAACCAGGCCGCCATAGAACAGCGCGAGGCCGGGGATCGACATCATGAGCACCAGCACCGATGAGATCAGCATCCAGGTGGTGTCGCCCTTGTCGACCATGCCGGCCATCTGTTCGACGGTCGGCGCCTTGATCGGGCCTTCCGCAACGGCTTCGGCGACGGCGGGCGCGGCTTCGGCGACCTGTTCGGCCACCTCCTGCGCCCAGGCCTGCGCCGATACGAAAAACGAAAGCGCGGTCGTCCCGACAACAGCGCCAATCTTGTGCAAAGGTTTCATCATTCCCCCTTCCCCTTACAGTGCCGTGTCGCCGGTCTCGCCGGTGCGGATGCGCGTGGCCGCCGCGAGGTCGAGAACGAAGATCTTGCCGTCACCGATGGAATCCGTGTTTGCCGCCGCCTGGATGGTTTCGACCACCTGAGGCGCGATATCGTCGCTCGCCGCGATCTCGATCTTGAGCTTGGGCACCATGTTGGTGGTGTATTCGGCGCCGCGATAGATTTCGGTCTGGCCCTTCTGGCGGCCAAAGCCCTTCACCTCGGTCACCGTCATGCCGGCGATGCCGAGGCTGGTCAGCGCTTCACGGACCTCGTCCAGCCGGAACGGCTTGATGATGGCTATGATGAATTTCATTACGCCCCCTTTTGTAATTTTGTTGCGAAGCTGAGCCTCGTCATCGCCCGAATGCTACGCAAGCGACGTGCCAAGTCCGGGAATCCGGGGAATCCTAATGAATCGCTAACCGCGCGCCGGAGGACTCAGTTCAAAATTTGTGCAACTGCGAAGGGGTGCGCAATTTTTAGGCACGGATCATGCTGCATTTGCACAAAAAGGCGGCGCCCGTTGAGGCGCCGCGGGTCAGGCCTCGCCCAGCTGCTCCAGCACCGCGCGGGCGCGCGCGGCATCTTCGGGCAGCACCATCAGCCGCGCAGGGGTCATGAACCCGAGGCCGAGCCCCGCCATGCCGCCATCGAAGATCTGCGCCTCGATGCCCTCTGCGCCCAGCGTCAGTCGGGCCATCTCGGCCTCGATCCGGTCAGCATATTCGGCAATCGCCTTGAGGCTCACGCGGGTTCAGTCCTCGACATCGGTGAAGAACCGGGTCGTCGGGGTGGTCGGCAGGCCATCGATCGAGCGGGTGCGCTTTGCGGTCTTGGCAAGCCAGGCATCGGGCTTGCTCTGGCGGTGCGCCTTTTTCAGCGTTTCGCGTTCGCGATCGAACTCCATCACCGGCACTCCCCAGCCGCAGCTGGTCTGCACGCTGTCGACGGTGATGTCGAAGATCTGCCGGGTGCCCGGAAGGATGGTGAAGTGCGAAGCCAGCGCATCCCAGTCGGCATCCTGCGGCAGCACCGGCCGGCCGCGCCCGTAGATGCGCAGGATCAGCGCGGGGTTTTCGAACGCGCAGAACATGATCGTGATCCGGCCGTCGGCGACCAGATGCGCGTGCGTCTCGTTGCCCGATCCGCCGAGGTCGAGATAGGCGGCGCGCGTTGGGGAGAGCACGCGGAATGCATCATAGCCCTTGGGGCTGAGGTTGATCCGCGCGTTGTCCGCCGCGGTGGCCACGAAGAACACCGGCTGGCGGGTGATGAAGGCGATGTGCTTTTCGCTCAGGGCGTCGCTGAAATCTGACATGCCGCCAGTGTGCGGGAACATGCGGCGGCGCGCAAGTGCGTCCCCCCTTCCCTGCGCCTGCAAAAGCCATTACGGCTCCTGCCCATGACATCTGCTCCAGCCGCCGCAAACTCCGGCATTCCGCGCTCGCTTTACGTGTTTTCCGTCTTCTATGGCGGCATGGTGTGCCTGGCGGGCGTGCTCGGCAACAAGCAGGTCTCGATCGGCCCGCTGGCAGTCGAGGCGGGCATTTTCGCGTTTCTGCTGCTGGTGGTGGTCTCGAGCGCGATCGCCGAACTGCACGGCCGCGATACCGCAAACAGCCTGGTCAAGTTCGGCTTCGTGCCTTTGTTGTTCGCCATGGCGCTGTCGTGGATCGTCTATGCGCTCCCCGCCTCGCCCGACATGGCGCCCGAGAATGCCGATGCCATCCAACTGATCCTCGGCGCGACGGGACGCATCTGGGCGGCGGGCGTGTGCGCTTATGGTGTCTCGCAGTTCCTCAACGTCTATATCTTCTCGCGGCTGCAGAACATGCCCGGACGTTGGCTAGCGGTGCGCGGGGTGATCGCGTCCGCCCTCTCGCAGATCGTCGACACGCTGATCTTCGTCACCATCGCCTTTTACGGCGTGTTCCCGATCGGCCAGCTGCTGATCGGCCAGATGGCGGCCAAGGTCGCGCTGTCGGTTGCGTTGGTGCCGTTCCTGATTGTGTTCTTCGTCCGTCTGGGCAAAAGGCTCGACGCATGACCGACCATAAAGATTCTGGGCACATCCACGACCCCGCGCTGCTCGCCAAGGCAGAGACCCTCACCGAGGCGCTGCCGTTCATGCAGCGTTATGCGGGCAAGAGCTTCGTCGTCAAATATGGCGGCCATGCGATGGGCGACCCCGAGCTGGCGCGCGACTTTGCCGAGGATATCGTGCTGCTGAAGGCGGTGGGCATCAACCCCGTCGTCGTGCATGGCGGCGGCCCGCAGATCGGTGCGATGCTCAAGCGCGTCGGCGTGCAGTCGCAGTTCGTCGACGGGCTGCGCGTCACCGACCAGGAGACCGCCAACATCGCCGAGATGGTGCTGGGCGCGATCAACAAGGAGCTGGTCACCTGGATCGCGGCCGCGGGCGGCAAGGCGATCGGCATCAGCGGCAAGGACGCAGGCTTCGTCCGCGCGAGCAAGGTCGAACGCACCGTGCGCGACCCCGACAGCAACATCGAGCGCGCGATCGACCTCGGCTTTGTCGGCGAGCCCGAAACCATCGACTGCACCGTGCTCAAGACGATATCGGACGCAGGCATGATCCCCGTCGTCTCGCCGATCGGCGTGGGCGCCGACGGACAGACCTACAACATCAACGCCGACACCATGGCAGGCGCGGTCGCAGCGGCTTTGGGCGCATCGCGATTGTTCCTGCTCACCGATGTCGCAGGCGTGCTCGATAAGGCGAAGAAGCTGCTCTCCGACCTGACCCCGGCCGACATCGCCGCGCTGCGCGCCGATGGCACGATCAGCGGCGGCATGATTCCCAAGCTGGAAACCTGCGTCCATGCGGTGGAACAGGGCGTGGATGCCGCAGTTGTCCTCGATGGACGCGTGCCGCATGCCATGCTGCTGGAAATCTTCACCTCGCGCGGAGCAGGTACGCTGATCCGGGCTTGATCGACTCGAGCCGAAAGGCCCGAGCCGTTTTAGTCTTGTAATACACCCCAGTTCGTCCTAGATATCGGGCAACGCCATAATGAGAGACCTATGCAGATCCTGCTCGAAATCCTGGACATAGTGCTGACGGTGGTGACCTGGTTCATCATCATCCAGATCGTGCTGTCCTGGCTGGTCGCATTCAACGTTGTCAGCATGCAGAACGATCTGGTCCGCCAGATGGTCGAATCGCTCAACCGGATCACCGAGCCGCTGTTCCGCCCGGTGCGCAAGATCATGCCCGATCTTGGCATGATCGATCTGGCGCCGATGGTGGTGCTGCTGGTGATCATGATCGTCCAACGCTCGATCATCCCGCGGCTGTGGGTCCAGTTCGCCTGAGCTGCGCAAATCCGCGCTCTGCTGTGGCAATGACGCGCATTTGACGTTAGAGCGGCGGGCATGACAGCCCGTAACATCGCCAGCATCATCGACGGCAAGGCCTTCGCGGCCGGTCTGCGCGCGCGCCTCGCCGCTTTTGTCCCAGATTTCGTGCAAGCCACCGGCCGCGCGCCCGGTCTTGCCGTGGTGCTGGTGGGCGACGATCCGGCAAGCCAGGTCTATGTCCGCTCCAAGCACAAGGCGACGGTCGAAGCCGGGATGCTGAGCTTCGAGCATCGCCTGCCCGCCGACACCAGCCAGCAGGCGCTGCTCGATCTGGTCGCGACGCTCAACGCCGACGATGCGGTCGATGGCATCCTGGTGCAGCTGCCATTGCCTGCGCATATCGACGACAAGGCGGTGCTTGCGAGTATCGATCCGGCCAAGGACGTCGACGGTTTCCATGTCGTCAACGCGGGCAAGCTTGCGGTCGGCGAGGACGCTTTGGTCCCCTGCACGCCTTTGGGATCGCTGATGCTGCTGCAGGATGCGCTGGGCGATCTTTCGGGCCTGCACGCGGTGGTGATCGGCCGGTCGAACATCGTCGGCAAGCCGATGGCACAATTGCTGCTGCAGCAGAGCTGCACCGTCACCATCGCGCACAGCCGGACGCGGGATCTGCCCGCGATCGTGCGGCTGGCCGATATCGTCGTTGCCGCGGTCGGCCGCCCCGAGATGGTGCGCGGCGACTGGATCAAGCCGGGTGCGACGGTGATCGATGTCGGCATCAACCGCGTGCCGGGGGCCGAGCAGGGCAAGACCCGGCTGGTGGGCGATTGCGCCTATGACGAATGCGCCGCCGTCGCAGGCGCGATCACGCCTGTCCCCGGCGGGGTCGGCCCGATGACCATCGCCTGCCTGCTGCGCAACACCCTGGTCGCGGCATCGCGCCGCGCGGGCCTGAACGCGCCGGAGGGCTTGTGATGAGCGTTGTGCACACCCGTTCTCGGCAGGCGCTGCTGTCGCTGGCCGTCGCCATGGTGCTGACCCCGATCGCCGCATCCGCCCAGCAGGGTCCACCCCGCGGCGACCGGCGCGGGCCGCCGCCACGGCCCGAGGGGCAGTCCTATGCCAATTCGAGCGCGGTGCTGGTTGCCGAGATCTCTTTTGCGCGTCTGGCGCAGGACAAGGGCCAGTGGACCGCGTTTCGGGAAACCGCATCTGCCGATGCCGTGATGTTCGTCGACCAACCGGTGCTCGCGCAAAGCTGGCTCAAGGGCCGCGCCGATCCGGCGCAAGCGGTCAAATGGCAGCCGCAAAAGCTGTTCATGGCGTGCGATGGCCGCACCGGAGCCTCGACCGGCGCATCGCAATTCCCCGGCGGCGCGGTGGGTTACTACACAACCGTCTGGCAGAACCTGGAAAAGCCGCGCGCCAAGAAGGCCGACTGGAAATGGGTGCTCGACCATGGTGCCATGCTGGCTGCCCCGCGCGCGGGCGACGAGATGATCTCCTCGCGCACCGCCGTGTGCACCGGCGAACCCAGGAAGCTGCTCGAAGGCGTTCAGATGGGACCGCTGGCCAAGGGTGACGCGATCGCGGCGCCCACTGCCAGCGGCGCGCGCGCGTCAGCCGACGGCACGATGGTCTGGCGCTGGAACGTGCGCGCAGATGGCAGCCGCACCGTCACCATTGACCTGTGGAACGGCACCGGTTTCGACACCGTGGTGCGCGACGATGTTCCGGCAGGTGCGGCATGATCGAGCTTTTCGTTTCCGCCTTCATCACCCTGTTCGTGGTGATCGATCCCCCGGGTTGCGCGCCGATCTATGCCAGCATGACCACCGATGCCAATGCGCAGCAGCGCCGCAGCATGGCGATCCGCGCGGTGATCGTGGCAGGCGGCATCCTGCTGGTGTTCGCGCTGTTCGGCGAGGCTTTGCTGTCCTCGCTGCACATCGAACTCAACAGCTTCCGGATTGCAGGCGGCATCATGCTGTTCCTGATCGCGCTCGACATGGTGTTCGAAAAGCGCACCGAACGCCGCGAACAGCGCGCGCAGAAGGTGATCGAAACCCCCGAAATCGAGGATGTCTCGATCTTCCCGATGGCGATGCCGATGATCGCCGGCCCCGGCTCGATCGCTTCGGTCATGCTGCTGGTGTCGCAGAACAGCGGGCTCGACCGCGCGCTGACGATCCTCGCCGCACTGCTCGCGGTGCTGCTGCTGACCCTGATCGCGCTGCTGACCGCCGGACCGCTGATGAAGCTGCTCGGCGCCAAGGCGGAGGCCGTGATCACCCGCCTGCTCGGCGTTCTGCTCGCGGCACTGGCCGCGCAGTTCGTGATCGACGGGCTGAGGGCGAGTTTTCAGTAGGGCGATGGGGTTGCTCTACTGGCAGCTAAATTTGCCGATTTTTAACTGAGGCGCTACTCATTTATGCCTGCCCTGACGTAACTCTCGAGTAAGTTGGCAGCATCCATGGCGTCGGCGATTACACTTCCTTCGATCTTCGCACTTTCGTTATCTAGAAGATAGGCGTTCACGAAATTGCTGGGGTGCAAGCTATTTGATGACCGACGGACAACGTGGTGCCACGCGCGGTTATTTTGGCGAACCGTTAGTTTGAACTGATAGGGATTGTTTTCTTCGTTCATAGACAATGTCATATCAACATAAATATTTTCAGGCCTCCACCTGCATTCATTCTGATACCACTGCAATTTCAAAATGTTGTCGCTCGGGCGTATGACGGGAAATCGCGAAGCACCTTTTATTGGGCGCGGCATTTTGTTTGCGATCATAATGCGGTTGAACGCCCCAACAGTCGGGCCGCCAATGCCGACGTTGGGACTAATTTTAAGTCTTTCTTGCAATGGTTCCGATATAAATCGGGCCATACAAATCAGACTATCTGGCAAAATTCGGATTTCGCCTTTTGCCGCAGGCAAAATGTTCAAACCATCCGGCGGCTTGACCTGCAGCTCTTCAACGCTCCTTAGTTCAACACGTAACTCACCAACACTGACTTTCGCGCCATTATCTTTGCGGACAGCATTTGTTACATCGATTGCGACATGCCTATCGTCGACGATCTCCATTTTTTGTGATGGCTCACGCGGACCACAGGAAGAAATGGCTAATCCGAATACAACAAGCATGAGTGAAACTGGAAAACGCAGGCGCAAGGCCCGGTTGCGACGAGTTGCGTTGGCAACGCGCTTATTCATCCTCCGGCCCTCCTTCCGTCCCGACTTTTGGCCAAGTGTGCTCGCCTTCGGATCTCGCCCTGTATGACTTCGACCCTATCGAGATGGGCTTTCACAGTCGGGCCGCCCTTGTCTGCTGTTAGCGGCTTGGCAGAGCATAAGCCGACACGCATCGCTCTGGCAATCCGCATGACTATTGCCAACGCCACCCACGAAAAAGCCCGCCAGCCTCTCGGCTGACGGGCTTTTTGCAAGGCTTGCGCCCGGGCTGGTGCTTAGAAGCGGACCAGCGCCGAGAGCGAGTACTGCTGTGCCTGGAAGTCCTGACGGCCCACCGTGGTGTCGATCGACGCGGTGAACTCGAAGGTCGGCTGCGCGATGGTCAGGCCGACGCCTGCTTCGCCCCAGCTGTTGTCATCCGAGCGATAGGCAAACGGGAAGCGTCCGGTGGTGCTGCCTGCGAAGTTGGCACCGAAGAACGCATCGCCGTCCATCGCGTCATAGACGAAATCGGCATAGATATAGGGCCGGAAGACCGCAGTCTTCTTGGCGCTGGCCGAAATGCCGGTGCGGATCTGGAGGCTGTCGAACTTGTTGCGATCGATATCCAGAGCCGGACCGCCACCGGTTTCACGCACATCGTCAAAGCCGATATACTGATACTGGGCGGCAACCCGCGGGGTGATCACCATCGCTTCGGTCACGATCGGAGCCGACATGCCGAGTTCTGCGGTGATCGCCAGGCTGTCGTCGCTCGAGGCCAGGTTGAACAGGCCGGCACCCACCACGACGGTGCGGGCGGTATCGACCTTGAACGTGCCTGCGCTCACGCGGCCATCGAACACCAGACCGCTCTTGGTGGTCACGGCGCCGTAGACGCTGCCTTCGATCAGCTCGCCGGCCACGGCCTGGCCGCGGACGACCCGGCTGTCGATATCCGAATAGCCGCCCGAGATACCCAGGACCACGCCATCGCGCGGCAGATATTCAAGGCCGGCGACCACGAAGAAGCCGTCGAACTTGTCGTCGCGGTTGGGCGTCAGCGCGGTGGGCATCGGCGAGGACTTGCCGTTGAGATAGCCACCGCCGAGATAGATCGCGAAATCGCTGTTGAGCGAGGTCGAATCCATCACGGTTTCCTGGCTGTCCTGGCCGGCCGAAGCGGCTGCCAGAGCGCCGGGCAGTGCCACACCGCTGGTGGCGGTGGCGGCAAGGTTCAGCGGCTGGCCGATCATCGCGATCGTGCCGCCGGCATCGCCCGAAAGCGAGGACTGCAGGCGGGTGCGGTGGAAGCGCGAGGTGCTCGACAGCACGGCTTCGCCCAGGCTCAGACGAGCCGATTCGGTGAACGGCGCCAGCGCTTCGAAGGTCGACTGGATCTGCGAAGCCGACATCAGGTCGGTGCGCAGATAGACGTCCGCGAAGTTGCGCTCTGCGCTGCGGTTGCTGTCGAGAATGCCCGCATAGGAACGCTGCACCAGCGAGAACGGATCGATCACGTTGCGATACTGGCCCGCAGCGATCCGCATGTCGACGGCGTTGGCGCTGGTGGTCAGCACCGGGGTCAGGATCGCGCTGATCGGCGCGGCCGAGTTGAACCCTGCACTGATCGTGCCGCCGGTGGTGACGATGCGATAGGTATCACCGTTCTTGATGGTGTACCCGGCGACCGGCGAAACGATCACGCGGCCCCCAAGGCTGGCCGATCCGGTGATCACCAGACGGTCCGACACGCCGGCGCCGACATCGACCAGATACTGCGTGGCCGAGGACAGGATGGCGTTGCCGTCGATCGTCAGCGTGCCGATGGTTCCGGCGTTGCCGGTTGCGCCCGGCGAGATCGTTCCGGCGACACTGGTGAAGAACGGTGCCCGAAGGGTTCCGGTGCCGCTCAGTCCGCCTGCCATCAGGAAGTAATCCCCGACCGAGGTCAGCCTGCCGTTGATCTGCATCGAGCCGATGGTCTGCGTCACGTCGATCAGGCTGGTGAGCGAGCCGGTCGAGGTGATGTTCAGCGCGGCCGAAACGCCGTTCAGGCGGAAGCGGTCGATGGTGACCGCCGTGTCGAGCGTGGTCGTGCCGGCAGCTGCCAGGGTGACGTCGAAGTAACGCGGCAGCACACCGGTGGCGCGATTGCCGGCGCTGTTGTTGGGCACGAAATTGGTCGCGCCCGGCAGGCCGTTGGCGATGGTGGCAGGCGGCAGCGGGATGCTGGCCGAGCTGACCGGATCCGACGGGCTGATCTGCGCGCTGATCTGGGCAGACGCGGCCGCGCCTTCGATCACCGCTTCACCGATACCGCTGGTCAGGGTCGCGGTGCCGGCATTGTCGCCGATGCCATCGGTGCCGATCGGCTTCTGCTCGACCGTGGTGCGGCCGTTGCTGAAGTCGACGCATTCGCTCGATCCACCGGACTGGAAGCAGGCCTGACCGAACTTGCCGCTGATATCCACCGTGGTTCCGCCAGCCGAGGTCGGCGTACCGTTGATGAGCTGGCCGTTGGGACCGATGATGAAGTAGTTGGGGTCCTGCGACGTGATCCAGTGGGTGGGATCGGTCCAGTTGCGGTTTCCGGCTGCAGCGGTGACGTAGCGGTAGGGATTGTTCTCTGCAATCCAGTCCCAATACAGATACAGCGGCTGATAGAAGGACGCGGTTCCGAAGCTGTTGGCAGGCTGGCCGTTGAAGAAGCGGGTATAGCCGCCCGACAGCACGCCGATGATGACTTCGCGCGCGAAGGTGCGATCGAGGATCAGCGGGCCACCCGAGTCGCCGCCTGCGGTGTTGCCTTCACGGGGAAGGGCGTTGTCGCGGAAGGCGTTGAAGTCAAACGGGCTGGCCGCCGACGTGCCACGCCGCGGATCGTCGAAATCGATCCAGTACAGATTCTGCGGCAGACCGGCAGGCGCCGCACCGAACAGGAAGGACGTGAAGTCATCGAGCGAGGTGAGCGCGCCCAGCCAGTTTTCCGCCGTACGGCGACGGAAATCGATCGGAAGTGTGCCCGAAGTACCCGTGCCGTTGCCGCCATAGCCGGCAAGGTTGACGTGGTAGCCGGTGCCGCTCGCTGCGGTGATCGCGCTCGGCTGAGGCAGCTGCGACAGCAGCAGCGACCAGGTCGGAATGCCGACCGCCGGGGTGTCGAGCGATGCGACCGCGACGTCGGCATAGCGGAAGCCGTTGCCCGGCTCGACCGAGCGGGGGTGATAGGCAACCGCATTGACGTTGTACAAGGCCTGCGCGGTGTTGGTCTGGAACCGGCCCTGACCATTGGTGCCGAGCAGCCAGCGCACCAGCTCGTCGACCTCGCCCGGCGCGTTGGCGCGGGTGTTGGTTTCGAAGCCGAACGCGATGCCGACGCCGCCCGAATTGGCGCCATAAGCGGTGGCAGCGCGGCTGTTGACGCAGTGCGCGGCGAACAGGATGGTGCGCGGGTTGATCAGCGAGCCGGTGCAAAGGCCGACGCCGCCGTTGCCGTTGTCGACAACCATCTGGGCGATGCCGGTGATGTTGACCGGATCGCGCGCCGTGATGGGGGTGTTGGGGTTGGCGATGAGAATTTGCGGATCGAGCTGGGCAGCGTCAATGTCCAGACGCACCGTCTGGAGGTCAAGGCCGCCCGTGGTGATGCCGCTGGTCAGATCGAAATGCGGAGCAAGGCCGTCCGAGACAAGCGCGTTGCGCACATCCGAAGCGGCGCTGGCGTTGGCTTCGATGGCAGCGGCGGGCGCAGCGGCCAGCGCGACGGCCAGCGCCGTCGCGGCGACGCCGCCACTGATCGCCTTTTGCAAACGTGCATTCCTGTTGGTCATGATCATCCCCTGAAAAACTTTGCGTTGTTCAGGAAATTAGCTTGCGCTGAATTAAACGCAACGCGGCGCGGCGCGGGACATTAAGATTGTGTGACAGTGTTGCCGTCTGGACACATTTTCTTGCGCGACGGCGCGATAAAGGCCTGCAAACGTTAACCTTCAGGCGCCCCCACCCCCATATTCTGGGGGTGGGTGGCTCCCATATTCGCGCCCGGCATGTTGCAGCCGTGCATCAACGAAGGATTACTTGCCCAGCGTCTCGGTCAGGAACCAGGCGCGTTCCTGCGCCTGATCGGTCCAGTCGTCGACGATGCCATCGGTGGCATTGTCGCCGGCGTCACCCGCCAGCTCCTTGACCTCGCGCAGCTTGGCGACAAACGCCAGATTGTCGTCGCGCAGCTCCTTGAGCATCGCCTCGGCCGCCACGCCCGACTTGTCGTTGTCGGCAATCGTCTGGCGCTTGGCGATGTCGCCGATCGAGGTCAGCGTGCGGTGGCCGTTCTTGCGCACCCGTTCGGCGATCGCATCGGTGATCGCGAGGATCTGCGTGGCGTGGTCATCGAGCAGCAGGTGATAGTCGCGGAAATGCGGCCCTGCGACGTGCCAGTGGAAGTTCTTGGTCTTCAGATACAGCGCAAAGCTGTCCGCCAGCAGACCGTTCATGGCATCCGCCAGCGCCTTGCCTGCATTGTCGCCCTTTTTATTTCCCATGACGTGTCTCCTGTTGCTGTGAATTGGCTGATGTTAACATAGGTTGTGATGGCGAAATTGGCATGACAATTTCTTGCGTTACTGTGATCGCAAGGCTCGCAAGCGCGCGCTGCGGGGAGCGCTACACCAGCCCGAAGGCGCCCAGCGCCAGCAGGATGCCGAGTGCCGCGATGCACAGCCCCGCGCCGATCCGCACCGGACGCAGCGGCCAGCGGGCAAGCTCGTCCTGCCACACGACCCCCGGGAGCAGCCCGATGACGGTTCCCGCCGCCCCGCCCAGCAGCGGCCACAGCGCATCATGGCTGCGCGCCGCTGTCGCTGCGACGATGAACTGCCCCTTGTCGCCGAACTGCAGGATCATCACCCCGAACAGCGTCGTGAGGAACGGTCCGATGCGCCAGCCCTGCAGCAGATCGACCGGCCTGCGCCAGCCGAGCATGCCCAGCCCGGCAAACAGCAGCGACAGCGCATAGAACAGCGACAGCGCGTCGCGGCTGATCCAGTCGCCCACCACCTGGCCGCCGATCGCTGCGATCGCGGCTCCTGCGACGCTCGCCGCCAGCACCGCCGCGATCAACGGCGCGCGCCGGTCGAACCGCATCGCGAGGCCCGCGCACAGCAGCTGGCTGCGATCGCCCGTCTGGACGATGGCGGTGAGCAGCAATGTCGTGACAAAGGCTTCCATCAGCGCGGACGATAGCGCAAATCAGCGCGCCCCGCGCACCGCGATCGAGGCCAGCACCGCCGCGCGCATGTCGGCGTTGCCGCAATCGCTGGCGATCGCCTCGTCCATCGCATCGAAATAGTGCCGCGCCATCGTCCGGCTCCAGCCATTGGCGAGCAGATGCTCCAGCCCGTGCGCCAGATCGCTGACACACGGCATGGCGTTGCTGTCGGCGATGCGCCGCATCCGGTCGATCTGGACGGCAAGCTCGGCGCGCGAAACCCGCCATGCGATCGCGCGGACATGGCCCGCCTGCATGCGCAGCTGCTGGCGCGCCAGCTTCAGCCGGTCTTCCGTGCTGTCCGATGCTGCCGGGTCCTGCATAACCGCTCCTGCTGTCCGCCTGTGATGCTGGCACCGTGTCACAGCTGGGTTAATTTTTGGGCAAGGCTGATCGTGCGGCGGCGGGCAGCCTGTGCGGGGCACCGTGCTTGACAAGCCGGGGGCGTTGCGGCAAGGGCGGCGCTCGCATATTCAGGGCGGCCATTTGTGCCGCTCTTTGTGTTTTTGATTCGCTTAAATTTCCGGTGTCCGGCGCAGGCCGTGCACCATCGCAACATCATCCAAACCCAAAGGAACAGGTCATGGCCAAGCCAGCCACTGTGAAAATCCGCCTGGTCAGCACCGAAGGCACCGGCTTCTTCTATGTCACCAAGAAGAACCCGCGCAACACCACCGAGAAGATGAGCTTCCGCAAGTACGATCCCGTCGCGCGCAAGCACGTCGAGTTCAAGGAAGCCAAGATCAAGTAATCTTGGTTGCGCACGCCAGATGAACCGGCAATTCAGCGCCGGTTCAATCGGCTGCGCCCAGGGGCTTGGGGTTCCTTCCTAGATGAAAGCCCGCCCCAGATGCTGAATTTCCGGTTCCGTCCCATCGCCGCCGCGCTGCTCGCGACCTCCATGGTCGCAGCGCCGCTTGCCCTGCCCCAGGCCGCCATCGGCCAGGCCGGCCAGCAGGCAAACCCCGGCGGGGATCTGGCGCAGGTGTCCCGGCACCTCAAGGCGATGCAGTCGCTGCGCGCCGGCTTCACCCAGACCGATCGCACCGGCCAGACGCTCAGCGGCACGCTGACGCTCAAGCAGCCGGGCAGGATCCGTTTCGAATATCAGAAGGACGCGCAGCTGCTGATCGTCAGCGACGGCCGCGCACTCACCATGATCGACTATCAGGTCAAGCAGGTGCAGCGCTGGCCGATTCGCAACTCGCCGCTGGGCGCGCTGCTCGATCCCAGCCGCGATCTCACCAAGTACGGCAAGCTGCTGCCGACCAACGACCCCGCTGTCGTCAGTGTCGAGGTGCGCGATCCCAAGCGCCCCGAATATGGCGTGATCACGCTGATCTTCACGCGCAGCGGTACAGCGCCGGGCGGCTTGTCGCTGGTCGGCTGGGTCGCGCTCGATTCGCAGAACAAGCGCACCACCATCCGCCTGTCGGGCCAGCAGTACAATGTCGCGGTTGCGGACAGCGCCTTTGCCTGGACCGATCCGCGCGCCAAGGGCCCGCGCCGCTAAGGCTTGATCTCCTCACAATAGTGCATCGTCATTCCCGCGGGCCCCCTGCTTGCGCGGGGGTGACGACGAAGACTTGATCATCCCGTCGCCCGCGCAGACGAACCGCCTTTACCGTTCGACGAACTGCGAAAGGCTCGCAAATCTGTTCACATGGCAGACAGGCTTGGCTGACTAGAACGGTTTTCGAAGACGGCGCCAAGGTTTCCCCCTGTTACCTTGTCGAACCACCGGCTTCAACCAAGCGTGACGAACGCAAAAAAGAACCCTCGTTCCAATGCCCCCGGGACGAGGGTTTTTTGCGCTCTTTTCCGCCGACCGGAGTGTTTAGGGCTTGGGTTTGCGCACATCGCTGGCTAGAGCCTTGCCATGGCAGCCCCCCTCAAGATCGCATCATGGAACATCAACTCGGTCCGTTTCCGGCTGGACTCGGTGCAGCGTTTTCTGGCTGAGGAACAGCCCGACATCCTGTGCCTGCAGGAGACGAAGGTCATCAACAACGACTTTCCCGAAGGCCCCTTCCGCCAGCTTGGCTACAACTTCCAGAAGCTGAACGGCCAGCCGATGCATCACGGCGTGGCGATCATCGCCAAGGTGCGGCTGAGCGACGACAACCGGCTCGACTGGCAGGCCAATGGCGAGGCGCGGCACATCGGCGTCAACATCACCGGCCCGCTGGGCGGCACGGTGCGGCTGGAGAACGTCTATGTTCCGGCCGGCGGGGAGATCCCCGACCGCAACATCAGCCCCAAATTCGGCCAGAAGCTCGATTTCATCGAGCGGATGACGCAATGGTCGAGCGGCCTGACCGGTCGCACCATCATCCTGGGCGATTTCAACATCGCCCCGCTGGAAGATGACGTGTGGAGCCACAAGCAGCTGATCAACACCGTCAGCCATACGCCGATCGAGATCGAACGGCTGAAGGCGATGCAGGATGCGCACAACTGGGTCGATATCGGCCGCAAATTCTATCCCGCGCCCGAACGGCTGTTCACGTGGTGGAGCTATCGCGCACGCGACTGGTCGGTGTCCGATCGCGGCCGCAGGCTCGACCATATCTGGGTGTCGCCCGACATCGTCGAAACGGTCAAGAGCCACCGCGTGGTCGAGCCCTGCCGCGGCTGGCCGCAGCCCTCCGACCACGCCCCGCTGATCAGCGAGTTCCTGTTCTGATGGAGCCTGCCATCTCATGAACGCGCGCGCTGCGGCCCGGGCGCTCGATGCGCTGGCCCGGGGCTGGGATATCATCGTGGATGCGCCAGGCGGGCAATTGGCCCTGCGCCCGGTGGAAACCGGCGCGGCACCCGACACCGGCCAGCCGCGGCTGCTGATCTCCGCAGCACGAGCGATCACGCTCAAGCTCGCCAACCAGAAGGACGCCGCCCGGCCCGATGCGCCGGTGTGTATCGCGGTGCCAGGCTTGCTCGATTCGGCGCTGGCGGTGGCGATCGCCGATCCCTCGCTTGATCTCGCGCGCCCGATGAAGGGGCCGTTCGCCGCGCAGCCGCTGCCAGCGCCTGAGGCCGCAGAGGCCGCGATGCAGCTCGCGCGGCTCGCGGGGCTGCTGCCGGCCTATCATATCCTGACCGAGGCAGAGGCCGACGCGCCCCGTGTTACCCCTGCCGATGTCGCCGCGTATGCCGACCCCACCACGCTGCGCATCGCGGCGCGCGCGCGGCTGCCGGTCAGTGCGAGCGACACCGCGGAGATCGTCGCGTTCCGCTCGGACGCCGATTTTCACGAGCATGTCGCGCTGATCGTCGGTACCCCCGACGACAGCCTTCCGGTGGTGCGGCTGCACTCCGAATGCCTGACCGGCGACGTGCTGGGCAGCCTGAAATGCGATTGCGGCCCGCAGCTGCACGGCGCGCTGCACGCAATGGCGCACGCGCAATGGGGCATCCTGCTCTATCTGCGTCAGGAAGGCCGCGGCATCGGGCTGATCAACAAATTGCGCGCCTATCAGCTGCAGGATCAGGGCTTTGATACGGTCGATGCCAACAACCGGCTGGGCTTTCCGACCGACGCGCGCGATTTCGCGGTCGCCGCGCAGATGCTCAAGGCGCTGCACGTTCCCGCGATCCGGCTGATGACCAACAATCCCGAAAAGCAGGCGGTGCTCGCCAGCCTGGGCGTGACCATCGCCGAGCGGCTGCCGCTGCAGATCCCCGCCAACCCGCACAACGCGCACTATCTGGTCACCAAGCGCGACCGGACCGGCCACCAGTTGTGAGCGACACCATCCGCGTCGATGCCCAGGCGCTGACGGTGACCCTGGACGACTGGCAGGTACCCTGCAGCATCGGCCGCAGCGGGGCGTGCGCTGCGGATGCCAAGCGCGAGGGCGATGGCTGCACGCCACTGGGCCGCTGGCCGATTCGCGCGGTGCTGTTTCGTCCCGGCCGCGCCACCCCGCCGCCGGGCCTTGCGCTGCCCTGGCGCTGGACCTCGCCGGGCGATGGCTGGTCCGACGATCCTGCCGACCCCGCCTACAACCGCCCGGTGCGCCTGCCCCACGGCTTCAGCGCCGAGACGCTGCAGCGCGAGGACATGCTGTACGACGTGGTGCTGGTGCTGGGCCACAACGATACGCCGCCGGTGCCCGGCGAAGGCAGCGCGATCTTCTTCCATCTGTGGAACGAGGCGAAACCCGTGCCCGAGCGCAGCACCGAAGGCTGCGTGGCGATCGCGCGCGCCGATATGGACGCGCTGCTGCCGAAGTTGCAGCCGGGAATGGTGGTAGAGATCGAATAGGTTCGCATACTTCTTAAAATCCTCTCCCGGAACGGGGAGGTGGCAGCGCGCAGCGCTGACGGAGGGGAAGCCGGATTTTGGGTCGATCGAACGTGCGTGCAAACACGCTTCCCCTCCACCACTTCGTGGTCCCCCTCCCCGTGCCGGGGAGGATTTTGGTCACCCCATAGCCACTTCGAACACCGGCTCGTAGACGCTGCCGTCGCGGCCCATATGGCTCTCCATCAGCACCAGCCGGTCGAAGGCGAACATCTCCCCCGGCAACAGCGGCTGCGCGCCCAGCCAGGCGGCGAGCTGCTCAGCCGAGGGCGCCATGGTTCGCGCGAACCGGGCGAGCGTGATGTGCGGAACATATTTGCGCCCCTCCGGCTCGAGCCCGATGCCGACACACAGCCGGTCCAGCCGTGCGTGCAGCCTCTCCAGCGGATCGCGCGGCGAAAGGCCTGCCCAGAGCTGGTCGATCCGGTCGCGCCGATCGAAGAACCCGAAACCGTCGAGCCGCGCCTCGATACGCGTGAACCGCTCGCGGCGCAGCGCGAGCATCAGCGCGTCGGCGGCGTGGCGATCGACATCGCCGATAAAGCGCAGCGTCACGTGCAGCTGTGCATCGCTCTGCCAGCGCGCGCCGGCGAGCGCATGGATGGTGGTGAGCAGGCTGCGGCGGACCTCCACCGGCGGGACAAGAGCAAGGAACAGGCGCATGGTTAAGGCGTTCCGTAGCAAAGCAAGACGAACAGAACACCGGTTTCGCTTGAAATTCCCGTGGTGAAGGGTGATATTGTGTCCATCCGGCAACTATGCCGGGCAAAGGAGAATTTTTCGATGGCTGACCGTTTTGATCCTCGCATGACGGAGCGACTCCGTCCGGGGTCGATCAATGGCCAGGCTGGGTCGGTGGGCAATGCTGCGACTGATGCTGGTCTGCGCTCCTACATGCTGTCCATTTACAACTACATGACCAGCGGCATCCTGCTGACCGGCGTTGTCGCGCTGCTGTTTGCCCAGTCGGGCATGGCCGCGCAGATCATGTTCGGCCCCGGCCTGATGAAGTACCTGATCATCTTCTCGCCGCTCGTGATCGTCTTCGCGATGAGCTTCGGCATGAACAAGTTCTCGACCGCCGCGCTTCAGGCGATGTTCTGGGGCTTCGCGCTGCTGATGGGCCTGAGCATGTCGACGGTGTTCCTGGTGTATACCGGTGAAAGCGTCGCGCTGGCGTTCTTCTCGACCGCCGCTGCGTTCGCGGGGCTCAGCCTGTTCGGCTATACCACCAAGAAGGACCTCACCGGTTGGGGCAGCTTCCTGATCATGGGTCTTGTCGGCCTGATCGTCGCCAGCCTGCTCAACATCTTCCTCAAGTCGTCGGTGATGGGTCTGGTCATCAGCTATGCCGCGGTGCTGATTTTCGCAGGCCTTACCGCCTATGACACCCAGCGCCTCAAGAGCACCTATGCCTATGTCGCCGGGACCGACATGATGGGCAAGGTGGTCATCATGGGCGCGCTGAGCCTCTATCTCAACTTCATCAACATGTTCCAGGCGCTGCTGAGCATCATGGGCAGTCGCGACTGATTGCCCGGAAAGCCCTGGAACACTGACAACCCGGCGGAGCGATCCGCCGGGTTTTTTTGTCAGCCGCGGTCACGCCGCCCGGCCAGCGCCCCGCTCGGCCGGTCGCTCGAGGGACTCGCCTCATCGCGCATGCGGCTCGCCCTTTGCGGTCGGCCATTTCACGGTTCACCGTTTTGGTGTTGAGATCGTCGCTTGGCGGGCATAGAATCATGCTCAAGAGAACGCGGCGGGACACATGTCCCTGCGCGCGCCACCAGGAGAAACAGCAAATGGCACGTATGGGCCTCAACCGTGCAGCAGCCTTGGCCATCGCGGCCGGCATGACCACCGTGATTTCGGCCTGTGGCGGCGCCAAGCCCGCACCGGTCGCGGTTGCCCCGCCGCCGCCGCCGGTGGTTGTCGCCCCGCCGCGCATGCCCAGCCCGCCCTCGAACGCGATGCTGGCGATGACCGTGCCCGCGCTGCGCGCCGACGGCCTGCGCGATACGCCGATGCGCGACATCGATGACAACGAGAAATTGTGGTACTTCCGCGCCGCGTTCAACGTCGCTGCGCTCAACTGCCAGAACCCCCAGCATTTCCGCATCGCCGACGATTACAACCTGTTCCTGAAGACTCACAAGCGCGAGCTCGACCGGGTCAACAAAATCGTCGAGGAAACCTACCGCAAGCGTCATGGCGCAGGCTATGCCCGCATCCGCGATACCGAAAACACTCAGGTCTACAACTTCTTCGCCTTCCCGCCGACCAAGAACGACTTCTGCGAAGCCGCCCTGGTGCTGGGCCAGGAAGCTGCAGCGATCCCGTCCAAGGATCTGGTCGCCTTCTCGGCGCGCGCGCTGCCGACGCTGGAAGGCGTGTTCGACCGCTTCTACGCATCCTATGAAGGCTATCAGACCGATCTGCAGAAGTGGATCGCGCTGTACGGCAGCCCTGAGATGCGCGCTGCGCAGGCCGCACAGGCCGGCCAGGCCAACGGCATGGTCCAGCCCACCAACGCATCGGGCACCGCGCCTGCGGCCGCCTCCAATCCGCCGGTGCTCCCGACGATCCTGCCCTCCAGCGGCGACTGACCGGCACGCGCCCGCCGCATTTTCCGGCTGGATCGGTGGCGGGCAAGCCAGTATATCGCCTGCACCGGATTTTCCCGCCGGACGATCAGGGGCCGTAGCTCAGTTGGGAGAGCGCGTCGTTCGCAATGACGAGGTCAGGGGTTCGATTCCCCTCGGCTCCACCAGCCCCTTCCGCACAGGTGCGGGCGGCGGACCTGGAGCGCGATGGGCCTGTCCCCCTGCTATTTCATCGCCACCTTTTTCGGCGCCCCTGCCTTGGCCATCAGCGCCTTGTCCTCGTTGGCGCGGGCGATGACATAGTGGCGGATGCTGTCGATCTGAGGCTTCGTCATCACCGAGGCAAAGCTCACCATGCCGTTGTCCTTGAGCGCTCCGCCATGCACGATCGTCTGCCAGTTCTCCGCGCTGGCCAGCGTGCCGGAATAGCGCAGATCGGGGATGATGCCACCGCGGCCCGAGGCCTGGATCGCGGCATCGCCATGGCACACCGTGCAATAGCGGCCATATTGCGTCGCACCGCCCGCCACAACGTCTGCAGCAGCAGTCAGCGCCGGCGGATCGAGCGGCAGCTCGTCGGCAGCTGGCATGTCGGGCAGCTTGGCCTTTCCGCCCAGCTTGAACACCAGCAGCCGCGAGATGTTGCGCACCGGGCCCGACATGTCGCTCAAGACGCCAGCAGTGATCGCCCAGGCGCCGCCCCACCCGGCGAGCACCGCGACATATTGCTGGCCGTCGATCGCAAAGGTCATCGGCGCGGCGACCACGCCGGTCTGCGCCGGGAAGCTCCACAATTGCTTGCCCTGCGCCGAATCATACGCGACGAAATTGCCCATCGCATTGCCCTGGAACACCAGGCCGCCGGCAGTCGCCAGCACGCCGCCGTTCCATGGGCCGCCCAGGGTGACGCGCCAGCGCTCCTTCTGCGCGACCGGGTCCCAGGCGATCAGCACGCCCTTGGTCGCCTTCTTCGCCGCCTCGCGCACCGCGTTGTCGGCGGGCATCGCGTTGTTGGCGGTGTCCATGCCGACGTTGAAGCCCAGTTTCGAAGGCTTCCAGCCCGCCGCCGGGATGTAGGGATAGGCGGTGATCTGCGCGGGGATGAACACCAGTTTCTGCTTGGCGTCGAACGCCATCGGATGCCAGTTGTGCGCGCCCAGCGGGCCGGGCGAGACGACAAAGGGCTTGCCGGTCTTGTCGACCCGGGCCTCGGGGTTCTCAACCGGCCGCCCGGTGGCCTGGTCGACCCCCGTCGCCCAGTTCACGGGCACGAAATTGTTGGCAGAGATGAACTCTCCGGTGGCGCGGTCGATGACGTAGAAGAAGCCGTTCTTGGGCGCCTGCATCAGCACCTTGCGTGTCTTGCCGTCGATTTCGAGATCGGCGAGCATGATGTGCTGCGTGGCGGTATAGTCCCAGGTCTCGCCGGGCGTGGTCTGGTAGTGCCAGGCATATTCGCCGGTCTTCACCCGGATCGCGACGATCGAGGAGAGATACAGGTTGTCGCCGCCGCCGGGCGAGCGATAGGCCTGGTTCCACGGGCTTCCGTTGCCGACGCCGACATAGAGCAGGCCAAGCGCGGGATCATAGGCCATCGCGTCCCACACGGTGCCGCCGCCACCGATATTCCAGTATTCGCCCTTCCAGCTGCTCTCGGCGGCCTTGAGATACTCGGCCTCGTTGGCGCCGGGGCGGTCGGGGACGGTGTAGAATTTCCACAATTGCTTGCCGGTCGCGGCATCATAGGCCGCGACGAAGCCGCGCACGCCGAACTCGGCACCGCCATTGCCGATGATCACCATGCCATCGATGACGCGCGGCGCGCCGGTGACGGTATAGGACTTGGCCTGATCGACGGTCACCGTGCTCCAGATCTCGCGGCCCGTGCCGCGATCGAGCGCGATCAGCCTGCCATCGAGGGTTCCGAGGAACAGCATGTTGCCCCAGGCGGCAAGCCCCCGGTTGACGACATCGCAGCACGCCTTGACCCCGGTCTCGCCGGGCACCTTGGGGTCGAAATCCCACAACGGCTTGCCGGTGACGGCGTCATAAGCCTTCACCTTGGACCAGGCGGTGGTGACGTAGATCTTGCCGTCGATCACCAGTGGCGTTGCTTCCTGGCCGCGCGCGGTATCCATGTCGGCATACCAGGCCAGGCCCAGTTCGCCGATATTGCCGGGGTTGATCTGGTCGAGCGGGCTGTAGCGCTGTTCGTCATAGGTGCGGCCATAGCTCAGCCATTCACCGCCATCGGCCTTGATGATCCGCGCGCCATCGATCCCGGTGGTGCCGGTCGTCGCGGTCTCGCCGCCGCCCGAACATGCCGCCGCCAGCAGCGCCAGCGCTGCCCCCATCAGAGCCTTCAGCCTCATCGCCCGTCCCTCTTCCCTTTTGCCTTGACCTTTTTTGGCCAATGGCTGCCTTTGCGCCTGCCGGATATTGACGAGGGCCAGACGGCTTGTCCATGGTGATTTAATTATCCGGTTAAAAGTTGGCCGGTTAACGACAGGAGAGTTTCATGTTTTCACACGTCATGCTGGGCGCGGACGATATCGACGCGTCCAAGGCGTTCTACGATGCAACGATAACCGCGCTGGGCGGCAGGCCCGGAATGGTCGACCCCAAGGGCCGCGTCATCTACATGCACAATGGCGGACTGTTCCTGCTGACCAAGCCGATCGACGGCCAACCTGCCAGCTGCGGCAACGGCAGCACCATCGGCTTTGCCGCGACCTCGGCCGAGCAGGCCGATGCCTGGCATGCCGCAGGCCTTGCGCATGGCGGCACCGCGATCGAGGATCCGCCGGGCGTGCGCGAAGGCGCAGGCATGAAACTGTACCTCGCCTATCTGCGCGACCCAGCCGGCAACAAGGTCTGCGCGATGCACCGGGTGTGAGCAGCGCTGCGGAGGTGGCACCTGCCGCCTCCGCACATGCCTCCCAACTGCCGCCTTGCATTCGTCACCGAATCCCGCTAGGCGCGCACGCTTCCGACAAAGCGGGCTGGCTGGTTATGGGCTGCCATGTTCGCTTGTATACGGACTTCCAACGAAGGAGACCAAAATGCCCAAGCTGAAGACCAAGAGCGGTGTGAAGAAGCGCTTCAAGCTCACCGCCACCGGCAAGATCAAGCATGGCGTCGCTGGCAAGCGTCACCGTCTGATGAGCCACAATGCGAAGTATATCCGCCAGAATCGCGGCACCTCGGTCATCTCGGATGCCGATGCCAAGACCATCAAGAAATGGGCGCCGTACGGCCTGGGTTGATCCCGCCTTACCGTTTCTCAAGTTCTCGATAATCAAAGGATATAGCATATGGCACGCGTCAAACGGGGTGTTACCACCCGCGCCAAGCACAAGCGCATTCTCGTACAGGCGAAGGGCTATTACGGCCGTCGCAAGAATACCATCCGCATCGCCCGTCAGGCTGTCGAAAAGGCAGGCCAGTACGCGTATCGCGACCGCAAGGCCAAGAAGCGCAATTTCCGCGCGCTGTGGATCGTGCGCATCAACGCTGCAACCCGCATGGAAGGCCTCACTTATGGCCAGTTCATGCACGGTCTGAAGCTGGCAGGCGTCGAACTGGACCGCAAGGTTCTGGCCGATCTCGCCATGCACGAAGCCGAGGTCTTCAAGACCCTGGTCAAGCAGGCACAGGCAGCTCTGCCCGCCGCATAAGCGCCAGCGCTCATCGCCAAAACTTCGCAAAAGCGCCGGGATCGTTCGATTTCCGGCGCTTTTTCGTGCATGCGCGCGATGCTGCCAGCCCCCTTTTCGTGATGCGTCATGCC
>VYKZ01000071.1_pt1 | contig 26556 bp, 21 predicted proteins | sample 5114421 | NCBI WGS metagenome assembly VYKZ01 (sample SAMN12291788, study PRJNA351875) | freshwater metagenome | isolation source: freshwater lake | place: USA: Michigan, Gull Lake | collected 2013-08-08 | reverse complement strand
GCTGGGTTGTCGGCTCGGGTTCGGCGATCGCGCGGATCAGCTCGTCGGCTGCGATCGGGCGCGGGCGGGCCGGGCGGGCGGGGGGCAGGGCGTCGCCTTCCATCTCGGCAAACAGCATCGTGCGCATATCCTGCGGCTCGGCATCGGGCATCGGCAGCAGTGTGTGGGTGCCGGTGCGCGACACGGTCTGAGTCGCGCCGATGCGGATCGCCACCGGGCGGCGCGAGATCGCAGGGCCCAGCCCCAGAAAGCAACCGCGCTGCAGGTCGCGGATGCGCTCGGCCTGGCGTCGCTCCATGCCGAGCAGATCGGCGGCGCGCGCCATGTCGATGTCGAGAAAGGTGCGCCCCATCAGGAAGTTGCTGGCCTCGGCCGCGACGTTCTTGGCGAGCTTGGCGAGACGCTGGGTGGCGATCGCGCCGGCGAGGCCGCGCTTGCGGCCGCGGCACATGAGGTTGGTCATCGCGCTGAGGCTGGCGCGGCGGACCGGATCGGGGACATCGCCCGCGACCGAAGGCGCGAACATCTGCGCTTCGTCGACCACCACCAGCGCCGGGTACCAGTGCTCGCGGGGGGCATCGAACAATGCGTTGAGGAACGCGGCGGCGCAGGTCATCTGCGCTTCGAGCTCGAGCTGTTCGAGGTTGAGGATCACCGAGGCGCGGTGTTCGCGGATGCGCGCGCCTATCCGCGCAATCTCGCGCTCGTTATAGTCGCCCGCATCGATCACGACATGGCTGTAGGCGTCGGCCAGGGTGACGAAATCGCCCTCGGGATCGATGATCACCTGCTGGACCAGCCCTGCGCTTTCCTCGAGTAGCCGCCGCAGCAGATGCGATTTGCCCGAGCCCGAATTGCCCTGCACCAGCAGCCGTGTCGCCAGCAGCTCTTCCATGTCGATGCAGACAGGCTGTCCTGTCTCATCCCGGCCAATGTCGATCGATGCGCCCACGGCTCAAGGCCCTATCGCCATGCCCGGCGAGTTGCAACTGCACCGGCAAGCTGGCTGGGGATAGCCGGGCCGCCTTGCGGCCTTGGCGTGCTGTCCTGAACGACAAAGCCCCGCCGGTGAGGGCGGGGCTTTGCGTGAAATCCCAAGGGAACGGGCAGATTAGCCGTTCAGCTTGTCCTTCACCGCCTTTGCGGGGGTGAAGCCGAGCTTCTTGGATGCCTTGATGGTGATGGTCGCGCCGGTGCCGGGGTTGCGGCCTTCACGTTCCGGGGTCGACTTCACCTTGAACTTGCCAAAGCCGTTGATCGAGATTTCTTCGCCGGCAGCAGCTGCATCGGCGATGGCGGCGAACACGCCGTCCACCAGCTTGCGCGCGTCAGCCTTGGTGACGTTGTGGTCGGTGGCAATCTTCTCTGCAAGGTCAGCATTATTCATGGGTAACGTCCTTCTGATTGGATTCGGTGGCGGGGGTTTAGCGACAGATTTGCGGCTCGTCACGGGTATTGCGGGCAATTTCCTCCAAAATGACGACGATTGGTCGTAACTGAGAACTAATATCAATTACAGTGATCGAATTTTTCGATCAAGCTATGCGATAAAATCACATGGAATAATGCCAAACCTGTCCGTAATCCTTGGGCTTCAGGCCAAAAACCAAGCTGAGGATGAACCATGGAACTCAAGGGATCGAAGACCGAACAGAGCCTCAAGGATGCGTTCGCCGGCGAAAGCCAAGCCAACCGCCGTTACCTGTATTTCGCCCAGAAGGCCGATATCGAAGGCCATAACGACGTCGCAGCGGTGTTCCGCTCGACCGCTGAAGGCGAAACCGGCCATGCGCATGGCCATCTCGAATTTCTCGAAGAGTGCGGCGATCCCGCCACGGGCGAGCCGATCGGCAGCACCGTCGACAATCTGAAGTCGGCGATCGCGGGTGAGACCCACGAATATACCGACATGTATCCGGGCATGGCCAAGACCGCCCGCGACGAAGGTTTCGACGAGATCGCAGACTGGTTCGAAACGCTCGCCAAGGCGGAAAAGAGCCACGCCGGCAAGTTCCAGAAGACGCTCGACGCGCTGCTGGCCGAAGCCTGAGTTTCAGTTGAACGACAACTCGGCCTGTCCGCTGCGTTCCGGCGCGGTGGGCAGGCCATTTTTCTGACCACTGAACGGGCACCTGCAATCCTCCCCTGCAAGGGGAGGTGGATCGCCGCAGGCGAGACGGAGGGGTGTCCACATCAGCGATGGGGTGACACCCCTCCACCACCCGCTGCGCGGGCGGTCCCCCTCCCCTTGCAGGGGAGGATTTGGGGAACATGAAGGGCTACAGAGACATGGCATCGGGCTACAAGGAAGGCAGTCTGGACGCGCCGACGCGGCATGCTTTGCCGTGGCGCGAGGAGAGCTGGTACGACGAGGTCGCGCTCGATGCCGAGATGCGCCGGGTGTTCGACATCTGCCATGGCTGCCGCCGGTGCTTCAACCTGTGCGACAGCTTCCCCAAATTGTTCGACATGATCGACGAGAGCCCCAATGAAGAGGTCGAGGATCTCGACGCGGGGCAAATCGGCCAGGTCGTCGATGCCTGCACCTTGTGCGACATGTGCTTCATGGTCAAATGCCCCTATGTGCCGCCGCACGAGTTCGACCTGGATTTCCCGCACCTGATGCTGCGCTATCGCGCGGTCGAGCATCGCAAGGGGCAGACCTCGAAAGCCGACAGCCTGCTCGCCGAGACCGACCGCAACGGCAAACTGGGCAGCGTCTTTTCCGATGTCGCCAACTGGGCCACCGATGGCGGCAACGCCACGACGCGCGGCATCATGCAGTCGATGCTGGGGATCGATGCTCGCGCGCACCTGCCGGCGTTCGCCGACATTCCGTTCACCAACCGCGCGCCCGTTTTGGTGCGTGCGCCCAATCCCAATGCCCCCGGCTTCGGCCGCCGCGTCGCGCTCTATGCCAGTTGCTACGACCAGTTCAACGACCAGACCCCGGGCGAGGCCGCGGTCAAGGTGCTGGCGCACAACGGGGTGGAGGTTCGCATCGAGCATCCCGAATGCTGCGGCATGCCCAAGCTCGAGAACGGCGACATCCCCGCTGTCGCCAGCGCCGCCGCGCGCGTCGCCGCGCATTTCGCGCCGCTGATCGATCAAGGCTATGACGTCGTCGCGATCACCGCGAGCTGTGCGCTGATGATGAAGTTCGAATGGCCGCTGATCGAGCCGGACAATGCCGACATCGCCAAGCTGTCGGCGGCCACCCACGACATCAGCGAATACATCGTCAAGCTCTCCAAGACCGCCGGCCTGACCCCGGTCGAGGCGATGGATGCCAGCATCGGCGTGCACTTCGCCTGCCATTCGCGCGCGCAGAACATGGGGCCCAAGGCGATGGAGATGCTCAAGCTCATCCCTGAAGCCAGGCCGGTGATGACCGAACGCTGCTCGGGCCATGGCGGCAAATGGGGCATCTATTCCCAGAATTTCGACACCGCGGTCAAGCTGGCGCGGCCCACGGTGCGCGCGTTGGAAAAGACCTCGCCCGACTATATGGTCAGCGAATGCCCGCTCGCCGGGGAGCATCTCAAGCAGACGATGGAGATGGGCGGCTCCAAGAAGGTGCCAGAGCGGATCGGCCATCCCGTCGAGCTGATGGCCAAGGCCTACGGACTTTAAACCACATGGAAACAATCATGCCCAAGGATCGCCGTTCCATCACCCGTGACGACATCATGGATCTTGCCGACTATGAACTGATCCGCAAGGACAAGCGCCAGGAGAGCATCCTCACCAAGAAGTACTCGCGGCTGGCCATCGGCCCGCACGCGATGATCACCTTCGAGAGCTGGGACAGCATGTGGCTGCAGATCCAGGAGATGCTGCGGATCGAAAAGGGCGGCGATGAGCAGCTCGCCGACGAACTGGCCGCGTACAACCCGATGGTCCCCAATGGCAGCGAGCTGACCGCGACCTTGATGTTCGAGATCGAGAACCCCGAGCGGCGCGATGCGTTCCTGCGGACGATCGGCGGGGTAGAGAACCACATCTTCCTGACCATCGGCAATGTGCGGATCGCCGCGCGCCCCGAACAGGATGTCGAGCGGACCAGCGCGTCGGGCAAGGCGAGCGCGGTGCACTTCCTGCACTTCGCGATGGACGACGCTGCGCTTGCCGCATGGCATGATGCGGGCAACGTCGCGATGGTGCAGATCACCCATCCCGCATACGGCCATGCCGCGCTGATCGGACCGGAAACCCGCAACTACCTCACCCGCGCCTGCCTCTAGAAGGAACGGCGGCGGCGCCGGCGTTCAGCGGGGGATCGGATAGGCGCGGCCAGGCTGTGCGTTGAACTGGCGTCCGCCCGCAGCCTCCGCGCTGTCCGGCGCGGCGGTGTTGACGGCGGGGTCGGCAAGCCCGGTTTCGACCGGCACGGCCTCGATCATCGGAGCGCCGAAGTCGACATCGCCGGTATCTTCGGGGAACACCGTCGCAGGACGCGGGGCCGAGGCCACCGGTGCCTGGGGCGGCGTTGCGGCCACGGGTGCGGCCACGGGTACGGGTTGTGCGGGTGCAGCGGGCACCGGGCCGGTGCCGGTCGTCACCGATGAGGCGAATATCGCGGCAGCGAGCATGATGCCGCCCGATCCCAGCATGACCTCTTTGAGCATAAACCTGACCAAATCCCGATGATGTCGCAAACGGACCTCGGCATAGCAGGGTCCGGTTAACAGTCCGTAGCGATTGGCGGCGAGACTTCATGAAAATGCCGCCGGAGGCAGGGCCACCGGCGGCATGTCTTTCCTCCCCAGGAAAGCTCGGGCCCGGGCAAGGGCGGGCAAAGGGGCGGGCATCGCGGGGCCGGTCTGGGCAAGCAAGGGTGGCGGGGTTGCCCCGCTCACCCCCATCCTCTCCTGCTAGGTCTTGGCCTCCGCGTGTCTCGCCCAAACGCCTAGCCGTGCCCGCGCAAGGTGACACTACAAATTGACAGAAAAATCGCGAATATTGCGACCATATCCGGGTTTCGGCTTGTCATTTTGTCACGATTATTACACGCTTTGCGGATGGTCGATGCCTCCCTTCATGCGGGCCCCGCGCTCCGCCGTCTGCGCCGCAATGCCGGTCTCACCCAGGCCGCGATGGCCGAGCGGCTGGACATCTCGCCCAGCTACCTCAACCTGCTCGAACGCAACCTGCGCCCGGTCAGTGCCCGGCTGATGCTGGCGCTGGCCGAGCGGTTCGATGTCGATCCGCGCGATCTCACCGGCGACGAGCCGGGCGGCGGGCTGGGGCCGATGCGGCGGCGGCTCGCCGACCCTGCCTTCGCCGATCTGGGGATAGAGCCTGGCGAGATCGAGGACTGGCTGGTGTCCTCGCCGGGCACCGCAGCCGCGTTCGCACGGTTGTTCGACCGGGTGCAGGGCGGGGCTGGCGCCGGTCCCGTGGCGGGCGCGGTCGATGATCCGGTGGCGCGGGTTCGCAGCGAGATCGAACGCTGGCGCAACCATTTCGCCGATCTCGATCACGCCGCCGAGGAACTGGCCGATGCTCTGCGGCTGCAGAGCGGCGATCTGTATTCCGCGATCGCCGAGCGGCTGCGCACCAAGCACCAGCTGGCGATCCGCATCCTGCCCGAAAACGTGATGCCCGGGCGGCTGCGGCGGCTCGACCTGCATGCCCGGCAGCTGCAGTTGTCCGAAATGCTCGACATGGCCTCGCGCACGTTCCAGGCGGCCTATCTGCTGGGCCAGCTCGAATACCGCGCCGATGTCAACGCGCTGGTCGCAGGCGCGCAGTTCGGCGATCGCACCGCCGAGCGCCTCTACCAGCGCCATATCTTCAGCTATTTCGCCGCCGCGCTGATGATGCCCTATGGCCGGTTCCTGCGCGCGTGCGAGCAATCGGGCTATGACATGCTGCTGCTCCAGCGGCGCTTCGGCGCAGGGTTCGAGCATGTCGCGCACCGGCTGACCACGCTGCAGCGTGTCGGCCAGAGGGGCCTCGGCTTCTTCATGGTCCGGGTCGACCGGGCAGGCCAGGTCTCGAAGCGCTTCGGCGGCGCCAACCGCGCGCCGCTCGCCGATACCGAGGTGACCTGCCCGCTGTGGCACCTGCACCAGGCCTTTTCGCGTCCCAGCCAGGTGCAGGTGCAACTGGTCGAGCTGGAAGATGCCAGCCGCTGGCTGACGCTGGCGCGCAGCGTGCAGGGCGCGGGCTATGGCGCGGGCGGCACCACGGCGGAATTCGCGATCGGGCTCGGCGTCGCGATCGATCAGGCAGCGACCTTGTGCTATGCGCGCGGGCTGGACCTGAGCGCGGCCGGTGCGACGCGGATCGGCCCGGGCTGCGCGATGTGCAAGCGCGGCGACTGCCCGCAGCGCTCCAAGCCGCCGCTCGGGATCCGGCTCAAATTCGACGATCGCGAGCGCGGTGTCACGCCCTTCGACTTCGTCACCGACTGACCGGCAGCTTCCGGCAAACGGAACCTCCTGCTGTCCGGCACGTAAGCGCCCCACACATCACGTGTTTGGGGATATGCTATGACACCGACCGATCGCACCGAAACCATCGTGACCGAACAGCCCGCACCGGGCGCAGCGGCTCCCGCGCCGGCACAGACTCACACCACCGTCATCGAACGCCGCTCGGGCGGCGGATCGGGAATCATGATGGCGCTCGTGCTGCTGGTGCTGGTGGTCGGCGGGTTCTTCGCGTTCCAGTTCATGAAGCAGGGCGAGGTTCGCACCGATGCGGTCGCCGGCGCCGCCGGAGAAGTCGGCAACGCCGCGCAGAAGGTCGGCGATGCCGCGCAGGAAGCCGCACAGAAGATCGCCGAATAGGTCGACCTCCAAGCCGGCACCATAACGCTCTCGTTCGCGGGCGAGGGGCCAGCTGACCACATTCAAGCTTTGTTAGCCGCCATGCGGTAATCCTTTGGCCCGAAAGGGCTGGTGGATGACCGACGGCAAGCACGCGCTGGATCCCGCACTCGTCAAGGCTTTGGAGCGCGTGCGCCGCGGCAACAATGCGCCGTTCGGCCGTATTGGCGCGCGCTTAGGGTTCCGCTGGATCATGCCGATCGGCACGCTGCCGTTGCCGTTTCACCCATGGATCGCACGGGCTCTGCCGTTCTTGGTGGCGGCGCTGATCGCGTATCGGCTGGCGGTCACGATTGCAGGGCAATCCGGCGGGGTCGGCTGGCCTGCGTTGCTGATTGTCGCGGCCTTGATCGGCGTGGTCATGTCGGTCCCCATCGCCAACTGGGTGGGCATGGCGTTCCGCGGTCCTTTGCTCCAGGCGCTGCTGATAGGCGGCGCGATGGTCCTGATCGCGAGCGATGTCTGGGCTGGCGTGGCCCCTGGCTGGCTGGCGGTACTGCCCGCCGGTTTCGTGCTGCTGTTCGTGGTGCAGCGGCTGGGCGGTCCGGTCTATCTCCGCTCGATCGAGCGCGCGAATGCCGCGTTCGAGCCCTGCGCGCCAGGTGACCGGCCAGTTGTGGTCGAGCACGATACCGTCGCCAGCGACTATGGCGGCTGGCTGTTCCGCAACACCGGGCTGGCACAGGTCGCATCGCGCAAGCCTCCCCGGCGCGGGAAAGGCAAGATCGAGGAGCGCACCCATTTCCGGCTGTCACCTGAGGATTTTTCCGCGCTGGCCGCGCGCATCGCCACGATCCGTCCCGAAGGCTGGCATGCCCGCGACGGCTGCGTGACCCTGCCGGGTCTGCTCATCGGCGATGCCGTGCCGATCCTCGTCAAGACCCTGCCGCTGCGCGCTCCGCTCTGGCTGATCGAGGGCCGGTTGAGTGCCGTCACCATCCACGACGGGGAGACGACGCAGCGGCTGATCGGCGGCGATGCGGCAGTGGTCGGGCGTTGGCCGCTGTTCGTCTGCCTCTACTGGATGGCGATCTTCGGCGGTACCAGCCGCTGGTATGCGGGCTTTATCCGCGAAAAGCCGGTGAACCTGGGGCCATCGCGGCATTATGACCTGCTGCTCGCGGCCTTCCCTCCAGACCCGCAAATGCCCTGCTATGCGGACCCTGCACCGCTGCACGCGCGGCTTGATGCGCTAGACCGGATCGAGCGCCCTGCAGCGCAAGCGCACCTCGATTGGCTGCTGTCGGGCGAAGGCGTTGCGCCCGAGAACTGGGTAGCGTTGCTCAAACGTCCGGACGCGGCCTTCGGGCATGGCGAAGCGTTGTGCGCCCGGCTGGCCGAGGCCAAGGCCGGCAAGCAGGCCGATGTCGTGCGGATTTGCGCGCAACTGATCGCGCATTTGCCAGCAGACGAGTTCGTCGCGCTGGCCGATACCTTGCTGACGCTGCTCAACTCGAAAGAACTTGGCTTCCGGCTGCTGGGCGGGACATCACCCGATGTCCTCGATCTGCCCGAGCGCGAACGGCGCCAGCACGTCATTGGCGGCTACAGCCTGGTGCGGCATGTGCCGCGATTGTACGAACGGCTCGGCGAACTGGGCGAGCAGGCGCTGCCTCTGGTCACCGCGATGGGCGATCTGGGTCGCTGGCCCGCGCCTTTGGTCAAGGCGCGCGATTCCATTTTGGCCGGGCGCGAGCCATAACCCAGCAGCGCGGTGGGATCGTTCGCTTTTTACATTACAGTGTAAAATTAACCGACACTTCACGACTGACCGGCTATAGCCGCAGCCATGTTCAGGCTCTTCAAACATTATGTGCCGCACGCGGTGCTGTTGCTCGGCTTTTTCGACCTCGCCCTGCTCGGTCTTGCGGCCGAAATCGGCTGGGTTTGGCGAGCGCACGAGATCGGGATGGACATCGAGCCGCTCTCGCAGCGACCGTTGCCGATCATCACCTTCGCGCTGCTCGTCCACATGGCGATGATCGCGGTCGGGGTCTATGGACCCGATGCGCTGCAATCGATCCGCTTTGCCGCGGCGCGGCTGCTGGTGGCGGTCTCGCTCGGCGTGATTTTCCTCTCGGTCACCTATTTCATCCTGCCCGGAGCCACCCTTTGGCGATCGAACAGCCTGTATGCGATGGGCCTGTCGATCCTGTTCCTGATCGGCATCCGCATCCTGCTGGGCGGGTTGCTGGGCACCACGGCGTTCAAGCGCCGGTTGATGGTGCTGGGCGCGGGCAAGCGCGCGCAGCGGGTGCAGGATCTGGCCGACCGCCCCGACGCCGGTTTCGTGCTGGTCGGGTTTGTCGCTATGAACGATGGCGCGCTGGTGGTCGAGGAAGCGATCAACCGCGATGCTATCAAGAACCTTGCCAAGCATGTCGAGAATCTCAACGTCACCGAGGTGGTGCTGGCGCTCGAGGAGCGGCGCAACGCGCTTCCGGTCAACGACCTGCTCAGGATCAAGACCACCGGCGTGCATGTCAACGATCTGTCGACGTTCCTGGAGCGCGAGACGGGCCGGGTCGATCTCGACACCGTCAATCCCAGCTGGCTGATCTTTTCCGACGGATTTTCCGCAGGGCGCCGCATTTCGACGATCGCCAAGCGGCTGTTTGATCTGGTGGTCAGCTCCATCCTGCTCGCGCTGACCGCGCCGATCATCCTGCTCTTCGCGCTGCTGGTGAAGCTCGACAGCAGGGGGCCTGCGTTCTTCAAGCAGGAACGCGTCGGGCTCTATGGCCAGCCGTTCGAGATCATCAAGCTGCGTTCGATGCGGATCGATGCCGAGGTCGATGGCGCGCAATGGGCGCAGAAGAACGATCCGCGCGTCACGCGATTGGGGCGTTTCATCCGCAAGGTGCGGATCGACGAGCTGCCCCAGGCGTGGAGCGTGCTCAAGGGCGACATGAGCTTCGTCGGCCCGCGCCCCGAGCGCCCCGAGTTCGTGGCCAGCCTGGAAACCCAGATGCGTTATTACAACGAGCGGCACATGGTGAAGCCGGGCATCACCGGCTGGGCGCAGATCAATTATCCCTACGGCGCTTCGGTCGAGGATTCGCGGCACAAGCTCGAATACGACCTGTATTACGCCAAGAACTATACCCCGTTTCTCGATCTGCTGATCATCCTGCAGACGCTGCGGGTGGTGCTGTGGCCGGACGGTGCGCGTTGAGCAGATGGCCAACTGGCATGACATAGGGCTCTGGGGCCATTCCGCCGCAGCGGCGCTGACCATGCTGGTGGCGGCCTGGCTGGTGCGGCGCTGGGCGGGCCTGCGCGATACGCGCCCCTCGCTCGGTGATGCCGCGCTGCTGCTGGCGCTGCTGGCGACCAGCCTGTGGGCCTTTGCCGCAGCCAGCATGGGCGGCAACCATGCCATTGCCGGGCTCGGCGAGACGATGCGCAACCTTGCCTGGCTGGCGTTCCTGTTCCAGATGGTCCGCTCCGCCCGCGCGCAGCCGCGCACGGTCACGGCCGTGTACATGGTGCTCGTCGTGGTGCTGGTCGCCCAGCCTCTGGTCGATGTCTGGCATGTCGCCAACCGGGGCGCGCCGCAGCTCGACGAGCTCGGCTATTCCGCCGCGATTCTGCTGCGGATGATCTTCGTCGTCGGCGCGCTGGTGCTGGCGAACAATCTCTATTCGGTCGCCGATGCCGAGACCCGCGCCAGCCTGCGCCTGCCGCTGACCGCGCTTGCCGCGATGTGGCTGTACGATCTCAACCTCTATACCGTGGGCTATCTGGGCCGCGCCCTGCCTGCCGATCTGGTCGCGCTGCGCGGGGTGATGATGATCCTGGCGGTGCCGTTCTTCGCGCTCGCGGCCAACCGCCCTGGCGGGTGGAAGCTCACCTTGTCGCGCAAGGTCGCCTATCGCTCGCTTTCGCTGTTCGCGATCCTGGGCTATCTGGTGACGATGATCGCGGTCGCGCAGATGCTGCGGTCGGTCGGCGGGACGGTGGCCTCGGGCGCCCAGCTGCTGCTGGTGCTGGGCATGTCGCTCGCCGCGCTGGCCTTGCTGCCGTCGGACCGCTTCCGCGCCTGGTTCAAGGTCAAGGCGACCAAGCATTTCTTCCAGCATCGTTATGATTACCGCGCCGAATGGATCCGCTTTACCGAGACCATCGGCAGGCCGGGCGATGGCACCGCGCCGTTCCACGAACGCGTGATCAAGGCGGCGGCCGATATCAGCGACAGCCCGGCAGGACTGCTGCTCGCCCCCACCGAGGGCGGACGGCTGCAGCTGCAGGCGCGGTTCAACTGGCCCACCGCCGATGTCCCAGCGCAGGCGTGCACCGCAGGCACGATCGGCTATTTCCAGGCGACGGGCCGCATCGTCGAGCTCGACGCGCTGCGCTCGGGCAAGGACACGCTGACCGACCGGCGCGCGATCCCAGACTGGGTGGTTGCCGAAAGCAATGCGTGGGCGATCGTGCCGCTGGTGCATTTCGACCGGCTGGCCGGGCTCGTGGTGCTGTCGCGCCCGCTGATCGAGCGTCAGCTCGACTGGGAGGATCTCGATCTGCTGCGCCTCGTCGGGCGGCAGCTGGCGAGCTATCTTGCCGAGGCACGCAGCCAGGAAGCCTTGCGCGAGGCGGACCAGTTCGACGAGTTCAACCGCCGCATGGCCTTCGTGATGCACGACATCAAGAACCTGGTCAGCCAGTTGAGCCTTGTCGCGCGCAATGCCGAGCGGCACGCCGACAACCCCGAATTCCGCGCCGACATGATCGCGACGCTGCAGAATTCAGTGGGCAAGATGAACACGCTGATCCGCCGCCTCACCGGCTATGCGCGATCGACCGGGGACGGAATCCGCGCGATCGATGCCGAACGTATCGTGCGCGCGGTCATCGCCGACAAGGCCCAGAGCCACAGGCTCGTCGCCAGCAGTGCGCCGCGGATGACGCTGATGGCCGATCCCGTCCAGCTCGAACAGGTGCTGGGCCATCTGATCCAGAACGCGATCGATGCCAGCGAGCCCGACAGCCCGGTGTATGTGAGCCTGTCGCGCGATGGCCTCAACGGGGTGATCGAGATCGTCGACCATGGGGCAGGGATGTCCGCCGAGTTCGTCCGCGCCAAACTGTTCAAGCCGTTCATCTCGAGCAAGGCGGATGGCTTTGGCATCGGCGCCTATGAAGCGCGGCTGCTGGTGGAAGCGATGCACGGCCGGATCGAGGTGGAAAGTCGCGAAGGCGAGGGCAGCCGGTTCACGGTCCACCTGCCGCTCGCCACCCGGATAGACAATGACCAGGGCGGGCCCGAAGCGCCGCGCCTGGCTGCAAAGGTACTCTGACAATGAATGACCTCACCCCCAATCCAGCGCTCAACGGCGGCGGCAAGGGCCAGCCCAGGCTGCCGCGGCTGCTGGTGGTGGAGGACGATGCCGGCCTGCAGCGCCAGCTCAAATGGGCGTTCGACGATTTCGAGGTGCTGTGCGCCAGCGATCGCGCCAGCGCGATCGATCTGCTGCGCTACGAGGAACCCGATGTTGTCACGCTCGACCTCGGCCTGCCGCCCGATCCCGATGGCGTCAGCGAAGGCTTTGCCACGCTGGCGGAGATCCTGCGGCTCAAGCCCGACACCAAGGTGATCATCGCCTCGGGCCATGGCGAGCGGCAGAGCGCGCGCGATGCGATCGCGCAGGGGGCCTATGATTTCTATCGCAAGCCGGTGGAGATCGACGATCTCGCGCTGATCGTGCGCCGCGCGCTCAACGTCCAGCAGATCGAGCGCGAGAATGCCCGGCTCAGCCAGAAATCGGGCGACGACCACACCGTCTTGGGCGGCATGATCACCGCCGATGCGCAGATGGTGAAGGCCGCGCGGATGATCGAGCGTGTCGCCAACACCAATGTCTCGGTGATGCTGCTGGGTGCCAGCGGCACTGGCAAGGAGCTGTTCGCGCGCGGTCTGCACGAGAAGAGCAACCGCCGGGCCAAGGCCTTTGTCGCGATCAATTGCGCTGCGATTCCCGAAAACCTGCTCGAATCCGAACTGTTCGGGCATGAAAAGGGTGCGTTCACCGGCGCGATCAAGACCACCATCGGCAAGATCGAGCAGGCCGAGGGCGGCACCTTGTTCCTCGACGAGGTCGGCGACATTCCGCTGCCGCTGCAGGTCAAGCTGCTGCGCTTCCTGCAGGAGCGCGTGATCGAGCGGGTGGGCGGGCGCAATGCGATTCCCGTCGACACCCGGGTGGTGTGCGCGACGCACCAGAACCTGGAAAAGATGATCACCGAGGAGCGCTTTCGCGAAGACCTGTTCTATCGGCTGGCGGAGATCGTCGTGACCATCCCGGCGCTCGCCGAACGACCCGGCGATGCGGTGCTGCTCGCCAAGCATTTTCTGGGCAGGTTCGCCGCCGAGATGAACCCGGTGGTCAAGGGCTTTGCCCCCGATGCGCTCAAGATGCTCGATGCCTGGCACTGGCCGGGCAATGTGCGCGAGCTGGAGAACCGGGTGAAGCGGGCGGTGATCATGGCCGAAACCCGGCTGGTGCGCGCCGAGGACCTGGATCTGGAACGCGCCGAACCCGAAACGCCCGAATTCCTCAACCTCAAGGCGGTGCGCGAACTCGCCGACCGCAAGGCGATCCGCCACGCGCTGGCTCGGACCGAGGGCAATATCTCTGGCGCGGCCAAGCTGCTGGGCATCAGCCGGCCGACATTGTACGATCTGCTCAGGCAATATGACATCCAGAGCTGAACCTCGATCCGGTCCTGGCCGCCGGCTGACGCTGGCGCTGGTCGCCTGCGCGCTGGTGCTGGGCGGTCCGGCCACGCGCTTGCAGGCAGAAGACCTTGGCGCGGCGCGTCAGGCGATGGCGCGCGCCGATGAGTATCGCGCGCGCGGCGACAACCGCGCCGCGCGGATCGAGCTGATGAACGCGATCAAGGCTGCGCCGCGCCTTCCCGCCGCGCGGATCGCGCAGGCGCGCGTTTTCCTGTCGCTGTTCGATGCCGCCGGCGCGGAAGCCGAGCTCGGCCGTGCGATCGAGCTGGGCGCCGATCGCAATATCGTGCGCGCGCCGATGGCCGAAGCCCTGCTGCTGCAGGGCCGTGCCGATGCCGCGCTCGCCTGGCTCAGCGAGGGCCCCGTGCCCGCGGGCGATGCGGGGTTTGCCGCGCGCACATCGGGCCGCGCGCATCTGGCGCTGGGCAACATGGATGCCGCGCGCGCCTCATTCGACCGCGCGCTGCAGTTTGCGCCCGACGACAGCATGCTGTGGACCGATATCGCGCGCTTCCGCGTCGCTTCGGGCGATCAGGCGGGCGGGGTCGAGGCGGCCGATCATGCGGTCAAGCTGAATGGCGGCAATGTCCGCGCCTTGCAGCTGCGCGGCGAGCTGGTGCGCAGCCAGTATGGACTGGCCGCATCCCTGCCCTGGTTCGAGCGTGCGCTCAGCATCGATCCCAATGATGTCAGCGTGCTGGGCGAATATGCAGCGACGCTGGGCGACATGGGCCGGATGCGCGACATGCTGGCCGCCGCGCGCCAGATCGTGGCGCTGCAGCCGGACAATCCGCGCGGCTATTTCCTGCAGGCGGTGCTCGCCGCGCGCGCGGGCAAGTACAGCCTGGCGCGCAACCTGATCCAGAAGACCGGCGGCGCGCTGGAGCGTGTGCCCGCGGTGATGCAGGTCGAAGGCGTGGTCGAATTCCAGCTGGGCAATTACCGCCAGGCGATCGACCGGTTCGAGAAGCTCGCCGATGCCCAGCCGTACAACCGCCGCGCCTCGGAATTGCTGGCGCGCGCGCTCTATGCCGAAGGCGAGCACGAGACATTGCTCGCGCGCTTCCGTGGCGTGGCCAACCAGGGCGGCACCAGCGCCTATCTGCTGACATTGGTCGCGCGGTCGCTCGAGGCGATCGGCGAGGGGGCACAGGCGACCGACTATCTCGCGCGCGCTGTCGAGCCAGATACCGCGCCGATGGTGCGGCTGGTCGAGGCTGACGAGCCGTGGATGCTCGCCGATGCCGCGCGCGCCGCACCGCGCGATGCCCGCGCCGTGATCCCCTATGTCCGCATGCTGGTGGCCAATGGCGAGTTCGCGCAGGCGGCCGAGTTTGCCGAGCCGCTGGCCGAGGCAAACCCCGGCGTGCCCGATGCGCAGATGCTGCTGGGGGATGTGCGCTTTGCTGCGGGCAATGCCGCAGCCGCGCTACCGCTGTATCGGCGCGCGGCCGAAATCCGGCTGTCCGAACCCGTGGTCCGCCGCCTGTCGCTGGCGCTGCGCGAAACCGGCCGCGCCGACGAGGCCGATGCGCTGCTGGTACGGTTCGTCGGCTACAGCCCCGCCAATACAGGTGGGCTGCGATTGCTCGCCAACGCCTATATCGATCGCGGCAACTGGCCCGGCGCGATCATGACTCTCGGCGCGCTGCATGCGCGGCTGGGCAACAACCAGCCGCTGCTGCTCGCCGATCTTGCCTTGGCGCGGCTGCGCAGCGGCGATGAGGCCACCGCCGCGCATGACGCGCGGCTGGCTTATCGCGTCCAGCCCGCCAACACGCTTGCCACCCACATGCGCGGGCTGACGCTGACCGGGCAGGGCGGCCAGGCGATGGTCGCGGTCGAGATGCTCGAAAAGGCGGGCGCCAAGAATCCGCGCAATCCCTGGCTGCGCTATCATCTGGCGCAGGCCTATGCCGAGGCGGGCAAGACCGCGCAGGCGGTGGGCGCGCTCAGGGCGTCGCTGGCGCTTGGCGCGTTTCCGGAGCGACCGCAGGCAGCAGCGATGCTGCGCGAGCTTCAGGACGGCTGACGAATCCCATTTTTTTGCCTGACCGTCCGCCGATTTGGGCTATGGGGAAGGCATGACCGATAGCCCCAACCCCCTGCTCGATACGCGCGCGCTGCCGCGCTTTGCCGAAATCACCGCCGACCAGATCGCGCCCGCGCTCGACGAGGCGCTCGCGCGCCACGCTGCGACGGTGCAAACGCTGACGACCACGCGGCCTGCAAGCTTCGCCGACGCCTGGCTGCCGTTCGAGCGCGCCGAAGCCGAGCTCAGCGCGATCTGGGCGGCGGTGTCGCACCTGCATGCAGTGGCGGATTCGCCCGAATTGCGCGCCGCCTATCAGGAGGGCGAGCAGCGGCTGGTCACCAACGCGATCAAGGTCGGGCAGAACCGCGAGCTGTTCGACGTGTTCACCGCGCTGTCGCAGACGGCCGAGTTTGCCGCCCTGGCCCAGGCCGACCGCGTGGCGGTCGAGCATGCGCTGCGCGATTTCCGGCTCTCGGGTGTCGCGCTGGAGGCCGATGCGCGGCAGCGGTTCGAGCAGATATCGGTCGAGCTGTCGTCGCTGTCCAACACCTTCGGTAGCGCGGTGCTCGATGCGACCGACGCCTGGGGCGAACTGATCACCGACGAGGCCGAGCTTGCAGGCGTGTCCGACACCGACAAGGCGATGTTCGCTGCCGCTGCCGCCGCCAAGGGAGAGGCAGGCTGGCGGGTGACGCTGCAGATGCCATCCGTCAATGCGATCCTGACCTTTGCCGAGAACCGCGACCTGCGCGCGCGCGTCTACCGCGCCTTCGGCACCCGCGCCTCCGACCAGGGACCCAATGCGGGCGAGTTCGACAATTCCGAGCGCATCGCGCGGATCCTTGAGCTGCGGCGAGAGGCAGCACAGCTTTTGGGCTTTGCCGATCCGGTCGACTGGTCGCTCGCCACCAAGATGGCCTCGGACGGCGGCGCGGTGCTGAGCTTCCTGCGCGATCTTGCGGGCCGGGCACGCCCCGCCGCCCAGCGCGATCTCGACGAACTGCGCGCCTTCGCCGCCGAAAAGCTCGGCATCGCCGATCTGCAGCCCTGGGATGTCGGCTTTGCCTCGAACAGGCTGCGTCAGGCGCTGTATGCGGTCGACGAGGCCGAGGTGCGCGCGTATTTTCCGGTCGAACGCGTGATGGCGGGCTGGCAGGACCTGCTCGCCAGGCTGTTCGGCATCACGCTGGCCGAGCGGTCCGACGCCTCGCTCTATCACCCCGATGCGCGCTTCTTCGATGTCGTCGATGAAAGCGGCAGCGTGGTCGCGGGCCTGTATCTCGATCTGTTCGCAAGGCCCGGCAAGCGCGGCGGCGCATGGATGGGCGAGGCACGACCGCGGCGCAGCGATGGCGATCATGTCCAGGTTCCGGTCGCCTATATGGTGTGCAACTTCTCGCCCGCCGGGCCCGATGCGCCCTCGCTGCTCAGCCACAGCGACGTCGGCACGCTGTTGCACGAGACCGGCCATTGCCTGCACCTGCTGCTGACCCAGGTCGACCGCCCCAGCATCGCGGGCACCAACGGTTTCGAATGGGACGCGGTCGAATTGCCCAGCCAGTTGATGGAGGACTTCGCCTGGGACCGCAGCGTGCTCACCGCGATGTCGGGCCACTACCGCAGCGGCGAGCCCTTGCCCGGCGATCTGTTCGACCGGCTGGTCAAGGCGCGGCATTTCCAGGCGGGGCTGTTCCTGATCCGCCAGATCGAGTTCGCCTTGTTCGACATGCTGCTGCATCTGGGCACGATGGGCAGCGACCCGGTCGAGGTGATCGAGGCTGTGCGCGACGAGGTGGCGGTGATCCGCCCGCCCGAATGGCACCGCTTCCCGCATGCGTTCAGCCACATTTTCGCCGGGGGCTATGCGGCGGGCTATTACAGCTATTTGTGGGCCGAACTGCTTGCGGCGGACGGCTTCATGGCATTTGCCGAAGCGGGCCTGCTCGACCGTGCGACCGGCGATCGCTTCCGCGCCGAGGTGCTGGCGCGCGGCGCGACCCGGCCTGCGGCGGACAGCTTCCGCGCCTTCCGCGGCCGTGATCCCGATCCGGTGGCGATGCTGGTGCGGCACGGGCTGCAGGACGTTGCCGAATGAGCGATCTGTGCCCGCGCGGCTGGCTGGACGAGGCGGTGCGGCGGATCGAGGCGGACTACAACCGCTCGGCCGATACGCATTTGATACGGCTCGACCTGCCGCGTTATCCCGGCATCACGCTGTATCTGAAGGACGAAAGCTCGCACCCCACCGGCAGCCTCAAGCACCGGCTGGCGCGCTCATTGTTCCTCTATGCCTTGTGCAACGAATGGATCGGCCCCGACAGCTGCGTGATCGAAGCGTCGTCAGGCTCGACCGCGGTGAGCGAGGCGTATTTCGCACGGATGCTGGGGCTGCGCTTCATCGCGGTGGTGCCCGCAACCACCGCCGCACCCAAGCTCGATGCGATCCGCTTCCAGGGCGGCGAGATCCACATGGTCGATGATCCGCGCACGGTCTATGATGTTGCGCACCGGCTGGCCGAGGAAACCGGGGGGCATTATCTCGACCAGTTCACCTACGCCGAGCGCGCGACCGACTGGCGCGGCAACAACAACATCGCCGAAAGCATCTTCGCGCAGATGGCGCAGGAGGAGCACTCCGTTCCCGACTGGATCGTCTGCGGCGCGGGCACCGGCGGCACATCGGCCACGATCGGCCGCTATCTGCGCTATCAGCGCTATCCCACGCGGCTGTGCGTCGCGGACCCTGAGCATTCGGTGTTCCACCGCCATTTCCACGACCGATCGGCCACCGTGCTGCCCGAGGGCTGCGCCAGCCGGATCGAGGGAATCGGCCGCCCGCGCGTCGAGCCCAGCTTTATTCCCGGCGTGATCGACCGGATGATCGCGGTGGAAGACGCCGCCAGCATCGGCGCGATGCGCGCGCTCTCCGATCGGCTCGGACGGCGCGTGGGCGGATCGACCGGCACCAATCTGGTCGCCTGCGCCAAGCTGATCGAGGAGATGGCGGCCGCAGGCGAGACCGGCAGCATCGTCACCCTGCTGTGCGATGGCGGCGAGCGTTACGGCTGCACCTATTACGACGATGCGTGGCTGGCTGGCTGCGGCATCGACTGGCAGTCTTCGGCAGATCACATCGCTGCGATGCTGCGTCCGAACGATAAGGGAATTCTGTGATGATGATCGCGGTTCTGGCTGCCGTGTCGGCAGCCCTTGCGGTGGCAGCGGGCGCGTTCGGCGCGCATGCCGCAGCGGGCGAGCAGCAGGCCGAATGGCTGCGCACCGGCGGCATGTATCAATTGGTCCACGCGGTCGCGGCGCTGGCGATCATGGGGACCGCGAGGGGTCCTGCGCTCACCCTGCTGGCCGGCTCTGCGATCTTTGCGGTGACTTTGTATCTGATGGCGCTGGGCGCGCCGCGCTGGCTGGGCGCGGTCACCCCGATCGGCGGCACTTTGCTGATCGCAGGCTGGCTCTGGGCGGCCTGGATCTACGCCAAGGCCTGAACGGCCGCTCATAAAGGGGAAGGCCACCGCCGCCTGCGCAAGCACGCGGGCAACGGTGGCCAGGAGTGTAGCGTCAGAACTTGTAGGCGACCTCGACCCCCAGGCGGCGCAGACCGCCCGGCGAGATGAACGATCCGCCGAATTCGGCCGCGGTGATCACCTCGTTGAGATAGCGCCGGTTGAGCACATTGTCGGCGAACATCGTCACGCGCCATTTTTCGCCCTCCAGCCCGGCGCGCACATCGAGCACACCGAATGCCTGGCGGCGGGTGACCGAATAGTCCGCATCGCCGACGAACGCGGGCAGCGCCAGCGCCGATCCCGGCAGCAGCCCACTGAAGATGGTCGGCACGCTGTCTTCCTGCAGCGTGTGGAACCAGGTCGGGCCGGTGATGCGATAATCGGCGCGTGCGACCAGATCGAAGCTGCGCGATATCGGAGCGACGATTTGGGTGCCCAGGTTGATGGTGTAGTCGGCGGTCGAGGGCGACTTGTTGCCCACCGTCTGCGGACGCGAGGCATTGGCCTTGATCTCGCTTTCGGTGACGTTGAGTGCACCGAAGATCGTCCAGCCCGGGGTCACCTCTGCATTGAGGTTGAGCTCGGCGCCGTAGATCTGCACCTCGTCGATGTTCGACACCACGCGCAGCAGGCCAAAGCCGCCGACGAAGAATTCGAAGAACTGCATGTCATCGACATCGGTGTAATAGCCGGCCAGATCGAAAGTGACCTTGCCATCGAACACCGATCCCTTGATGCCACCCTCGAACGCGCTCGACTTTTCCTTGCGGTAATTGTCGGTGATGCGGACGTTCGAGCCGATGAACTGGTTGAACGACTGGTCGATCACCGCTGCCGAACCCGAGTTGTTGAAGCCGCCCGCCTTGAAGCCGATGCCCCAGTTTGCATAGAGGTTGACGTTGTCTGCCACCGCCCAGCGGAAGGTCAGCTTGGGCTGGAGCTGCTTGTAGCTGGCCGACTTGTCGGCAATCGGGCCGCGCGCCTGGCCGGGATTGATCGGGCCGCCGGTGAACGGATCGGTGACCAGAGGCACGCGGTTGGACACGCTGCGATCCTCGATGTCATAGCGCAGCGCCAGGCCGATGTTGATGACATCGTTCCAGTTGTAGTCCGCCGATCCGAACGCGGCGTAGACGTCGGTGCTGAACCGGTCGAAATACAGCTGGGTGGTCGGGTTGGTCGTGTTGGGTGCGTTGTAGAGTTGGCGGATGATCCCCTGGCCCAGATCCGCGCCCAGGCTGACCCCGACGTCGCGGCTGATGTTCAGATAATAGCCGCCCAGCTGCCAGTTGAAGGGGCCATCGCCGTTCGACGACAGGCGGATTTCGCCGCTGAAGTCTTCCTGTTGGCGGATCTGGTACTGGGTGCCATCGCAGGTGGTCGGGCTGTACGGGCCGAAGGTCGATCCGGTCGCGGGCGCGAAGATGAACGGCACCGGCGTCGCGCCGATGAAGCCGGGCTGGTTGACCGGGAAGCCGGTCAGCTGCGAGGTGCTGCGGAAGCAGGCATTCGAGGCCGCGACCGAGGCGGGCGTCGCGCCGGGGAAGGTGAAGCGGGCAAAGTCGGCCGAGGTGCCATCCGCGGTCAGCGACTGGTCGACATCGCTGTACAGCCCCCACAGCGTCAGCTTGGCGAAATCGAACTCGTGCTCGAGCTTGATCGAGGCATCGAAGGTCGTCTGGTCGTTGGTCGGGCGGATGTTGTTGTAGAAGTTGAACGGGTGGCGGTTGACGTCCTCGAAGAACGCCGGGTTGGCGCCTGCGAAATTGGGCAGGTGGAACGCGGCATTGAAGTTGATCGATGCGCCGGTGAGATCCGAATAGCGCGCCTTGGCGTCGATCTCGGTGCGGTCGCCCAGCTGCGCGACGAAGCGGCCGTCGACCGACCAGATTTCCTGGTCGTCGATCGTCTTGGAGTTGTTCAGGAAGATGTTGCGATAGAAGCCATCGGTCTTGAAGTACGACCCCGACAGCACGAAGCCTGCGTTCTCGCCCAGCGGCACCGAGATATAGGCGTTGCCACGATAGGTCTGCTGCTCGGCGGCGCTCAATTCGATCCCCGCCTCGAGCGTGTCCCCGGGCTTCAGCGTCTGGATGACGATCGCGCCGGCTGCCGCGTTGCGGCCATACAGCGCGCCCTGCGGACCCTTGAGGATTTCGATTTGGCGCAGAGTGCCCTGGTTCTGATTGAGCTGCGCGGTGTTGGTCTTGAGGATGCCGTCGACGACCAGAGCGACCGAGCTTTCCGCGTCGCGCGCGCCGTTGATGCCGCGGATGTTGATCTGGGTATCGCCAGCTTCCGCAGTGCCGGTGACGATGGTGACGCCGGGGGTCAACTGGACGAACTGGTCGGCGGTCTCGACCCCGGTCTTCTGGATCGAATCGGCGGTGAACACCGTGATCGAAGCCGGGACATCGGCCAGGCTCTCATTCTGGCGGCGCGCGGTGACGATGATGACCGAATCGTCCACCGCCTCGGTCTGGTCGCCCATTTGATCGACATTTTGGGCGAGCGCAGGCGTCGCCAGCGCACTGGCAAGAACGGTGGCCGATGCTGCGGCAAAGAGGCTGGATAGGCGCATGCTGTGAACTCCCTGAAGTGCTTTGGTTCCCCCGAACCGGATGCTGTTTTGGCGGCTGTTCAAATGTGGTCGTCAGACCAGCACATTGGCTCCGCTCATATAGACATGGACTTCCTGGAACCTGCCGTCGCGCAGGCGCCAGAAATTGGTGTTGCTAAGGCTGGTCACGCTGCCATCGGCGGCGGTCAGATCGGCGATGAAACTCGCGGCTATCCGCCCGTTGGTCTCATCGACGGTGCAGGTGAAGTCGCGGTGGACGATCGTTTCCCATGCGCCGAAGAAATCGACGAACATCCGCTCGATCTCGGCCTTGCCGGCGTGGGTGGTGAAGCTTGTCTGGACGGTGAACAGCGCCTCGTCATGGAAACAGGCAAGCGTGGCGGCCATGTCCTTGGCATCGACGCTGGCAAAATAGGTCTGCGTGGCGAAGGTGATCAACTCGTCACGGCTGAGCGTGGGTGCATATTGCATCAGGCGTCCCCTTCTTTCAGCAGATTGTCGCCGCTCATGTAAACGTAAACATCCTTGAACAGCCGGTCCTCGAGGTAGAAGCGGTTGCAGTTCTCGTAGCGCAGCTGCTCACCGCCATTGGGCGTGATCAGCACGGTGAACTGCGAGCACACCGCGTTCGATGCGGGGTCGGCGACATGCACGAAATTGCCGTGCCAGATCTGTTCGAAATCGGCGAACAGCTTGATGAACATCGCGCGTATCGCTTCGCGGCCCTGGTGCACGGTGTTCGAGGTGACTTCGGTCAGCGTGGCATCGGGTGCAAAGCAGTTGAGCACCTGGTCCATGTTCTTGTTGTCGACACCGTCAAAATAGCGCTTGGTGACGATGTCGATGTAAAACGGATACGGCAAAGGCGCTTGGCCTCCGCATCCGGGTGACCAGTCTGCCATCAGAACCAACCCTTTCTTATGTCTGCATCCTTGGGCACTTCCGGCATCGGAAACGCCTTTTTGCTGTGCGTCAGCCCGCATTCGATCAGGCTTTCGAGGAACTTCCACGCGATCTGGCCGGGGTTGATCACCGGGATCGGCAGATTTGCCGCAAGGAACGCCGCCGACTGGTGCATGGTGGTGGAGCCGAGCACGATGACATCTGCGCCGTCCTCCTCCATCGCGCGCTCCGCCTCTGCCTTCAACTTGTCGAAGATCACCTCTTCCTTGCCCGCGAGCAGTTCGGTGACATCGGGACGTGTGTTGATCGATCGCAGCGAGGCGACGCGGTCCCACAGGCCGTATTCGGTCAGCGTCTTCTGGTAGAGCGGAAACCATTCGGGCCACATGGTGAGCACGGTGAACTTCTTGCCCAGCATCATCGCGGCGGCAAAGGCCGCTTCGCCCGGGCCGATCACCGGGATGGTCAGCCGCGAGCGCAGCGCGCGCAGCCCCGAATCGCTCACCGTATCGATCAGCACGCCGGAATAGCCCTCTTCCTCGGCGGTGATCCCGCTCTGGAACACGGTCCAGTCCATCAGCAGCATGTCGTGATAGCTGTCGCCCAACGCCGCGCCCCAGGGCACCGCGACGAACTCGGGGGTGAAGCCGGGGCGGACGAAATCGGCAGGAAGCTGCGCCGCGCGCGAGGCAACGCCTGCGGCATCCATGGGGATGGGAACGATGACTTTGATTCGGCAATCGTCCGGCATGCAAACCCCTCTTCCCGGATCGCGAGCACCCCCTCATCGATCCATTACAGGTTGACGCTATTGTATACAAATGTCTATCGTCAATAGGCAAATTCAGTTGAAGCCCGCATGATGCAAAGTGGCAACAGCCCGGCGAGGGACCCTGACGGACGCCGGGCAAAGGGATGGGATTGAAAACAATGGAAAAAGCTGCGTCACCGCGCGCTTCCGATATTGCCTATGACAAGATTCGCCAGTTCGTTCTGTCCGGACATGCAGAGCCTGGCGAGCAGCTGACCGAGGAGCAGCTGGCGCGAATCTCGGGCGTGTCGCGCACCCCGGTGCGCGAGGCGGTGCGCAGGCTTGAGAACGAGCTGCTGATCGTGCGCAGCGATTCCAAGCGGCTGTTCGTCGCCGACTGGTCGGCCGACGACATCGACGAGATGTTCGTGCTGCGCGGCATGCTGGAGGGGCATGCCGCCAGTCGCGCGGCGCGCAACATCACCGCGCGGCAGCTGGAAGAGATCGCGCGGATTTCGGATCTGCTGGATGAGGCGGTCTCGGCAAATCCCCCCGATGTGGCGGCGTTTCTGGCACACAACCGTGCCTTTCACGACATCATCCTCGAGGCGGCGCGGTCGCCCAGGCTGAGCGCGATGCTGCCGATGCTGATCGAGCAGCCTGTGGTCAGCCGCACCGCCAAGCAATACCGGGTAGGGGAGCTGCTGCAGTCGGCGCGCGACCACCGCGAACTGATCGCGGCCTTCATCGCGCGCGATTCACACTGGGCGCGCGCGGTGATGACCAGCCACATCCGCCGCGCCTTCCATGCCTTCAGCATAACCGCCCTGCGGAGAAAAGAGCAGCAGCAGCGCGCAAACGACTGAACGCCATCTAACGTGGCTGGACGGGAAAAATCATTTTGTATACAAACTCCACGATGAGACACATTCAGATCGTTGAAGTCGGCCCACGGGACGGCCTGCAGAACGAGCCCGACATCGTATCGACGGCGGACAAGCTGGCGATGGTCGGCGCGATGATCGATGCCGGTGTCCGGCGGCTCGAGGTTGCAAGCTTCGTTCATCCGCAGCGCGTGCCGCAGATGGCGGACGCCGAAGCCGTCATCGCCGGGCTCCCCGACCGCGACGATGTTTCGTACATCGGCCTCACGCTCAACAAGCGCGGCGTGCTGCGCGCGTTGGCCACGCGAGAGGGCGGACGCCGCGGCGTCGACGAGATCGGCTGCGTCATCGTCGCCACCGACACCTTTGGGCAGAAGAACCAGGGGCAGACCGTCGCCGAGGGGATCGCCGAAGCCAGCGAGATGATCCGCTTTGCCAAGGCCGAAGGTTTGGTCGCGCAGGTGACGATTTCCGCGGCGTTCGGCTGTCCGTTCGAAGGCGATGTGCCGCCGCAGCGGATCGTCGATATCGCAAAAGCCGTTCTCGAGGCAGGGCCTGCGGAGATCGCGCTGGCCGACACCATCGGCGTCGGCGTGCCTTCACAGGTGACCGATCTGTATGGCCGGTTGCGCGAGTTCGTGCCGGCCGATGTGCGGTTGCGCGCGCATTTCCACAACACGCGCGGCACCGGCATCGCCAATGCCTGGGCAGCGATCCAGGCGGGCGTGACCACGCTCGATGCCAGCCTGGGCGGGCTGGGCGGCTGCCCGTTCGCGCCCAAGGCCACTGGCAACATCGCCACCGAGGACCTGATCTATCTCGCGCAGCAATCGGGGATCGAACACGGCATGAATCTGGACGCGGTGATCGCCGCCAACCGCTGCATGGCAGAGGTATTGGGACGCGAACTCCCGTCTTTGGTCGCGCGCGCCGCAGCCTGACGGGCAACACATCAACCTGCCGTGGCGCGCGCGCCCGGCAAGCCAAGGGGTGAAGGAATGAGTTACAGGCTGGGCGTCGATGTCGGCGGGACTTTTACCGATCTGCTGCTGTTCGACGAACAAACGGGTGCCTTCTGGCGGCACAAGACTCCTTCCACCCCGCATGACAGTTCGGAAGGCATTCTGGTCGGCGTGCAGGCGATCTGCGGCAGCGCCGGGATCACCCCTGCCGATGTCGAGATCTTCCTCCACGGAACGACGGTTGCGACCAACGCGGTGCTTGAGGGCAAGGGCGCGCGCGTCGGCCTGATCGTCACCGAAGGCTACCGCCAGGTGATGCAGATCGCGCGGAGCTTCGTCCCCGGCGGGCTTGCCGGCTGGATCGTGTGGCCCAAGCCTACGCCGCTGGCAGCATTGGAGGATACCGTCGAGGTCAAGGGCCGCATGTCGGCGCAAGGCGAAGAGGTGCGTGCCACCGACGATGCCGATATCCGCGCGGCGCTCGAGGCGCTGAAGCGCCAAGGCGTCGAGGCGCTGACCGTCAGCCTGATGAACGCGTATCTGAACGGTGCGCACGAACGCCGCGTCGCCGAGCTCGCAGCCGAGATCATGCCCGATGTGCCGATTTCATTGAGCCATATCGTGCTGCCCGAAATGCAGGAATACGAACGCACGCTCACCACCGTCGCCAACGCTGCGGTGCGCCCGGTGGTGGGCCGCTATGTCCGCAACCTGCGCAGCCGCCTGCGTGATTCGGGGATGGCGGGCAAATTGGCGCTGCTGCGCTCCGACGGCGGGCTGATGTCGTCGGAAAAGTCCGAAGAGCATCCCGTGTCGCTGCTGATGTCGGGTCCTGCAGGCGGCGTTACCGGGGCGATCTGGGTCGGCAAGAACGCCGGGATCCGCAACATCCTGACATTGGATGTCGGCGGCACCTCGACCGATGTCGCTCTGATCGAGAACCTCGAGGCACGCCGCGTACGCACCACCGAGGTTGGGCATCTTTCGGTCCGTGCCTCGGCGCTCGACGTCAAGACCGTGGGCGCAGGCGGCGGATCGATCGCCTATGTGCCTGAATTGACCGGCGCGCTGCGTGTCGGCCCGCAATCGGCAGGCGCGGTGCCGGGGCCGGTGGCCTATGGCAAGGGCGGCGAGCTGCCCACCGTGACCGACGCCAATGTCGTGCTGGGCTATCTGCCCGAGGCGCTGCTCGGCGGCACCTTCAAGCTCGACCGCGAAGGCGCGAAAAAGGCGGTGCAGACCATCGCCGATGCGCTCAAGATCGATCTGTATGCCGCCGCGCGCGGCATCATCGATATCGTCAACGAGAACATGTTCGGCGCGCTGCGCATGATCTCGGTG
>VYKZ01000098.1_pt1 | contig 27264 bp, 31 predicted proteins | sample 5114421 | NCBI WGS metagenome assembly VYKZ01 (sample SAMN12291788, study PRJNA351875) | freshwater metagenome | isolation source: freshwater lake | place: USA: Michigan, Gull Lake | collected 2013-08-08 | reverse complement strand
GATCGTCTCCGGCACAACCGGCTGATCCCGCAGCAGCTTTCTCAGGAAGCTTTCGGCGGTCGCCGCATCCCGCCGGCGCTCGACGGCGGAGCCGAGCACCTCCCCTTCGTCGTCGACCGCGCGCCAGACGTACATGTGCCGCCCGCCGATCGCGCTCACCATCTCGTCGAAATGCCAGCGCGGCGAAGGCGCCGGTCGGCGTCGCCGCAGGTTCCTGGCGATCTGCAATCCGAACTTCCGGCACCAGTCGCGGATGGCCTCGTAGGAGACGTCGATTCCGCGCTCAGCGAGGATCTCCTCAACGTCCCGAAGGCTGAGATTGAAGCGGTAGTAAAGCCAGACCGCACGCTTGATGACGTCGCTCTTGAACCGGTGTCGCTTAAAGCTGAGTTTCGCCATAAGTCCCTGCCCTGCATGAACTTTTCAGCTTATCAGTAGAGACCGGTTAGGGTTAGACTGACAGCACCCCCGCGCCGCCATTGAACGCTTCGGTCTGCGACGATCATCGGCCTGGCCGTGGCGGCGACCCAGACGCCGTCGGCGCCCGCGGTCACCAGACTGTTCTGCGAGGATCAAGTCGAAGGACGCACGCTGAACCAGATCGGTTGAACCGCCGACGCCCGGCGAGATGAACATAGCCCGTTAAGCGGACGCTCCGAACGTCCGCGAAGAGTCAGATGCGGACATTCGCCGGCGGCTCAGCGGGGACGTCCGCTTGTGACTCAACGCGGCGGTTAGTACCGTCCGCTTTCGAGCCGGGTGCCGGTCAGCCGCCGAATGCGCCGGTCTGACTCATAGGAGCCCCGTCAGAAGGTACGCTTAGTGCGCGAGGCTAGGGTGGATGGCGCATCGCAGGGGGCGAGCCCCCTGCCGCAGCAAAAAGATCAGCCCTCTGCGTGACTCTGCGGTTCTGGCCTGTCTGACGGGGCCGGCGCGGGCGGTGCCGGTTCGGTCGGGCCCGGCTCAGACTTCATCTTGTCGCAGCAGTTCATCTCGGCATCGGCCGCCATGTCCTTGCAGCATTCACAGGCCTCAGCGGCCAGGGCCGCGCCAGCGCTGAGCGCCAGGACCGCGCCAGCAGCGGCGAGCAGGTTGGAGACTTTCATCGTCGTTCCCTAATGAACCATGAAGCTGACAGAGCCAGACATCTCGTGGCCGTCCGGGCCTTCAGCGGTCCAGGCGGCAGTGTAGGTGCCTGCGGCGAGCCGAGGAAGCGCCACGCTGACGGTCGCGGCGGCCGGTGCGGCGGGCGCGTTCACGACCACGGGGGCCTGCCCCTCGGCGGTCAGGGTCACCGTCTTCAGGATCATCGCGTGCGGGAAAGTGACGCTGAAGCGTTCGGGCGAACCGGAGGTCATGGCGCCGTTCGCCGGAACCGTCGTGATGCCCGACTGGGGCGCGGCAGCCTGCGCGGGCATGGCGTGGCCGGCGTGCGGATCCTGGGCGGCGGCGGTGCCGGCGAACGCCAAGGCGGCGGTGAGGACGAGAGTGCGGATCATGGGGTGGTCTCCTTGGGTCAGAACCAGGCCTTTAGGCCGACTACGAGGCGGGTGTCGTCAGCCTCGCCGCCTCGGGCTTCGATGTAGTCGGCGGTGTTTCCGAGTGCGCGGCTCCACTCGACGCCGACATAGGGGGCGAACTCCTTTCGGAACTCGTAGCGCAGACGCAGGCCCGCCTCGATCGAGGACAAGCCCGAGCCGATCTCCAGCTCCGGAATGTCGCTGGCCGAAGCGTCGATTTCGAGGCGCGGCTGAAGGATCAGGCGCTGGGTGATGCGCTGATCGTACTCGGCCTCGACGCGGGCGGTCAGGTCGCCCTCGGTCGACAGAAAGGCGGCGGCGTCGATCTCCCACCAGTAGGGCGCCAAGCCCTGGAGGCCGAGGACCAGGTGCGTCGTATCCTCGCCGTCGGGGCGGAAATCTTGGCGCACGCCAGCCTGAACGTCCCAGAACGGCGTAATGGCACGGCTGTACAGCGCCTGGAGTTCGGCTTCTTCCAGACCGCCTTGGAAGTCGCCTTCGCCCTCGGACTTCCACCAGAAGCGATTGATGTCGCCGCCGCTCCAGCCCTGGACGTCCCAGAGATACGACTCGTCATCATCGCCGAACCCGGCCTCGAGACGGTCAATAATCACCGCCGTGGTGCGCACGTCGCCGTTCTCGCGAACCAGCGTCTGGCGGGCGGCGGCCATCGCCTCGGAGCCGAAGACCAGGTCGGCCGCGTGGCTCGGCCCGACCAGGGCGGCGGCCGGGAGCGGGTCTTCCGGCGGCCTGCCGGGGTTGTCGGCGCTGGTCGGCACGTCCGGCGGTCCCATACTCATCGCTGACATGTCATGGCCGGCGTGGGGATCGGTCTGAGCGGGAGCCATGGTCGACATGTCATGGCCCGCATGCGGATCAGGCTGCGCCACAGGCGCCATTGTCGATATGTCGTGCCCCGCATGGGGATCCAGGGTCGCGGGCTGAGCCGGCATCTGATGGCCGGCGTGAGGATCGGTCACCGGCGGAGTCTGGGCGGGCGGCATGACATGGCCCGCATGCGGGTCCTGCGCCGTCGGCCGGGCCGGCGTTTGGGTAGGGGCGGCCGGTTCGGCCGCAGGCCGTGTTGGCGCCGGCATGACATGGCCAGCGTGAGGGTCCTGGGCTTGGGCGCTGAAAGCGCTGGCCGCGAGGAGCAACGGGGCGAGGGCGACGGCGAGGCGGTTCATGACGCGGCTCCGTCCATGGGCCGCACAGTGACGACGTTGAACATTCCGGCGTGCATGTGCATCAGCATGTGGCAGTGGAAGGCCCAGTCGCCCGGTGCGTCGGCGGTCAGATCGAAGGTCACCTTGCCGCCGGCGGCGACGTTGACGGTATGCTTGAGCGGCTGATGCCCGGCCGGTCCGCCCGTGACCAACTCAAAGAAGTGGCCATGCAGGTGGATTGGGTGAGCCATCATGGTGTCGTTGACGAGGGTCACCCGCACTCGCTCATTGCGCTCGAAACGGATGGGCTCGACCAACTCACTGAACTTGCGGCCGTCGAAGCCCCACATGAACCGCTCCATATTACCGGTCAGGTGGATTTCCATCGTGCGCGACGGGGGGCGCTGGTCCCTGTTGGGGACTAGCGACACCAAGTCGGTATAGACCAGCACCCGGTGCGGGACGTCTTCCAGCCCCATCGGCCGTTCACCCAGGCGATTGGCCGGATCCATGGCGATGGCGTCTACGCCGACGCCAACCGCCATGTCTGGCGGAGCGTTTTCGGGGTCGCGCATGTTCATTCCGCTCATGGACATGCCGCCCATGTCTCCCATTGGAGCCCCGCCTTGCGTCGAGGCTCCATGATCCATGCCGGTCATCGCGCCATGATCCATTCCGGACATGCCGTCCATCGAACCGTGATCCATTCCGCCCATGCCCATGTCGCGCATGGTCAGATTAGGAACCTCCCGAAGCGGCGGGACCTCGGCCGTCATGCCCAGACGCGGCGCCAGGGTCGCCCGGCCCATGCCTGAGCGGTCGATCGCCTCGGACACGATTGTGTAGGCACGATCTTCCGTCGGCCGGACGATGACGTCGTAGGTCTCCGCCACCGAAATCTGGAACTCATCGGTCTCGACCGGGCGCACGTTCTCGCCGTCGGCTTGGACCACTGTCATCGGCAGGCCGGGGATGCGGATGTTGAAGATCGACATGGCCGAGGCGTTGATGATCCGAAGCCGCACTCGCTCGCCGGGCCGGAACAGGCCGGTCCAATTCTCCTGCGGTCCGTGGCCGTTGATGAGATAGGTGTAGGTCGAGCCGTTGACGTCGAGGATGTCGCGCGGGTCCATCCGCATCTGACCCCACATGCGGCGCTCCTCCAGGCTCATGCGGTCACTGCCGTCGAGCAGGCCCGCGAGCGTGGTGCGCTGCTGATTGAAGTAGCCGGGGCTTTTCTTCAGCTTGTCGAGGATTTCGTGCGGATGCATGAAACTCCAGTCCGACAGGACCAGCACATGCTCGCGGTCGTAGCCCACGGGATCGGCGCCCGCCGGATCGATGACGATCGGTCCATAGTGGCCCATCGCCTCCTGTAGATTGGAGTGGCTGTGGTACCAGAACGTCCCCGACTGCCGGATCGGGAACTCGTAGACAAAGGTCTCACGCGCCTTGATGCCGGGAAAGCTGATGCCGGGCACGCCGTCCATCTGGAACGGCACCAGCAAGCCGTGCCAGTGGATCGATGTGTCCTCGTCCAGCGTGTTGGCCACCGACAGCCGGACGTTCTGGCCCTCCCGCAGGCGAAGCAGTGGCGCCGGCAGGACACCGTTGATGGTAATCGCGTGCCCCGTCCGACCTCCGACGGTGAACGGCGAGTGACCGACCGTCAGATCGACTTTTGGCCCCGTCAGCGTCGGCATGTCCGCCCGCAGGCCTGCCGAGCCGGTCTGCGCCCAGGCCGGCAGCAGGCCCTGCAACCCTAGCAGCCCACCGCCGGCGGCGGCGGCGCGGAGGAGCGTTCGGCGATCGAGACTTGAGGTCGACATGGGCGAGAACATCCTTGGTCGGCTGTTTGGCCGTTCGTTCAGATACGCATCCGGTCGGCGCGCCCCTTGCGTCAGTACGCCACAGCCAACGGGATCGTGGCCTTGTGCACCTTCCCATCATGGCAAGGTCAAGCGTCTGCCTCCGATGACCAGGCCAGCGCCTCCGCTAATTTCCTGCGGGCGCGAGCCACGCGCGTCTCCACGGCCTTGGGCGTGATGCGCAGGATAGAGGCGATCTCGGCATGAGACCGCCCTTCGAGCGTGGCGAGCAGGAGGGGCGCCTTGAGGGCGTCCGGCAGGTCGGACAGCGCCCGTTGCAGGGCCTCGGCCCTACGCCGATCGTCTAGACGGGTCTCTGGCAGGGGCGCCCCGTCGCCGACCGCGGTCGCCTCGGGCGCATCCAGCCCCATGACCCCTCGCACGACCCGGCGGACCGCACGCCGACGGCTCCAATCCCGGCATTTGTTCAAGGCTATGGAGCGGAGCCAGACATCGAATGGCCGCGCCGGGTCATAGCGCCGCAAGGCTAGCCAAGCGGAGGCGTAGGCTTCCTGAAGCACGTCGTGAGCCTCGGCTTCGTCGCCGACATAGCGGCGAACGAACCGATAGAGCTCGGCCTTTGACGCGGTCATCAGGGCGCTGAACGCGACCGGATCGCCGCGCGCCGCACGGGCCTCTATGCTGTCTTCGGCCCCCACGCGGCGCTTAGCCGGCGTCGTCGCGTAGGGCGTCAACCACCGCAGCGTCGAACACCTCGGCCTGAGCCGGGGTCAAAACCGATCGCATCTCGAAGACATGGGCGATGGTCGCCTTCTGCAGATCACCCATGGCGGCGTGAAAATGATCGACTGCGGCCTGGACCTGGGGCGTATCGCCATCGCTCGCCGCGATCGCGGCCGACAGTTCGCGATTGGCGGCGCGGACTTCCGCCTCCAACGCCGGTCGTCTCGCGGCGAAGCGGGCCTCGATAACGTCGAGCCGGCGATCCTGCTCGGCGCTCAGATCAAGCTTCTCATGGAGGACGCTATGCAGACTCGGCGGTTGCCGTTCACGCATGATCCATGTCGCGCTCGCCCAAGTCGCCGCGCCGCTGGCAAAGGCCGCCAAAACCGCGGTCATGACGATGGACCTCCACGTCGCCCTCATCCGCGAACCTCCAAACCGGCGAAGGGCGAGAGCCCCGCCGACACGGTGAAAACCCGCAACTCGGACGGCCCCGGTTGGGGCGCCACGAGCATCAAACCTCCGTTTGCGATGCCGATCACCAGGGCGAAGGCGATGGCGGCGAGCCGGACCTGACCAAGACGTGCCCGCGCTCCGCGGTCGCTGATCCGCGCCCACACGCCCTCCTCCACGCCTTCGAGCCCGGCGACGTCGCCCGGCGCGACCTGGCCGATCAGTCTGTCTATTTCGTCAGTCATTGCGCACCTGCGTCACGCCCCGTCTCCCATACGCGCCCGCTGAATCTATCCCTCGCGAGGGGGCGAGCCGTCGCCCGCGTAGATACCAGAGAACGACCGGGAACAGCCCTGTCGTCCGGGGGAAGCGATGTGAGCGGCTGGTCAGGCCCCGCGAGGGCTCCGTTTCCCGATGTGCTCGATCCGCTTACCGGCGTCAGGTTCTTCCTCGCCTTGGGCGTAGTCCTGTTTCACTACCAACTGTACTGGACTCTGCCGGTCGAGGCGGCGGGTCTCCTGAATCGCGCCCGACTCGGGGTGGACGTTTTCTTCATCCTGTCAGGCTTCATCCTGACTCACGTCTACCTCCAAGGCGACGAGCCTCCCAATTACCGCCGGTTCCTCGCGGCGAGGTTCGCGCGGATCTATCCATCGCACCTGTTCATCCTGCTAGTCATGCTGGGGCTTGTGCTGGTCGCGCCCCTGTTCGGGGTCGGGCTGGAGCCAGGCCGGTTCAATCTCGCCGACTTCGTCGGCACCCTCCTGCTCGTTCAGGCCTGGTTTCCGCGCGAGACCCTGGCGCTATGGAATGGTCCCGCCTGGTCGCTGTCCGCCGAATGGTTCGCCTATCTGGCGTTCCCCGCCTACGCCGCCCTGGCGCTCCGGCTTCGGTCCAGGCCCTGGGCTATGATCGCGCTCGCCGCAGTGGCGTTCGTTCTGCTCGACGCCGTCTATCGTGCTCAGTTCGGGCGCGTCCTGCCGCGGGCCGAGGACAGTATGGGCCTCCTCCGGATCGTCCCTGAGTTCCTTTACGGTATCGGTCTCTACTACCTCGGTCAGCGTTGGGCGCCGTCGAGGACGCTGTCCGTCGCGGCCGCCCTGGCGGCCTCGGTCGCGCTGCTCGCTCTCATGCAGGTCGGCGCCGACGATCGCCTCATCGTAACGGCGGCGGGGCCCTTCATCCTGTCCCTCGCGTTGCTGGCCAAGGCGGATGTTCGGACCTTCCTGTCCCACCCCGTCGCCCTGTTCGCCGGCGAAGCTTCGTTCGCGCTCTACCTCGTCCACATCCCCATCCTGATGGTCTGGCGAAACGCGGCGCAGGCCGTCGCAGGTTGGCCCGGAGACTACCGGATGGGCTTGGTTGAACTGACCGCCATGCTTGTGTTGACGCTCGCCGCGGCCGCAGCCATCCATGTCTTCATCGAGCAGCCCGGCCGCCGCTGGCTGCGGGAGCGGATGACCCCGCAGCGCGTCGATCCCGTCGAAGCCCGACGATCCGTCCACAGCGATCAGGGAGAACCCTTTTGAACCCTGCCAACCTGAACCGTCGCCTGTTTCTGGGCGGAGCTGTTTTTGTCGGGCTGACCGGAACGGCTTGCGCGCAGACGCGCCCCTCGAGAAACCTGACAGTCTTCAAGACGCCGACCTGCGCCTGCTGCGACGCTTGGATCGCGCACATGCGCGAAGCAGGCTTCAGCACCGCCATCACAGTTCTTCCGAGCCTCCAGTCGGTCCGGAGCAGTCGAGGAATGCCGGACGCCCTGGCCTCCTGTCACACCGGGCTGATCGATGGGTATGTCGTCGAGGGTCATGTGCCGGCGGCTGACGTCGTTCGGCTGCTGGCCGAGCGGCCGACGGCTGTAGGCATCACCGTTCCGGCCATGCCGCTCGGATCCCCCGGCATGGACACGCCCCAAGGGCACAAGGATCCTTACGACACTCTGCTGGTGCTCCGGTCAGGAGCCACCCGTGTGTTCGCTCGCCACAACCAGCCAGCCTGATGCTTCAGGCCTTTCATGTGATCCAAAATCCGGAGCTTGCCATGTCCCGCACATATCTTGCCCTCGCCCTGTCGTTTGCCGTGGTCTCAGCGACTCCCGCTTTCGCCCAGGACCACGCCCACGGTCACTCCGCGGCAGGCTCGGTCGCTGCGGAAGCGGCGGACGCGGCCACCGCCGTCGATGCCTTCCACGGCGCGCTCAAGTCGGGCGATACAGCCGGGGCGCTGACGTTTCTGGCGCAGGACGTGATGATCTTCGAAGGCGGCGGCGCGGAACGATCACGCGAGGAATATGCGTCCCACCATCTGGGGTCCGACGCCGCTTTCTCGGCGGCGACCGAAGCCTCGGTCACCCGTCGATCCGGCTGGGCCTCCGGCGATGTCGCCTGGATCGTCACCGAGGGACGGACGGCCGGCCAGTTCAACGGCCGCGCGGTGAACTTGGTGACCACTGAGACAATGGTGCTGAAGCGCGGTCCCGAAGGCTGGCGCATTCAGCACATCCACTGGTCCTCGCGCACACCGCGCTAGTCAGGCGAGCGGCGACTGATAGGCCGCCCGGATCGCGTCACTGCACGGTTTGGACAGCCGCGTTGCAAGCCTCTTCGCAGCGGCGGCAAGACGCGGCGCAGATGCGGCAGTGCTCATGCATGTCGGCGTGGCGTTCGCACTCCTCGGCGCACAGACGACAAGCTTCGGCGCACGCCTGCAAGGTGAGCCGAATGACGCCCTCGTTCGAGCCAGTTCGGCGAGAGGCGATGGCCCCAGCCGCATTGCAGAGGTCAGCGCAGTCCTGGTTCAGTCGAATGCACTGGAGCAGCTCCTGCACCATCTCCTCGCCGAGGCAGGCGTCGGCGCAGATCACGCAGGATTGGGCGCAGTCGTAACATTCATCGATGCACCGGGCGAGCGCGGTGTTGACCGAACCTCGGACGTGCGGATGGGTGCTTATGATCTCTTGGGCGTGCATGACGCTCTCCACGGCTGGGGGGATGCGCAGCCAACCCGCCTTCGCTCAAGGCGGTTCCGGAACATTAAGTTGAGGAGGGCGATGCAAGGGGAGTCGAGCGTCCCTGCGTAGAGACGCTACAGCGCGGCCGGCGGCGGCAGCGTCCCCATGACGGCGACGAGGCCGAGGACAGCGACGCCCAGCGCGGTCTCCGCCGCAATGCTGCGTCTGAGCCGATGGAGAGCCCCGACTGAATCTTCCACGCGCTGAAGCTTTAGGCCGAGCGAAGGCGTGAGGCGGAAGCGATTGTCCGCCGCCAACCCCAGCATGAGGACGAACAGCACAAGCTTGGCGATCAGCAACTGCCCGTAGAGGCTGGTTCCCAAGCTTCCGATCCGATCCGGTCCGACCAGGAACCAGCTGTTCGCCAGGCCCGTCACCACCAACAGGGCCACGGCGAAAGACCCTAGCCCGGCGAACCCGTGCAGGGCGCGGTGGATCGCCGGATCGTCAGGCGCGGTCCGGCGCAGCAGCAGAATGGTCAACGCAGCCAAGGCGCCCAGCCACACTGCCGCCGCGACGGCGTGAATGATGTCGGCCACGATCTGGACGGCGCCGCCGGGTCCCTCCGTCGCCGCGCCGTGGCCGGTCCAGGCGAAGCTGGCGGCGACAAGCAATCCAAGGACCGCCATCAGGCGCCAGGTCGCCCTGCCGGGCTTCCAGGCGATGACCATGACAAGGGCAAGGAGGGCGATGGCGGCCCGCGCCACAATGGCCATGCCTAGGCCCGTGCCGGTGATCACGAAGGACAGGGACGCGGGTTTGACTGCCTCGCTCAGCGAACCCGCCATCACGGCGGTCTGGGCCACCAGCGCAACGAGCGATCCCAGGACAACGACGATCGCCGCCAGCGCCAGCGTGGGCGGCGCCCAACTCAGGTTCGGATGGTCGGCACTCCTGAAACTGTAGAGCAGGAACAGCGGCGCGCCGAGAAGGACGACGGCGCCGCCGTATTGAAGCCAGCGAAGCGCGATGACCGCGACTTCGAGCACGGCGTCAGCGCACCGAGAAGGTGTAGGAGCCCGTCATGCGGTGACCGTCGCTCGACGCGATGCGCCAGTCGACGCGGTAGGCGCCGGCGGCCAGCGGGCGGGCCAGGGCGCCCGTCAGTGTCTTGCCGTCCTCGGCGACCGAGGTCCGGATCGCGACCCTGTCGCCTGCCGCATTGACGACGTCGAAGCCTGAAAAGGCAGGCACCGTGCGCTCGCTGAAGGTCAGGCTGATCGAACGGGTCGCGGCCACGGTGGAGTTCGGCGCGGGAGTCGCGCTGACGAGCCGGGCGTGAGCCGCCGCCGGGCCGGCGACGGAAGCCACGGCCGCCGCGACGGCGATGAAGGGCGCGGGATTGAAGTTACGCATACTCGGTCTCCAGACGTTTGGCCGTTCCCGGCCTTCAGCATCTCTACGCGCCTCACGGGCGCTTCCCTCATGAACGACGATCGCGACCGATCCAAGGACCGGCCGCGACCCTCCTTAGGCTACGCCGTAGCCAGCCTGCTCGATCGCCGTCCGGACGCGGGCCTCGTCGGCGTCTCCCTCGACCCGCAGCGTCCCCGTGGCGATCTCGATCTCCATGCGCGCCTCGGGCGCGACTTCCAGCACGGCGGCCCGCACCGTCGCGGCGCAGCCGCCGCAGGTCATCCGTTCAATCTTTAACTCGATCATCGTCATCTCCTTTGTCGATCGACGATGAGGCAGGTGGGGTTTCCCAGCATGGGAAGGTCAAGGGCGCTGCTCAATCTCCTTCAGCAGCGGACACGCAACCCAAGACGTCTTGACCTTCCAAGCGTTGGAGGGTGCAGCGGGACATTGAGGAGAAACATCATGGCCCAAGCCCCCGATCCGCACGCCGAGCAACCGGCCGAAGCGCCTGTCCATGAGGCCCCCGCGGCGCGTCAGGCGCACGCCCACGGCGTGTCATTGAACCGCCTGGCCTTCACCGCGACGCTGCACTGTCTTTCGGGCTGCGCCGTCGGGGAGGTGTTGGGCATAGTGATCGGCACGGCGCTCGGGTGGGCCGCCCTGCCGACCATTGGCCTGGCTGTCGGCCTGGCGTTCGTCTTCGGCTACGCCTTCACCATGCTCCCGCTATTGCGGGCCGGCCTGGCGTTTGGGGCGGTGCTGAAACTGGCTTTGGCGGCGGACACGGTTTCGATCGCGATCATGGAGATCGTGGACAACGCCATGATGTTGGTCATTCCCGGCGCAATGGATGCTCATCTGGACACGCCGCTCTTTTGGGGCAGCCTCGGCGCCGCGCTCCTGATCGCGGGCGCCGCCGCATTCCCCGTCAATCGTTGGCTGATCTCCCGAGGCAAGGGCCACGCCGTTGTGCACGCTCACCACCACTAGATCGGCCCGCGCCCCGGATCAGCGGCATTCCACAGTCAGGTGACCCAGCTCATGCACGGGCTCCAGCCGCCGGCGCACGGTATCAACGTCCACGGCCCCAGCGACGCTGACGATCGCGGCATGGGCCTCCGGTCCGACGCGCCAGACATGCAGATCGACGATGCGGACGTCGCCCGGCCCTTCGACCATCTCGCGGATTTCGGCCTCGATCGCATCGTCGGTCGTGTCGAGAAGGACGGCGGCGGTGTCGCGCATCAGACTCCAGGACCAGCGCGCGATCACGATCGCGCCGACAACGCCCATCACAGGATCGAGCCAGACCCAGCCGAGATAACGTCCAGCAATCAAGGCGACGATCGCCAGGACCGAGGTCAGCGCATCAGCCAGCACATGGAAGTAAGCTGAGCGGAGATTGTTGTCCCTGCCACCATGCGGGGCGTGATCGTGTCCATGATGGTGACCATGCCCATGATGGTGATCGTGGCCATGGTGATGACTGTGACCGCCTCCGGCCAGCAGAAGCGCGCTCAGCAGATTGACCGCGAGGCCAATCACGGCGACCAGTGTGGCCGGGCCGAACGCCACGGTCGTGGGCGTGATCAGCCGACCCACGGACTCTCCTGCGATGCCCAAGGCGACGATGCCGAGGACGAGCGCTGAGGCGAACCCGGCGAGATCCCCCACCTTGCCGGTGCCGAACGTAAATCGGCGGTTGGCGGCATGGCGCTTCGCATAGGCATAGGCGCTGGCCGCGACGCCCAACGCCCCGGCATGCGTCGCCATGTGGAAACCGTCCGCCAGCAGGGCCATCGAGCCGTAGAGCAGTCCCGCGAGGATCTCGCCGGCCATCATGACGGCGGTAAGCGCCACGACCCACAGCGTCCGCCGGGCGTTGTCGTCGTGGGCGCGGCCCAAAAAATTATGGTCGTGCGTCAGGTAGTCGGTCTCGGCAGTGGTCATGGGCAGGCCTATTTCGAATAGCGACGGATGATGGCCATCAGTTCGTCGGCGCCGCTCCGGCGCTCTTCGGCGCTCAAATCGGGATGGGCGACGTGATGGCGCAGATGGTCCTCGATCAGTTCCTCCAGCAGCCCGCCCATCGCGCCCCGCGCAGCGGCCACCTGTTGCAGAATCTCGGAGCAGCCAGCCTCGCCTTCGATCGCGCGCTCGATTGCGCTCAGTTGGCCAGCGATCCGTCGGACCCGGCCAGCCAGCTTCTTCTTGTCGGTCACGGTGTGGGCCATCGGATACTCCCCTAGAGTATCTTGAGGAGCGCCGCCAGTTCCGTGAATCTTCGAGGACGTACTGTCGCGCCTCGCGTCAGAGCCGGTTCAGAATGGCCTGCATTTGACTGATCTCGCGCTCCTGCGCCTCAACAATCTGGCCGCAGAGCGCCACGAGCTCGGGATCGGCGAGCTTCGCCTTCCCACACATCAGAATGGCCCCGGAATGGTGCGGGATCATCCCTCGGATGAGCTCCTTGTCGCCGATCGCGGCCTGGGTGCGCATGGCGTAGAAGCTGCCGGCGAAGATCACGACGGCTCCAATCGCGATGGCCAGGTTAGCGCGCTTGTTCTCGTACATCGAGCGCATCAGGACGAGCATGAGGACGGCCATCGGGGTGACCATCATCAGCGTCATGTAGACGTTGTTCAGGTTGAAATAGAAATGATCGAGCGAGGCGATCATCGTGTACATCACCAAATACATGATGATGAAGTGCAGGATCAGTTCGATCGCAAGGTCGCGGTAGCTCTTGCCGTGCATGTCGCCCTCCAGCAGCGGGATTGACGCCGGCGGACCCGGTCGCCCTCCTGAAAGACTACGCGCGGGACCGCCCCATCCCGCGCGATCGCCTTTTTGGGCGGATCAGCCGTTCGGCTGAGCCGCCGCTGGCGCCGCGGCGCCTGATCCCCGATGCTCGGCCACCCAGCGCTCGAGTTCGCTGATCTCCTGGCGTTGCTTGGTGATCGTCATCTCCGCCATCCGGCGGAGCTCAGGGTCCGGATTCTGCTGCATCAAGACCTCGGACATGGCGATCGCGCCGCGGTGATGCTCTATCATCTTCAGAGCGTAGGTTTCCTGCGGGTCCGCGCCGTGAGCCTGCATCATAGCCTGGTGCATCTGCTGCTCGGACGCCGTGTAAGGCGTCTGGGGACCGGCCATGGCTCCGGCCTCTGCTCCGCTCGAAGCCGGCGTAGTTTCGGCCGCTGGGGTCTTTCCGCTCGTCTCGGTTTCCGTGTTTTCCGCAGGGGTGCAGGCCATCAGCAAGGCGGACAGCCCCACTGCCGCCAGACCGGTTCTCAATTGAAAGGACATCGTTTCCTCCGTGAGTGGAGACGATCGAACAGCCTTGGAGGAAGGCCGTTCCAAAAACCCGCTTGACCTTCCCATGACTGGAACCTTCATCAGGTACGGGACTTCGATGTTGGAGACCGTCCCGATGACCGCCACAGCCCTAAGAACGCTCGACATTCCCGTCTTCGGCATGACCTGCGCCAGCTGCGTGGGGCGGGTCGAGAAGGCTATCCGCGCCGCGCCCGGCGTGAAGAGCGCTACGGTGAACCTCGCCGCCGAAAGGGCGCGGGTGGAAATCGATGAAGCAGGCTCCCCCGCCGCCGTGACTCAAGCGATCCGCTCCGCCGGCTACGAGCCGATCGAACACACCATCGAGCTCAAGATCACGGGCATGACCTGCGCGAGCTGCGTCGGTCGGGTCGAGCGCGCCTTGAAGGCGGCGCCCGGCGTTCTGGACGCCAGCGTCAACCTGGCGACGGAGCGCGCCACCGTCCGGGTGCTGGAAGGCGCCGCTGATGTGCGCGCTATGACGGACGCCGTCGCCAAGGCGGGCTACACCGCCGAGGCGGCGTCCGCGCCGGACGCAACCAGCGAGGATCGCGAGCAGGCTTCGCGCGCGGCGGAAATCCGCAGCTTGGGACGCGCTGTCGCCATCGCCGGCGCGGCGACCTTTCCCCTGTTCGTCATCGAGATGGCGCTTCACTTCGTCCCCGGCGCCCACGAATGGCTGATGGGCGTCATCGGCATGACGCCCTGGCGCATCGTCAGCTTCCTCTTGGCGACCTTCGTGCTCTTCGTTCCGGGTCTGCGCTTCTACCGGAAGGGCGTGCCCAACCTCGTCAGGCTGACGCCGGACATGAATTCGCTCGTCGTGCTCGGTGCCACCGCTGCCTTGGCCTTCTCCACGGTCGCGACCTTCTCCCCGCAATGGCTCCCGGCTGGAACGGCCAATGTGTATTTCGAAGCGGCGGCGGTGATCGTCACCCTGATCCTGGTCGGCCGCTGGTTCGAGGCCCGCGCCAAGGGCCAGACCAGCCAGGCCATCCGCCGCCTCATGACGCTTCAGGCCAAGACGGCGCGCGTCGAGCGGGACGGGTCGGAGGTCGAGCTGCCGATCGATCAGGTCACGCCCGGCGACGTGATCGTCGTCCGACCCGGCGAACGCATCCCGGTCGATGGGTCGGTGCTTTCCGGCGCCTCCTTCGTCGATGAGTCCATGCTCACTGGCGAGCCCGTCCCGGTCGAGAAGGTCGAGGGCGCCAAGGTCGTCGGCGGCACCATCAACACCACCGGGGCCTTCCGCTTCCGGGCCGAGAAGGTGGGTTCCGAGACCGTGCTCGCCCAGATCGTCCGCATGGTCGAGGCGGCCCAGGGCGCCAAGCTGCCGATCCAGGCGCTGGTCGACAAGGTAACAGGTTGGTTCGTTCCCGCTGTCATCGCCATCGCCGTCCTGACCTTCGCGGTCTGGCTGGCGTTCGGCCCGCAAACGGCGCTGGGCTTCGCCCTCGTCAATGCGGTCGCGGTGCTGATCATCGCCTGCCCCTGCGCCATGGGACTGGCCACCCCGACCTCGATCATGGTGGGGACCGGCCGCGCCGCCGAGCTCGGCGTCCTATTTCGCAAGGGCGAGGCGCTTCAGGCGCTCCAGGGCGTCGAGGTCGTCGCCTTCGACAAGACCGGCACCCTGACGGAAGGGCGCCCGGAACTGACCGACCTCACGGTGGCCGAAGGCTTCATCGAGGACGAAGTGCTGAGCCTGGTCGCTGCGCTGGAGACGCGGTCGGAGCATCCGATCGCCCGCGCCATCATCCAGGCGGCCGAGGCGGAGGGCCTTCCGCTTCCTGATCCGGATACCTTCTCCTCGCGGCCCGGGTTTGGCGCCGAGGGCCGCGTCGGCGGGCGGCTCGTGCAAGTCGGCGCTGACCGCCTGATGTTGGGTCTCGGCCTCGACCTGTCCGCCTTCGGCGATCAGGCGCAGCGGCTAGGCGAAGAAGGCAAGAGCCCTCTCTATGCCGCGATCGACGGCCGCCTCGCGGCCATCATCGCGGTCGCCGATCCGATCAAGGCCACCACCCCCGCCGCCATCGCCGCCCTTCACGCCTTAGGGCTTAAGGTGGCCATGGTCACCGGCGACAACCGCCGGACCGCGGAGGCCGTGGCTCGACGTTTGGGCATCGACGAGGTGCGCGCCGAAGTTCTGCCGGACGGCAAGGTGGAGGCCGTTCGCGCCCTTCAGACCGGCGGCCGGCGGGTGGCCTTCGTGGGGGATGGCGTCAACGATGCGCCGGCTCTGGCGGCGGCCGATGTCGGGCTCGCCGTCGGCGGCGGCACGGACGTCGCCATTGAGAGCGCCGATGTGGTCCTGACCGGTGGCGACCTGCGGGGCGCCGTGAACGCCGTCGCCCTCTCCCGGGCGACAATGCGCAACATCCGCCAGAACCTGGTCTGGGCGTTCGGCTACAACGTCGTGCTGATCCCGGTCGCTGCAGGACTGCTCTTCCCCGTGTTCGGCTGGTTGCTGTCGCCCATGCTGGCCGCCGGCGCCATGGCTTTGTCCAGCGTCAGCGTCCTGACCAACGCGCTACGCCTGCGCGGCTTCAAGACTCACTTCGAAGGAGTTGTCGCATGAATATCAGCCAGGCCTCCAAGGCGACCGGCGTGTCGACCAAGATGATCCGCTACTACGAGTCCGTCGGCCTGATCCGGCCGGCGGACCGCACGGACAGCAACTACCGCGACTTCGGCGAGCGCGATGTGCGAGAACTGCAATTTATCCGCCGCGCCCGCGACTTGGGTTTTTCTGTCGAGGAGATCGGCCATCTGCTGTCGCTCTGGAGGGACCGCGACCGCCCGAGCCGCGAAGTGAAGGCGATCGCCGAGAAACACGTCGCCGACCTCGACGCCCGGATTGCCGAGATGCGGGCGATGGCGGATGCTCTCCGAACGCTCGCCAAATGCTGCGCTGGCGATGATCGCCCGGACTGTCCAATCCTCACCGACCTGGCTGAACGGGATAGCGGCGTGTTCCCCAGAAGAAAGGTCGGGCTGGCGCGCCACATCCTTTAGCTGGGCTGTTGTGAAGGTCCCGGCTCGGGAGATCTCTCAGAGTCCGCTCCTGGCGCAGCCGCGACGCATGGTGCGGCCTATTCACGACGATGCAGCCTGGTCGGATCCCGTTCAAGGTGGTCGAGACCGACGCCGCCGGCGACATCATCTGGTCCCACGTGTTCCGGCCGCTTTCGAACTTGCGACGTATGTCGTTACCTTGAGACGGCGGCGAAGCGCTCGGAATTTGGAAAGGTGGCGGATGAGCGGCGAGCGCGTCTTCAATGTCTTCGTCTATTTCGACAACGGCGTCGCACACGAGTACGGCGTCCGGCATCGTCGTGTGCGCGGTAACGATCAAGCCAAGATGGCGGCGCTCGCAGACGCCGTCGCGACTGATCACCCGTTAGCGCAGCGCTTCCGCCTACCGCGCACATTCACTCCTGGCGAATGGGCGGCCCAACAGCGCCTCGGCGTCGATCTCGGCTTGTTCGAACAAGGGATCGCGCATTATCGCGCCGGAGCGGAGCCGCTCTACTGCGTGACGAGCATCGTGGACGGCGTTCCGCGGGCCGAGATTAGAACTCACCTCGGCCCACACCAAGGCGACCGAGTTGGAGAAGGAATGCCCGGGACCATGCCCGACTGGCTCGTTGTCTATACCGAAGGGGACAAGTTCCGCTTCGACAAGCTGATCAACGACGACTACTTCACCGCGATCCGCCTGCTGTTCAACGCGCGCCACATAGCGTCGACATCGAAGCTCTTGATGTCGTGCATCGACACCCTAGCATTCGTGGAGTTTGGCGACGAACGTGGAAACTTCGTGGAGTGGCTCGCGACATATGCGGACCTCACGTCTGTCGGGGTGACAGCTGAGGAACTCTGGGAGTTCCGGAACTCCATCGTTCATATGACAAACCTGTCGTCGCGGGCGGTTCTCGCAGGCAAGGCCGCATCGCTTGCGCCCTACATCGGGTCGGATGCGCTAGTTCAAGCCGCGCCGGCCTGCGATCTGAAGCCGTTCAACCTTTACGCACTAATCGTTGCGGTCTCGGGCGGTGTCGGTCATTGGGCCGAGAGCTACAATCGCGACCGGAGCAAATTCGAGAAATTTGTCGAACGCTACGACACGATCGTCTCCGATAGCCGCATCGCGACGCTTGAAGCTCCAGCGCGCGGCAGCGATCCGACGAGACCGTCGCTGTAGCGTCGATTGATTTCCTTCTGCTGCACTTCCGAATGAACGCATGGGGGGGCGCGCTCCAGGTTCATCTAAGGCCGGGAGGCGTACAGAGGTGGATCGCGTCCGTATCGATCTGACTTGGACGGTTGGCCAGCACCGGCCGAATGTCCGCTTGGTGCTCCCAGGCCAATGACCGCTCTTGGCGCAACACGGGCGTCACGGGCGCGTCAGTCTACCGAGAAGGGCGGATGGCCTTCGGTTTCTCGAACCGCGCGCGGAACTCCGGGATCACTTCTTCGAAGCGGTCGAAGCCTTCCTGGCGCATCTGGGCCGCGAAGCTGGTGCTTCGCTCCGTGCCGACCACGGCGGACCAGAAGTAGTGCACCATCATGGCCGCGTTTCGCTGCTCCAGACGGGTGATCGTCAGGCGACATCCCTGCTTCAGGCGCTCCGAAGCCGTCGGCGAGGTCAGGATCGGTTGAAAGACCCGGGCCTGCAGGAAGTCCATGATCGCCTGTTCGTCTGGGCCAAGCTTCATCTTCGGTGGTGACGCAGTTTGATTTTCTGGATTGATAACGGTGATCAGCGGCCGGAGCGTGGCGAACAGAGGAGATCGCCATGCGCTACAACATCGAAACCATGGAACTGCGTCGGGGAAACCAGACGCTCACCGTCGCTCAGGAGTTCATCGGAGGGGTAGTCCGCTACATCGGTCGAGTCGATGGCCGCGTCTGCGTGCAGTCGCCGACCAAGGAGGGCGCCGTTTGCTCTCTCCTGCGCCGTCTCGCCTACTCTCCGGCGGCCTGACCTAAGCCGGCGATGCGTGCTATGCTGACCGAGACGAGGTGCGGATGACGCGAAGAGACAGGACGCGCGATGACGAGCGAGCGGCCCGCATGGTGCGGGCCGCCCGCCGGTTTTCGGGCGAAACTGAAGACGACGAAACGCCTATCACGGCCACAGAGGAAGCCTTGATGGCTGAGGTAAAGGCGGAGCACCCCCGGCCTACGCGGGAAGAACTCCGAGAGATGGCGCGGGCGTTCGCTCGCGGGCGCTAATGAATAACGCCGGGCTTGAAGGCCCGGCGTTTTGCTTTTCAGGAAGGCTGATCTCTGACGTCGCTCAGTATCTCGAACGCTCCCTTGGCCGCCACGATCGCAACCAGGGCACCGACCACCAAGTCCGGCCAAGCCTGACCGAGCCACAGCACCAAGCCCCCCGCAACCAGGATGCCGCCGTTCGACACGAAGTCGTTGAAGCTGAAGGTTTCGGCGGCGCGCATGTTGACGTCGTCGCTGTCCACCTTTTGCAGCAGCTTAAGGCACCATAGGTTCACCAGGGCCGCAGCGAGCGCCATCACCATCATGGTCGGCCCGATGGGCTCCGTCCCCATCAGCCATCGACGGGCAACGTCCGCCAGCACCCCGATCGCGGCTTTCTTCCATCGCGGGGCGCGGCCCACAGCCAGGAAGCTGATCAGATAAACGGCGCTGTCCGAGGCGTTGTCGGCCGCGTTCGCCAGCAAGGCGCTGGAGTCCGCGAGCCAGCCCGCCACCCCGAGCGCCAGGAACAGACCGAAGTTCAGGACGAGGACCAGCAGCAGCGTCCGGCGCTGCCGCTGGTCTTGGGCGTTGGAAGCGGTCAATCGTCCATTCCTTCAGATGCCCGATGCTTGACCGCCCTGGCCGCGAACGTCGGCAGGACGAGCAGGGTCAGGATGGTCGCGGTCAGGAGACCACCGATCACCACCGTCGCCAGCGGCTTCTGCACCTCGGCGCCGGCGCCGTGGGCCAGCGCCATCGGGATGAAGCCGACGATGGCGACGAGCGCCGTCGTCAGCACGGCTCGCAGGCGGCTGGACGCGCCTTCGATGGCGGCTTGGTAGGGCGTCAGTCCGGCCGTCAGCCGCTCTCGAACGGCTTGCATCAGGACGAGGCCGTTCAAGGTCGCCACGCCCGACACGGCGATGAAGCCGACGGCCGCAGAGACCGAGAACGGCATTCCGCGCAGCAGCAGCGCGAGGGCGCCGCCCACCAAAGCCAGGGGGACGCAGGCGAAGACCAGGCCCGCCTCCGCGAACGATCCCAACGCCAGGAACAGCAGCACTCCGATCAGGACGAACACGATCGGAATGACGAGGCCGAAGCGTTGCTCGGCTCGCTTCAGGTTCTCGAACTGCCCGCCCCAATCCAGATAGACACCAGCCGGCAGGTCGATCTCCGCGACCTGCCTCTGGGCGTCGGTGACGAAGCCGCCCAGGTCACGCCCGCGCACATTGGCCTGAACCACCATGCGGCGGCTGCCGTTCTCGCGGCTGATCTGGTTTGGACCCTCCGCCGTCTGAATCCGCGCGACGGAAGACAGGGGCACGATCACGCCGGTGTCGGACACGATGGGAAGCGCCGCCAGGGCCGCCGGGTCGTTGCGCGCATCGTCGGGCAGACGAACGACGACGTCGAACCGGCGGTCGCCCTCGAAGATACGTCCCGCCTCGGCGCCGCCGACGCCGGCCGAGACCGCCTCGCTGACGTCTGCGGCCGACAGGCCGTAGCTGGCGGCGGCGGTCCGATCCACGCTGACGGTCAGGGTGGGCAAGCCGGACGCCTGCTCGACGCGGACGTCGGCTGACCCGGTCGTCTCCCGAAGCGCAGTCGCAACCTGATCCGCCACCCGCTGGAGGGTGTCGAAGTCGTCGCCATAGACCATTACGGCCAAGTCGGTGCGGACGCCGGAGATCAGCTCGTTGAAGCGCAGTTCGATCGGCTGGCTGAACTCGAAATTGTTGCCGATCTGCTGGGTGGCCACGCCTTCGATCCGCTCGATCAGTTCTTCTTTCTCCAGGCCCGGATCAGGCCAATCCTTGCGGTCCTTCAGCACGATGACGCTGTCGGAGATGTTGGGCGGCATGGGGTCCACGGCGGCCTCGGCCGTGCCGGTGCGCGAGAACATGGTCTCCACCTCGGGCTGGGCCTTGATGGCGCGCTCCAACGCCATCTGCATCGCCAGAGATTGCTCCAAGGAGGCGGACGGGACGCGCAGCGCCTGCATGGCGATGTCGCCCTCGTCGAGCGTCGGGATGAACTCCCGGCCCAGCGCCATGAAGGAGGTGAGCCCGACGGCGAGGGCCGCGACGGCGGAGATCAGCACGATCTTCGGCCGTGACACAGCCGCATGGATCGCTGGTTGGAGGAACCGCCGAGCGAAGCGGAGAAGCCAGGTCTCGTGCTCCTCGACCTGACCGTCGCCGCCGAGGTGAACGGACTTCGGATCGCGCACCAGCAAGGCAGTCATGGCGGGCACGAAGGTAAAGGAGAAGATGAAGGCTCCGACGAGGGCGAGCATGACGGTGGCGCCCATCGGTTGGAACGTCTTGCCTTCGACCCCCTCCAGAAGCAGCAGCGGCGCGAACACCAGCAGGATGATCAATTGACCGAAGGCGGCCGGCTTCACCATCTGGCGCGCGGACTGAACCGCCACGTCCAGCCGCTCGTGTCGGGTCAGCATCCGGCCGAGTTGAGCTCGCCGCTGCGTCAGCATCAGCAGAGTGTTCTCGATCACCACGACCGCGCCATCGACCATCAGCCCGAAGTCGAGGGCGCCAAGGCTCATCAGGTTTCCGCTGATGCCGAACCTATTCATGCCGATGACCGCGAACAGGAAGGACAGCGGGATCATCAAGGCTGTGATGGTGGCCGCCCGGATGTTGCCCAGCAGCAGGAACAGGACGACGATGACCAGCAGCGCGCCCTCGGTCAGGTTCCGAGCGACGGTCGAGATGGTAGAGTTCACCAGTTCACTGCGGTTCAGGACCGGCAGAGCGACGATGCCAGGAGGCAGGCTGTCGTCCACCACCGCCAGCCGCTCGGCCGCCGCCTGGGCCACCGTGCGGCTGTTGCCGCCGGCGATCATCAAGGCGGTGCCAAGGACCGCTTCATGTCCGTCGCGGCTGGCGCCGCCCAAACGTGGAGCCTGCCCGATCTCGACCGTCGCGACGTCGGCGACCCGGACGACCAGACCGCCGCGATTGACCACGGGGGCCTGAGCCAGATCGTCGATGGTCAGCGCCAAGGCGTCCGTGCGGACGACCAAAGCCTCGCCCGCACGCTGGATATAGCCTGCGCCTGCTTGGGTGTTGGCGCGTTCAACGGCCTCGACCAGATCGCCCAGACCCAGGCTGTAGGCGGACAGCCGTGCCGCGTCGGGCCGGACGGCATACTCCTTGACGTAGCCGCCGATCGTATCGACCCCCGCAAGACCTGCGGTCGTGCGCATCTGTGGTGCGATGATCCAATCCTGGACGGTGCGGAGATAGGTCGCGCGCTCCTCGGGCGTCGTCAGTCGCTCGCCCTCAGGGGTCAGGTAGACGCCGCCCGCCTGCCAGCCCGGCTGGCCGGGGCTGGCAAGATTCTCGGTGTTGAAAGGGACGTAATCGACAGTCCACATCAGCACTTCGCCGAGGCCGGTGGTGATCGGCGACAACCCCGGCTCCACGCCTTCGGGAAGGCCCTCCGATGCGGCGGCGAGCCGTTCGGCCACCTGCTGACGCGCGAAATAGATGTCGGTCTGGTCCGTGAAGATCGCGGTGATCTGACTGAAGCCGTTGCGTGACAGCGACCGCGTGCTGGTCAGGCCAGGGATGCCGGCGAGGGCGGTTTCCAACGGATAGGTGACCTGCCGCTCGATCTGCTCAGGCGCCAGAGCGGGGGCGACCGTGGTGATCTGGACCTGTCTGTTGGTGATGTCGGGAACGGCGTCGATTGGTAGTTTGGCCAGTTCAAACAGACCCAGGGCCGCCACGAGGCTGACCGCCAGGATGACGAACCAACGGAAGCGGACGGATGCCGCGATGATTGCGCTGAACATGCTGTCGCTCCTTAGTGGCCGTGCTCGGCCTCGCCCTTGGCGAGTTCGGCTTTCAGGAGGAAGGCGTTGGTTCCGGCGATGCGCTCGGTGCCGGTGAGGCCGCTCAGGATTTCGGTTCGACCGCCGGCCTGCCTGCCGACTAGGACGGGCGCGGCGCGAAAGCCCGTCGCGGTGCGCACGAACACCACGCTCGCGCCCTCCACCGTCTGAACGGCGTCGGACGGGACCGTGAGGCCGCCCACGGACTGGCCCGTGACCACAATGCCGGAGACGGCCGATCCTGCCGGCGGCAGACCCCCGCCCGCCGGTCGGGCGCGGATGATCGTGGCTCCGCTTTCCTCGCCTGCGTCGGCGGCGACGCCGGTGACGACGGCGTCGAACTCGCCCGCCGGTCCCTGCACGCGCATGGTCGAACCCGCGCGAACCTGCGCGGCGAGTGCGGGAGGCGCCGTGAAGACGATCTCGACCCGCACCGGGTTGGTGACCTCGGCGATCACCCCGCCCTGGGCGGCGAATCCACCCGGCCCGACCTGAACGCTGGTCACGATCCCGCTGATGGGGCTGACGACGCTGAGTCGACCCGAGGAATTGGGAGAGCCGGCGGCCGAGACCCGCGCTCGCGCCGCGCGTGCGGCGGCGTCCGAACTCAGCGACTGAGCCCGCGATGTCTCGACTTCCTGACGCGCAACGACGCCGGCCTCTTCCAAGTTACGGTCACGCTCATAGGCGCGACGAGCGGCATCCGCCGACGCGTTCGCGGCGTCCGCTTCGGCGCGCAGGGCGGCGGCGTCGCCGCTCACCAGCACCGCCAGGGGCTGACCCGCGCGAACCGACTGCCCAGGCGCCACCAGGACCCGTTCGACGCGTCCCCCGACGCTCGCGGCGACGGCCGCGCGCGCGTCCACCATCGGCTCGACGCGCCCGGAAAGGCGAGTCTCGCTTCCGCCGCCGCCAGTGACCGCAACGATCGAGATGTTTGCGGCGGCGATCTGCGCCTCGGTCAGGACGACGACGCCTTCCTCGGCCGCGCCTTCCTCGGCATGACCTTCCTCACCTTCGGCATGTTTTCCTTCGGCGGACGCGGCCGGTGCTTCCGGCGATCGCGTCATCGCGTAGAGACCCGCACCGCCGAGAACGACGACGGCGGCGACCCCGGCCATGAGCCAGGTCTTGTTGATGTCAGGGGTGCGTTTCATTGCGATGTTCCAAACGGGACGCGGCCTTGCAGGCGCGCGAGATCGACTTCCGCCCGGACCCGCGCGAGGCGGGCGTCAACGGCGGCGTTGCGGGCCGCGATCAGCGCGGCTCGGGATGAACTGAGTTCGAGTTGCGAGATGCGTCCGGCTTCGAAGCCGATCCGGGAGAGGCGATAAGCCTCCTCTGCGGCCGTCACGCCGCCGTCGGTCGCCCAGACACGGCTATTGGCGGATCGCAATCGAGCCTCGGCCCCGGCGAGATCGGCCTGCGCGGTCTGTGTCGCAGCCATGACGCGGGCGTCGGCGGCGCGAAACTCGGCCTGGGCGGCGTCGTAGTTGCCTCGGTTTCGGTCAAACAGCGGCAGCGGCATGCTGACCCCGAACGTCAGGGCTGTCGCGTCTTCAGCCTCGTAACGACGCACGCCGACCGAGACGCGGACGTCGGGCCTCGCGCGGACCCGCTCCACTTCGATCCGGCTTTCGGCGGCGTCGCGTTCAGCCTGGGCCACCCGCACCTCGGGCGACGTCGAGGAGGTCGGCACGACGGCGGGCGGCTCCCGATCCAGCAGGCTGGTGCCGATGGAGGTCACCGGGTTCGGCAGCATCGCCACGGCGGTCAGTCTCGCGAAGGCGGCGTCGCGTTCGGCTTGGGCCTCGTCGAGGGCGGCTCTCGCCGCCGCCGCTTGGCTTTGCGCCTGGATGCCGCGAAACAGCGGCTCTCGGCCCTCTTCGACCAGGATCATCAGCGCCCGCGCGTCGGCGATCGTTAGGTCGAGGGCTTCCTGCGCCAACTGAAGGCGCCGTTCGGCCGCCTCGGCTTCGGCATAGGCGAGCGCCAGCCTGCCGGCCGCGTCCAGGGTGGCGAGGTCGCGACGCAGCAGCGACGTTCTGCCCTCGGCCTGGGCGACGCCCACCCTGGCGCCTCGCCGGCCCCAGAGTTCCAGGTCCTGGCTGACCGACAGAGTGGTCTCGGCGTTGTCGTAGCCGGAGAAGGGTCCGCTACCGAAGGCGTTCTCGGCTTCCAGGCTTAGTTCGGGGTTCGGCCGGACGCCCGCCTGACGGACGCGGGCTTCGGCCGCATCGACCAGGGCGTCGGCTTCCAGCGCGCCGGGCGTCAGGCCAATGCGTTCGAGCAGTTCTTCATAGGACGGCACGGGGTCGGCCCAGGCAGGGCCGATAGCGACGGTCGCCATCGCGACCACGGCGCAGCCGATCGCGAGGCGCGACCGACAGAATTTCAGGGGTGGCATGTTCCATGTCCCAGCGGTTCCAGACGATTGACGAGCGCCATCAGGCGCAGGGCATCGTCAGGGTCTGGGCGGGCGCTTGGGACCGCTGGGGGTGCGAGAATCCAGGGGCTCGGACGCCGGTAGGAACGGCGTCATCGTCGAGAGGGTGGTCGCCGCCGTGGGCTCTGGCGCCGGCGGCAAAGGCGCGCCACCGTGGTGGCAGTGACCATGCGAACAGATCGCATGGTCTTCACCAAGGTCGCCGACGTCCGTGTCCGCCGAACCAAACGAGGCTTCAGCGGAGGTCGAGTGCGCCGGCTCCAACGCGCAGGTCGCGGCGTCCACGGCGGACGAAAGCACGAACAGCGACATGAACGCCGCGAGCAGCGCCGCCATCCATCCCCGTTTGAGCCGCACCATATCCATGCGGCCCCATAGCACGAGGCGCGTCAGAAAAGAACGCGTCCATCTCGCACGGGCGCTGCGTCGCGCCCCAGCTTTGTCGGACCGGCCCATCATGAACGCTGCCTCAACTCGTCGCGCGACTGGCGAACGATCGCCCAGGCCGACTGAAGGAAAACGAGAGCCAGGATCACGCCCGCGATCAGATCGGGCCAGCGCGAAGCCGTGATCCACACCAGAGCGCCTGCCGCCGCGACGACCAGGCTCTCGATGAGATCGTTGCGGGTGCAGAGCCAGACGGACCGGACATTGGCGTCGCCGTCACGGTGGCGAACCAGCAGCAGGGCGGCGATGCCGTTGGCGACGAAGCCAAGCAGTCCCAGCCCCGAGATGACGGCCCCCTCCGGCGGCGCCCCGGACACGGCGCGCCAGATCGCGAAGCCCAGGATGAAGGCAGCCAACAGCCCGAGGCTCGCGCCCTTCAGCAGGGCCGCGCCCGCCCTGACCCGCGTCGAGCGACCGATGGCCCACAGGCTGATCGCGTAGGTCGCGCTGTCGGCCAGAAAATCCAGAGCGTTCGCCCCCAGCGCCGCCGAGCCTTGCAGCCATGCGCCCCCGGCCAACGCCACGAAGGCGAGGGCGTTGATGGCGATCACTGACCACAGGATGCGGCGATACGCGGGTGTGGCACCGTCGAACTTGACGGCGGCGCCGCATCCGCAACCGGCGGACGGCTCTTCAAGGGCGGGCTGGCTCATGGGCGACCTCCAAGTCGGAGACACCCTTCTGCATCCTATAGCCACTAGAGCATCAAGCCCCTATTTTCGCGACATGGCCTCCTCCTCACCGTCCACGCGAAGCATCGGGAAACTAGCCGCGCTTGCGGGCGTCAAGGTTCCGACCATCCGCTTCTACGAGCAGATCGGGATCATGCCCGCCCCGGAGCGGACTCCGAGCGATCGGCGCGTTTACGACGACGCGGCGCTGCGCCGTCTGTCCTTCGTTCGCCACGCCCGTGACCTGGGCTTCGACTTGGACTCGATCCGTTCGCTGCTCGACCTAGCTGATGAACCAGAGCGCCCGTGCAGCGAGGCCAACGCCATCGCCGAACGCCACCTCGCAGTGGTCATGGGAAAAATCGCTCGATTGAAGGCCCTTCAGGCCGAACTCTCCCGGATGACGGCCGAATGCGCCGGCGGGCGGGTCTCCGCCTGCAAGGTGATCGAGGTTCTGCATGACCACGACCGCTGTAGCGTCGATCACGGCGGCACGAGGTCGGACTTCTAACCTAGCTAAGCGGCTTTGCGCGCCGGCCGGGCACGCGGCAGGCCAGTTCTGTCAACTTAACCGCGGCCCCGCTGCCAACAATTCCCTTCCCGTTCACGACGTGACAGCCGCATGCCAAGCGGCGTGCGCCTGCGCTCGGAACGCCCGAAGCGTGCTTCGGCTGGTGAGATGCCTCTGTGTGTAGAAGGTGTTGTAGACGGCTGCGTGGACCGTCAGGAACCGCTGTGCCGAAGCGGCGCTCTTGAAGCCGATCATCTAGTGCTGTCAACTTAACTCCCGCGCATCGACGAGGTGAACGACTTCCGTCACGACGCCACGGCCGCATTCCAAGCCGCGTGCGCCTGCGCCCGAAAGGTCCGCAACGTGCTTCGGCTGACGAGATGCCGTTGGGTGTAGAAGGTGTTGTAGACGGCCGCGTGGACCGTCAGGAACCGCTGCGCCGAAGCGGCGCTCTTGAAGCCGATCATCTGCCGCTCGCGCTTTCGGATCGGCAGATGCGAGTTCTCCGCGCGATTGTTCTCACGAAGGCGGCCGGGGCGATGGCGGTCGCTCAGGCCCAGCCGATCCAGCGCGGTCTTGTAGGAACCGAGGCCGTCGGTGACGATCGTCTCCGGCACAACCGGCTGATCCCGCAGCAGCTTTCTCAGGAAGCTTTCGGCGGTCGCCGCATCCCGCCGGCGCTCGACGGCGGAGCCGAGCACCTCC
>VYKZ01000068.1_pt1 | contig 27646 bp, 23 predicted proteins | sample 5114421 | NCBI WGS metagenome assembly VYKZ01 (sample SAMN12291788, study PRJNA351875) | freshwater metagenome | isolation source: freshwater lake | place: USA: Michigan, Gull Lake | collected 2013-08-08 | reverse complement strand
CCGTGTTCGGCTCGGACGGCCGGATGCGGCTGCACAACGAGGCGTTCGAGACCTTCTGGGGCCTGGACGGCGAGGCGCTGAAGGGCGCCGGCGATTTCGACGCCGTGGCCGAGCTGTGCCGACGTGTCATGCCCGATCCCGGCCTGTGGCTGGGGCTGAAGGCGCGGATCGCGGACCCCGATCCCGAAAGCCGCGTGCCGATCTCGGGCGAGGCGGCGACCGCCGACGGACGCCGCGCCGCCTGGCAGACGCGCCCCCTGCCGGACGGCGCGACGCTGGTGGCCTTCTCCGACGTCACGGCCCAGCGCGGACTGGAGCGGGCGCTGCAGGACCGCGAGGCGGCGCTGGAGGCCAGCCAGGCGTTGAAGCGCGAGTTCGTGGGCAGCGTCAGCTATGAGTTGCGCACGCCGCTGACGACCATCGTCGGCTATTCGGAACTGCTGGAGATCGCGCCCGACCTGTCGGAGCGGGGCCGCCAGCACGCCGGCGCCATCCGCACCGCGGCCCAGCAACTGGCCCGGTCGATCGACGACGTGCTGGACATGGCCCAGATCGACGCCGGCGAGATGGAGCTGGCGCACGCCGACACCTCGGTGAAGGTGCTGATCGAGGACGCCGCCGACCGCATCCGCGCCCGGGTCGAGGGTCGCGGCGCCCAGCTGACGGTGCGGATCGACCCCGCCGCCGGCGCCGTCCAGGCCGATGCCCGTCGCGTGGCCCAGGCTCTGGATCACCTGCTGGAAAACGCCGCCCGCGCCGTGTCCGAGGGCGGCGAGGTCACGCTGGAGGCCCAGGCCGGATCGGAGGAGGTGCGTCTGCGCGTGTCGGACACCGGGCGTGGCATCCCCTATCACCTGCAGGCCCACGTCTTCGACCGCTTCGTCCGGCGCGAGCGCGGCGGGCCGGGGGTGGGGCTGGCACTGGTCAAGGCGCTGGTCGAACTGCACGGCGGCTGGGCGGAAGTGGAGAGCGAGCCCGGCAAGGGCGCGACCTTCATCCTGCACCTGCCGCGCCGCGCCGCCGGCAAGGTGTCCGCTCCGGAACTGGAACTGCGGGCCTAGCTTTCGCGCCAGCGCAGGGCCTCGACCAGCAGGGCGAAGGCCGGGGTCGGCTGGCGTCGGCTGGGATAGTAGAGGTGGTGGCCCGAGAACGGCGGCGACCAGTCCGCCAGCACCTCGACCAGACGCCCTTCGGCGATCGCGTCGGTCGCCTGGTCCTCCATCACGAAGGCCAGCCCCAGTCCCGCCAGCGCGGCCTGCAGGATCAGGTCCATGTCGTTCAGCACCAGGGGGCCGTCGACGCGCACGTTCACGGCGCGCCAGTCCTTCTCGAACTCCCAGGCATAGATGCCGCCCCGCGTGGGCAGGCGCAGGTTGATGCAGCGATGCGCGGTCAGGTCGCCGGGAACCCGCGGGGTCGGGCGCGTGGCGAGATAGGACGGGGCGCCGACGCAGATCATCCGCACCTCCGGCCCGATCGGCACGGCGATCATGTCCTGCGCCAGGTGCTCGCCCAGGCGCACGCCGGCGTCGAAGCGCCCCTCGGCCAGATCGACCATGCGGTAGTCGGTGTCGATCTCGACGCAGATGTCGGGATGGCGGGGCAGGAACCACTCCAGCGTCGGCCACAGCACCGCCTTGGCGGCATGGGCGCCCGCCGTGATGCGGATGGTGCCCGACGGCCGGTCGCGCAGGTCGCTGAGCGAGTCGATGCGGGCCTGGATGCCGTCGAAGGCGGGGCGCAGGGTCTCGGCCAGCCGCTCGCCCGCCTCGGTCGGGGCCACGCTGCGGGTGGTGCGGACCAGCAGCCGCAGGCCCAGCCGCTCCTCCAGCCGGCGCACGGCGTGGCTCAGCGCGGACTGCGACAGGCCCAGCAAGGCCGCCGCGCGGGTGAAGCTGCGCGCCTCGGCCACGGTCAGGAAGGCGGCGAGGTCGCCCAGCTCGTCACGCTTCATTGATTAGCTCCATTCATGGGCGCATGCGGTTTCCTTCCTCTAATCGAAGAGGCGGTCGCGGCCTATCTTGCCGGCATCGACGGAGGAGCTCCCCATGAAGACCATCGGCTACGCCGCCCATTCCACCACCTCGCCGCTGGAGCCCTGGGCCTTCGAGCGCCGCGCGCTGCGCCCCAACGACGTGCAGATGCGCATCGACTATTGCGGCGTCTGCCACTCCGACCTGCACCAGGCGCGCAACGACTGGGGATGGTCGTCCTATCCGGTGGTGCCGGGTCACGAGATCGTCGGCGTGGTCACGGCCGTGGGCTCCGACGTCACGAAGTATCGCGAGGGCGACCGCGTCGCCGTCGGCTGTCTGGTCGACAGCTGCCAGCACTGCGACCAGTGCGAAAAGGGCGAGGAGCAGCTCTGCCGCGAGGGAAGCACCCAGACCTACAACGGCCGCGACCGGATCACGGGCGAGCCGACCTACGGCGGCTATTCCAAAGATCTGGTGGTGCGCGAGGAGTTCGTGCTGCGCATGCCCGACGGACTCGACATGGCCAAGGCCGCGCCCCTGCTGTGCGCGGGCATCACGACCTGGTCGCCACTGAAGACCTGGGGCGTCAAAGAAGGCACGCGCGTCGGCGTGGTCGGGCTGGGCGGGCTGGGCCACATGGCGGTCAAGCTGGCCGTCGGCCTGGGCGCGCACGTGACGGTGCTGAGCCGCACCGCGGACAAGGAGGCCGATGCCAAGGCCCTGGGCGCGCATGCTCTCTTGGTCTCGTCCGATCGCGAGGCGATGAAGGCGGCGGCGAACAGCCTGGACCTGATCATCGACACCGTGCCGGTCGAGCACGACCTGAACCCCTATCTGCCGCTGCTGGACGTGGACGGCACCCTGGTGCTGGTCGGCCAGCTGGGGCCCATCCCGAACATGTCCAGCCTGCCGCTGCTGCTGGCGCGTCGCCGCGTCTCGGGTTCTCCCATCGGCGGCATCAAGGAGACTCAGGAGATGCTGGATTTCTGCGCCGAGAAGGGAATCCTGCCGGACGTCGAGATGATCCGCATGGACGAGATCAACCACGCCTTCGAGCGCCTGGAGAAATCCGACGTCCGCTATCGCTTCGTCATCGACATGAGCACGCTGGACGCGGCGGCCTGATCTCCGGCTTTTGACAGCCGTCATGCGCGGGCCTAACGGCTCGCGCATGGCCCTGCTCAAGACCGCCCTGATCTACGATTTCGACGGCACGCTCGCGCGCGGCAACATGCAGGAGGTGACCTTCATCCCCTCCGTCGGCATGGGCATCGGCGACTTCTGGGGCGAGGCCGACCGCCTGACGCGCGAGGCCGACGGCGACAACATCCTGATGTACATGCAGCTGATGCTGCAGCGGGCGCGGGAGAACGGCGCGCCGATCACGCGCGCGACCCTGCGCGAGCACGGGCACGACGTGAAGCTGTTCGACGGGCTGAAGACCGACCTGACCGGTCCGGGCTGGTTCGACCGCATCAACGCCCTGGGCGCCGAATGGGGTCTGGAGATCGAGCACTACATCGTCTCCGCCGGACTGGAGGAGATGATCGAGGGGTGCCCCATCCGCGACGCCTTCACCCACGTCTTCGCCAGTCATTTCGCCTACGACGCCGACGGCACAGCGGTCTGGCCGGCGGTGGGCGTGAACTACACCACCAAGACCCAGTACCTGTTCCGCATCAACAAGGGCGTGAAGAACCACTACGAGCACGAGGCGATCAACCGCTTCATGCCCGACGACGCGCGGCCGATCCCGTTCGAGCGGATGATCTTCCTGGGCGACGGCGACACCGACGTGCCGACCATGAAGATGATGCACACCAAGGGCGGCTTCTCGATCGCCGTTTACGACCCCCGCAACTCCGAGCGGGACCAGCAGAAGATCTATTCCCTGATCTCCGAGGACCGGGTGAACTTCGTGGCCGCCGCCGACTATCGGGAGGGCCGGCCGCTGGATCTGATCGTGAAGGGCCTGCTGGGCCGCATCGCCATCACCGCCGGGACGATGCCGGCGGGGGTTTGACGCGACGGCGAAACCAAGCCTTGCTGTGAGCCTCAGCAAGGAGCCGTCATGACCCGTCGTGGACTGTCCGCCCTCATCGCCGCCTGCGCCGTATTCCTCAGCTTCGGAGTGGTTCAGGCACAGGAGGTGACGCGCCTCGACGTGCCCGGCTTCCCCCGCGCGGGGCTGTGGACCACGGCGCCCGGCGAGGCGCGGCCGGTGGTGGTGATCCTGCATGGCGCCGACGGCGGCGACGAGGCGGGGCGCGTCATGGGTCCGGTGCTGGCCGGGCTCGGCTATGCGGCCGTGGGCTTGCCCTACTATTCGCCGAACTGGGGCGAGTACGGCCCGCCGCCGCAGTTCCCCGACCTGCCCGGCAGCTTCATCGACATCCGCGTGGATCAGATCGCGGAGCTGCGCCAGGCCCTGCGCGGCGTGCCGGCGGCGGATGTGGAGCGGTTCGGCCTGTTCGGTGGCTCCAAGGGGTCGGAGTTCGCCCTGATCGCGGCCAGCAGGTACGACTGGATCGACGCCGTCGTCGCCTACACCCCGACCGACGTGGTCTGGGAGGGCTGGGGCCTGGAGATGGTCGAGGCGGAAGGCACGCGCTCGTCCTTCTCGTTCGGCGGCCAGCCTTTGCCGTTCATGCCCTATCGCGGCTTCGTCGACGGCCTGCTGGCGGGCGACGCCGCCGACCTGCGGGCGATCCATGAGAACGGCCGCGCGGATCACCCCGATCGCGAAGCCGCCGCGCGCATCCGGGTCGAGGACTATGCCGGGCCCCTGCTGATGATCGCCGGCGGCAAGGACGCGCAGTGGAACAGCGAGCGGCAGGCGGCGAACATCTCGAAGGCCCGAGAAGCGGCCGGGCGCGACACCACCCTGCTGCTGTATCCCGAGGCCGGCCACGACCTCATCGGCGACGGCGGCCCGCGAAACGCGCATCGCAGCGGCGGTTCGCCCGAGGCGGACGCGGCGGCGCGAGCGATGGCCTGGCCGATCGTCGTGAACTTCCTGGCGATGACGCTGAAACCCTGACGCCCTTCCCGCGACGCCGCCGGGCGCGCTAAAGCAGGCGCACGGGAGAAAACGACGCATGACGACGCGACCCAACGCGCCCGGCTGGATGACCGGCTTCGGCAACCACTTCGCCACCGAGGCGGTGGCCGGGGCCCTGCCCGAAGGCCGCAACTCGCCGCAGCGGCACGCGCTGGGCCTGTATGCCGAGCAGCTGTCGGGCACGGCCTTCACCGCGCCGCGCACCGAAAATCGCCGCAGCTGGCTGTATCGCCTGCGGCCGTCGGCGCAGCATCCGGCTTACATGCCCTTCGATCAGGGGCGGGTTCGGTCCGGCCCGTTCACCGAGGCGCCGCCCTCCCCCAACCGCATGCGGTGGGACCCGCTGCCCCTGCCGACCGAGCCGACCGACTGGGTCGAAGGCCTGGTCACCTATGGCGGGAACGGCGATCCGGAGGCCGGGATCGGCACCGGCATCCACCTGTATGCCGCCAACCGGTCGATGATCGACCGCGTCTTCTATTGCGCCGACGGCGAGTTGCTGATCGTGCCGCAGCAGGGCGACCAGACCTTCGTCACCGAGATGGGCCGCATCGACGCCCGGCCGGGCGAGATCGTGCTGATCCCGCGCGGCGTGCGGTTCCGGGTGGAATGCGCCGGCCCCATACGCGGCTACGTCTGCGAGAACTACGGCGCGGCCTTCCGCCTGCCGGACCTGGGGCCCATCGGCTCCAACGGCCTGGCCAATCCGCGCGACTTCCGGACGCCGGTCGCGGCCTATGAGGACGTCGATCGCCCGACCGAATGCGTGCAGAAGTTCGGCGGCCGCCTATGGGTCACGACGTTCGATCACTCGCCGCTGGACGTGGTCGGCTGGCACGGCAACTACGCGCCCTGCAAATACGACACGGCGAACTTCAACACGATCGGTACGGTCAGCTTCGACCATCCGGACCCTTCGATCTTCACGGTCCTGACGTCGCCCAGCGACACGCCGGGCACGGCCAACTGCGACTTCGTCATCTTCCCGCCGCGCTGGATGGTGGCCGAGGACACCTTCCGTCCACCGTGGTTCCATCGGAACGTCATGAGCGAGTTCATGGGCCTGGTGTTCGGCGAGTACGACGCCAAGGAGGGCGGCTTCGCCCCCGGCGGCGCCAGCCTGCACAACTGCATGAGCGGTCACGGGCCGGATCAGGCCAGCTACGACAAGGCGGTTAAGGCCGACCTGAAGCCGGTGAAGATCGAGAACACCCTCGCCTTCATGTTCGAGACGCGCATGCCGATCCGCACCACGCAATGGGCGCAATCCAGCCCGACCATGCAGCTCGACTACGACGACGTCTGGACCGGGTTCGACAAGGGAAGCGTCTGATGAAGCTCGCCGCACTCGCCGCTCTGGCGATGGCTCTGACCGCCTGCCAGCCCGTTCCGGCGACCGACGGGCCGGCGCTGGAGCGCCCTGAGGTTCCCGCCACGGCCGAGGCCTGCCGCGCCGCCGGCGGGAGCTGGGGCCGGCAGGGCCTGCTGGGAACCGAGCAGTGCGTCATGCCCATGCCCGACGCGGGCAAGGTCTGCCGTGACGGCGACGACTGCGTCGGCGATTGCCGGGGCGACGCTGAGAAGGCCATGCCGGCGCCCGGCGATCCCATGACCGGCAAATGCCAGGCCACCACCAGCCCCTTCGGGTGTTATACCCGGGTCGAGGACGGCAGGGCCGAAGGCATGCTGTGCGTCGACTGACGTCCTGACCGCGAGGAGATCGCCATGCGCGCGCTGCTGACCCTGACGGCCTCGATGGCGATGCTCGCCGCGGGAGCCTGCACCCCGTCGATGACGCCGCAGCAGCTGGCCGAGCGCGACTGCGCCGCCCAAGGCGGACAGATGCAGCGCGTCGGGCGCGCCCAGACCCTGCAATGCGTGATCGCCTATCCCGACGCGGGCAAGACCTGCCGCGACGGCGACGACTGCTTGGGCGACTGCCGCGTGCCGGGCGGGGTCATCGTCGACGATGGCCGCCCCGTCGCCGGTCAGTGCGCCGCCAGCAGCGACCGCTTCGGCTGCTACACCCGGGTCGAGGACGGCCGGGCGACCGCCGCCATCTGCGTCGACTGATCGCGCGGTCGTGCGCATCCGCAAGCGTGGCCGTGGCGTTACTTGAGCCATGACCGACGTCCTGATCCTGCTCGCCCAGAACCTGGCCCTGGTGTTGGCCGCCATGACGGCCCTGTGGCTGGTGGCGCTGCGGCTGAAGGACGTCAGCTTCATCGACGCGGTCTGGCCGATGGCGATGCTGCTGCTGGCGCTGGCGACCTGGCCCCGAACTGAGGGAGACGAGACGCGCAAGCTGCTGCTGGTCGGCCTGTGCGCAGCGTGGGCTTTACGGCTGGGCGGGCATCTGTTCATCCGCTGGCGGGGTCATGGCGAGGACCGGCGGTACAAGACGCTGCTGGACGCGCAGGCCGAGAAGGGCCGGGGGTTCGCCGTGGCCAGCCTGTTCTTCGTCTTCCTGCCGCAGGGAGTTTTCGCCTGGCTGAACAGCCTGCCGGTGCAGCTGGGTCAGGTGGCCGCCACCCCCGCCGTCGGTTGGGTCGGCTGGGCGGGCGTGGCGCTGGCAGTGTTCGGCATCGTGTTCGAAGCGGTCGCCGACGCCCAGCTGGCGGCGTTCCGCAAGGACCCTGCGAACAAGGGCCAGGTCATGGACCGGGGCCTTTGGCACTGGTCGCGCCATCCCAACTATTTCGGCGAGGCCTGCGTCTGGTGGGGGCTGTACGCCCTGGCGGCGGAGACGACGCCGGGGCTGTGGTCCGTCGCCGGGCCGATCTTCCTGACCTTTACCCTGACGAGATGGTCCGGCATCGGCCTGACCGAAAAGGGCATGACCGACGGCCGCCCCGGCTATGCCGACTATGTGCGGCGCACCTCGGCCTTCATCCCCCTGCCGCCGAAGAAGGCCTGAAACTCAGGCGCGGGGCAGGGCGGCAAGCGCCGCCCTGGCGACGTTGCGGATCGTGCGCGCGTCGGCGGCGGCACGGCCCAGAGTCATCAGGCTGATCACCGTGCCGGTCAGGGCGTCGGCCCACATATCGGGATCGGCGTCGGGAGCCAGTTCGCCCGCCTCCACCGCCTGCGTGAGAGCGTTCCGGAAAAAGGCGCGGATCTCGTCCAGACGGGCCTGGGCCAGGGCCTGCGTCTCCGCCGAGTGCGCCTGACGCTCCGCCACGGTGTTGACGATCAGGCATCCGCGCCGCTCCGGATCCTCGATCGCCAGATCGGCCTGCACCCCGATCCAGGCCTCGATCGCCGCCAGACCGGTCAGCCCCTCGGGCAGGGTGGCGCGGAAATGGGCTGCATAGGTTTCGAAGGCGCGGCGGAACAGCCCCTCCTTGTCGCCGAAGGCGGCGTAGACGCTGCCGGGCTTCAGTCCGGTGGCGGCGTACAGGTCCGACATGGACGCGGCGGCATAGCCGGATTTCCAGAACACGCCCATCGCCTGTTCGGCGGCGACGTCGGGATCAAAGGTGCGCGGTCGGCTCATGCGAACAAGATAGTGGATCGCACGATCAAAAAAAGTGGCCGCCGCCTCTTGTTATTGATCGAACGATCAACAAATAGGCCGGGTCGCGGCCGATCGCGACGATCCAAGAGGACCGACGACCATGCTGAAAGTGCTTCTCTCCGGGGCCGTCCTGGCCGTGACGCTGTATGCCAGCCAGGCCACCGCCCAATCCCTGACCCCGCCGGCGCCCGAGGGCACGGTGGCCTACAACGAATGGCTGGGTCGCACCTTTTCGGAGGTGCTGCTGAACGAGCGGTCGCAGGACCGTCGCATCGAAATCCTGAACGTCATCGTCGCCGAGGACTACATCCAGCACAATCCGCTGGTGCCCGAGGGTCGGCAGGGACTCATCGACTTCATCCCGGTGATCTATCAGGCCATGCCCGACGCCCGGTTCAAGCTGCACGACGTCTTCGCCACCGAGGACCGGGTGGTCACGCGCTGGACCTGGACCGGCACCCTGACGGGCGAGGGCTTCCTGGGCATCGCGCCGCGCGGCCAGAAGGTCGAGTTCGACGTGATCGACGTCTGGTCGGTGCGCGACGGCCAGCTGTACGAGCACTGGGACCAGTTCGACTGGCCGCGCGCCTTCGTTCAGCTGGGCGTGCAGGGCCTGCCCCAGCCCTTCGTCGACGTCGCCGCGCGTCCCTACGACCGTTGACACCCTCCGGGCGGGGTCGTCGCGCCCCGCCCGCCCCATTCCGGAGACACTCCATGACCGTGACCGTCCATGGCTGGGCGTTCAGCCCCTATGTCCGCGCCGTGCGCATCGCCCTGAACGAAAAAGGCGTCGCGCATGACCATCGACCCCTTTCCCCGCCCGATCTGGCCACGCCGGAGGGGCGCGCGCTCAGCCCCTTCGGCCGCATTCCGGTCTTCGAGCACGGCGACGCGCGCCTGCACGAGACGCCGGCGATCCTGCGCTACGTCGACGGCGCCTTCCCGGGCCCGCGGCTGCACGCCCAAGACCCGCTGGCGGACGCGCTGTCGACCGCGGTCATATCGGCCGCCTCGGCCTATCTGTATCCGACGGCGGTGATGGGGGTGTTCTTCAACCAGGCCTATGTGCTGGCCAACGGCGGAACCCCGATCGACGCGGCGGTGGCCGAGGCCGAGACCGCCGCCGATCCCGTGCTGGAAGCCATGGACGATCTGGTCGGGCGGCTGCTGGCGGTCACGAAGGGCCCGTGGCTCCATGGCGAGACGTTCGGGGCCGCCGACGCGGTGCTGGCCCCCATGATCCAGAACCTCGCCATGGCGGAGACGGGCCAGGCGCTTTTGGCGCGCCGACCGGCGATTTCGGGCTGGTTCGCGCGCGCGTCGCAGCGGCCCAGCCTGGTCGCGACGCAGGCCCCGGTGCCGAACTTCGGCCTGCCGCCCGGCACGTGAGACGCAAAGGAAAACCCCCGCCGCGCAAGCGACGGGGGTCGATCCTCCGTGGTCCTGTCCGGGGGTCATGACGCCCCGGGACGAGATCACATCGACTTGTCGGCCGTGGTCGGCGAGGTGTTCGGCGTGTTCTCGGTGGTCGCGCCGCCGTCGGCGTTGCCGGCTTGCTGCTCGACCATGTCGGCCTTTTCGTTCAGGGCCTGTTCCTGAGCTTCGGTCGGCGCGGCGGCGGCCTGTTCTTCCAGGGCGTCGGCTTGCTTCTCGGCGGCGGCGTCCTCCGGGCTTTCGCAGGCGGCCAGGCCGGCCAGGGCGAAGGCGGCGACGGAGGCGATCATCAGTTTACGCATTGGAATGCTCCCTTCCAGAGTGGAGCCTGTTGAATGCAATGCCCGACATAAGGTTCACGCCCGCGTGAGAATTGCGTGAACTTACGACAAGCCGAAGGCCACACGGGCGGCGCCCAGCAGGGCGGCGTGCTGGTGCGTGATCACGCGGGTGGGGATCGCGCCGACGTAGTCGGCGAACCGACCCTTGCGTTCGAAGCGCTCGCGGAAGGGGCTGGCCTGAAGAAAGGGCAGGATGCGCGGGGCGATGCCGCCGGCGATGTAGACCCCGCCGCGCGCGCCGGTGGTCAGGGCGATGTCGCCCGCCACGGCGCCCAGGATGGCGCAGAACCGGGCCAGGGTCGCGCCGCAGGGGCTGTTGGGCTCCTCCAGCGCCTCCTTGGTGATCTGGGCCGGGTCGTCGATGTGCGTCTCGCGCCCTTCGATTTCGGCCAGGGCGCGGTGCATGTTCAGAAGGCCCGGCCCGCAGATCAGCCGCTCGATCGACACCCGCTCGTAGCGGCGGCGCAGGATGCGCAGGATCTCGTCCTCGACCGCATCTCCCGGCGCGAAGCAGGCGTGACCGCCCTCGGACGGCATGGCCATCTCGCCGCCGCGCCCGTCGCGGACCAGGGCCGACATGCCGAAACCGGTGCCCGGACCCAGCACGGCGATCGTCGCGTCCGGATCGCCGTCCACCGGCGGGCCCAGCCAGGCCAGATCGGCGTCCGGCACCACGGGCGCGCCCCAGGCCAGGGCCTCGAAGTCGTTGATCAGCCGCACGGGGTTCAGCCCCAGCGTCTGCAGTTCCGCCTCCGACACGCGCCACGGGGAATTCGTCAGGTCGATCGTCCCGTCGGTCACCGGCCCGGCCACGGCGATCACGCCCCCCGTGGGCTTTTCCTCGCAGCCGTCGATGAAGGCCTTCACCCCCTCCAGAAAGGTCGGGTGCTCCGCGCCCTTGAAGGTGCGGTGGTGCTCCAGAACCGGCCGGCCCTCGATCATGTGCGCCAGGGCGAAGCGGGCGTTGGTGCCGCCGACGTCCCCGACCAGCAGGGTCTTGTCCCAGTGCATCGTCATGCAGTTCTCCTCAGGCGTCCACGGCACGGTCGACCAGGTTCGGGTCCGGCGGCACGTCGTGATGCCGGGGGGCGTGCGTGGGCGCGGCGAAGCAGACCGAGGCGCCCTCTTCCGCCGTCGACACCGACTGGCGGAAGGCGCCGAACAGTTCGCGCCCATAGCCCCACGCCGAGCCCAAGGCGTGGTCCGGCGACCGTTCCGCGGCCGGCCGGGCCAGCAGATCGCCCGCGCCGACCGTGGTCAGGGTTCCCGCGACGGCGTCCAGCCGGATCACGTCGCCGTCGCGCACGTGCGCCAGCGGACCGCCCGCCAAGGCCTCCGGGCTGACGTGGATCGCCGCCGGCGTCTTGCCCGAGGCGCCGGACATCCGCCCGTCGGTGACGAAGGCGACCTTGAAGCCCTTGTCCTGAAGCACGCTCAGCGCGGGCGACAGGCTGTGCAGTTCGGGCATGCCGTTGGCCCGCGGGCCCTGGAAGCGCAGCACCACGACGACGTCGCGGTCCAGCTTGCCGTCCTTGAAGGCCTGCAGCGCCTCCTCCTGGCTTTCGAAGACGGCGGCGGGGGCCTCGATGATCCGGTGCTCCGGTTTGACGGCCGACACCTTGATCACGGCCCTGCCCAGATCGCCCTGAAGCAGGCGCAGGCCGCCGTCCGGCTGGAACGGGTCCGAGGCGGGGCGCAGGATGTCCAGGTCCAGGCTCTCGCGCACGCCGTCGACCCAGACCAGTTCGCCGTCCTGCAGGGTCGGTTCTTTGAAATAGGCCTCGACGCCGTCGCCCATGATGGTGGTGACGTCGGCGTGCATGTGGCCGTTCTCGGCCAGTTCGCGGATCACGAAGGCGACGCCGCCGGCGGCCTGGAAGGCGTTCACGTCGGCCGAGCCGTTGGGGTAGACCCGCGCGAGAAGGGGCGTTACCGAGCTCAGGCGGTCCATGTCGGTCCAGTCGATCAGCACCCCCGCCGCGCGCGCCATGGCGACCAGATGGATGGCGTGGTTGGTCGAGCCGCCAGTGGCCAGCAGGGCCACGATCATGTTCACGATGGTGCGCTCGTCCACCACGTCGGCCATGCGGCCGCGCCCCTCCTGGGCCAGCAGGATCGCCTGTTTCGCCGCCGCCGCGGTCAGGGCGTCGCGCAGACCGGTCTCCGGATGGACGAAGGCGGTCGAGGGCATGTGCAGCCCCGCCATCTCCATCATCATCTGGTTGGAGTTGGCCGTGCCGTAGAAAGTGCAGGTGCCCGGCGAGTGATAGCTGCCGATCTCGCTTTCCAGCAGGGTCCGGCGGTCCACGTTGCCTTGGGCGTACTCGGCTCGGACGCGGGCCTTTTCTGCGTTGGGGATGCCGCTGGGCATGGGTCCGGCCGGGGCGAAGACGACCGGCAGGTGGCCGAACGCCAGAGACCCCATGAACAGGCCCGGCACGATCTTGTCGCACACGCCCAGCATCAGGGCGGCGTCGAAGGCGTCGTGCGTCAGGGCCACGCCGGTCGACATGGCGATGACGTCGCGGCTGAACAGCGACAGCTCCATCCCCGGTCGCCCCTGGGTGACGCCGTCGCACATGGCGGGCGTGCCGCCGGCGACCTGGGCCGTCGCGCCCATCTCCCGCGCCGTCTTGCGGATCACCTCGGGAAAGCGCTCGAACGGCTGATGCGCCGACAGCATGTCGTTGTAGGCGGTGACCACGCCCAGGTTCGGCGCCTTGCCGCCCATCATGGTCAGCTTGTCGGCGATGGTCTGGCCCGCGAAGGCGTGGGCCCAGTTGGCGCAGGACAGCTTGGCGCGGCCCGGCTCCTGGCCGCCGGCGGCGTCCATGCGGCGCAGATAGTCGGCGCGGGTCGCTGCGCTGCGCTCGCGGATGCGGTCGGTGACCTCCGCGACCACGGGGTTGAGCGGCTTCATTTCGCGGCCTCCGTCCAGACGACCTCGAGCGGCACGTTCGCGGCCAGCAGCGCGGCGATCGGCGTGATCTTCGGATCGCCGGCGGCGTCGCGCTCGAAAACGGCGCGCTTCTGCTTGCCGGTGATGGCCAGGACGACGCGCCGCGCGGTCATCAGCCAGGGCAGGTTCATCGACAGTCGCTCGCGGCTGGGGGCCAGCCCGTCGCGGCCCGGCGGCACGCCCAGGACGGCGGGCTTTCCCCTGGGCGCCAGCAGTGACTTCAGGGTCGGGCTTTCGGGGAACATGGAGCAAATATGGCCGTCCTCCCCCATGCCGAGAAGGACGGCGTCGAGGCGATCCGTGGCCGTCGCCAGCTCCCGCGTCGCCACCGCCGCCGCCCGATCCACCGTCACCGAGGCGTGGAACAGCGGCAAGAACCGCGCCGCCGCGGCCCGGTCGATCAGCAGCGCCCGCTTCAGCAGGGCGGCGTTGGAGTCGGGATGGTCCTCGGGCACGTAGCGCTCGTCGATCAGCGTCGTCGTGATCCGGGACCAGTCCAATTCCGCCCGCGCCATGCGTGCGTAGATCGGGGCGGGCGTCGATCCGCCGGACCCTGCGAACGTCGCCGAGCCGGCCTCGGCCAGCGCCTCGCCCAGCGTGCCGGTCAGCCTCCCGGCGCAGGCGTCGGCCCAAGCCTCGGGGGTGGGCAGGGTCTCGATCTCAGTCATCGCCGACGTTCCAGCTGCGGCCGGTGCGGCCCAGCAGGTAGGACGCCTCGCGCGGGCCCCATGTTCCCGCGACGTACTCGATCGGCTTCACCTGACCCTCGGCCCACGCTTCGGAGACCTCGTCGACCCATTTCCACGCCTGCTCGGCCTCGTCGCGGCGCACGAACAGGGTGGAGTCGCCGTTCAGCGCGTCCAGCAACAGCCGCTCATAGGCGATGCGGCGACGCGGCGGCTTGGCCGACTTGTCCTCCTGTCCCCAGGACAGCGACATGCGGATGGGCTGCAGCTGCATTTTCTGGTCCAGCCCCGGCCGCTTGTTCATGACCGACAGGCTGATGTCCTCGTCGGGCTGCAGCTCGATCACCAGCCGGTTCGCCTGGATCACGCCGCGCCCGCCGTCGAAGATGCTGTGCGGCACCTCCTTGAATTGGATCACGATCTCGGTGCGCTTCTCCGGCAGGCGCTTGCCCGTCCGCATGAAGAACGGCACCCCGGCCCAGCGCCAGTTGTCGATGTCCGCCCGCACGGCCACGAAGGTCTCCGTGTCCGACGGCTGACCCCGTTCCTGGTCATAGCCGGGCACCGCCTTCCTCTCGATGGTACCGGCCACGTACTGGCCCCGCACGGTGACGCGGTCGGCCTCCTCCGGCGTGATCCGGCGCAGCGACCGCAGCACCTTGACCTTCTCGTTGCGGACAGAGTCCGGCTCCAGATCGCTGGGCGGCTCCATGGCGACCAGGCACAGCAGCTGCAGCATGTGGTTCTGCAGCATGTCCCGCAGCGCGCCGTACTCGTCGTAATACGGCCAGCGGTCGCCCACGCCGACGGTCTCGCCCACGGTGATCTGGACGTGGTCGATGTTCTGGCTGTTCCACAGCGGCTCGAACACGGTGTTGCCGAAGCGCAGGGCGATCAGGTTCTGGACCGTCTCCTTGCCCAGATAGTGGTCGATCCGGAACACCTGTTGCTCGGAGAAGGCGTCCGACACCGCGTCGTCGATTTCACGGAAGCTCTCCAGATCGCGGCCGACGGGCTTCTCCAGCACCACGCGGTCGCCGGCCTCGGCCAGGCCGGCCGCGCGCATGGCGGTGACGATGCGGGCGTAGAGCGACGGCGAGACGGCAAGGAAGCTGGTCACCTCGCCCGCGCCGACCTTGTCCTTCAGCGGTTTCAGGCTTTCGGCCGAGGTGGCGTCGACGGCCAGATAGTCCAGCCGGGCGGCGAACCTTTCCCAGACGTCGTCGGACCAGGCGCCGTCGGCCTTGCTTTCGACCGAGGCCTTCACCTTGGCGACGTATTCGGCCGGCGTTTCTTCCGACCGGGCCGCGCCGATGATCTTCAGGCCGTCCGGCAGCAGGCCGTCGTGCTCGAGGAAATAGAGCGAGGGCAGCAGCATCCGCATGGCCAGATCGCCGCCGCCGCCGAACAGCACCAGGGCCGCCATGCACGCTCCTTTCCCTCAGTTCCTGCACGCCTGTTAGGCCGCGAAGCCCCGTCCCGCCAAGCTTTCGCCGACCGGTGAAACAGCAAGTGACGGCGCCCGCGCCCGAAAGCCAACGTGGGCCCGGCGCATGCGTTGCTTGGCGACGGGGGGCGCGGCGCCCTATCTGGCCGGAATGAGCAAGGTTCTGATCGTCGGCGCGGGACATGCGGGAGGCTCGGCCGCCGCCCTTCTGAGGCAGCACGGCTTCGAAGGCGAGATCGTGCTGGCTGGGGCCGAACCGGTCGCGCCGTATCAGCGTCCGCCGCTGTCCAAGGCTTGGCTGAAGGGCGAGGCGGGGGAGGAGGAGCTGCTGCTCCGCCCCGAAAGCTTCTACGCCGAGCAGGCCATCGAACTACGGCGCGGGGCGACGGCCACGGCGATCGACCGGAGCTCCCGGACGGTGACGTTCGACGACGGCGCGACGGAGACGTACGACCACCTGATCCTCGCGCTCGGCGCGGAGGCGCGACGGCTGGACGGGCCGGGGTGGGACGATCCGCGCGTGCTGGTCCTGCGCGACATGGCCGACGCCGAGGCGCTGAAGGCGGCGCTGACGCCCGACAGGCGGCTGGTGGTGATCGGGGCCGGCTACGTCGGGCTGGAGGCGGCTGCTTCAGCGCGGGCCCTGGGCGCCCAGGCGACGGTGCTGGAGCGAGAGGGGCGGGCCCTGTCGCGTGTGGCTTCCGACGTCGTCGGCGACTTCCTGGCTGCCTATCACTACCGGCGCGGCGTCGAGGTGCTGCCGTTCACCGAGGTGTGGGGCGTGCGCGTCGCCGCCGCGACGGGCGAGGGCAGCGTGGGCACGGCCGGGGCGGCGGTGTTTCCCTTCGACGTCTGTCTGGTGGGCGTCGGGGCGCGCCCGGTGACGGCGCTGGCCGAGGCGGCGGGCCTGCTCTGTCGCGACGGCGTCGTGGTGGACGAGCAGGCGCGGACCAGCGATCCGGCGATCTTCGCCATCGGCGACATGACGCGACGACCCGTGCCGGCGCTGGGTCTGACCGACGGCCGGCTGGAGAGCGTGCCCAGCGCGCTGGAGCAGGCCAAGCAGGCCGCGGCCGCCATCGTCGGGCGACCCGCGCCGCCCGCGGAGGTGCCGTGGTTCTGGTCGGACCAGTACGACCTGAAGATCCAGATCGCCGGCCTGCCCACAGGAGCCGACGTCCGCATCGTGCGCGGCGAGGTCGATCCGTCGAGGATCGGCGGCGGCTTCGCCGTCTTCCACTTGAAGGGCGACCGCATCGTCTGCGTCGAGGCCGTGAACGCGGGCGCCGAGTTCATGGGCGGGCGCATGCTGATCCAGAAGGGACAGGCGGTGGACCCGGCGAAGCTGGCCGATCCGTCCGTGCCGATGAAGGCGGTGGCGCGGGATTAGGCGACGGCGCTGGCCGAGCCGCCGTTCGTGCCGACGTCGCCCTGAAGCCGCGCGATCAGGTCGTTCAGCGGCATCGGGCGGCCGATGAAATAGCCCTGCGCCATGTCGCAGCCCATGCCGCTGAGCAGGGCCAGCGCCGTCTCGGTCTCCACGCCCTCGGCCGTGACCTTCATGCCCAGGCCGTGGGCCAGGTCGATGGTCGACTTGACCAGCAGGGCGTCGCGCGACGACTGATCCAGCCCCATGACGAAGGCCTTGTCGATCTTCAGCTCGTCCGCCTGGATCCGCTTCAGATAGGCCAGCGACGACAGGCCCGAGCCGTAGTCGTCCAGCGACACCGACACGCCGGCGTCGGCGAAGCGGGAGATCATCCGAAGGGCGGCCTCGGAGTCGTGCATCACGGCCGTTTCGGTGATCTCCAGACACAGGCGACCGGCCGCGCCGCGCGTGGCGTCCAGCACCACGTCGACGAAGCTTTCGTCCGACAGCAGACGTCCCGACAGGTTGACCGACATGGTGACCCGATGCCCCGCCTCGGCCAGGGCGCGCTGATCGTCCAGAGCCCGGCGTACGGCCCATTCGGTCAGGGCGCGGATGTGGCCGGTCTCCTCGGCCATGCCGATGAACAGGTCCGGCGGCACGAAGCCGCGGCGCGGGTGGGTCCAGCGCATCAGGGCCTCGACGCCGGTGATCCGCTGGGCGCGATAGTCGTGCTTGGGCTGATAGGCGAGGGTGACCTGACCCTGGTTCAGCGCCGTCATCAGCTCGCTGATGAGCGACAGGTTGCCGCCCGGGTCGCCATAGGCCGCCTCGTCGAACAACATCCAGGGGCGCCGCGCGGCGCGGGCCTGATCCACCGCCACGGCGGCGCGGTCGATGGCGGAATCGATGTGGGCGCCGGGCCCGCCGCGGTCGGCCGCCCCGATCGTCAGGGCCACGTCGATGGGCGCCCCGTTGACGACCACAGGCGCGCGCGCGGCCTCCAGCAGGCGCTCGGCGGACATCCGCAGTCGGGCGGGGTCCGAGCCTTCGATGACCAGACCCAGGGCGTCCACGCCCACGCGCGATATGGTCTCGCCCGCCGCCAGCGCCGACAGGCGCATGCCCAGGATCTGGATCATCTGGGACATGGCGTCGTGGCCGATGGCGTTGCGCACGACCTCATAGCGATCCACGCCGACCAGCAGCACGCGGGCGTCGGGCGTGCGGGCGATCTGACGCTCCATCATCCGCCGGTTCGGCAGGCCGGTCTCCTGATCGTGCAGAGCCAGATGGGTCAGCCGGGCCTCGCGATCCTTCAGCCCGCCGACCATGGCGTTGAAGCCCGCGGCCAGTCGGCCGATCTCGTCCTGCGAGGTGATCGGCACCACCGCGTGCTCGCCGCGCTCCAGCGCATGGACGGCCTGATCCAGTTCGGCGATGGGGCGCGTCACGGATCGCGAAAGGGCCCAGGCGCCGCAGCCCAGGAGCGCCGCGCTGGCCGCGCCGATCATGGCCAGCCAGAAGAACAGGTCGCCATAGGGCGCCAGCGCGAGCTTGAGCGGGTAGGTCAAAGTCAGGGCCGCGGGCCGCCGCGCGTCGAAGCTGGGCAGCGACCGCGCCAGCGTCATCGAGTCTCCGTCGGGAGAGTCGTGGGTCACGGGCCGGGCGTCGGTTTCGGCAAGCGAGGCGGTCACCGCATTGGCGACCGAGGCGGGCAGGGCGACCCCGCCGCCGTCGCGCCAGACCCCGTCCTCCCGGCTCACGACCGAGGCGGTCAGCGGAATGGCGGACAGGCCTTCAAGCCCCGTCATCTCGGCCTGATCCAGCCGGTCGACGAAGATCACCCAGCCGATCAGAGTCGGGGCCATGATGGGCGCCGCCACGGCCTGGAAGGGGCGGCCCGCCGCCGTCAGCACGCCGGCCTCCGATCCCGCGTTCAGGCCGGTCCACAGCGAGTCGGCCGCCGCGTCGTCCAGCGGCGCGCCGACGGCGGTGACGTAGCCGTCGGTCGCCATCATCAGGGCGCCGTCCACGCCCTGCCGCGCCCGCAGATTGTCCAGCGCCGACTTGACCGTGGCCTCGTCCGCCGTCGCCACGGCTTCGCGGAAGCCGAAGTCCTGGGCCAGGACTCCGGCGCCCTGGCGCAGCTGGTCCGTCCGGGATTTCCAGATGGCTTCGTAGACGGCGCCCGTGGCGGCCAGTTCATCGCGGACCAGGGACTTGGCGCCGTTGCCGATGGCGGCGGTCACCGCCGCGCCGACGACGGCCATGGCGACGACGAACAGCGCCACGAAGACGACCGTCAGCCGCGTCCGCAGGCTGCGGAAGCGGATCACCGGACGGCGGCCCGGGCGGAGAAGTCGCCGCTGAAGGTGCGCCGTCCCGCCGCGGCCGCGACGGTGATCGCCGTCGCCGTCTCGTTGCCGCGCACGTTCAGCTGGGGGTGCCACACCCGCATCGTCGCGCCGCCGGCGGGCACGTTCGTCAGGGTCACGTTCCCGTCCGCGCCCGACTTGGCCGCCCACGGCGTGTCGACAACCTTGATGTAGCCGACCATCTGGTCGTGGATGTTGCAGCCGATGGCGGCGACGCCGACGGTGCGGAAGGTGTGGCTGCGCGTCTCGTCGCGGCCGTACAGCTCGATCTCGAACCGCTGTCCGCGCGAGAAGGAGTAGACGTGGTGCCGGACCCGATCCAGGTTGGGGAAGGCCACCGTCCCGCCCACCGGAACGACCAGGACATAGGGCTGGAACTGGATGTCCTGCTGGGCGATCCGCAGGGCCCAGGGGAAGCGGATGGGACCGCGCGGCACGCCGGCGGCGGGATGGACGGTCACCACCGCGTCGCGCACGGGCCGTCCCTGGGCGTCGCGCACGGCGACGGTCAGGTCGCCGGCGAGGGCGGTCCCCGGCAGAAGCGTGAGCAGGAACAGGGCGAGAAGCGCGCGCATCGGGTCTTCAGTAATTCAAGCCAATGAAGGCCGGGTAAAGCGAAGATCGCGCGAAAGTTGTTTTCTGTTCGCGTGCATCCGAAGAGTGAAACGATCCTCGCCGACAGTATTTAAGCCGACGTTAAGCATGATCGGAGAGCGTCGCCGTGAGTTCACGGGGGCGCGAATGCTCAAAATCATCATCGGAGCCGCGGCTCTGCTGGCTTCGGCCGGGACGGCGCAGGCCCAGTCCTGGATCCCGGAAAACCGGCCGGGCGGCAAGCTGCTGCTGACGGGCGGCGTCTCCACCATCGAGGGCTCGGGCGGCGGCGGTCTGGCCACCTGGGCGACCACGACGGGCTACGGCAATCGCGACGGGATCGGCGCCAATCTGCACGCCACCTGGGTGGACCTGCCGGACTATGAGTTCCGCACCTGGGGCGTGGCCGTGGGCCTGTGGGACCGCGTCGAGCTGTCGGCCGCGCGGCAGGAGTTCGACACCGGCGGCACGGGGGCCCTGCTGGGCCTCGGCTCAGGCTTCACCTTCGGCCAGGACGTCTATGGCTTGAAGGTCCGGCTGACCGGCGACGCCGTCTACGACCAGGACACCTGGATGCCCCAGATCGCCGTCGGGGTGCAGCACAAGGTGGCGGATCAGGGCGCGATCATCGGCGCGATCGGCGGTCAGGACGACGAAGGCACCGATTTCTACGTCGCCGCGACCAAGCTGTTCCTGGCAGAGAGCCTGCTGGTGTCCGGCACGGTGCGCTGGACCGAGGCGAACCAGACCGGCCTGCTGGGCTTCGGCGGCGACGCCGAGGGCGACGCCACGGCCCAGTTCGAGGGCTCCGTCGGATATCTGCTCAGCCCGAACATCGTGATCGGCGCCGAATACCGGACCAAGCCCGACAACCTTTCCTTCGCGGGCGAGGACGACTGGATGGACGTCTACGCCGCCTGGGCGATCAACAAGAACCTCTCCGTCACGGCCGCCTGGGTCGATCTGGGCTCCATCGCCACCTTCGAAGACCAGCGCGGGCTGTACCTGTCGCTGCAAGCGGGATTCTGACCCATGCGCCTGCTCGCCCTGACCCTGGCCCTGTCCGCCTTCGCTCTGCCGGCGCTGGCCCAGAACGCGCCGCATCACCGCGCGGGAGAAGAGGCGGTCGACCCCTATGAGGTCAGCCCGGCCAACGCCGGGGCCGAGCCCTTCGAAGGCGACGAGATGTGGAAGGCCTTCGGCGGCGCCGAGGGCGTTAGCCGGATCGTCGACGACATGCTGGACCGTTCGGTCGCCGACCCCCGCACGGCCGACATCTTCCGCGCCACCGACATGGTTCGCTTGCGCCGCACGCTGAAGGAGCAGTTCTGCTTCATCCTGGGCGGGGGCTGCGTCTACACCGGCCGCTCGATGGCCGACGCCCACGACGAGATCGGGCTTCAGGCCACGGACTTCTCGATCCTGGTGGAGCACCTGCAGGCGGCCATGCGCGCCGAGGGCATCCCCTTCCGGGTGCAGAACCGCTTCCTGGCCAAACTGGCCCCGATGCATCGGGACACGGTGACGCGCTAGGCGGCGCGCTTCCTGCCGGGGCTTTCCGCCTCGAACAGCGCCGCCAGGTTCTCGACCATGGCCCCGCCCAGCTGCTCCACGTCCGCCAGCGTCACCGCGCGGCGATACCAGCGGGTCACGTCGTGGCCGATGCCGATGGCGAGCAGTTCGACGGGCGAGCGGGTCTCGATCTCAGCGATCACCTCGCGCAGGTGCCGGTCCAGATACAACGGCTGATTGGCCGATTGGGTCGAGTCGTCCACCGGCGAGCCGTCGGAGATGACCATCAGGATGCGCCGCTGCTCGGGGCGCGCCATCAGCCGGTCGTGCGCCCACAGCAGGGCCTCGCCGTCGATGTTCTCCTTCAGCAGGCCCTCGCGCATCATCAGGCCGAGGTTCTTCTTGGCCCGGCGCCACGGCGCGTCGGCGGCCTTGAAGATGATGTGGCGCAGGTCGTTCAGGCGGCCCGGGTTGGCCGGCTTGCCCGCCGTGATCCACGCCTCGCGAGACTGGCCGCCCTTCCAGGCGCGGGTGGTGAAGCCCAGGATCTCCACCTTCACGCCGCAGCGTTCCAGCGTCCGCGCCAGAATGTCGGCGCAGACCGCCGCCACCATGATCGGCCGACCCCGCATGGAGCCGGAGTTGTCCAGCAGCAGGGTCACGACCGTGTCCCGGAAAGGGCTGTCGCTCTCGGCCTTGAACAGCAGGGGGCTGGTCGGATCGACGATGACGCGGCTCAGGCGCGCGGCGTCCAGCACGCCCTCTTCCAGATCGAAGGTCCAGCTGCGGCTCTGCTGGGCCATCAGCCGGCGCTGCAGCTTGTTGGCCAGGCGCGCCACGACCGACGACAGGGCCGAAAGCTGCTGGTCCAGCAGTGCGCGCAGCCGCCCCAGCTCAACCGGGTCGCACAGGTCGGCCGCGTCGATCGTCTCGTCGAAGGCGGTGGTGAATACGCGATAGGCGGCGGGGTCCGGCCCGTTGGCGCCCTTGCCCGATCGTTGCGGCGGGGCGTCGGGCATCTCCTCGCCCATGTCCGAGGCGTCGCCGTCGCTCTCGACGGGGCTGCCGTCGGGGCGTGACTGGCGCTCCTGATCGGACTGGTCGTCGTCGGCCGTGCCCTCCATCGACTGGCCGTCGCCGCCGCCGGGGTCTTCCTCCTCCTCGTCCTGATCGTCGGCCGCGTCGGGCTCCTGCGGATCGGGTTCGTCGTCGCCCAGGTCGTCCGAGGCGTCGTCGCCCTGGCCGTCGCCGGGATCGAGGTCCAGCGCGCGCAGCACCGCCTTCATCCGCTCGGTGAAGACCGTCTGGTCGTCGGCGGCGTCGACCAGCGCGTCCAGTTCCCGGCCGGCCCGCGTCTCCAGCCCGTCGCGGACCAGGTCCAGCAGGGCGCCCGCCCCGTCCGGCGCCCGCGTGCCGGTCAGGCGCTCGCGCACCATGAGGGCCACGGCCTCGTTGACCGGCACGCGCTCGGCGTCGGTGACGCGCAGGGCGCCGGTCCGCTCCAGCCGCGTCAGGGTCGCGGCGTCCAGATTGGCACGCACCCCGGCCATGACCCGGGCGCCCAGCCCCTCGACCCGCGCCTGCTCCAGCGCGTCATAGACCTCGGCCGCCGCCGGATCGGACGGCCGCGACCGGCCGTGCAGGGCCTCGTCGTGGTTGGCGAGGCGCAGGGCCATGCGGTCGGCCTGACCGCGCAGGTTCGCCGCTTCCGGCCCCGACGGATCGCGCGGCGGATGCGGCAGCACCAGCCCGTCGGCGGTCAGCCGGGGCCCGTCGGACCCGAACGTGACCTCCAGCTCCGCCCGCTCGGCCAGCGCGCGCGCGGCATGGGCCAGCGCGCGCTTGAAGACCTCCTGCGGACTGTCGTCAGCCATGCGCTATCCGGCCTTCCGGGCGTCCAGCCACATGACCGCCTCCGCATCCCGCCTCGAGAGCTCGGGGAAGTCCGGATAGTGGCCGACGTCGGGCACCCGACGCCAGGAACGAGCGCATTTGGGGTAGTCGGCGGTGCGGAACATCACCCAAACGAAGTCAGTCCCCTCGCCGGCATCGCTCGTCAGGGGAGTTTCAGTCGGCGATACAAATTCAGGAATGAACTTGGCCACGTCGCCACCGCCGGCCGTGAATGGACGCAGAGTGGCTACGCTAGTGCGGAATACCTCAGCTGGGTCCAATCCTTCGAATGCATTCAACGTCGTCGCAGAGTTGAAGTACACAATAGGAGCTGCGTCCAACGCAGATCCGATACGTTTGGCCGCTCTTTGCGGTTCGAGGCTCGACGTCACGATCTGGGTGACCTCCTTCACCACTGCCCACCGCTCGGCCTCCGCAGCGTTCTCCCACTCCGCCGGCGTCTCCGGGATCACCCGCGCGCAGTTCGAGCCGCTCTCGGGCGCGAACGTCCCCCACGCCTCCTCCATGGTGAACGGCGTCAGCGGGGCCAGCCAGGCGGTCAGGCGCAGGAAGACCTCGTGCATCACCGTGCGTGCCGCGCGGCGGCGGATCGCGTCGGGGCGGTCGCAGTACAGGCTGTCCTTGCGGACGTCGAAATACAGCGCCGACAGGTCGCCGGAGCAGAACTCCAGCACCGGCCGGACGACGTCCTGGAAGCGGTAGTCGGCGTAGGCTTGGCGCACCTGACCATCCAGCTCAAAAAGGCGGTGCAGGATGAATTTCTCCAGCGGCGGAAACTGGTCGTAGTCGGTGATCCGCTCGGCCTCGTCGAAGCCGTTCAGCGCGCCCAGAAGATACCGGACGGTGTTCCTCAGCTTGCGATAGGCGTCGACCGTGGTCTGCAGGATCTGCTTCCCGATCCGCTGGTCCTCGGCATAGTCCACCAGCGCCACCCACAGGCGCAGGATGTCGGCGCCGGACTCCTTGATGACCACGGCGGGGTCGGTGGTGTTGCCCCGCGACTTGGACATCTTCTCCCCGTTCTCGTCCTGGGTGAAGCCGTGCGTCAGGACCGCGCGATAGGGGGCCCGGCCGCGGGTGCCGCAGCCTTCCAGCAGGTTGGACTGAAACCATCCGCGATGCTGGTCCGAGCCCTCCAGATACAGGTCCGCCGGCCAGTGACTGTCGGCCCGTCCCTCCAGCGTGAAGGCGTGGGTGCAGCCGCTGTCGAACCAGACGTCCAGGATGTCGGTGATCTTCTCGTAGTTGGCCGGGTCGTGGACGCCCAGGAAGTCGGCGTCGGGCCGGTCGAACCAGGCGTCGGCCCCGCCCTCGCGCACCGCGGCCAGGATGCGGGCGTCAACCTCCGGATCGCTCAGCGGTTGCCCGGTGTGCTTGTCCACGAACATGGCCAGCGGCGTGCCCCAGGCGCGCTGGCGGCTGATCAGCCAGTCGGGGCGGCCCTCGACCATGGACCGGATGCGGTTCTTGCCCGCCGCCGGGTGGAAGGCCGTGTCGTCGATCGCGGTCAGCGCAAGCTCGCGCAGGGTCTCGCCGGCCTTCAGCGGCTTGTCCATGCGGATGAACCACTGGGGCGTGTTGCGGAAGATGACCGGCGCCTTCGAGCGCCAGCTGTGCGGATAGGAGTGCTCCAGCCGCCCGCGCGCCAGCAGGTTTCCGGCCTGGATCAGGGCCTCGGTCACCGCCTTGTTGGCAGGCCCGAACTTGCCGATCTTGTCCTTCTTGCCCTCGGTCTCGATGACCTTCAGGCCCGCGAACAGGGGGACGGAGGGATAGTAGGCGCCGTCCGGATCGACCGTGTCGGGCACCTCGTGGTGGCCGTGCGCCTTCCACACCTCATAGTCGTCGGCGCCGTGGCCCGGCGCCGTGTGCACGAAGCCCGTGCCCGCGTCGTCGGTCACGTGGTCGCCGGCCAGCAGCGGCACGGAGAAGCCGTAGCCGGAGTGCAGCTCCGCCAACGGGTGGGCGCATTCCAGACCCGAGGGATTCAGGTCGCTCACGCGGGTCCAGGCCGCGATCTTCGCCGCCTTGAAGACCTCCTCGGCCAGCTTGTCGGCCAGGATCAGCCGGTCGCCCGGCTTGGCCCAGGGCTCGAACTCCAGCCCCGTCTCCATCGCCGTGACCTCGTACAGGCCATAGGCGATCTCCGGACCATAGCTGATGGCCCGGTTGGCCGGGATGGTCCACGGCGTGGTGGTCCAGATCACCACCGACGGCGTGGCGTGGCGGAAGGCCAGCAGGTCGTCGTCGTGGTCGTCGCTCATGCCCGTGACCGGGAACTTGACCCAGACCGTCGGACTGACGTGGTCGTGGTACTCGATCTCCGCGTCGGCCAGGGCCGTGCGTTCGACCGGCGACCACATCACCGGCTTGGAGCCGCGATACAGCTGTCCGCTGTTCTTGAAGCGGTGGAACTCCGCCACGATCGCCGCCTCGGTCGAGAAGTCCATGGTGGCGTAGCGGTTCGCCCAGTCGCCCAGCACGCCCAGCCGCTTGAACTGCGCCATCTGCACGTCGATCCAGCCCGACGCATACTCGCGGCAGGCGGCGCGGAAGGCGGCCTTGGACACCTCGTCCTTGCGCTTGCCCTCGGACCGGAACCGTTCCTCGATCTTCCACTCGATGGGCAGGCCGTGGCAGTCCCAGCCGGGCACGTAGTCGACGTCCTTGCCCAGCAGGAACTGCGACCGGACCACGAAGTCTTTCAGCGTCTTGTTCAGCGCGTGGCCGATGTGGATGTCGCCGTTGGCATAGGGGGGGCCGTCGTGCAGCACGAACAGCGGCGCGCCCTGCGACTGACGCAGCTTGCGCAGATCGCCGTACAGGTCGCCCCACTTCTCCAGGATCTCCGGCTCCTTCTGGGGCAGGCCGCCGCGCATGGGAAACGGCGTCTCCGGCAGGAAGACGGTCTCGCGCCAGTCGCGCGTGGAGGGGGCAGCAGTGTCGCCGGCGTCGGCCATGAGTCTCTCGTCGTTCGATCGTTCGCGTGAAGTTCGAAATGATCCCGGCGTGCGCGGGGAAAGCCCCTGCGGCGCTACGCCGGGCGGCTAATCGAAATCACACGGATCACGCGGACGGTCATGGTGCTTGCGGTCTATCAGACAGCGAGGGTCGTATGCCAGAGACTTGCACAGCGCCGCGGGAAGTGAATTCTCGTCGACATGAACCGTGGGCGTCGGAAGCAGTCGATCAAATGGCTTGTGGTCGATCCCGAACGCGAGGCCATCGCGCGACGCGCACGGCGGAATTCAGTTCTTGGACGACTGGTGACGGCGCTCCAGTGCGCTGCGCTGGGCTCGGGAGCGGCCGCCCTCACGATCATCGCCGGAAACTTGGCTGGAGCGCTGGCAATTCATGTGGTGACCGGCGTTCCGCTATCGATGCCCCAGTTCTGGACAGGTGCCGTGTTGCCGACCCTTGAAGCGGCGCTGATCGGATCAACCATCGTCTTCCCAATCCTGCTAGTACTTTTCGTCGCGGGTCTTCTTCCTCGCCCGAACCGCCCTTGGGGCCCGATCACCCCCGATACCCGGTCGGCGATGGAAGTCACACCAGAGACGCCCTTGCCGCCGCCGCGTCCGCCTCGATCTGAGCTTTGAGCGCGTCCAGTCCTTCGAAGCTGATTTCAGGCCTGAGGAAGGCGACCAGTTCCGTCTCGATCGTCTGGCCGTAGAGGTCGCCGTCGAAGTCGAACAGCCAGACCTCCAGCAGGGGTGCCTCCAGCCGCCACATGGGGCGCAGGCCCAGGTTCGCCACACCGTCGACGACGCGGCCGTCAGGCAGCCGGGTCCGCGTCGCATAGACGCCGAAAGCCGGCCGCATGTAGTCGCCCAGCGGCACATTGGCGGTCGGCACGCCGATCGTGCGGCCGCGCTTGTCGCCGTGGACGACCTCGCCCTCGATCGCGAACGGCCGGCCCAGAATGGCGGCGGCGCGGGCCATGTCGCCGGCGTTCAGCGCCTCGCGCACCGCGCTGGACGAGAGCTTCAGCCCGCCCGCGTCGTCGATGCGGTCCACGGTCGAGACGATGAAGCCCAAGCGCTCTCCGAGCGTGCGCAGGGCCTCGGGCGACCCGGTGCGTCCCTTGCCGAAGGTGAAGTCGAAGCCCACCGCCGCGTGGCGGATGCCGAGACCCTCGGCCAGAACCTCTTCGGCGAACCGCTCATGGCTCATCGCCGCCATGTCGGCGTCGAACGGCAGCAGGAACAGGGCCTGAACTCCCAGCTCGCCCAGCGCGCGGGCCATCTGGTCGGCGGTCATCAGACGGAACGGCGCAGCGTCCGGCTGGAACCAGCGGCGCGGATGCGGGTCGAAGCTGACGACGGCCAGCGGCGCCCCCATCGCCTCCGCCGCCTCACGCGCCCGGCCGATCACCGCCTGGTGTCCGCGGTGCACGCCGTCGAAGGCCCCCAACGCCACGGCCGCGCCCTTCAGTTCCGCCGGCAGGTCGCGCCGGGC
>VYKZ01000067.1_pt1 | contig 27920 bp, 27 predicted proteins | sample 5114421 | NCBI WGS metagenome assembly VYKZ01 (sample SAMN12291788, study PRJNA351875) | freshwater metagenome | isolation source: freshwater lake | place: USA: Michigan, Gull Lake | collected 2013-08-08 | reverse complement strand
CATGCCCGGCGACAACGCCGAGCTGAACGTCGAGCTGATCACCCCGATCGCCATGGAAGAGAAGCTGCGCTTCGCCATCCGTGAAGGCGGCCGCACCGTCGGCGCCGGCGTCGTCGCCAAGATCATCGCCTGATCCAGAGGCACTAACGCTCACCGCGCGGCGGTTCGCTGCTTGAGCGCGGAAGTGTTGACCGAAATGAAGAGCCCCGTCGGAGCAATCCGGCGGGGCTTTTTTGTTTGTCCAACGGCTCAGAATGCCGCGTGCACGTGACGAGGCTCTGACGAAGTGCGTTCCAAGGCCCGATCACCGAATCTCGTCACGATAAGTGGGTTAGTGAGCGAGACCGTTCAGCCAATCCTCGAGATTGGTGAAGCCGTCGCCGTCGCAATCTGCGGCCCCGTCGGACCCTGCCGGATCGTGGCCGTGGGCGCGTTCCCAGTCGTCCGGCATGCCGTCGCCGTCACCGTCGACCCAGGCCGTGCCTGGTGCGAGATCCGGCCAGCCGCCAACCTGGTTCTGGCTGTCGATGATGCGGCCCGTGCCGTCCCCCACTGAGTCGATCACGCGCAGATCGACCGCGTCGCGAGGGCGGGACGCTCCCGCGGTCGCGAATACGGCGGCCTCGGCGGCAGCGGCTGAAGTCGCGGCGGGCAGGGCCCAGTCGGGGCGGGCGGCCAGACTGTAGCCGTCGCGTTCTCCGCCTTCGACCAGGCTCAAGGGATCATTGGGGACGACGCCATCCACGCTGTTGGCCTCGAACCAGGCGTGGGCGAGCGCGCTTTCTTCCTTGAAGATGACGCCACCGGTCGAGTCCGGCCCGCGGCGATAGGCGTTGGCGACGAAGGCGTAGGTCGAGACGGTCGCGGGATCATCGTCGGCGTTGTAGCCGGCGCGCTCTCCACCCCAGTTGTAGAAGACGTTGTTGACGAAGGCGAAGCGGGCACCCTCGGGATCCTGGTCTGGCGTCAGGTAGTTGCCGGGTCGGGGCATGCGGGCCCGATGGCTGGCCCACAGGTTGTGATGAAAGGTGATTTCGGCACCCCGGCCCGCGCGGATCAGCGAGCCATAGCCATGGTCGCCCTTGGAATGGGCCGACAGGTTCAGGCTCTCCGAGATGATCGACCACTGCACGGTCACGTCGTCGATCACGCGGTCGCGGCTGCCGATCGACAGGGTCTCGTCCACCGACCAGGAGGCGGAGATGTGGTCCAGGATGATCCGCTGGCCCCGATCGATGGTCACGGCGTCCGCCTCGACCCCGTCCTCGTCACCCAGGCGCGAGCGGATATAGCGGACCACGACGTCGTCGGCCGACACGATCAGGGGTTGGCCGCGCAGGGTGATGCCGCCACCCGGCGCAGTCTGGCCCGCGATGGTGATGCGCGGCTCGCGGATCCGCAGCGGAGAGGCCAGGCGGATCGTACCGCCGATGTCGAAGACGACGGTGCGAAGACCGTCTGCCTCGACGGCGGCGCGCAGACTGCCGGGGCCGGAATCGTTCAGATTGGTGACGCGCAGGACCGCGCCGCCACGTCCGCCCAGGGCAAACCGCCCGGCCCCCTCGGCTCCGGGAAAGGCGATCGGTCCGGTCTGCGCGAAGGAAGCAGGAGCGGCCACGCTGGCCAAGGCCGCCAGACCGACCAGAAGGGCGAACCTGTCCGTCCTCATTGCACGTCGGTCGCGTAGGACAGGGTCCAGCCCAGTTGCACCGGCTCAGAGAGCGTCTGGCCTTCAGAGCGGCATCGGATCACACTCTGGAAGGCTCCGGTCGGGCTCGCATGCACGGGTTCGACGGGTACCGCCTCGCAGCGGTCGAACCCGGTCGCCTCGAATTCGGTCAGGGGGCCGGGGCCGTAGGTGATCGACCAGAGGGTGCCATCCTGGTCCAGGGCGCTCACAGGCTGGTAGCTGGCGAACTCCATCTGAAGGGCGACAGGGCCAAGGTTGGACGCCTCAGCATAGACATCTGATCGCTCAATCCGCCCGGGCGCGAACCGATAGCGGGTCTGGGCGGACAGGCGGGCATCCGAAACGGGCGCATTTTCACCCATGCGATCCATGGCGTCCTGTCGATAGTCGAGCTGAACCCCTTCGGGGGTCTCGGTCATCCGGATGTCGCGGTGGAAGGCGAGCGGCTGCAGGATCGACCCGTCGGCCAGTTCCACGCGGGTGATGAGCTGCGGGAAGGTCGCGTCCGGCGATCCCGCGACCAGTCCCGGGGAGTAGGGGATCGGGAAGTAGGGATTGTTCATGTGCTGACCGGGACCGCCGTTCACGACCGGCAGGCCGATCAGGCGTCGGCCGTCGAGGATGGTCAGCAGAGCCCGGTCGTGTTCGCCCCGATCGAACCACGTCAGGGTGGCGCGAGGCCGCGAGGCACGCCAGGCCGCCAGATCAGCCGTTGGTGCCCGATCCTGATATCCGAGCCGGTTCCACAGGGCGTTTGTATAGCTGTGCTGACGCCCAAGGCTGAAGTTCTCGCCGAGGATGCGGTGTTTGCCGCGATAGGCATCAGTGCGACGGCCGTGGTCCCACAGATTGACGGAGCCCGTTTCGGGATCGACCCAGAAGTCCATGTGCCGCGCGGTGATGGCCGATGACAGGGCATAGGCCACGTCCATTTCCTCGGGCGTCAGGATGCCCAGCACCGCGGCAGCAGTGAGGACCTCCAGCATGGCGGTCTCGCCATAGGCTCCGATGCTGCGACCGTACTCGAAACCGTCCCCGTCCGGTCCGGCGCGCAGAAGGATCAGATCGGCGGACTGCCGCAGCCAGCGGCGGACCTGTTCGGGCGGCTCGCTCCCCACATCGATGAACCGCTGTGCGATCTCGCCGATCAGCAGGACGCTGTAGCGGTCAAAGCGACCCTGACCATCAGTCTCGTCGGCGAAGCCGTAGTCGGAATAGGTGGCGTAGTGGTCGAGCGTCTTGCCCAGCAGCGCTTCGGCGGCGCTCTCATCCTCCCATCCGAGCAGGTTGCGCAGCTGGGCCACGCTGTAGGCCACGCCATAGTAGTTGTTGGGCAGGTTGATCAGCGTCAGATCGTCCTCGCGCACGAAGGTGCGCCAGTCGAGCTGGGTCCGCAGGCGGGCCAGCGTCTGCGGATCGACGGCGTCGTCCAGCAGGCCGGCCTGGTTCAGGCGATTGAGGGCCAGGAGGGAGTAATAGGCTCCCCACTCGGTGTTGGGATCATCGATTGTCAGCACTGAAAGGTCGCGAAAACCCTCCAGGAACCGGGCACGACGCGGATCGTCGGCGGGGGTGTCCAGGATCAGCGCGGCCAAGGCGACGGCGATCTTTCCGGGAAGGAATTTGTCGGTCGTGCCGAAGACCGGCTGACCGTCGATCACCATGTCGCGCCGCTCGTCCATGAGACGGACCAGAAGCGCCTCGACCTGGGGGTTCATCCGCTCTGTGACCGTCCGGTTCATCGGTGGTGGCTGTAGGGCCACGGTCTGTGCGAGCGGCGTCGAGGCGCAGCCGGACACAACACCAAGACCGAGCAGCAGGGCGAGGGTCAGGCCGGACTTCATGTGACGCGCCTTGGACAAGGTTCACCCTTGCGGGCAACAGAGGGCCGGTGCCGTGGTCCTGACCACTGTGGCACCGGCTAAGTCGCTTCAGGAGGAAAGCGCAGGAAAGGATCGACCGCTGTTACCCTTCGATCAGTAGCGGTAGCGAACGCCGACCACGAACTCGCGACCCGTGTGCTCGTAGTTGAGGTTGTTCTGGCGCTGACTGTTGATCCAGCGCTCGTCGTACTGGTCGGTCAGGTTGATGCCTTCGAAGGTGAAGGTCAGGTTGTCGCCCAGGTCATAGGACATCGACATGTCGACGTTCGTCGACTCGGCCTTGCCCTCGACGTCATTGCTGTTCGCGCCGGGGACCCGGATCAGGAACTCGTCGCGGTAGGTGGCCGAGACACGAGCCTCGAACGGTCCGCGCTCGTAGTAGAGCGTGGCGCTCCACGACGAGGGCGACTGGCCGACGATCGGCTGACGGGTCGTGGTACCCAGCGTCGGGCTGACGATGTACTCCACCTCGGATTCAACCTGGGTGTAGTTGAACAGGCCGCCCAGCCCTTCGAACGCTTCCGGCAGGAAGGTGAACGGGGTCTGCAGGGTGATCTCGAAGCCATCCAGATCTCCGCCCGGTGTATTGCGGCTGGAGGTGAAGATAACGTCCGTCGTCGGGGAGACTCCGGCCGGCAGGATGTCGTTGGGGAACCCGGTCGCCGAGAAAGGCAGCCGCTCGCGCACCGTCTGGACGAAGGAGTCGATGGACTTGTGGAACAGGGCGAAGCTGAACAGGGCTTCGTCGTAGGGGTACCACTCGATGCTCAGATCGTAGTTCGTGGCCCGGATGGGGTCGAGGAACGGGTTTCCGACCGTCAGCGTCACGTCGGCGACGCCCTGCGCCACCGAGCCGCCCGGCGTGAGCTGGTTCAGGGCCGGACGGGCCATGACCTTGGCAGCCGCGAAGCGGACGATCAGATCCTCGACCGGCTCGATGGAGACGTTCAGGGCCGGCAGCGTGTCTTCATAGGTGTTGGTCAGGTTCAGGGTGCGCGTACCCAGCAGACCTGTCGAATTCACCTCCGTCTCGACATACCGGACGCCGAGGTTGCCGCGCACCGGCATGTTCCAGAGATCGGTGTTGAAATCGGCCTGGATGAAGAAGCCATTGGAGGTTTCCTGCACCGCACGGGTCTCGCCCGCGAACGGTGTCACCCGGAAGTCGCCGAAGTCGTTCACGCAGTTGCAGCTGAAGCCGATCAGGGCGTCCAGCCGGGCGATGTCGGGGATCACCCACGTCGCCGGCGTATTGCCGGGCAGGGTCAGCGAGCCCCGGTTCAGGCTGGTCACTCGCGTAGAATACTGGTCGATGGTGACACCGCGCGACGCGAGAAGCGCCAGCGCCGTGGCCGGGACCGCCTCGACCGCCTTGCGGTTTTCTTCGACCGCGAAGCCGAACTCCTTCTGTGACGCGCCGAACCGGAAGGTCAGGTTGTCGTTGAAGTCGTAGGTGAACTCAGCCTCGATCGTGTCGTAGGTGTTCTCCGTCCGGTTGGGGCGAAGACGGATGATCGAGGCATCGCCGAGCGTGCTGGAGGGGCTGAGCGCCCAGTTCGCCGGATTGTTGACGTCGAAACCGTAGTTGAAGGCCGGAACATTCACGTTGCCGGAGTAGTCGTAGCTGTAGCCGTCGACGTCATAGCGGTCGAACGAGACCGTCGTCTGCTGCGGGTTCGAACCGATCGCCTCTGACGAGCCGATCAGGCCGCGGAAACGCAGCGTATCGCTGAAGTCGTGGGTCAGGGTCAGGGCGTTCTGCGTGAACTCGGTCGACAGGACGTCGATGCGCTGTTCAGTCCGCGCGTCCACATCATCGAAGGTGGCGCTGATCAGGGTGGCGTTGTTGTCGATCACGCCGCGCACCAGATCCATGGTGCGGAAACCCTGGGCCCCGCCCTCGCGAGCCGGGCTGATGATCTCCAGGAACTCCTCGTTCCGGGTCTGATCCAGCTTGGCGTAGAGGCTGTCCAGCGTCAGCCGGGTGCGGTCGCTGACGTCGAACTGGATCGACCCTGTCACGCCCAGCCGCTCGCGGTCATAGCTGATGCGGCCGTAACGCGGGATGCGGGGGTGAGCAGCGCGGTGGGCGGCTTCCTGGGCTGCGAGGCCCGTCAGCGTGCGGCCGTCGGCGGTCGTGATTGTACCGACCGACTGATAGCAGCGGGTCGAGTTGACATAGGAGGTGATGACGCCGGCCACCGTCGTCGGCACGCAGCCATCATCTGCGGGGACCCGGAAGCCCACCGAGCTGGAGCCATCCTCGAAGGTCAGGCGCTGGCTGTAGGCGACCGAGAGCAGGGCACCAAGGCGACCGTCCAGCCAGCGGTTGCTGATCAGGGCGGTGGCGCGAGGCCCGGTGTTCTCCGAAAGGTCGTTGTAGGTGACCTGGGATCCCGCCGCGAAGGTGAAGCCGTCGTAGTCGAACGGGCGCGCGGTCTGGAGGTCGACAGTGGCCCCCAGGGAGCCCTCGTTGACCGCAGCTTCCTGCGACTTGCGCACCGTGATGCTGTTGAAGAGCTCCGAGGCGAAGACGTTGAAGTCGAAGCCACGGTTCCGGTTGGCGCGGCCCTGGTCGCGGCCGCCCGTCGTGGCGAGGGCTTCCAGACCGTTGAGGCGAACGCGCACGAAGTCGGAGCTGAGGCCGCGGACGTTGATGGAGCGGCCTTCGCCGCCATCGCGATCGATCTGCACGCCCGGGACGCGCTGCAGCGATTCGGCCAGGTTGAGGTCAGGGAAGTCGGCAATGTCCTCGGCGCTGATCGAATCGACGATCGAGTTCTCGCGCCGCTTGACGTCGATGGCCGCGCGCAGCGACCCCCGGAAGCCGGTGACCACGATTTCGTCAACCGTCGTCGCGTCCTGTTCCGCCGTCTGGGCCGCTGCCCCGCCGAAAGTGGCGCAAGCCGCCGCCGTTCCCAAAAGCATGGATCGCAGCATCATCGGTGTTCCTCCCCCTTACCGTCGCGCCTTGATGGCGAGTTATCGGATCAGACCTCCATTGATACCGGTGTCATTCTGTCCGTCAAGTGCCACCGGTGTCATTCGCGTGCTGAGGGCGCCCGTTACTGCCCTTGAGGGTCGCCCGCTGTTCGCCGCCGTCCCGTCACCACCACGTCGATCACGCCCATGCCGCGGACGCGAGCGATGCGGCTGTCCAGCGTCTGGCTGACCTCGCCGACCGTGACAGTGGTCGTCACGCGATAGTAGTCAGAGGTGTAGCCAGTGCCTAGCAGGGTCGGCGCGCCCTCGGCGGCGAGGTCGGCCGGGGTCAGGTAGCCCTTGCGGGTTCGCGCCTCGATCAGTTTGCGAGCGACCTCGGGGTCTCGGGTCATCAAGGTCAGGAGAGGCAACTGGACGGTGTTGAGATTGACGCCGGCCGCTCCTGGCAGGATCGCGACGTAGGGGGCCAGTCGATCCAGGTCGGAGCGCGGCACGCCTGCCGCCAGAATCAGCCCTTCGTCGGTCAGGCCGCCCGCGACCCGGACGACTGTGGCGATCCGGATCATCGTTGCGGGATCCATGTCCAGCGAGGCCCCGATCCTCTGGAACAGATCGATGGGCTCCGGGTCGCCAGTCCTCAGCGCGTTCAGGTTGAAACGGGACTGCTCGTCCTCGATCGCCAGGGCGAAGCGGCCATTCGGGATAGCGATCTCCTGTTGACCCAGTTTTGCCCAGGGCTCCGTCAGGTTGTCGCTGGCGGCCGCCGTCAGACCGTCGCGGCGCAGCGCCGTGATCGCCGACAGCTCACCGGCGCGGGCGTAGGCGTTGGCCTGGGCGGCGTCGCGCAGTCGGGTGGAGCGCTGCACTTCCAGATCTTGCGCCGCGATCATGATCAGCACGGCGACGCTGGCCACCGCCATGACCAGCAGCACATTCAACAGGATCATGCCCTCGCGCCGGGTCATGGGGCGATATCCGGGCCGGTCTGCACGGTCGTTTCCGGGGCATCCGTCAGGGGAATGGAGACCAGACGACGCACGGTCGCCCCCGGACGGCCGTCGATGCCGGTCAGGGTCAGATCGAGCGCGATGGCGGCCAGGCCTTCGTCGGGGACAAGACGGCTCGCACCGGAGGCCGGCGAGGGCGACGCGACCGTCGCGGCCGGCTGGGGCAGGGGCCAGGTGCCGTGGACGGCTCCGCTACGCTGATGAAAGGTCCAGCGCGCGTCTGAAACGCCGGTGATCAAGGTCTGGAGTCGCTCTCCACCCGGTCCCGTTACGGTGCGCATGAAGACTTCGCCGGAGAATTCATAGCGCACCGCCACGATGGCACCGCCGGTGTCGAACTTGCGGATCGACAGGGAGCCACCGCCGCCTGCGACTGAGCCGGTCACCTGGTCGAGGTCAGAGGTGACCACCAGCATGGCACGCTGAATCTCGGCCATGCGGTCCAGCCGGGTCTCGGTCGCGCCCTGGGTTCTCAGCACGCTGTTCAGCAGGGTGAAGCCGGCCACGCCGATCAGGGCGAACAGCGCAAGTGCGATCAGCACCTCGACCAGGGTGAAACCCTCCCGGTGCCGCTTCGCTGTCATCTGCTCCGTGCTATTCAGGCGCGGAAGAGGGAGGCCCCATGTTGAAGGTCTGGCGGACACGTGACGGCGAAGGCGGACGAGCCGGGGGCGCATTTCAGTTCGAGCGCCTGGCGGTTCGGGTCACGCGCTGGCGTGTGGTGCTCGGTGTGGCGGCCGGCGCAACGTACCTGATCGGGCTCGTCGCGATGGCACCGGCTGAGATCGTGACGCCGCGCTCGTCGAACGGCGAGCGCCAGGCGGTCGGGACGGTCTGGGCGGGTGAGCGGGCGCTGCCCGGCGGGTTTGGCGCGGGCTGGAGCCTGAGACCCTTTGCCTCATTGTTCAGCCTCGCAGCGGTCGAGCGCATCACCCTGCGGGGACCGGATACAAGTGCGACGGCCGAGGCCCTGGTGCGCCCGGGGCGCGTTCTGGTGCGCGATCTGGAGGGGACGGCCTCGATGCGTCTGTTGAACGCGGTCGCACCGGCCATGCCGTTCGTGTGCGACCCGGTTGCGCGTCTGGATGTCGCGCGGTTGTCGATCCGTGGGGTGCCTGAAGGCGAGGGAACGATCACGACGTCGGCGGGCCAGTGTGCCCTGACCGGCGGGGGTGCCGGCACGCCGGTGACGGCCCTGAACGGCACGGTCACGGCGGATGAGGGTTCCACGTGGGTGGTGCTGACCCGTGACGGCTCTGGTGAACCTGTGATGCAGGCGCGGGTGCAGGCTGACGGCGGGCTGACGGCCTCGATTGGCGCGGGCGGCGTCGGTCTGATCCCCGGCATGACGGCGCCGGTGAGTTTCGAAGGCAGCCTGTAGGCGAGACGGCTCACAACCCCGCCAGGTTATTGAGGTTCACGATCGGCATCAGGATGGCCAGGACCATCAGCAGCACGATGCCACCCATCAACAGCAGGACGCCAGGCTCGACCAGCGACACGAGCGCCTGAACCAGGCTGTCCAGCTCCTGCTCCAGATCTTGCGCCGCGCGCTCCAGTCCGAGCCCCAGCTTGCCCGACTGCTCGCCCGCCGCGACGATGGCCAGCAACAGAGGGGGGAAGACGTCGGCCTCGGCCATGGCGCGGCGCAAGGACGAGCCTTCGCGAACGCGGGTGGCGGTGACCAGCGCGCGCTCCCGCGCGAAGCGGTTGGGCGTCACGGCAGCTGCGGCCTGCAGCGCCTCGACCAGCGGCACATCGGAACGAACCAGCGTCGCCAGCGAGCCGGCAAAGCGCGCGGCGTTTAAATGCTGGACGAAGCCGGCGAACGGCGGGGTCTTGAGCAGGAACTCGGCGAACCGGCGGCTGTTGGCCGGGATCGCCAGCCAGCGATTCCAGCCGAGGCCCGCCAGCCCCAGCCCAATCAGGACATAGACGCCAAAGCTCTGGACGAAACCCGAAAGCGCAATCAGCGCGCGGGTCAGGAAGGGAAGTTCTGCACCGCGCGAAACGAACACACGAACGATGTCGGGCACCACATAGACCATCATCAGGGTGATCATCAGCAGCGACACCCCGGCCAGCAGCGCCGGATAGAGCAGCGCAAGCTGGACCTTGCGCCGCGCCTTCTCCTGGTTGCCGACGAACTCGGTCAGATGGGCCAGCACCGTCGACAGCTTGCCCGACTGCTCGCCTGCAGCGATGGAGGCGCGATAGAACTCGGGAAAGACCTTCGGGTGGCGACCCAGCGCGACGGCGAAGCTGCGGCCCTCCAGGATGGCCGCGCGCACGTCGTTCAGGACGACGGCGACGGGCTGACCCTCGGTCTGCTGGGCCGCGATCCTCAACGCCTCCTCGATGCGGATATCCGAGCCAATCAGGGTCGAGAGCTGCCGGGTCACAGCGGAGAGCGTCTTGGACGAGACTCCGCGCTTGAACAGGGTGATGCCTGCGCCCTGCGTCCGCGCCGGTTCATTGGCCAGGGCGACACCGGTGGGCAAAAGGCCCCGGTCGCGGACCAGCTGGCGCGCGCCGACATCAGATGCGGCTTCGATGGTGCCCTTGTGGGGGCGGCCCTCGGCGTCGACGGCTTGCCACGCAAAGACGGGCATCAGACGTCCTCGCGGACCACGCGCGCGACCTCCTGCACCGTGGTCTCGCCGGCCATGGCCTTGGCCGCGCCGTCTTCCAGCAGGCCCGGACCGCGCTGGCGAGCCAGACGCACCAGCTCGGGCTCGCCCACCCCGTCGTGAACGGCTTGCTGCATCGCCGGGTCGACCTCGATGACTTCATAGACGCCCAGACGCCCCTTGTAGCCTTCGCCCCGGCACTGTGGGCAGCCGACCGGGCGGAAGACGCGACCCCCGACCGGAATGGCACCGCCCGTCACTTCACTGTCGGCGGCGGTCGCCGTGTCCTCGCGACGGCAGTGGGGGCAGAGGCGGCGCACCAGCCGCTGGGCGATCAGGCCGGTCAGCATGGGGGCCAGTAGATAGCGTTCGACGCCCATGTCGATCAGCCGCGTCACGCTGCCGACGGCGGTGTTGGTGTGCAGCGTCGACAGCATCAGGTGACCGGTCATGGAGGCGCGCACGGCGACCTCTGCGGTCTCATGATCCCGGATCTCGCCCACCATGATGACGTCAGGGTCCTGGCGAAGGATGGCGCGCAGCCCCCGCGCGAAGGTCAGGTCGATCTTGGCGTTGACCTGCATCTGTCCGATGCCGTCCAGCGCATACTCGATGGGGTCTTCGACCGTCATGATGTTGCGGCGGCGATTATTCAGGCGCGTCAGGGCCGAATAGAGCGTCGTGGTCTTGCCCGAACCGGTCGGGCCAGTGACCAGGATGACGCCATGCGGCCGGGCGATCAGGCGCTCGAAGGTGGCGAGGTCGCGCTCGCTCATGCCAAGCTGGGCGAGGTCCAGGCTGGTCGAGCCACGGTCCAGCAGACGCAGCACCACACGCTCGCCGTACTGGGACGGAATCGTCGAGACGCGGACGTCGACGTCCAGCCCGCCGATGCGTAGCGTCACGCGCCCGTCGTGGGGCACGCGCTTCTCGGCGATGTCGAGGCGCGCCATGACCTTGATGCGGCTGACCAGCAGAGGCGCAAGCGCCCGGGCTGGCTCCAGCACTTCCCTCAGCACGCCGTCGATGCGGAAGCGGACGACAAGACGCTTTTCTTCCGCTTCAATGTGAATGTCCGAGGCACCGTCGCGGATGGCCTGGAGCAACAGGGCGTTGATCAGGCGAACCACCGGGGCATCGTCGCGGCTGTCCAGCAGGTCGTCGATGACGGCGGCCTCGTCGGCCAGGGCCTTCAGATCGTCTTCTGAGGCGGCGATGTCGGCGGCGGGCGCGGCCTCGCCCCCGGTCTGGTCACGAAGAACAGCGTCGAAGCGGTCGTCGTCGACGGCCTCGAACGCGAGATCGGTCCCGGCGACGCGGCGGACCTCCAGAAGGGTCTCCAGCGTCGCGGAGCGGCGGTGCAGGCAGACCGGACGTTCGCCGCCGGTGACGATCATGGCTCCGCGGCGGCGGGCAAAGGCATAGCCCAGGGTCGCGGCTGGGATCGGGCGATCTTCGGCCAGGGTCATGGGCGTTCGACCCGCAGGGTGGCGTTGACAGCGCCGGGCTGACTGCCTCGCTGAAGCTCGACCGACGACAGGTTCGCGCCTGAGGTCTCCAGCGCCGATAGCCAGGGGATCAGGCTGTCGTAGCGGCCTTCCGAAACGGTCACAGTCGCGACGTCTCCGTCCATGGTGACCGTCGGGACGACGCCGAAGGTGGCGGCCTGGTTCGGGATTGCGGTCTCCAGCGGGCCGTCCAGACCGGCGACCATCGGGCCGGGAGGCCCCGCCGTGCGCACGCGAACCATGACCTCTTCATAGGCCGCGATGCGGGCGACCGAGGCGGTCCGGGCCTCGAGCAGGGGGCGCAGCATCAGCAGCCACAGGACCGTGCCGGCCAGCAGAACGCCGAGGCCGGCCAGCAGTATCTGCTCTCGCTGCGAACGGGCAGCATACCAGGCGGCAGCGGCATCGAGCCCGGGCACCGGACGGGTCATCAGGACGGGCGCTTTCATCCGACGCCTTCCGAGACAATCAGCGTCGCGTTCAGCCCACCCGACGCGGCCGCGGCATCGACCACGCCGGGTGCGCCCGTCGCCGTCAGTCCGGACGCGTTAAGAGCCTGAACCGCCCCGTCCAGCGTCGATGCGTCAGGTACGACGACTGCGATGTCCAGCTCGCCGGGCCCATAGGCCACGCGGCTGAAGGAGACGACGCCCGTGCCGGGCAGGGCCCGTGAGGTTCGGGCCATCAGACCCGTGAAAGGCTTCGCCCCGCCGCCCGCTCCGGGCAGCAGACGATCGGCGGCTGCGACGGGGTCGTCGGTCGCGGCGACCTGGGGCGCGACGGACTGCAGGACGGCCCGGGCCTCGGCCTCCTTGCGCTCGGCCATGCCGTGCAGCACCAAGGCATCGACGCCCAGGATGGCGATGTGGGCGACCACGCCGATCCCGGCGACCCAGGCCAGGGTGCGGCCGGCGGAGAGGTCGGTGGGGCGCATGGCGGCGTAGGACCCTTGGCGCAGGTCCAGCGGCGGCAGGATCAGCAGGGGTTCGCTCGAGAAATCGACCGTGACCCCAGAGGCATCCACGCCTTCCATCAAGGCTGCCGGCAAGGTGTCGCCAAACGGAAAGATCCGGGGTTGATCGGCTGCGGCCCAGGCGGCGTCCAGCATGCTGACAGCCACGGCGAAGCCTGAGCCGTTGTCGGTCCGAACCAGGGCGCGATCGCCCTCGATCTTCACGGTCCATGCCCCCTCGGGCGGGACCGGAAGGGCCAGGGCATCGGGCGTCAGGACGGAGGGCTCCAGTTCGGCCTCTGCCAGAAGCGCGATCCAGCGGTCCATCCGGGCCCGTCGGACGACAAAGGCGACGTGACGACGCGGCGCGACCTCATAGCCCAGCGCGAAGTGCAGATTGGCAATCGGCTCGGCCACGGCGTCTTCCATCGCATACGGAAGATTGGACAGCCGTTGGGCGCGGGTCGCGAAGGGCAGGTCGACCGTCAGGGTCAGGACGTCTTCGGACGGCACCAGAACCGTCGTCGGCCCCGCCCAGGCGCGGTCGACCGCAAAGATTCTGTCATCGACGATACGCCATAAGCCTCGACTCGGTAGGTTCGAACGGGCGGGTCGACCGGGCATCGGAAGTCCGTGACAGAAGGGCGTGGTCCAGGGCCACGAGGCGGTCTATAGCAGCGAAAAACAGGCTGTCGCTACGGGCAGCCCCATCGAGAAAAAGTGTCATGATTACTTCGTCTGAGCGTCATGAGCGCGGACGTCGTCTGCTCGGGCGGCGGGCTGGCCTGACTCTGGTCGAGATGATCGTCGTGCTGGCGATCATCGCCGTAGTCGCCGTCCTGATCGTGCCCAACGTCATCGGTCGGCCGGACGAAGCGCGTGTGACGGTCGCCAAGACCGACCTCAAGACCGTGGCGACGGCCCTGCGCATGTACCGGCTGGACAACGGTGACTATCCGACGACGGATCAGGGGCTTCAGGCGCTCGTCGAGCGCCCGACCGCGCCGCCCGCACCGCGCGCCTATCCGGCCGAGCCCTATCTGACCGAACTGCCGCAGGACCCCTGGGGGCGTGATTACGTCTACCGCAGCCCGGGACAGGGCGGAGCCTACGACCTGTTCAGCCTCGGCAAGGATGGCGAGGAGGGCGGCGAGGGTCTGGACGCCGATCTCACGGAGAAGAGCCGCTGATGATCTCTGTCGGGGGACAGGTCGGGCGGATCCATCGCGAGGGCATGACCCTCGTGGAGATTCTGGTCGTCCTGGCCATCGTCGGTGTCATGGCGGGGGTGGTCACGCTTGGCGTCGGTGCGGCCGACCGGGGCATGGGCGTGGAGACCGAGGCCAACCGTCTGGCTGACCGGCTCAGGCTCGCTGCCGACGATGTGCTGGTGACGCGCCGGCCTCTCACACTGGCTTTCGATGGCGAAGGCTATGGTTTCGTCCGCCCGGACGGACAGCCGACGGAGGGGCTCGAGGCCCTGGCCGACCGGCATGCCCTGCCGCCGGGGGTGACGCTCATCGGGCTGGAGACAGCCTCGCCCGTCACCATCGATCCCGACGGGGCCCAGCCGGTCGCTGCATTCGGCCTCACCAAGGGTGACCAGCGCTGGCGCGTGGAGTTCGATGGCCTGAACGCGGTCGCCCGGCCCGTAACGGACGAGGCCGCCTGATGCGCGCTCGCCGGTCCGGCTATTCCCTGATGGAGGCGCTGGTGGCGCTCTTCATCCTGGCCATCGCGACCGTGGGTCTGACCCGCGCCACCCAGGCCCACGTGGACGGCGTGCGGGGGTTGGAGGATCGGGTCGTCGCCCAGTGGGTGGCCGAGAACCGTCTGACCGAACTGAACCTGAGGGGCGGGGCGAACACGCCCGACGTCTCGAGCGTCACCATGCTGGATCGCCAGTGGGACGTGCGCGTCAGTCGCCGCGCGACCGATGATCCGGACCTGATCGCCGTCGATGTCGCTGTGGGGCCGGCCGGGACGGGCGAGGAGACCCTGCGCCTGTCCGGCTTCGTCGATCGCCTGGAAAGCGCGGCATGACCCCGGAGCGCAGGAACGAGATCGCGCTGCGCGTCATCAGCATTCTGGTGGTGGGCTCCATCGCCTGGGCCCTGGCGGCCCTGACCTGGCGGCTGGTCGGATGGGACGATGGCCGCACGGAGGTCGCTGTGGCCGAGAGCCTGCCGCCGTTGGGCGCAGCCGCCGGTGGCCCGGACCCGGACGTTGCGCGGATTGTCGGTCTTGCCCCGTTCGGTGGCGGTGCCGCCACGGCGGGAGGCTTGCCCGCCTCAACGCTCGGCCTGGTTCTGAAAGGCGTGCTGTCGGCCTATCCGGCCAGCGCCTCGACCGCCCTGATCGCTGTCGGAGAGGGTCCGGCCGCCATCTACGGCATTGGCCAGAGCCCGGCCGCCAACGCCGTGATCGAGGCCATCGAGGTCGACCACGTCATCCTCAACGTGGGTGGCACGCGCGAGCGTCTGGACTTCCCCCAGCCGGTGGTCGCCCCGGTCGATCCTTCGGCTCCTGCGCCAGGCGCAGGCATCACCGTCACGCCGGTGACGCCCGGCGGAACAGCTCCGCCGGCGGCACCAGTCGCATCCTCGACCAGCACCGGCTCTGGCTCGACGACGTCGGCCCCTGCGGCAGCCCAGTCCGCCGCCGGCACCGCTGCTGCAGCGGGGGTCTCGGCGACCGCCGCCGGATATCGCATCGGCCCCAATCCCTCGCCCGAGCTTCGCCGGTTCGGCCTTCAGCCCGGCGACATCATCGAAAGCCTGAACGGCCAGGCGGTTTCGGGCGCTTCCAGCGACCAGACACTGCTGGAACAGGCGCGCACGGCCGGCCAGGCCCGGGTCGTCGTCAATCGCGATGGCCGTCGTCTCACCTTCAACTTTTCGCTTCGCTAGGAGCCCGGCGTGACCAAACTCCTCCGACTGACCACCGCCAGTGTGATGGCCCTCAGTGTGGCCGCGACCGCGCCGTTTGCGCCTCTGGCCCAGACCGTCACAGCGCCGCCCGAGGCCACGCAGGACGTGGTCATCAACATGCGCGGCGCGAACATCCAGGACGTCGCCGAACAGGTCAGCCGCATCACCGGACGCACCCTCGTGCTCGACCCGCAGGTGCAGGGCCAGGTCAACGTCGTCTCGGCCCAGCCTCTGAGCCGCAACGGCGTCTGGGAACTGTTCCTCTCGGTGCTGCGGACCTCCGGCTATGCGGCGGTGCGCAGCGGTTCTATCTGGCGGATCGTGCCCCAGGCCAGCGTGGTCCAGAGCGGTGCGTCCGAGACCGGCGCGGCCAGCTCGACCCAGCAGGTCGTGACCCGTCTGGTTCGCCTTCGGAACCTGCCCTCCGATCAGGCGGTCCGCGCGCTCCGGCCGCTGGTGTCGTCCTTCGGCGCGATCGAGGCCCTGACCGAACCGAACGCGGTCGTCGTCACCGACTACGCCGAGAACATCGCCCGCGTGCAGCAACTGGCCGCGACGCTGGACCGGGGTGGCGGCGCCTCCTTCGATTCCATCGTGCTTCAGCATGCCTCGGCCGTCGACGTGGCCGCATCGGTAAGCCAGCTGCTGGGTTCTGACGCCGGTGGACCGCGAGTCACGGCCGACGAACGCTCCAACGTCATCCTGATCCGGGGCGACGCCTCCGACATCGCCCAGGCCCGATCCATCGTCGCGGCGCTGGACACTCCGGGTGGGGCGACGCCGGTCGTGCGCGTCGTGCGCCTGCGGAACTCGGACGCCGAGTCGATCACCGAGGTCGTGCGTGGCCTTCTGGGCGGAGAGCCGTCCGCGACCAATGCCGTGGCCCGCTCGCTTCGGAACGACACCGGCCTGGCCGGCCTGTCGGCGTCCAACCGCGACACGGCTGCCCAGGCCGCCTCGGCGATCACGTCGGGCGGGGAGGGGGCGGGCAGCCTGCCTCAGCCGGGCGCGGGGGCCACGAGCGCCCGACCGGCCAGCTTCACCCTGGACGGCGTGACGGTGCAGGCTTCGCCGGAACTGAACGCCGTGGTCATGCGCGGCCCGCCCGCCACGGTGCAGATGCTGGAGGACCTGATCGGCGAGCTCGACCTGCGTCGCGCCCAGGTCAAGATCGAGGTCGCCATCGTCGAGATCACCGGCGAACTGGGCGAGCAGATCGGCGTTCAGCTGGGCTTCGGCGGCGCAGTGCCGACCACCGGGGCGACCGGTGGCACCTCCTTTGGAAACGCTGGCACCCCGCTTTCGACGGTGCTGACGGCGCTGGGCTATCCGGCCGGGCGGCTCCTGTCGTCGGGCCTGTCGGTCGCTGCCGGTGAGGACGGCGAGTTCGGCATGCTGCTCCAGGCGCTTGGCACCAACTCGTCGGCGAATCTCCTGTCCTCGCCCAGCGTGACGGTGCTGGACAATGAAGCGGCCGAGATCGTGGTCGGTCAGAACGTGCCGTTCCGGACCGGCAGCTTCGCCACCGACGGCAACTCGACCAACCCCTTCACGACCATCAGTCGCGAGGACGTCGGCCTGACCCTGCGGGTCGTGCCGCGCGTGCATGAGGGCGAGACGGTGCGTCTGGAAGTCAGCCAGGAGGTGTCGTCTCTGGTCACCACGGCCGTCACAGGCGCGGCCGACCTGATCACCAACCGCCGCAGCATCCAGACCAGCGTCCTGGCCGACGACGGCGAGACCATCGTGCTGGGCGGCTTGGTCACCGACGATCGCCAGACGGGCAACAGCCGGGTTCCCGGCCTCGGCAACATCCCGCTGATCGGCAACGCCTTCCGCTCCAGGAACGAAAGCCAGACCCGCCGGACCCTTTTCATCTTCCTCAAGCCCACGATCCTGCGCGACGCCGCCGACGTCGCGGCCTCGGCCCAGGAGAGCTACGACCGCCTGCGCGCCGCCGAGCCGGTCCGCGTCGATCCCTCGCGCGCCCCGGCGCTCCAGACCCAGCCCCGGCTGGAGCCTGACGTGGACGAGGTGTTTTGACGCAATCCTCCCTTCTCCCCTTGCGAGAGAAGGTGGCCGAGCGCAGCGAGGTCGGATGAGGGGTGAGACTCGCGACCTGACATGACCGCTGACTTCACCCTGCAGGTCCACGACAGTCTGTCCGCGATCGGCCGCGAGGCGTGGGACGCCTGTGCGCTGCCGACCGGCGACCCGTTCGTGTCCTTTGACTTCCTCCACGCCTGCGAGGCTTCGGGCAGTGCCGTGCCGCGTCAGGGCTGGGCGGGGCGGCACCTGACCCTGACCGATGACCGCGACGGCCGCGTCATCGGCGTCATGCCCCTCTGGCTGAAGGGCCACAGCCAGGGGGAATACGTCTTCGACCACAGCTGGGCCGAAGCCTATCAGCGGGCAGGCGGGCGCTACTACCCCAAGCTCCTGTCCGCCGTGCCTTTCACCCCCGCGACGGGTCCGCGCCTGATGGCCCACCCCGACGCCGACGAAGCGTCTGTGTGCGAGACCCTGATCCAGGGCGCGCTCGCCCTGTGCGAGCGGCTGGATCTGTCGTCGCTCCACGTCAACTTCCCGACGCAGCCTGAGTGGCGGCTGATGGGCGACCAGGGCCTGCTGCTGCGCCAGGACATGCAGTTCATCTGGCGGAACGAGGGCTACGCCACCTTCGACGACTTCCTCGCCGCCCTGTCGTCGAACCGGCGAAAGACGATCCGGCGAGAGCGCAGAGACGCCCAGGCCGGGCTCGACATCCGTGTCCTGACCGGGGCGGACATTACCGAGGCCCACTGGGACGCCTTCTTCGCCTTCTACATGGACACGGGGTCACGGAAGTGGGGCCGCCCCTACCTGACCCGCGCCTTCTTCAGCCTGATCGGCCAGACCATGGCCGACCGCATCGCCCTGATGATGGCCTTCCGGGACGACACGCCCATCGCCGGCGCGCTGAACTTCATCGGCCGCGACGCGCTCTACGGCCGCCAGTGGGGCGCGCTGGAGGAGGTGCCCTTCCTCCATTTCGAGCTCTGCTACTACCAGGCCATCGACTTCGCCATTTCGCGCGGCCTGTCCCGCGTCGAGGCGGGGGCCCAGGGCGAGCACAAGATCGCGAGGGGCTACCTCCCCACCCCCGTCTACTCCGCCCACCACATCGCCGACATGGCGCTGAGGGTGCCGGTGGATCAGTATCTTGAGCGGGAGCGGCGGGGCGTGGAGGCGGAGATCGCAGGCCTGACGGCGGAGCTGTCGCCTTTTCGTCAGGCTTGACCCTACTCGGCCTCGCGTCGGCCCTGCTGCTGAGCCCGGATTTCGTCGGCCATGGTGTTGGCGACATTGCCGATGCGGGCATTGGACGCCTCGTCGGTCTGCTCGGCCGCGTAGAGGCCGCGCAAGAAGGCCCGATCCCAGTCGGTCAACCCCAGCGGTGGATTGGCTCCGGGCGCGAACAGGCTGAGGATGGTGTCGTAGGAGCCGGGATCAAGCTCCGGATCGATCTGGGCAAGGCTGATCACCGCCAGATAATCCGCAAGCGCTCCCAGATCGACGCCAGCAACCTGGTCGATGTCCACGATGATGATGACCTGGGACAGGTCGTCACGGAGCGGACTCCGGATACGGGAGGCCTCGGTCCGTGAAGCTCTCTCACCCAAGTCATGCGGGCTAGTCAGCCTCGCCGCCGAGAACGGCGGTTGCCCAGGAAGCCGAGCCGTCACGCGCCCTGTTTCTTCGTCGACGCGGACGCTGGAGTGCCTCCATCGCACCGGGCGATCAGAGGCTGTGAACGCCTGGACTGCGCTTGAACCGAGGTCGGTCCCAGAAATTCCGATGCGGAACTGGCGACCCCGGGCTTCGATCAGATCTTGCGCGGCCGCGTCGGCGTCGCTGGCGAAGACGATGAATGCCCTAGGTTCACACCTTGGCCAACCCGCTTCCAACCCGACGCTTTCTGCGACGCTGCTTATACGATCAACGACGAACTCGGCGGCCTCGCGTTGTAAGTTTCCAACCCCCACGCACACTCGCCGGTGCCACGTCGCCGCACCGCGACTTCGAGGAGGAGCTGCGACCCGCGCGACAAAATCTGTCGTTGCCTCACGCAGCGGGCGCCCCTCGACGACAATGTCTTCGAGTGAACTGATATCAGGGTCTTGTCCGGACTGCTGGAATGTGGCGCCAGATGGCGCTTGGCTGCCAAGGTTCTGTTCAGCTGCAACGCCAAACGCGCTGACCGCAGCCAATAATGCGAAGCCTGCGAAATCGAGCGACATGCCAACTTACAATCTTTTTTAGAACGCATTCGATTCGAACGCCTATGCGTCACACCAGTCTGCGCAACCTGTAAGAGCACCTCTCCAGCCTTCGAGAGCGGCGCGGTTGGTTGTCATTCAATGCGACCGGGCCACTGTTGGGACTAATGGTGGAGAGCGCAATACAAAACCAGTAGCGACCGATCACTTTTTTTTTTACTACCATTTGTTGCATGATCGGGTGCTTCATGCGTTTGGCAGCGCTCCGCTGCCGTTGGGGACACGACATGCTCAGGAAAATCATGCTGGGGTTCGCTATCGCTGCAACCATCGCACCCCTTAATGCGCAGGCTTCGGACTACGAGTACTGTTTGTTGTATTCGGGTTGCTATTTCGACAGCAACACCTTGTCTTGGATTTGCCCGGACCCGAGTATCTATGCACTCTGCGTTGAGTAGGATCGGCGACCGATAGCTGGTGAGGCTTCCACCCGCTCTACCGGTGGGGGCCTCACACAGTGCCTACCCCCGCTCTGCCGCCACCGCGAACACCCGCGCGATCTCCCCGTCCACCGCCGCCGCGTCGTCCAGCTCCACCAGGGCCGTCTGCCGCTCGGACCAGCTTTGCTTGCGCACAGCCGCGCCCAGCCTCACCGACGCCTCCGGCTCCAGCTTCAGGCACAGCAGCGCCCGGCCGCCCTTCAGCGGGCGCAGGGCGGCGAACTGGCCGCTTAGGCTCCGGGCGGAATAGCCCTTCCTCTGGGTCGGGACGACGCCGTCCACTCCCGCCGCGATCCCCTCCACCGCCTCCAGGTTCGCCCGCACCGTGGCGAACCATCTCTTCTGATGCTCTGTGGCGTGGATGGGGGGCATGGTCTGTCCGTCCGGGCGAACCCCGAAGAGGTTCATCACAAAGAGCACCAAGGATACACGAAGAGCACAAAGAGAGCGTCGCTGTGTCCACGCACGGGGTCCCTTCGTGTCCTTGGTGGCTTTGCTTCCTTGGTGTCCTTCGTGATGAACCCTTGATGGGCCTGCGGCCCGCCCTTCGCGGCGAGGCCCCGACGCACTACGTTAGCGAATCCCATGCCCATCCGCCGCCTCCCGCCCGAGACCGTCAACCGCATCGCCGCCGGCGAGGTGGTCGAACGCCCGGCCAGCGCCATCAAGGAGCTGGTCGAGAACGCGCTGGACGCTGGCGCGCGCCGCATCGAGATCCAGGCCGACGGCGGGGGCCTGAGCCGCATCCTGATCGCCGACGACGGGCACGGCATGGCCCCGGACCAGCTGGCCCTGGCGGTCGAGCGCCACGCCACGTCGAAGCTGGAGCCCGACGACGCCGGCGACGTCGACCTGCTGCGCATCCACACCCTGGGCTTTCGCGGCGAGGCCCTGCCGTCCATCGGCTCGGTCGCCCGCCTGACGATCACCAGCCGCCCAAAAACTGAAGGGGGGGCAGGCGGAGATGCCCACGCCATCACCGTCGAAGGCGGCGATACCAAGCCCGTCGCCCCCGCCGCCTTCCCCGGCCCGCACGGCGCCCGCGTCGAGGTCCGCGACCTGTTCTACGCCACGCCTGCCCGCCTCAAGTTCATGAAGTCCGAGCGCGCCGAGGCCATGGCCATCTCCGAGGAGATCAAGCGCCAGGCCATGGCGCACGAGGCCGTCGCCTTCACCCTGGACCTCGATGGCCGCAACGTTCTGCGCCTGCCCGCCGAACACCCCGGCGACGAGGGCCGGCTGAAGCGGCTCGCCGCCCTGCTGGGTCGCGACTTCGAGGCCAATGCCCTGCTGATCGACCAGTCGCGCGAGGGCATCCGCCTGTCCGGCTACGCGGGCCTGCCGACCTATTCGCGGGGCAACGGCGCGCATCAGTATCTGTTCGTCAACGGCCGCCCGGTGCGCGACCGCCTGCTGCAGGGCGCGCTGCGGGGCGCCTACGCCGACTTCCTGGCGCGCGACCGGCATCCGGCGGCGGCGCTGTTCCTCGACATCGATCCCCTGTTCGTCGACGTGAACGTGCATCCGGCCAAGGCCGAGGTCCGCTTCCGCGACCCCGCCCTCGTGCGCGGCCTGATCGTGGGTGCGCTCCGCCACGCGCTGGCCGCCGCCGGCCACCGCGCCTCCACCACCGTCGCCGCGGACGCCCTGTCGGGGTTCCGGCCGCACACCGGGGTCGAGAGGTTCGAGGGTCGAGGGTCGAGGTTCGAGGGAAGCGGAGGCGGCACCCAAGGCTGGTCCGGCTGGGACGCCTGGGCGGCTCCCGCCACGGCCACCGCCCAGATCATCCCCGGCCTCAACGACCACAGCGCCCGCGTCGAACCCTCGACCCTCGACCCTCGACCCTCATCCCTCGACCCTGATCCGCAGGATTGCCCCCTCGGCGCCGCCCGCGCCCAGGTCCATGGCACCTACATCGTCGCCCAGACCCGCGACGGCATCGTCGTGGTCGATCAGCACGCCGCCCACGAACGCCTCGTCTACGAGCGGATGAAGGCCCAGATGGCGCAAGGAGCGGTCACCCGTCAGGCCCTCCTGACGCCCGAGGTCGTCGAGCTCGACCCCGCCGAGGCCGACCGCGTCATCGCCCGCGCCGACGAGCTGGCGCGGCTGGGCCTCATCGTCGAGCCCTTTGGCGGTGGGGCGGTTCTGGTGCGCGAGACGCCCGCTTTGCTCGGCGACACAGACGTTCAGGGCCTGATCCGCGACATCGCCGACGACCTGGCCGAGCACGGCGCGGCGCTCGCCCTGTCCGAACGCCTGGGCGAGGTCTGCGGCACCATGGCCTGCCACGGCAGCGTCCGCGCCGGTCGCGTCCTGTCGGCGCCCGAGATGAACGCCCTGCTGCGCCAGATGGAGGCCACGCCCCACTCTGGCCAGTGCAACCACGGCCGCCCGACCTACGTCGAGCTCAAGCTGCAGGATCTGGAAAAGCTGTTCGGACGTCGCTAGCCGGACCCGCTGCCGGGGTACAGACCTCGACGATCGTCTCGATCGGCCGACTGCGCAGCTGGTCGATCAGCCGGTCTCGATCCGGCGAGCCAAGGATCAGCCACGCCAGAACCGACGACTGGGCCAGAACCACGACCGCCAGCATCGTCAGCAGCGTATCGCTGAGACGTGATCGTCGTCCGCTCATCGCCAACCCCCGTTGCAGACCGCTGTTCTCGCAATCGCGCCGCGGCCCGACAAGCGGACCGAACGGTAACGGGCATTTCAAGGATCGGTGTTGCCCGGACGCCAGTCCGGACAGCGAGGGCAGGGGAGGCGATCAGCCCGCGACCGGGGCCATCACCTCATTGCGACGCAGGAACCACAGCGTCCACGGCGGGTCGTATTGAGCCAGCGTGATCGGGCCGGTGCGCCGCATGCCGCGCGCCGCCAGCTGCTGGTCCAGTTCCTGTTCCCGGCGTTCGACCTGACGCGCGTCGGCGATGCCGGAAAACCGCACCACCGCCATCCGGTGCGCCGGCTCCTCTCGCAGGATGACGCGGCGGTCGTTGGGCACAGGCAGGGTCGCCATCGTGTATTCCGACGGCATGATGAACCGCACGGCCCAGCGGTCGCCCGACGCCGTCTGGGTGACGGGGGCCGTCATGGCGATGGTCTCGCTGGTGCGGTTCTGGGCGACCGGCGCGGTCATGGCGATCGACTGGCGCCGCGTGTTTCCGCCGAAGATATAGCCGGCCAGGATCTGGAACCCCTGGCTGGAGGCCCGGTTCTGGCTGCCGGCCACGGTCACCTCCGCCACCACGGTCGGACCATAGTCGCGCACCTCGAACGGACCGTCGCGGAGCACCAGGGTGAAGGCGGGTTCTTCTGTGGCCATGGCGGGTGTTCCCAGAGTGCCGAGGATCAGCACAAGACAGAGGATCAGGCGAGACATGGGCGACTCCATCGGACCGGCAGGCGCGGTTGTCGTCGCGTCGGACGTCTCAGGCCAGCGGAATCGCGAGGCCGCGACAGTCCGTACCAGTAACGCGGTTCGGGGCGATGGGTTCAGGAGGGGGCGTGGTCTGCGGGACGATGGCCTGTCACGGCAGCGTCCGCGCCGGTCGCGTCCTGTCGGCACCCGAGATGACCGCCCTGCTACGCCAGATGGAGGCCACCCCGCACAGCGGCAAGTGCAACCACGGGCGGCCGACCTACGTGGAGCTCAAGCTGGCGGATTTGGAGAGGCTGTTTGGGCGGCGGTGAGGCAGCGCGCCGTCCATAGGGTTGCGCCAAGTGCCCTCTCAGGACCATTGGTCCCATGGCTCGGCTCTTGCTGGTTCAAGCTTCAGATAACGCCTCGTGGGATCGGGCTTGGTTCCCTTGGCGTAGGTCTTGACCAGCCGGCCGCCCCCCTCGTCGAAGCTGATCCCTCCGACGAGACAAGCTTCGGCAACGTCAGGATAGTCGCGGCGAAGCGTGAGATAATTTGCAGCGAACCATTTCAGCAGCGCGCGATGATAGCAGGCGAGATCACGGGACCGTCCATGCACTCGATCCTCTACCCCAAGGACGTTGAGACTGTAGCCAAGCAACCGCGCTGAGAGGAAGTTGGCGAACTTGTCCATCTCCGCGAGATGGGCATGAAGGCGCCTGACCAAGCGACGGCGCGCGGCGTCCCATTCCGAGCCGGATTCCAAGCCGAAGAACTCTCCCCAAACCATGTTGTGATGGATGGTCCAAGTGCGATCCGGATCGCCTTTGATCGCAGAAACGTCGTCCACGATCTCGAACATGAGCTGGCCTACCATGTCATAGATGTCCCGGGGGATCTCGTAGTTGTCTTGTCGCGCGCGGCCGACAGGTCGGCGCTTTGCTATTTCCAACAGCTTCATCACGCGGTCGATGAAACGCACGGCAACTCGAATACGGCGAGCAGGCTCGTGCTCCCATGGGCTTTCGATGCTATCACTAAGGCGGTAAGCTCCCATGCTCGCCCACCTCATGGTGTCGAACACACTGGCAAGCGCGTAGGAGTGCTCCGGCTTATTGGGCTCTTTCAAGAATGCTTCGACGAAGATGAGGCTGGCAGACGCATACGCTCCGTATTGAGCCGCTGTCATATCGAGTTTGGCAGTTCTCAAATCCGTTGGAGACGCCATCAAGCTCTGCAAGTTTTCGACTAGACGATAATCGCCGAAGAGGGCTCTGCTGAAGGGCTTGGCCAGCCCAACAAGATCAGAGCCGAACTCATCGGCCTCATCGTACAGCATGGAGTCCTCGTTCTTCAGAGCCTCGACCATGAGGCTCTGGACGAACGGCCGGACCGGCAGCCTTTGTTTTCCGGAGTCCACCATCTCATAGAAAAGGTTGATTGCCGTTTCGGGCGAGCTTCGAACCACCTGCCGGCAAAAGCGGCGATTGCCGATCAGGAGCAGGAGCCGATGGGCGTGCACTTGCACATCGGTGGGCGGCGAAGGTGCTTCTCGATGGTTAGGGACCGAAGGACAGTGCCGAACTATCTGCTTCATTGAGGCGGCAAGTTCGGCCGCCGCCACAGCCATATCCCGCTCGTCGCCCTTCATGATCCGGCAGAAGACCGCGTCGTAGAAATGCTTTGCATTGCGCGGACCGAAACGAGGCGGAGCTACATAAGCCGTTGCGACCCACAGGATCGTCATCGCAAGAAAGCCCAAGGCCAGAATCGCCTGAAGCCCCGGACGTCCAGTCAAGCCCGGCGCGGTGGGCCAACCTTCGGCGTACCAGACGTCGACCAACAGGGAGCCGATGCCGATGACTACTATTGACCAGAACGTAAGCTGCGTCAGCGGCAGCGGCGCAGCGTGGATCCTGAACCGGTAACGGGGATCGCTAACGCCATAGACCAGCATCAATAGCGCCAGGGCGGTCAGAAATTCCGGAAAGCCAAAGATTGAAGACATGGAGTTGGCTTGGACGCGATGCGTAAGACTACCAAGCCTTAAACCGAGTCTGAAGCTTCGCTAGATTTACGGTGGGATGCACCAGTTGGTCATCGATTCTCGCATCAACCTGCCGGCTCGGTTGGACTCCAAAGATTCCGGGGCTACGTGGCTTTGCGGGCCCCTAACCACGAGACCTGCCAAGGGCCGGAGCCAGACACTTTAGCGGTCAACTTTGCCATGCCCTCCATCCTCTTCGTCTGCCTCGGCAACATCTGTCGCTCGCCGCTCGCTGAGGGCGCTCTGCGGGCCGAGGCGGCGCGGCGGGGGCTCGATCTGGTCGTCGACTCCGCCGGCACGGGGAACTGGCATGCGGGCGAGCCGCCGGATGAGCGGGCCGTGGCCGTCGCGGCCAGGAACGGCGTCGACATCACACCCCTTCGCGCCCGTCAGGTCACGCGCGCCGACTTCGCCCGCTTCGACCACATCGTCGCCCTGGACCACACCAATCTGAAGGACCTGCGCCGCCTCGCGCCCGCCGACGGGGTCGCGCGGCTCAGCCTGCTGCTGGACTGGGTTCCGGGGAGACAGGGGCAGGCCGTGGCCGATCCCTGGTTCGGCGAGGCCGAGGGCTTCGACGCCACCTGGGCCGACGTCACCGCCGCCGCCCGCGCCATCGTGGAGCGCCAGATCGCCGAAGGTCTGTCGCGCGAAAAATTGAGGGGCGCAGGGCGCGCCTACGTCCGATTCTGACGTATGGGTTCTCTAGAGTGCGCGCCCATGAACCTGTCGCCTTATCGCATCCGTTCCGCCGACGTCTGGACCCAGGCCCGCGAGGACTATCTGTCGGGCATGTCGGCCGAGGCGGTGTGTCGGCGTCATGACCTTGGGCTGTCGGCGTTTCGTCGCCGCGCGCGCCGCCACGGCTGGCGGCGGCTGGACCAGGACGCGCCCGCCGGGGGCGAAGACCTCGCGCTCTACGACGACCTGGGGCTGGACGATCAGATGGAGACGGCGCGGCGGCGTTATCTCCAGGCGCTGGAACTGGGTCGGGCGGTTGATGCGGCCCGCTGGCGTCGGCTGTGGCGCGAACTGGAGGCCGAGAGCCACGCCGTCATCGCCGACCTCTATTGCGGCCTCGCCCCCGCCGAGATCGCCGATCAGAGGCAGGCCGACCGGCTGGAACTCGAGGCTGCGGAGGCGGAAGAGGACGCGACCCTCTTGCTCGGCCCGCCGGTCCATCCGTCCCTGCCCGGGCCGGAGGCGCCGCCCGAAAATGTGCACGATGTGCACTCTGTTTTTTCGAGTGCACATTTCGCCGGGCCTCACCCGGCCCCGGACGACGCCCTCAGGAACAGCACCCGCGCCGCGCCGTAGTCCCGCGCGTCCAGCCGCTCATAGCCGGGCGTCTCGATGTCCGGCTCGTCCGATCCCCGCTCGAACACCACCAGGGCACCGGGCTTCAGCCAGTTGCCCTCGATCAGCCGCGCCAGCGCCTGCTCCCCCAGCCCCTTCCCATACGGAGGATCCAGAAAGGCCAGGTCGAAGGCCTCGCCGTCCGAGCCGGGGCGCACGCCCAGGTCAATGGCGCTCCGGCGATGGACCCGCGTCGCCCCCATCAGACCATAGGCGTCGGCGTTGTCACGGATGGCCCCGCGCGCGTCCTCGTCGGTCTCCACGAACAGGGCAAACGCCGCGCCCCGGCTCAGGGCCTCGAACCCCAGGGCACCGGAGCCGGCGAACAGGTCCATCACCCGCGCGCCCGCGAGCGGCTCTGCCCAGGCGGCGTGCTCCAGCACGTTGAAGATGGCCTGCCGCGCCCGATCCGACGTCGGCCGCGTGCCCATGCCCTCCGGCGCCACAATGGCCCGGCCCTTCAGCTTTCCGGCGACGATCCGCATGGATCAGCCGCCCGAGCGGGGCCCGCGCGGACCGGACGGCGTCCTGGGACCACCGGGACCGGCGCGCCCTGCGGGACGTCCGGCAGCGCCGTCCGCCCGGGGCTTGAACGGACGCTTGGCCCCCTCCTTGCCGCGCTTGTCCGCGTCCCTCGCCCACGTCGGTGACTTGGGGCCGATGATCTTGTCCTCGCGCGGCGTGAAGGCGCGCCTGGGCCGCTCGCCGTCGGCAGAGGCGTCGTCGCGCGGGGCCCAGGGCTTCTTGCCGCCCGAGGGCTTGCGGTCCTTGGGCGCGGCCTTGGCCCAGCCCGCCTTCTTGGGCGCGCGGGCGGCGCGGGCCGCCCCGTCCTCGGCGGCGGTCTCGGCGGC
>VYKZ01000066.1_pt1 | contig 27975 bp, 24 predicted proteins | sample 5114421 | NCBI WGS metagenome assembly VYKZ01 (sample SAMN12291788, study PRJNA351875) | freshwater metagenome | isolation source: freshwater lake | place: USA: Michigan, Gull Lake | collected 2013-08-08 | reverse complement strand
GCGCGACGGGGAGTTTCGCGCGCCTCTGGCGGCCATCATCGTCGGCCTGGCAGAGGGGACGTGCGATCCCGAGCACCTCGCGCCCGACTTCCTGCCGCTCTGCGAGGAGCAGCTGTGGGAGGTCGGTCAGGCGCTGCAGATGTTCGGGTCGGTCACCGAAATGCGGTTGATCGACCGGGAAGGCGAGGGCGACGCCCGGCGAGAAATCTATGAGGTTGACTTCTCGTCCGGGCGCACCGTGAAGGCGGGCATCGGCGGCCGCATCGACGGCAAGTTCACCAGCCTGTCGTTCGACGGCTGATCAGGCCGCCTGTGCCTGCATGGCCTCGGCGTTGACCGCCGCGTCGGCGATGGCCGTCAGGTCCTCGTCGGTCTGGGACTCCTCAGTCAGGGTCTCGTCCAGCAGGGACACGGCCTCGTCCATGCCCAGCACCTGGGCCCAGCGCTTCAGCGTGCCGTAACGCGTGATCTCATAGTGCTCGACGGCTTGCGCCGCGGCCAGCAGACCGGCGTCGAGGGCGGGCGTGCCCTTGTATTCGGCGGCGATCTCGTCGCCCTCGTCCAAGATGCCGTCGATGGCGGGGCAGGTCTTGCCGCGCGGGGTCTTGCCGATGATTTCGAACACCCGCTGCAGGCGCTCGACCTGGCCTTCGGTCTGCATTTCGTGCTTCTCGAAGGCGGCCTTGAGCTCGGGCGACTGCGCCGCGCGCTGCATCCGGGGCAGCGACTTCAGGATCTTGCGCTCGGCGTAATAGATGTCGCGCAGGGTGTCGTGGAACAGGTCGTCGAGGGTCTTCTCGGCCATGGGTCTTCTCCTTTGAGGATGCCTTCCAAAGACCTTGCGGCGTCCGGCGGTTCCTATGTCGGAGAGGCGACACGAGGCTCGACGTGAACGGCGTCCAGACGGGGTTTCAGCATGGCGTGGCAGGGGCACGCCGCCCTTTCCAGCCCCTCGCGGTCGACGATGCGGATCACGCCGCGGCTGTAGGCGATCAGCTTGCGCCGGCGCAGCTGCGACGCCGCCTCGCTGACGGTCGAACGTCGCGCCCCGATCAGGCGGGCCAGCTCCTCCTGCCGGAAGAACAGCGTCTCGTTCGGCGACAGGTCGCGGGCGGTCAGGATCCAGCGCGCGATCCGTGCCGGCACGGGGTGCAGGACGTTGCACGCCGCCGCCAGCGCCGCCTGTGCCTGATACAGGTCGGTGAGGACCAGCAGCCGCGCCGTAAGCGCCGGCCGCCGCCCTGCCAGCATGCGCAGGGACGCGGCGGACGCCACCCAGGCCTCTCCCCCCGCGCGGCACAGGATTTCCCAGGCGCAGGGGCGGTCGGCCATGAAGGGGGCGAGGCCGGTCATGCCCTCGTGGCCGATCACCGCCGTCTCGACCGCGCTTCCGTCGGCGAAGCGCACCACGTTGGCGAATTGGGCGTCGATCGGAAAATGCACCTCGGAAACCACGGCGCCCTGGGGCACGACGGTCTGCTCCGACGTCACGGTGACCCGCCTCAGAAGGGGGCGCAGGGCCGCGGCCTCCTCGGGCTCCAGCGCCGCGATGAACAGGTTTTCGGGCGTCTCGGCCATGAGCCCTGAACGTGGAACGGCGCCGCTTGGCTCCCGCGACGCCCGGCCGCACCATGTGTCGCCCGGCGGGCACAAAACCGGAACACGCCCTGCTAGGGTTCGGCTCGACAGGGAGCCCGCATGCCGACCTATTTCTGCTTCATCGAGCGCGACCTGCTGGGCACGCCGCACATGGAGGCGCTGGACGCCGAGACGCCGGAACAGGCCATGCTTCAGGCCGAGGCCTTGCTGCGCACCCACGCCAGCGGCATCGCCGCGCACGTCATTCTGAACGAGCGGCGGATCGGCAGCGTCCGTGCCGACAGTCGGCGAGAGGCCTGATCAGCCCCGCCTCAAATCCGGGGGCGTCGCCTCTTCGGTCAGGATGCGGATGGCTTCGTCAACGCTGACGACTTCCTGCGCCTGACTGCCGAGACGGCGGATGGCGACCTCGCCCTTCTCGGCCTCCTGACGGCCGACCACGGCGATGACCGGCACCTTGGCGACCGAGTGCTCGCGCACCTTGTAGCCGACCTTCTCGTTGCGGAGGTCCGTCTCGACGCGCAGGCCCGCGGCGCGGAACTTCGCGGCCACCTCCTCCGCATAGGGATCGGCCTCCGACACGATGGTCGCCACCACGGCCTGCACGGGCGCCAGCCACAGCGGGAAGGCACCGGCGTAGTTCTCGATCATGATGCCGATGAAGCGCTCGAACGAGCCCAGGATCGCCCGGTGCAGCATCACGGGGCGGTGCTTCTGCCCGTCCTCGCCGACGTATTCCGCGCCCAGGCGTTCCGGCAGGACGTAGTCCAGCTGGATCGTGCCGCAGGTCCATTCGCGGCCGATGGCGTCCTTGACGATGAAGTCCAGCTTGGGCGCATAGAAGGCTCCGTCGCCCGGCGTGATCACCGGCTCCGTCCCCGCCGCGCGCGCAGCCTCGGCCATCAGCGCCTCGGCCTTGTCCCAGAAATCGTCGCTGCCGGCCCGCGTCTCCGGGCGCGTGCCGAGAGAGATGTAGGCCGTCTCCATGCCCAGGTCGGCGTGGACGCTGCGGGCCAGCTCGATGAACCGCGCCGTCTCCTCGACGATCTGGTCCTCGCGGCAGAAGATGTGGGCGTCGTCCTGGACGAAGCCGCGCACGCGCATCAGGCCGTGAAGCGACCCCGACGGCTCATAGCGGTGGCAGGCCCCGAACTCGGCCATCCGCAGCGGCAGCTCGCGGTACGACCGCTGGCCCTGATCGAAGATCTGCACATGGCCTGGGCAGTTCATCGGCTTGAGTGACAGTTCCTCGCCCTCGACCGTCTCGCAGACGAACATGTTGGGCCGGTACTTCTCCCAGTGTCCAGACGCCTCCCAGAACTTGCGGTCCAGCACCTGGGGCGTCTTGACCTCGACGTAGCCCGCGGCGTCCAGCCGGCGGCGCATGTAGGCCTCGATCACTCGCCACAGCACCCAGCCCTTCGGGTGCCAGAAGACCATGCCGCGGCCTTCCTCCTGCATGTGGAACAGGTTCATCGCCTTGCCCACCTTGCGGTGGTCGCGCTTCTCGGCCTCCTCGAGGCGGGCCAGGTGGGCGTTCAGATCTTCCTTCGTCGCCCAGGCGGTGCCGTAGATGCGCTGCAGCTGCTCGCGCTTCGAATCGCCGCGCCAGTAGGCGCCTGCCAGCTTGGTCAGCTTGAACGCCTTGCCCACGTGGCGCGTGGACGGGAAATGCGGCCCCCGGCACAGGTCGATCCAGTCGCCCTGCTTGTAGAGGGTGATCGTCTGGTCCTCGGGCAGGTCGCGGATCAGCTCGGCCTTGAACTTCTCGCCCTTGGCCTCGAAGAATTTGATGGCGTCGTTCCGGTCCCAGACCTCGCGCTCGAACTTCGCGTCTCGATCGACGATCCGGCCCATCTCCTTCTCGATGGCCGCAAAGTCGTCGGTCGAGAACGGCTCCTCGCGGAAGAAGTCGTAATAGAATCCGTCCTCGATCGCCGGGCCGATGGTCACCTGGGTGCCGGGGAACAGAGTCTGGACCGCCTCGGCCAGCACGTGCGCGGTGTCGTGGCGGATCGTGTACAGCGCCTCGGGGTCGTCCCTCATGATCAGGCGGAAGTCGCCGCCGGTCTCCAGCTCGCGCGACATGTCGCGCTGCTCGCCGTTCAGCTCGGCCAGCAGGGCTTTCTTGGCTAGGGACGGGCTGATGGACGCGGCCACGTCGCGCGCCGTCGATCCGGGCGGATACTGGCGCACGGCGCCGTCGGGGAATTTCAGTTCGATCATGCTTCTGGCTTCTTCGGCGGCACCGGATCGTAGCCCGATCCGCCCCATGGATGGCACTTACACAGGCGGCGCACCGTCAGCCATCCCCCGCGCGCCGGTCCGTGCAGGATCAGGGCGTCGCGTGCATAATCGGAGCAGGTCGGCAGGAACCGGCACTGCTGCCCGAAGATGAGGCTGAAGGTCAGCTTGTAGGCGCGATGCGCCAGACGAACGCCGCCCTCATAGAGATTTCGGCCGGACACGGGCTCAGGCCGCGCCGGCGCCGCGAGTTCGGCCGGGTTCGGCGCTGTTCCGGTCCGGCTCGGCGTAGAGAGGCATGCTGCCCGTCAGGCGGCGGGTGAGGGCGTCCTCGATCGCGTCGCACAGGGCCTCGATGGCCACCATGGTGGAGGCGTGCCGCGCCGGATAGTCGGCGACGGGCTTCAGGATGCGCAGGCCTTCGAACCGGCCGGTCGGCCCTTCGGCGCCGGACTTCAGCATGGCACGCATGGCGTCACGCGCGGCCCGCGCCTCGGTCAGGTCCGTGCCGACCGCGTTCGCGCCGAAGATCGACGCCGCCGCCTGGCCCAGCGCGCAGGCCTTCACGTCCTGGGCGAAATGCTCCACCTCGCCGCGCCGCCCGATCTTGACGTCCACGACGGCGCGCGAGCCGCACAGCTTCGCCGTCCGCTCGCCGGTGCCCTGCGGCAGCTCCAGCCGCCCCGCGTGCGGCAGGTCCGCGGCGAGGCGCAGGATGTCCCTGGAATAGATCTCGTCGATCATGGCCGGGATATAGGACGCGGGGCCGTTCGGGGCGAGCCTATTGCAGCGAGTTCCACGTCCGCGCCCCGGCCGAGCCCGTTTCCGCGCGCCCACGGATCCAGGCCAGGTTGGCGTCGGCGACCTCGGGCGGCAGGTCGCGACGCAGCATCCGCTCCGCCTCGGCCAGATCGCCCTTGAGGCCCAGCACCAGCGCCAGGTTCTGACGCACCTGCAGGCCCGCGTCCGGATGGGCGGCGGCGCGGCGCAGCAGTCCCTCGGCCGTCGCCAGGTCGCCGGACGTCAGCGGACCCATGGCCATGTTCGCCAGGATGGCGGGGTTGTCGGGCGACAGGGCCAGGCCCCGGGCCCAGGCGTCGGCGGCGTCGTCCGGCCGCTTCACCTGCTCATAGGCCACGCCGAGCAGCGACAGCGGACGCCAGTCGCGGGGCGCCAGCTGCGCCGCCCGTTCCAGATGGCCCACGCCATAGAAGGCCTGACCCCGCGCGATGTGGGCGCGACCGGCCTCCAGCAGGGCCTCGACGTTGTCCGGCTGGATCACCAGAGCTCGTTCGGCGGCCTCGGCCGCTTCCTGATGACGGCCCAGCTCGCGCAGGGCGCGGGGCAGGGCGGCGGCGGCCTCCGGGTCCGAAGGATTCTTCTCGAACTCCTGCGACCAGAACAGCGAGCGGCTGAGCGGGTCCATGCGCTCATAGGCGGCGCGGTCGGTCGGAGCGGCGCCCGCCTGCTGCGCGAGTGCTGGGGTCGTCAGCAGGCTGAGGGCTGTTGCGGCGAGAAGAAGGGTGCGCGACATGGGAAGGGTCCGTCCGGCGTTCGGGGAGAAGAGTCGCCCCCGCGCGTCAAGGGACCGTTAACGCTCGTGTTCCGGAGCCTCCGCATGATCGCCGCCGCCGACGTCCTGATCCCCGCCTCCGACGCCGCCCTGCCGGTGCGGCCGGCGCGCGGCGGAGCTGGCCTGAACGGGACGCTCGCGGCGTGGGCGGCGGCCAATGACTTCGCCGGCAAGCCGGGCCAGGTGCTGATCGCCCCGGGGGCCGACGGGAAGCCCGACCATGCGCTGCTGGGCGTCGGGGAGAAGTCCACGGACTCCATGGCCGGGCGCGCGCTCGCCGCGAAACTGCCGAGCGGCGACTGGCGCCTGGAGGGCTGGTCCGACGAGGAGGCGCAGGCTCTCGCCCTCGCCTTCGCGCTGGGGGCGTACCGCTTCGACCGATACAAGACGAAGTCGGCGCCTCGTCCCCGCCTGGTCGCACCCGTCGGCCTCGACCTCGCCGCCACGCGGGCCGTCGCCGACGCCTGCTTCCGCGTGCGCCGCATGGTCGACACGCCGGCCGCCGACATGGGCCCCGCCGAGATCGAGGCGGAGGCGCGCGAGGTGGCGCAGGCGCACGGGGCCTCGGTCGAGGTCACGGTGGGCGACGCCCTGCTGGCGGCGAACTACCCCGCCGTCCATGCCGTCGGCCGCGCCGCCGCCCCGCACCGCGCGCCGCGCCTGATCGAGATCGGCTGGAACCTCGATGCGCCCGACCGGCCGCTGATCGCCCTGGTCGGCAAGGGGGTGGCCTTCGATTCCGGGGGCCTGGACATCAAGCCCGCCGCCGGGATGCGCAACATGAAGAAGGACATGGGCGGCGCCGCCCATGTGCTGGGGCTGGCCCAGCTGATCATGGGCGCCGACCTGCCCGTGCGGCTGGTCGTGCTGGTCGCGGCGGTCGAGAACGCCATCTCCGGCGACGCCTTCCGCCCCGGCGACGTGCTGCAGACCCGAAGGGGCCTGACGGTGGAGGTCGGCAACACCGACGCCGAGGGGCGGCTGATCCTGTCCGACGCCCTGGCGCGCGCGGGCGAGCATCGGCCGGACCTGACGATCGACTTCGCCACCCTGACCGGCGCGGCGCGGGTGGCGCTGGGCCCCGAGCTGCCGCCGCTCTACACCGACGACGAGGCCTTGGCGGCCGACCTGCTGGCGGCCTCCGGCAGGGTCGGCGATCCCCTGTGGCGCATGCCGTTGTGGCCCGGTTACCGATCTTCGGTGGAGGCCGAGATCGCGGACCTGCGCAACGATTCCGCGCCCTGGGCCCAGGCGGGGTCGGTCACCGCCGCCCTGTTCCTGCAACGCTTCGCGCCGCAGACGGGGGCCTGGGCGCATCTGGACGTCTTCGCCTGGAATCCCCGCGCCCGCCCCGGCTGGCCGGAGGGCGGAGAGGCCCAGGGGATCCGCGCGGTCTTCGACATGCTGGCGCGCAGATTTCCACAGGGCTGACCGGCCGCGTTAACGGCCCTTTCGGCCTTCCACGTCAGGATCGGCGACGAACCGGACCCGACGTTTGCCGCACGATCTCCACAGCCCGGACCCGCGCACCCTGCCCGCGCGCCCCGCCTTCGCCGCCCAGGCGCTGGAGGGGCTGTACCGCGCGCCCGAGTACCGAGCCGCCGAGCCGATGCAGGCCGCCGCCCCGATCGCCGACCTGTTCGACGACGAGGGCAACCGGATTTCCCAGCTCCTGTTCGGCGAGGCGTTCGACGTGCTCGACCGCGACCGCGACGGCGACCGCGTCTGGGGCCAGTGCCGCCGCGACGGCTTGGTCGGCTGGACCGCGTCGGTCGCGCTGAGCGAAGCCGGAGGCACGCCCAGCCATCGCGTCGCCTCCGTCGGCGGCGCCCTGCCGTTCAATGCTCTCGTCGATCCGACCCGCGACGCCGTCGGCGACTGCGCCCTGGCGCCGCTGGGGGACTTCGAGGCGGGTCTGGCCGACGTGGCCGAGCGTCTGCTCGGCACGCCGCACGCCTTGGGCGCCCGCTCGGATCGGGAAACCGATTGCGCCGGTCTGGTCCAGACCTGTCTGATCGCTTGCGGTCGTGCCGCGCCCCGCTGGTCGGACGGGCAGGCGGAGATCGGGCGTGCCATCGGCTTGGCGGAGCTGCGTCGCGGCGATCTGGTCGTCTGGCCGCAGCCGACCGGGGGGCCGGGCTGGAGCGGCCATTCGGCGGTGATCGTGGCCCCGGGCGCGCTGATCCATGCGTCGGGCCGTGCCGGGTCGGTGGTGATCGAGGCGCTGGCCGACGTGGACGCCCGCCAGCGCTCCGAGGGCTTTGGTTCCGCCGTCTTCAGACGGATCGACTGAAGTCCCCGCTTAGAGCGTCCGCGCGATCAGCAGCTTCATGATCTCGTTGGTGCCGCCGTAGATGCGCTGGACGCGCGCGTCCTTGTACAGCTGGGCGATCGGATACTCGGTCATGTAGCCGTAGCCGCCGTGCAGCTGGAGCATCTCGTCGATGGTCTCGCCCTGGATGTCGGTGACCCAGTACTTGGCCATCGACGCGGTGGCGGCGTCGAGCTTGCCCTGCAGGTGCAGGCCGATGCACCAGTCGCAGAAGACCTTGGCGACCGTCAGCTTGGTTTTCACCTCGGCCAGCTTGAACTGGGTGTTCTGGAAGTCGATGACGCGCTTGCCGAAGGCCTTGCGCTCCTTGACGTAGGCCAGCGTCTCCTGAAGGCCGCGCTCGGCGGCGGCGACGCCCTGGATGGCGATGTTAAGCCGCTCCTGCGGCAGCTGCTGCATCAGCTGGACGAAGCCCTGGCCCTCACCGCCGCCGATGACGTTTTCGACCGGGACCCTCACGTCGTTGAAGAACAGCTCGGAGGTGTCGTTCGCCTCCATGCCGATCTTGTGCAGGTTCCGGCCGCGTTCGAAGCCAGCCAGCCCGTCGGTCTCCACCACGATCAGGCTGGTGCCCTTGGCGCCTTCTGCCGGATCGGTCTTGGCCACCACGATGATGAAGTTGGCCAGCTGGCCGTTGGTGATGAAGGTCTTCGATCCGTTGACGACGTAATGGTCGCCCCGGCGGATGGCGGTGGTCTTCACGCCCTGCAGGTCGGATCCGGCGCCCGGCTCGGTCATGGCGATGGCGCCGACCAGCTCGCCGGAGACCAGACGCGGCAGCCAGCGCGCCTTCTGCTCCGCGGTGCCGTAGTGCCAGACGTAGGGCATGACGATGGCGTTGTGCAGGCTGATGCCGAAGTGGTCCGCGCCCTTCCAGCCCAGCTGGCGCATCAGCACCACCTCGTGCCGATAGTCGCCGCCGAAGCCGCCGTCGGCCTCGGGCATCGACAGGCCCAGCAGACCGGCCTCGCCCGCGTCGTTCCAGAGGGAGCGCGGCACCGAGGAGTCGGCGATCCACGACTGCACCTTCTCCGGCGGCGCGTGCTCGTCGATCCATTTGGAGACGCTGTCGGAGAAGAGGGTGATCTCCTCTTCCTGCATGAAATCGGGATCGGGGGCGGCGAGGACGTTCATGCTAGCGTTGCCTGTATCAGCGGCTGGAGACGGAAATGAGGGTGTGCGTTGCGATCGCAGTGACCTTTGGCCTGTTCGGCTGCGAGCGTTCGGACGTTGACCCAAGTACGGCGGCGTTGATCCCGATAAGCGGCGACTATTACGTCAGGCACGAAGACGAGTCCGCCGAAGTCTACCTTTGTCGACGGACGCGAGAAGGCGGTTGCGAGCCGCGCACACCTGCCGACTTGCGAGGGTACGGGGTAGGCGCCGGTCATCTGACTGCTGCGGTGGAGCCGCGAACAGGCGCCGATTCGGTCCAGTACTTCGTCATTGATCGATCCAAGGACGTCACCACTGGTCCCCTGAGCCTCTCGGAGTTCGAACGCCTGAAGGCCAGTCAAAATCTCCCCGATCCAACGCGACGTCCTTAAAACGCCTCCGCCGGCACGCTCATGAGGACGTCCGCGCCGGTCTTCAGCTTGGCCAGGTGGGCCCCCGCATCGGGCAGGATGCGCTCCACGAAGTAGCGGCCGGTGGCCAGCTTGCCGGCATAGAAGGGGTCGTCCGAGCCGCCGTCGATCCGAGCCTGCGCCGCCTTCGCCATCTGGGCCCACATGTAGGCGAGGGCCGTCAGGCCGAAGACGTTGAGGTAGTCGGTGGAGGCGGCGCCGGCGTTGTCCGGGTTCTGCATGCCGTTCTGCATCAGCCACATGGTGGCCTCCTGCAGCTTCTTCTTGGCGTCCGCCAGGCCGTCGACGAAGGGCTTGATCGGACCCTCGCCGCCGTTCTCCGACACGAAGGCGTCGATCTCGGCGAACCAGCTCATGATGGCGCGGCCGCCGTTGGCCGGCAGCTTGCGGCCGACGAGATCCAGCGCCTGGATGCCGTTGGTGCCCTCGTAGATCATGGTGATGCGCGCGTCGCGCAGGTACTGCGACGCCGGAAAGTGCTCGGTGTAGCCGCTGCCGCCGTGAACCTGCATGGCCAGCGAGGCGGCGTGGAAACCCTTGTCGGTCAAATAGGCCTTCAGCACCGGCGTCAGCAGGCCCATGTAGTCCTTGGCCTTCTGCGCCACGGCCTCGTCCTCGGACTTCTCAAGGTCGGCGTGCAGGGCGGTCCACAGGATGAAGGCCTGGCCGCCTTCGACGAAGGCCTTGGCTTCCAGCAGCATGCGGCGGACGTCGGGGTGGACGATGATCGGGTCGGCCGGGCCGTCGGGGTTCTTCGGCCCCGTCAAGCTGCGGCCCTGCAGGCGGTCCTTGGCGAAGTCGACGGCGGCCTGATAGGCGGCGGTGCCGATGGCGAGCCCTTGCAGACCCGTGCCCAGGCGCGCCTCGTTCATCACCACGAACATGTTGTTCATGCCGCGGCCTTCTTCCCCGATCAGCCAGCCGGTCGCGTCCTCATAGGCCATGACGCAGGTGGCGTTGCCGTGGATGCCCATCTTCTCTTCAAGGCCCGCGCACTGGACGCCGTTGCGTTCGCCCAGCGAGCCGTCCTCGTTGACCAGGAACTTCGGCACCAGGAACAGCGACAGGCCCTTGATGCCGGCCGGGGCGCCTTCGACGCGCGCCAGAACGGTGTGGATGATGTTCTCGGCGAAATCGTGCTCGCCGGCCGAGATCCAGATTTTCTGGCCGGTGATCTTGTAGGACCCGTCGGGCTGCGGGACCGCCTTGGTCCGCACCATGCCCAGGTCGGTGCCGCACTGGGGCTCGGTCAGGTTCATCGTGCCGGTCCACTCGCCGGTCGACATCTTGGGCAGATACTTCTGCTTCAGCTCTTCCGAGGCGTTGGCGTGGATGCCGGCCCAGGCGCCCGCCGTCAGACCCGGGTACATCGAAAAGGCCGCGCTGGCGCCCGCCGTGAACTGGCCGACCGCCGAGCCGATCACCGACGGCATGCCCTGGCCGCCATAGGCCGGGTCCATCATCAGCGAGGTCCAGCCGGCCTCGACCATCTGGTGATAGGCTTCCTTCCAGCCCTTCGGCGTGGTGACGACGCCGTTCTCGACGCGGCAGCCTTCCTTGTCCCCGGGATTGTTGATCGGCGCGATCACCTCGTCGGCGAAGCGGCCGGCCTCTTCCAGCACCTGCTGGGCCAGCTCGGCCGACACGTCCTGGAAACCGGGCTGGTTGGCGTAGCGGTCGATGTCCAGCACGTCGTTCAGGATGAACGTCAGATCGCGGACGGGCGACTTGTAGGCCATGGGTCAGGCTCTCGCTTTGAGGGGATGCAGTCGGGACAGGTGGGCGTCGTGCATGGGGTCCGGGTTCAGCCGGGCCTTCAGCAGCTGGGCGTATTCGTCGGCGCCGGGCAGCAGGTCGGGACGATGCTCGCCGAGACGCGCCTCCATGACGGCGCAGGCCTCCTCGGCCGTCTCGATGGCGGCGTCGAGGTCGTCGCGCTGCTGCTTCAGGGCCTCGATCTGGGCCCGGTGACGGCGCAGGGCCACCGCCATCTGATGGGCGTTGTGGTCCTTGTGGTCGTAGAGGTCGAGCATCTCCTGGATCTCGACCAGGGAGAAGCCGATGCGGCGGCCGCGCAGGATAAGCTTCAGCCGGGCGCGGTCGCGGGCGGAATAGACCCGCGTCTGGCCCTTGCGGGCGGGCGTCAGAAGGCCCTTGTCCTCATAGAAGCGCAGCGCCCGCGCCGTGGCCCCGAATTCGCGGCACAGCTGGCGGATCGAATAGGTGCGATGGTCGTCGGCGCTCGCCATGGCGGGCATCCTTGCCCGAACTTGACGCGCACGTAAAGGGAAGCTTCAGTCGCACCCATGGGCCGCAAGCACGTCAACGACGCGGGCACGAAGAAGGGCGACCTGCCGCAGAAGACCTGCGTCGCCTGCGGCCGGCCCTTCACCTGGCGACGCAAGTGGGCGCGCGACTGGGACCAGGTGAAGTTCTGTTCGGACAAATGCCGCGAGGGCTGAGGCTCAGCGGACCTCGCGCGCGCGCATCCACAGGACCGGCGCCGTGACGGCGATCAGCACCAGGTTGGTCAGGGCCGGAACAGGCTCCTGCGCCAGGGCGTGGACGCCCAGCATGACCGCGGCCAGCGCCAGCAGGCCGACGGCGGCGGTGACCATCAACGGACGGCCCCACTTCCACGAGACCAGCGGCGCCAGCAGCAGGACGGCCAGGGTGATCTCGGCCAGCCCCAGGCCCTGAACCATCTCGACCGGGACCTGCGCGGTCCACGACATCAGTTCGGACAGGGTGGTCACCGGCTCGCTCGCCTTGGCCCAGCCGGCGGCGAGGAAGAACATGGCCAGCCAGCCCTGCAGGGTCCACAGGGTCAGGTTGCGATAGCTTTGGCGCAGGCGGACCTGCGAGGGGGAAAGGGCCTGAGAGCTCATTCTCAAAGTCGCCCGGGGAGGGGCGCTCCGGTTCTTATTGGTAACAGTCGCGAGATCGGTTCGCCTGCCCCAGTGCGCAAGGGCGCGAAGCTTCAGCGTAACCATCCGTGATCGCCTTCTGCGAGGGCACCGGGGCCGAAGCGTGACCGTATGCATAACAATCCGTAAGGAAGCGTTGCCGCGGCCGAAGCGCCGCATCGAGAAGACGTTCGAGGCGGCCGGATTTCGACCGCGCGGCAAAGCTACCTTCAGGCTGCTGCCAAGGTGCTGTCAGCAGTGGCTCAGTCGGCGCGGACACGCGCGATCTTCGCCTCGAACGGACCCCAGTCGTCGTCCTGGTCGATCGCGGTCCAGATGGCCTCGACTTCGTCGATCAGCATCTCTTCCGGCTCGGGGCGGGCGAAGCGCGGCGTCTCCAGCCGTTCCGGCCGGTCCGGCTGGTGCTCGAAAAGGGCGAAGCGGAAGTCGGCGAAGGCCTTGGTCTGATAGAGTGCGGCCCGGGGACCGGACAGGGCGCGGGCCGAGGAAGCGAAGCCGGCGAACCAGTCGTGGAACAGGGGCTCCCACCGCAAGGCCTCGCCGCCTTCGCGGAGCAGGGCGAGCGTCGCGTCCAGCAGGCGCTGGTCCGCAGCCGCTCCGAGGCTCAGCACGCCGAGTCGCTCCAGAAAGGCCGCCCGTAGTTCGCGGATGTAGGCGGGCCCGAAGCCGTTCAGCGCGTCGGTCAGCGCCTGCGTGTCGCCGATCGGCTTCAGGGCGCCGCCCAGCTGGGTCAGGGCCCAGAACACCGCCTCCGGCTGCCGCGCGAAGGCATAGAGGCCGAATTGGTCGAAGTAAGCAGCGGTGAAGCCGGGCTCGTAGTGGGGCAGGAACCGCCAGGGTCCGTAGTCGAAGCTCTCGCCCGTGACGTTCAGATTGTCGGTGTTCAGCACGCCGTGCACAAAGCCCGCAGCCACCCACCGGGCCGCCAGCCGGGCCGAGGCGCCGACGACCGCGCCCATAAAGCCCGCCGCGTCTCCGGGCGCGACATCCGGATGGTAGAGCGACCGCGCATGCTCCAGCAGGGTCTCCAGCATGTCGGTTCGGCCGAGCCATGCCGCCCGCTGGAAGGTGCCGAAGCGGATGTGCGAGTGCGACAGACGCACCAGCACGGCCGACCGCGTGGGCGACGGCTCGTCGCCGCGCTGCAATTCCTCTCCCGTCTCGATCAAGCTGAAGGCGCGGCTGGTCGGCACGCCCAGCCGTTCCAGCATCTCGGCCGCCAGCACCTCACGCACGCCGCCCTTAAGCGTCAGTCGGCCGTCTGCCCCGCGCGACCAGGGGGTTTGCCCGGACCCCTTCGTGCCCAGATCCATCAGTCGGCCGCGATCGTCGCGCATCTGCGCCGCCAGGAAGCCGCGGCCGTCGCCGAGGTCGGGGTTGTAGGTGCGGAACTGGTGGCCGTGATAGCGCATGGCGATCGGTCCCGGCTGACCGGACAGAGGCGCGAACCGGCCGAAGTGGTCGATCCACTCGGCGTCCGACAGCGTCTCCAGCCCCACCTGCGCCGCCGCCCGGTCGTTGCGGAAGCGCAGGATCGTCTGCGGGAAGTCCGCCGCCCGCACGGCGTCGCCGTAGTCCTCGCCCAGGTCGAAGAAGCGCGGCTCGGGACGATAGGCTGAGGATGCGGGCATGGGGCGCAGATGCGGGCGCGGGGGCCGTAAGGCAACCTTCGGGCCTTGAACCCGACGCGACGGCGGGTATTTAGACCGGCAGAGATCAGGCCCGCCGCCGTTTGCGCGGGCCAGGCCGGCGCCCGCGTTCCGGGGCGAACCCGGTCCGGCGTCCGTCGATAACCTGACGCCCCGACCTTTCGTGATCCCGGAGGCCGCCATGGCGCGCAGACTGACGCTCGAGTTCCTGAAGACCGAGGCCGGCTCGGGCGCCGTGCTGGGGCTGGCGGCGCTCAGCGCGCTCGTCGTCGCCAACTCGCCCCTGTCGGCCGACTATTTCGCGCTTCTGAAGTCCGAGCACGTGCTCCAGGTCGGCCCGGCGATCCTGGAGATGTCGATCTCCGAATGGATCAAGGAAGGCCTGATGGCGATCTTCTTCCTCGTGGTGGGGCTGGAGATCAAATACGAGATCCTGCGCGGCGAGCTCAGCGACCCGAAGAAGCTGGCCACGCCGGTGCTGGCAGCGATCGGCGGCATGGCGGCGCCGGGTCTGGTCTATCTGGCCGTCGTGTCCGCGCTGGGCGGTCCGACGCAGGGATGGCCGATCCCGCTGGCCACCGACATCGCCTTCGCCCTGGCGGTCTTCGCCATGGTGGCGCGAGGCCTGCCGTCGTCGTTGCGCGTGTTTCTCCTGACCCTCGCCATCGTCGACGACCTGGGCGCCATCGCCCTGATCGCCGTGCTGTTCTCGCAGGGCGTCGACTGGATTCCGCTGGCCTGGGTCGGGGTTCTTCTCGCGACGGGAGCGGTGGCCGCGCAGTGGAAGAAGGTGCCGGCGCCCTTCTGGGTGCTGGGCTTCGGTCTGGTGTGGTGGCTGACGGTGGAGGCGGGGCTTTCCACCTCCCTGACCGCCGTCGCCTTCGCCGCCATCGTGCCGATCAAGGAGCGCCGTGACGGCCAGGCCCCGCTCAAGGAAGCCATGCACGACCTGCACCCCTACGTCGCCTACATCATCCTGCCGCTGTTCGCCTTCGCCAAGGCGGGGGTCAGCTTCGCCGGCATCGGCCTGGAGCAGGCGTTCGCGCCGCTGGTCGCCGGGATCGCGCTGGGGCTCTTCCTGGGCAAGCAGGCGGGCGTGCTGGCCATGGCCTGGCTGGCCTCGGCGCTGAAGATAGGGAAAAAGCCGACCGGCGCGACGTGGCTGGAGGTCTACGGCGTCAGCCTGCTGTGCGGCGTCGGCTTCACCATGAGCCTCTTCATCGGGGCCCTGGCGTTCCCGGGTCCGATCGACTCGCTGGAGCAGGTCGAGGTCAAGCTGGGCGTGCTGGGCGGCTCGCTCCTCTCCGGCGTCTTGGGCGGCGCAGCGCTGGCCGTGGCCGCCCGCAGGCGCAAGGATTTGGCCGAGGCGCGGGCGAATACTGACGCCTGACGCACGAATATTGACCTTACGTCACCGGCTTTCGTCGCTTTCTTGTCACACTGCGGGCGGCGCGAAGGCGCGAGCGCGGCGGTAACGCGGCGTTATCCTTGTCGCGCGACACCGGTTGGATTACCCCGGACGTTGGCGACCGCCGTCACGCCAAGAAGGACGGGGTCATTGGGATTGGGAACGTCCCGGCCGCTTCCGGCCGGGCTCTAGGAGCCGGGATAGACATGCGTCTGAACCACATTCTTCGCACCACCGCGTCCGCCGCCGTCGTCGGCGCGGCCGTTTTCGGGGCCGCCGGCGTCGCCAGCGCCCAGGAACAGGAAGTCACGCGCGTCGACGACATCATCGTCACCGCCCAGAAGCGCGAGCAGAGCCTTCAGGACGTGCCGATCGTGGTCACGACCCTGTCGCAGGAAACCCTGCAGGACGCCGGCGTGCGCGACATCAAGGATCTGCAGATCCTGACGCCCGGCATGACGGTGACGTCGACCTCGTCCGAAGCCTCGACCACCGCCCGCATCCGCGGCGTCGGCACCGTCGGCGACAACCCCGGTCTGGAAAGCTCGGTCGGCGTGGTGATCGACGGCGTCTACCGCTCGCGCAACTCGGTCGGCTTCGGCGACCTGGGCGAACTGCAGCGCATCGAAGTGCTCAAGGGCCCGCAGGGCACGCTGTTCGGCAAGAACACTTCGGCGGGCGTCATCAACATCATCACCGAGCAGCCGTCCTTCACGCCGGAATTCAACGCCGAGGCCACCGTCGGCAACTACGGCGCCTTGGGCGTCGCCGGTTCGGTGTCGGGCCCGCTCACGGACACGCTCGCGTTCCGCCTGTATGGCTCGCGCCGCGTGCGTGACGGCTTCTATCAGGTCGACACCGGCGACGGTCCGCGCACCCTGACCGACGACGCCAACCAAGACTTCGGAACGCTGCGCGGTCAGGTTCTATGGCTGCCCAACGACAACACGTCGCTGCGCCTGATCGTCGATTACTCCAAGCGTGACGAGTACTGCTGCACCGGCGTCCAGATTCGCTCGGGCCCGACGCAGACCTTCATCGACCAACTGTCCAACGGATCGGGCGCCCGCCCGCCCGCGCCGGGCTTCGCCGCCCTCCCGTTCTCGCGCCTGGCCTATGCCAACCGCGACTCCGGACAGGAGGTCGAGGACAAGGGCGTGTCACTGGAGGCCAACATCGACCTGCCCGGCATGTTCGGCGGCGCGACTCTGACGTCGCTGACTTCCGCGCGCGAATGGAACACCGAACTCGGTCAGGACATCGACTACACCGGCGCGGACATCGCCTACCGCAATCAGGACGGCCAGAACGGCTACAGCGTCGACAACGTGACGCAAGAGTTCCGCCTGGCCGGCGCGACGGATCGTCTGGATTGGCTGGTCGGCGTCTTCGCCACGTCCGAGGACATCACGCGCCGCGACAGCTGGTTCTTCGGGGCCGACTACACGCCCTACATCTCGCTGCTCCTGACCGCCAACCTGAACGCGGCGACGGCTGCCACGCCGTTCCCGCCCGGGCCGGTGCCGATCAATCCGGGCCGCATCGGCTGTTTCACGGCCGTCGGCCAAACGGCGCCGGGGCTGCAGGGCTGTCTGTACGGACTGGTTCCCGCCACGGGTCAGGGCTTCACCGTCGGCCAGGGCTACGCCGACGTCTACGACCAGGAATCCACCTCGATCGCCATCTTCACGAACAACACGTGGAGCGTGACGGATCAACTGGACCTGACCCTCGGTCTGCGCTTCACCATGGACGACAAGTCCCTGGACGGCCTGCAGGACAACGTCGGCACCAACGGCGCCGCCTGCACCGCGGCCCAGGCCAACGCGGGGGCCATCGCCGGCGCGGTCGGCGCCGGCAACGTCGGGGGCATCCTCGGCGCGATCTGCCTCCCGTTCGCGAACAGCGCGTTCAACAACCGCGCGGTCAACCAAAGCTTCGACGACAGCGAACTCAGCGGCACGATCAAGGCGTCGTATCGTCTGAATGACCAGATCCTGGGCTACGCGTCGTATGCCCGGGGGTACAAGAGCTTCGGCTACAACCTGGATCGCGTGCACGTCACCGGCACCATCACCCCCGTCTCCAGCCTGTTCTTCCCGTCCGAGACGGTGGACAGCTATGAGGCCGGTCTGAAGATGACGCTGGCCGATCGCACGCTGCTGCTGAACGTCACCTACTTCCACCAGCTGTTCGAGAACTTCCAGCTCAACACCTTCAACGGGGTGGGCTTCACGGTGGAGCCGATCCCCGAGCTGACCTCGCAGGGCGTCGATGCGGACATGGTGTGGTTCACGCCGGTCGAGGGCCTGAGCCTGCAGGGCGGCGTCACCTATACGGACGCCGAGTACGGGGTGTTCACGGCCGCCGATCTGGTGGATCCGAACAACTTCCCGGCCGCGTCCCTGCTGCCCGGCAATCGTCCGTCGTTCGCGCCGGAATGGTCAGCTTCGCTGTCGATCAACTTCGACCGGTCGCTGGGCAACGGTCTGCGCGGCGGCTTCAGCCTCGCCGGCAAGTACATGAGCGAGTACAACACCGGTTCGGATCTGCTGCCCTTCAAGCAACAGGACGCCTTCACCACGGTGAACGGCCGCATCAGCATCGGCACCGAGGACGAGCGCTGGACGGTCGAGGCATGGGCCCAGAACCTGACCGACGAGGAGTACCTGCAGGTCGGCTACAACGGCCCGCTGCAAGGCACCTTCTTCCAGTCGACGCCCCAGCCGGGCGGCAGCTTCTACAACCCGGCGCTCGACACGGGCACCTACGACGCCTTCCTGGGCGCGCCGCGGACCTACGGCCTGACGCTGCGCTACCGCTACTGATCGATCAGGCCACGGCCTGAGATGACGACCGGCCGGGGAGCGATCCCCGGCCGGTTTCTTTTTGGGTCGCATCGGATCCAGTGCGCGGCGGCACGCCACGCCGCTGGAAGATCGGTCCGCGGTGCCGCGAGGCGTCCGCCGCCACCACGAAGAAGGGCCGCTCCGTCATCCGGAGCGGCCCCTCATGAACGTCACTGACGAGGCCGGATCACTCCGCCGGCTTTTCCACCGTCTCGACCGCGCCGCGCTGGTGGCGGAAGCGGCGGCCCAGCCAGTTCTCCATCCGCGACTTGCCGCCGTCGATCAGGCTGAAGGCGGCTGGCACGAAGACCAGCGACAGGGCCGTGGAGGTGATCAGGCCTCCGATGACCGCGATGGCCATGGGCGACCGGAACTCGGTCCCCTCGCCGATGGCCATGGCGATCGGCAGCATGCCCAGACCCATGGCCAGCGTGGTCATGATGATCGGCCGCGCCCGTTTGTGGGCGGCGTCGATCAGGGCGTCGCGTCGGCTCATTCCCTGCTTCATGGCGATGATGGCGTAGTCGACCAGCAGGATGGAGTTCTTGGCCGCGATCCCGGTCAGCATGATGATGCCGATCAGCGCCGGCATGGAAAGCGACCGGCCGGTGATCAGAAGGGCGAAGAAGGCCCCGCCGAACGACACCGGCAGCGCCGCCAGAATGGTCACCGGATGGAAGAAGCTGCCGAACAGCAGCACCAGCACGATGTACATCAGCAGGATGCCGGTCACGATCGCGAACATGAAGCCGGTCGCGGTCTCCTGCAGGTTCTCCAGCTCGCCGGACACCGCCTGGGTGACGCCGTCGGGCAGGTTCTGCATCGACGGCAGGGCGTCCACGCGCTGGGACGCCTGACCCAGGGTGATTCCCGCCAGCTCGGCCGTCAGACCGGCCACCCGCTTACGGTCCAAGCGGTCGATCTGGTTGGGGCCGGCGCCGAAGGTGATGTCGGCCACCGCCGTCAGCGGCACCGTCTGGCCGGAGGCCGTCGGCACCTGCAGGGTCTGCAGTGTGGCCAGATCCTCGCGGCTCTCCTCGCGCAGCATCACGCGGATCGGCACCTGCCGGTCGCCCAGATTGAACTTGGGCAGCAGCTGGTCCGCGTCGCCGAGCGTGGCCACGCGCGCCACGGCGCTGATGTCGGCAGCCGCCACGCCCTGAAGCGCCGCCACGTCCGCCTTGGGCGTGATCAGGATTTCCGGACGGACCAGGGCCGACGTCGAGATGACGTTCGACAGACCCTGGATGTCGCGCATCTCGCGTTCCACCGCCGCCGCCGCCGGCACAAGGACCGCGGGGTCGTCGCCGACCAGCTGGATCGACACCTGACCGCCGCCGCCGCCCTCGACGCCGAACTGGACGCGGGCGCCGGGGATGGCGCGCAGGATCGGCCCCATCTCCTGTTCGAAGGCCTGCTGGCGGATGCTGCGCTCGGACTTCTTCACCAGGTTGACGGTGATGGTCGCGCGACGAACCTCGCCCGCGCTGCCGCCGCCGCCCGGGCCGAAGCTGGTCGTGGCCGAGCCGATGGAGGCGTAGACCGACCGAACCTCGGGACGCTTGCGCAGCTCCTCGTCAACACGACGTACGACGGCATCGGTTTCCGACAGGGTCGAGCCCGGGGGCAGCTGGACCGTGATGTTGGACCGCGACACGTCCTCGACCGGGATGAACTCGAAAGGCAGCAGCGACGCCAGCCCCAGCGAGCCGATGAAGAACAGCGTGCCGCCCAGCATGACCCAGGCGCGGTGGTCGGCCAGCCGGCGCTTGGCCCGCGTCCATAGCCCGCCGCGGGTGCGCCGGGACTCCTCGGTGGTCGAGCTGCGCTCCGGCAGGACCCAGCGCAGGACGCGCAGATAGGTCGTCATCCACCGGGGATCCGAATGCTCCTTCCCTTGGTCCGCCTTCAGCATGTAGGCGCCCATCAGCGGCGTCAGGGTGCGGGCGACGACCAGCGAGAAGAAGACGCTGACGCAGGTCGCGATGGCGAAGCTCTTGAAGAACTGACCCACCACGCCGGGCATGAAGCCCGTCGGCGCGAACACGGCGATCAGGGTGGCGGTGGTGGCGATGACGGCCAGACCGATCTCGTCGGCGGCCTCCATGGCGGCGGGATAGGGCGCCTTCCCGTCGCGTATGTGCCGGACGATGTTCTCGATCTCCACGATCGCGTCGTCCACCAGGATGCCGATGGTCAGCGACAGGGCCAGCAGCGTCACGACGTTCAGCGACTGGTCCATCAGATCCATGACCAGGAAGGTCGGGATCAGCGACAGCGGCATGGCCACCGCCGCGATCAGGGTCGCCCGCCAGTCGCGCAGGAAGATCAGAACCACCAGAACCGCCAGGCCCGCGCCCAGCAGCAGGGCCTCGACCGAGGCGTGGAAGTTGTTGATCACGTCCTGGGTGGTGTTGGTCACCTCCTCGATCGTGACCTCCGGCAGCTCCTCGTCCAGCAGGGCGATCTCTTCCTTGGACGTCTCATAGACGTCGAGCTCAGACGAGCCCTTGGAACGGGATACGGAGAAGCCGACCACCTCGCCGCCGTTGAAGCGGGCGCGGCCGCGCGGCTCGGACCATTCGTCGGTCACTTCGCCCAGATCGCCGAGGCGCACGGTGCGTCCCGGGCCGACCGGGATCAGGGTCTCGCGCAGATCGTCCACGCTCTGGGCCGAGCCCAGCGTGCGGATCGCCTGCTCGTTGCCGCCGATCTCGCCGCGGCCGCCCGGCAGGTTGATGTTCGAGGCCCGCAGCTGGTTCGACACGGCCGCAGCGCTGACGCCCTGGGCGGCCAGTTTGGCGGGGTCCAGCTTGATGCGGATTTCGCGGTTCACGCCGCCGTCGCGGCTGACCTGGCTGACGCCCTCGATGGACAGCAGTCGCTTGGCGACCGTGTTGTCGACGAACCAGCTCAGCTCCTCCGGATTCATCCCCGGCGCGCGCACCACATAGGTGGCGATCGGCTGCTGGGTGAACTCGATGCGCTGGACGATCGGCTCCTGAACGTCCGCCGGCAGTTCCTGACGGACACCGGCGATGGCGTTGCGGACGTCGTTGGTCGCCTTCTCCAGATCCACGCCCAGCTGGAAGGTGATCAGCGTCGTGGAGGCGGAATCGTTGACGGTGGATCGCACCTCGTCGACCTCGCCCAGCCCGGCCACGGCGTCCTCGACCAGACGGGTGACCTGGGTCTCCAGCTCGGTCGGCGCGGCGCCCGCCTGGATGACGGTGACCGAGACCACCGGCAGGTCCACGTTCGGGAAGTTGTTCACCGGCAGGCGGAAATAGCTCATCACCCCCGCGACGGTGAGGACGATGAACAGCAGGACGATCGGGATCGGATTCCGGATCGACCAGGAGGAGATGTTGTTGAAGTTCATCGGGCGGCCGCCTGCGTCGGAGCCTTGGCCGGAGCGGCGGCTCCTGCCGGGGCGGCGGCCACGGTCACACGGTCGCCGTCGCCCAGGAAGCCCGAGCCGGACACCACGACCCGCTCTCCGGCGCGCACGCCGGTGACGGCCAGGTCGTCGCCCTGGCGCCCGCCGGTCGTGACCGGGCGGAAGGCCACGGCGTTGTTGGCGCCGATCACGTAGACCCCCGGCTTGCCCTCTCGATAGACGATGGCCCCGGACGGCACGACGAAGGCGGGCTGGGCCCCCACGTCGATCTGCGCCCGGGCGAACATGCCGGGGCGCACGGCGGCGCCGGCAGGCAGGGCGATGCGCGCCACGCCCAGACGGGTCTGGCCGTCCACCTCGGGCGTGACGATCCGGACGGTGCCGGTCACCGCCTGACCTTCATCCCCGGACACGATCGCGGTCTGGCCCGCGCGCACGGACGGCAGGTCCGCCTCCGGCACCTGGGCGTCCAGCTCCAGCCGGCCGTCGCGCACCATGCGGAACAGCTCCGTTCCCGGCTGCACGATCTGGCCGCGCGTGACGCTGCGGCTGATGACGCGCCCGGCAACCGGCGCGCGGATGACCGTCTGCGACAGGCGCGTGCGCGATTCCGACAGCGCCGCCTCCGCGGCCTGCAACGCGGCGGCCGAGGACCGCTGATTGGCCAGGGCCGTGTCCAACCCGGCCTGGGACAGATAGCCCCGCTCCTTGAGCTCCTGCGCCCGGGTCAGCGCCGCGTCGTCGCGGGCCAGGTTGGCCCGGGCGGTGGCGACCTGCGCCTCCTGCTGGCGCACCTGGGCGCGCAGCAGGGAGTCGTTCAGCTGAACCAGCGGCTGGCCCTGCCGGACATAGGCGCCCTCGTCGACGTAGACGGCGACGGCCACCAGGCCGCCGGTCTCGGCGCCCACCGGCACCTCTTCCCACGGCGACACGGTGCCGGACGCCGTCAGGACCCGCGGCAGGTTCACCAGCCGGACCGAGGCGGCCGTGACGGTCTGGCTGCCGCGGTTCTCGTCCGACGCCGCGGCCTCTTCCGAATGCCCGCCGCACGCGGCCAGGACGCCCAGCATCGCAAGCCCGACGGCCACGACGCCCAGTCGACGCGCAATCTTCACGGAGACACCTCAAGTTCTGGAAGGACGGCAGGTGGGGAGGTCCACCGTCGTTGACAAGCCGGTCCATACTCCCTTCCACGGCCAAGCCCAAGGGGGGCGCGACGCCGTTACGCTAAAGTAATGTTGCAGCGCATGACGCCGGCGGGCGCACATCGTCGCGCGCCGTGGCGTCCGGCCCGCGCCCATGCTAACCGCGCCCGGCCATGACGAGCCCCAAAACCCCCATCGAGCGCATCCGAAACTTCTCCGTGGTCGCGCACATCGACCACGGCAAATCGACCCTGTCCGACCGCCTGATCCAGGTGACCGGTGGGCTGTCGGCGCGCGAGATGTCCGCCCAGGTTCTCGACAACATGGAGATCGAGAAGGAGCGGGGGATCACGATCAAGGCGCAGACGGTGCGGCTGAACTATCGGGCCAGGGACGGGCTCGATTACGTGCTGAATCTGATGGACACGCCGGGGCACGTGGACTTCGCCTATGAGGTCAGCCGGTCGCTGGCGGCGTGCGAGGGCAGCCTGCTGGTGGTGGACGCCAGCCAGGGCGTGGAGGCGCAGACGCTGGCCAACGTCTACCAGGCCATCGAGAACGACCACGAGATCGTGCCGGTCCTGAACAAGATCGACCTGCCCGCCGCCGAGCCCGAGCGCGTGCGCGCCCAGATCGAGGAGGTCATCGGCATCGACGCGAGCGACGCCGTCATGTGCAGCGCCAAGTCCGGCATCGGCATCGACGAGGTGCTGGAGGCCATCGTCACCCGCCTGCCGCCGCCCAAGGGCGACCCGACCGCGCCGCTGAAGGCCATGCTGGTCGACGCCTGGTACGACCCCTATCTGGGCGTGGTCCTGCTGGTGCGGGTGTTCGACGGCGTGCTGAAGGCTGGCCAGCGGGTCAAGTTCATGCAGAACGGCACGACCCATCTGGTCGACCGCGTCGGCGTCTTCCTGCCCAAGAACACCCCGGTCGACAGCCTGTCGGCCGGCGAGGTCGGCTTCATCACCGCCCAGATCAAGGAGGTGGCCCACGCCGCCGTCGGCGACACCATCACCGACGAGAAGAAGCCCACCGCCGAGCCGCTGAAGGGCTTCAAGGAGGTGCAGTCGGTGGTCTTCTGCGGCCTGTTCCCCGTCGACGCCGCCGACTTCGAGGACCTGCGCGCCGCCATCGCCCGCCTGCGCCTGAACGACGCCAGCTTCACCTATGAGATGGAGTCCAGCGCGGCGCTGGGCTTCGGCTTCCGCTGCGGCTTCCTCGGTTTGCTGCATCTGGAGATCATCCAGGAGCGCCTGTCCCGCGAGTTCAACCTCGACCTGATCGCGACGGCCCCCAGCGTCGTCTACAAGATCAAGCAGCGCGACGGCACGACGATCGACCTGCACAACCCGGCCGACCTGCCCGACGTGATGCAGATCCTCGAGATCCACGAGCCGTGGATCAAGGCCACCATCCTGACCCCCGACGAATACCTGGGCGGGGTCATCAAGCTGTGTCAGGACCGCCGCGGCGAGCAGAAGGAGCTCAGCTACGTCGGCACGCGGGCCATGGTGGTCTACGAGCTGCCGCTGAACGAGGTGGTGTTCGACTTCTACGACCGGCTGAAGTCCATCTCGAAGGGGTACGCCAGCTTCGACTACGAGCTGACCGACTACAAACAGGGCGACCTGGTGAAGATGAGCATCCTGGTCAACGGCGAGCCCGTCGACGCGCTGAGCATGCTGGTCCACCGCGCCCGGGCCGAGACGCGCGGCCGCGGCATGGTCGAGAAGATGAAGGAACTGATCCCGCCGCACATGTTCCAGATCCCGATCCAGGCGGCCATCGGCGGCAAGATCATCGCCCGCGAGACCGTGCGCGCCCTGCGCAAGGACGTGACCTCCAAGTGCTACGGCGGCGACGCCACCCGGAAGAAGAAGCTTCTGGAGAAGCAGAAGGAAGGCAAGAAGCGGATGCGCCAGTTCGGCAAGGTCGAGATCCCGCAGGAAGCCTTCATCGCCGCGCTGAAGATGGACGGGGATTGAGGGCTGAAGATGCCTTGCGCGCTCGGAGTTACTGATCTGCGCTGGCATTCTCAGATGCTGCGAGAACGCCCCATTGGGGAGGTCAACTTCTGGACACCCACCCCTTGGAAGACCCGGCTAAGTCCGGCCATGCGTTTCGGGTTCCTGTTGAAGGCACCGATCCGCAAAATTGGCGGGTTTGGGCACTTTGTGGAGTACACCGAGCTCACCGTCAGCGAAGCATGGCAACGCTGGGGGCCGTCGAACGGCGTGGAGTCGCGTGACGAGTTGTATTCGCGCGTTGTGGAATTCGCTGGCAAGCGATCGCTTTCGCCGATCGTGAGCACCGAGCCTCTGATCGGATGCATCGCGCTTGAGGACTGCGTTTTCTTGGACGCGGAAGATCAGGTTTCGCCCAAGGAGCTTGGCCTCGTTTTCCCCACGCAGGTGGTGAAGTGGAAGGGCTTCGTCGAAGATTTGCGGCTCTCCTTCGAGCCCGAAGACTTTCAAGCGCTAAGGGATTTCGTCGTCGGCGGACCCACGAGCGATGACCGAGTTTGGACTTCGAAACGCAAACGAGTCTCTCAGCCGCTTTTTCGGCGCGATGTGCTTGCCGCATACGATGGCAAATGCGCGCTGACCGCAGCCGATTGTGCAGAGGTGCTAGAAGCGGCGCACATCGAACCTTTTCGCGGTCCGGCTAGCAACCATCCGCAAAATGGCATTGCGCTTCGCCGAGACATTCACCGGCTCTTTGACGCCGGCCTTCTTACATTCGGCGACGCTGGCGACGCCCAGATAAGCGAACGTATCCGAGGAACGATGTACGGCAGCCTTCAAGGGATGCGGGCAAAGTGGCCGTCGGCCCCCGGCGATCGACCGTCGCTCGATGCCCTCGCTTTTCACCGGACAAGCGTCTTCCGGAGTTAGCGAGGAATCTAATCTGCTGGGCGCAGCCCTTGCGCGGGGGGTTCTTTCTGACAGTCTGAAAGCCGAGTGTTGGATCGGGAGGGGGTCCGAGTGCCGCGCTATTGGTGGGTCAACCATAAACAGACGGCGCGTCGGATGATCGAGGGCGGCTACCTTTGGTCGCCGAAGTTCAATGTCCGAAAGTCAGACGGAGGCACGATCAACAACGAGACGTACAACAACATGCGTCGAGTTAATCCGGGCGATTTGATCGTCTCGTTCTCCTTCCTGCGGATCGCGTTCGTCGGGCGAGCGACGGCGTATGCCTTCACCTCGAAGAAGCCATTGGCTCTGGCGCCACTGGACACGGCATGGGGCGACTTCGGATGGCTGTTGCCGGTGTCTTGGACGCGCCTCCAAAATCCCGTGGAGCCTCGTCAACACATCGACCTGATCCGGGGACTCTTCCCCGGAAAATATTCGCCGATGAAGCCTGACGGAAACGGGAACCAGAATGTGTTCCTGTCGGAGATTTCCGCCGAACTTTTCGAGACGCTCGTCGGCTTGGCGCACTTTGATCCGTCCTTGGCCGAAGTGGGACCCGCACAAGCGCCGACGCCTGAGTTGATCGACGACGAAGTCGCGCAGCGGATCATCAACAGCGATGAAGTGCCCGAGACCGAGAAGGAGGCCATCGTCGTTGCGCGCCGCGGCCAAGGCAGGTTTCGTCAGAACGTCAGCCAACAAGAAAGCTGGTGCCGGCTTACTGGCGTCGCAAACCCTTCCCTTCTGATCGCGAGCCATATCAAGCCGTGGCGCGACTGCGAGCCCGGCGAACGGTTGGACGGATCGAACGGGTTGCTGCTGACGCCCAACGCCGATCGGTTGTTCGACCGAGGCTTCATTACCTTCCATGACGAGGGCGATGTTGAAATCTCCTCCCGCATCCCGTCGATCGATGTGCGTGGGCTGGGGTTTGGGGAGGCGGAAGTTGATGGCAAGCGGACCCTCCAGCTCGCCCGGCCCAAGCCGTTCACACGGACCCAAAGGCAGTATCTGGACTACCACAGGCAGCAGGTGTTTCTTCCTCCCGCTTAAGGCTGAAGTTGCCGAGCGGCTGCTGCTGCCAAGGCAACGACTTGAACAAGTGTGCACACGATCAGCGCCGCGATGAGAACGGCTTCCTTTCGGCCTCTGCTCATCGTGGCCTCTCGATCTGTTCCAGAAACTCGCGGCGGCGGGCTGAGAACCAGCGGACCCGGAACCATGCCTCCTCGCCCTCGAACTCCGGGAACTGGCCCGGGCTGAGGTGGGCGAGCGCCTGCCCGGGGCGACCGTTGTAGGTCATGACGCAGAAGACCGTCCCGCCGCCGGCGTTCGGCAGCAAGCGGTGGCGGGCAAGGTGGACGGTGCGAATGTCGGGCATGCGAAAGTGTTCCGCATTTGTTCCATTCCGGTCAACGCGGCGCGAGCCGCGATCCACAGCAAAGTCTTTCGCGGGAAACGCAACCTATCCTGGTATTTCTTTAGGGGCTGTAGCGTAGGGTCGCAATTTAGGACGACCGACGAGGATCAGGTGACGGGATTCAGCGTGCAGGCGATGCGGGTGCTGGTCGCCTGTGAATACAGCGGCGTCGTCCGGAACGCCTTTCTGGCGATGGGCCACGACGCGTGGTCGTGTGATCTGCTGCCCAGCGAGGACGCGTCCAACAGGCACATCGTCGGCGACGCCCGAGATCTGCTGAACGACGGGTGGGACCTGCTGATGGTCGCGCATCCGCCGTGCACGCGGCTGTGCAACTCGGGCGTTCGGTGGCTGGCGAAGCCACCGCCGGGCAAGACCCGGGAGCAGATGTGGGCGGAGTTGGAGGAGGGGGCGGCGCTGTTCTCCGATTTCTGGAACGCGCCCATCGACCGGATCGCGATCGAGAATCCCGTGATGCACCGGCACGCCAAGGAGCGGATCGCGAACTTCCAAGAGTTCGCCCAAAGCATCCAGCCGTGGCAGTTCGGGCACGGCGAGACGAAGCGGACGTGTCTGTGGCTGAGGAACCTGCCGCCGCTGGTGCCGACGCACGTCGTCAGCGGGCGGGACGCGCGGGTTCATCGGATGCCGCCTTCGGCGGATCGGTGGAAGGAGCGGTCGCGGTTCTATCCCGGCATCGCCAAGGCGATGGCCGAGCAGTGGACCGAGGCCGCCATGGCCCAAGCCGCCTGACTGCACTTCCTTGGACATTCTCTTGGACACCGGCTGCACTGCGTCCAATGCGTCGACTTCCGGCGCTTCGTTCGCGGCGGGGCGCGGAATTCGCGGGGGTTTTTGCGAGTTTCCGTCGCGGCTTCGGGGCGCGCTCATACTGTCGGCATGAGCCGAGCGACCTGTTCCG
>VYKZ01000137.1_pt1 | contig 29799 bp, 31 predicted proteins | sample 5114421 | NCBI WGS metagenome assembly VYKZ01 (sample SAMN12291788, study PRJNA351875) | freshwater metagenome | isolation source: freshwater lake | place: USA: Michigan, Gull Lake | collected 2013-08-08 | reverse complement strand
CTCCACCTTAATTCCTTCTTTCAAAACTATACCTATCAATCGTTTCCCCTTTTTTTAAGTTTCTTCTCTTTTTGTTAAGAAAGATCTGACTAATGGATAGCTTATTAAGGGGGGATCGAACCCAAAATTTATCTTCAATTTAATTATAACCAGCTACTTATTGCCCAAAATTTAATGATCAATGAGAGAAAAATTGGCCAACTTATGAAACTGATCTAAAAATTGGCCAGCAATAGGGAAAATCTTGGCTAGGATCAAATTATAGTCACAATTGAGACTAGACGGGTTTCCTTTTTTTACTTTATTACTGGCAATTACAGTTATGGTTAGCAATATTCCCTTTTCTATCCCCGAACATAGCCTCGATCGAGATTGTACCACCCTCTCCCGTCACGTCCTGCAACAACTACAAAGTTTTTCCCCCGACGCGCAGGATTTAAGCGCAATTATGAGTCGAATTGCCCTAGCGGGGAAATTAATTGCCCGTCGTCTCAGTAAAGCGGGATTAATGGCGGATGTACTAGGTTTTACTGGAGAAACAAACGTCCAAGGGGAATCAGTCAAGAAAATGGACGTTTTTGCCAATGAGGTATTTATCTCGGTTTTTAAGCAAAGTGGTTTAGTTTGCCGTCTTGCTTCCGAGGAAATGGATAAACCCTATTATATTCCAGAAAACTGCCCCATCGGTCGCTATACCCTACTCTACGACCCGATCGATGGTTCTTCCAATGTGGATATTAATCTTAATGTCGGTTCGATTTTTGCCATCCGGCAACAGGAAGACAATGATTTAGACGGAGAGGCGCGAGATTTACTGCAAAATGGTCGTCAACAAATAGCCGCCGGTTATATTCTCTATGGACCCTCGACTATTTTAGTTTACTCGATCGGTCGCGGTGTTCATGCCTTTGTCCTTGACCCCAGTTTAGGGGAATTTATCCTCGCCCAAGAGAATATTATTATCCCTGATCATGGGCCGATTTATAGTACCAATGAGGGCAATTTTTGGCAGTGGGATGAGGCAATTCGCGACTATACCCGTTATGTCCACCGTCATGATGGTTACACGGCCCGTTACAGTGGGGCATTAGTGGGAGATATCCATCGAATTATAATGCAGGGTGGTGTTTTTCTCTATCCGGGTACTGTTAAAAATCCCCAGGGAAAATTGCGCTTAATTTATGAAACTGCCCCCCTTGCTTTTTTAATTGAACAGGCAGGAGGTAAAGCTAGTGATGGGGTGACAAATCTTTTAGATATCGTTCCCGATAAATTACACACCCGCACACCTTTAGTGATCGGTAGTGTCGAAGATGTTAAATTGGTGGAGTCTTTTATCGCCGATCGCCGTCATCGCGATCAACTTTAACTTATAGTTTTATTTAGAGATTAGGAAGCCAGAACTTTTCACTATTTCCTAACTGTTTTACGGTTTTATATCTAGTCTATCAGCAGTCAGCATATCCCTCGCCACTCTCACCGATATGGAAATTAAACAGGTCATCTTAAATAACATCGGGCTATTTGAAAAGCTGGAAATTTCCTTGGCACCTACAGAGCAAAACCCAAGCAACATTACCGTTTTTGTTGGTAATAACGGGGCTGGTAAAACTGCTATACTAAAAGCATTAGCAACTTCTCTTAGTTGGTTTACTGCTCGTTTACTTACAGAGAAAGGGAGTGGTAACCCTATTTCTGAAGATGCCATATTTAATACTGCTAATGCTGGCAGCATTGAAATCAAAGTCTTGGATTCCTCCAAATCATTAAACAATCCTGATCAAAGCGAGATTGACCCTTATTTCAGATGGATTCTTGCAAAAAGTAGAAAAGGACGTAAAGCCCAATATAATAGCAACCTTAATGACTGTACGCGCTTGGCCAATCGTTATCGTGATGCCCTCACCCATGATGACAAAACTAGCCTACCCCTAATTGCGTTTTATCCTGTCGAGCGTGTCGTACTCGATATTCCACTAAAAATTAGGACTAAGCATACCTTTTTGCAATTGGACGGTTATGATAACTCCTTAAGTCAGGGCGTTGACTTTCGCCGCTTTTTTGAATGGTTCCGAGAACGGGAAGATACCGAAAATGAATCAGGAGTTCCTGAAGACGTTCTCAACCAACTAAGACCAATAATGGCTGAAACCAATCAAGACTTATGGCGATGGTTAAATGAACGCAATGCCTCAGCTAAAGATCGGCAATTAACAGCAGTTCGCACCGCCATTGGCCGATTTATGCCCCATCTGGATAACCTTAGAGTCCGTCGTAAACCTCGTCTCTACATGGCAGTGGACAAAAATGGTGAAACCCTCAACCTAGCCCAACTTTCACAAGGCGAAAAATCCCTAATGGCTCTTGTTGGTGATATTGCCCGCCGTCTAGCCATGCTGAACCCTGCCTTAGAAAATCCTTTAGCAGGCGATGGTATCGTTTTGATTGATGAAGTCGATTTGCATCTACATCCCTCTTGGCAACGTCGCCTCTGCGAGCGCCTGACCGAAACTTTCCCAAATTGTCAGTTTGTGCTGACAACCCATTCACCTCTAGTGATCAGTGATTGTAAAAATGTTTTGATCTACACTTTAGCTAATGGCGAATTGCGACAGTTGCCCTCTCAATATGGGCAAGATGCTAATACTGTCTTATTAGATGTCATGAATACCAGCATTCGTAATGAGAAAATTGATACTGAATTGAACGATCTGCTAGATGCCATACAAGATTCAAAGCTAACTGAGGCTCAACAATTGCTGGCAGAATTAAGTGAGGAACTACCTGCCAATCATCTCGAATTGGTCAAAGCCAAACTACTACTCCGTAAACAAGAATTGCGTCATGGGAACCATTAGTAAAGGGGCTGAACCTTATGCGAACCATTAGTAAAGGGGCTGAACCTTGTTGTTTAACAGCTTGGAAGAGGAAGAACACTCATGGGGCATACGATGATTTAGATAAAACAGAAGAAGGTAAAGTCGTTCGGGCAAAGATTCGAGACTATGCTCTTAATGAGCAGTTTTATCTTTGTGCCTATTGCTGCCAGCAAATCAAAGAAATTAATGCTTGCCATAATGAGCATTTAGAAGCTCAAAAGCTAAATCTTAAACGTACGCTCGACTTTTCAAATATTGTTGCTAGTTGTAATACCCCCAATCAATGCGGTGATGCACATAAATCTCAACACCTACCCCTAACTCCCCTGATGACAGAATGTGAAACAGAACTGCGATTCAAAATTAGTGGTCGGGTAGAAGGATTGACCGATCGGGCAGCTGTCACGATTCGAGTTTTAAATTTGGGTGACGATGAAAAAAATAACCGTGCTTTGATCGAAAAACGGAAGCAGTTGTCTAATGCTTTATTATGGGCAAATGATATAAATCCAGATGACGGCTTAGAGGATGATGAAATATTAAATATACTAATCAGTGACCTATCACAACCTCAGCAAGATCAGATGGAACCTTTCACTCCAGTAGTAATTAATATCTTGAGAAGTTGGCTCCAGGCTTAAGAGTAACCGTCTTGATAAATCTGGCTCTTCGTTACTTGGTATGGTTCGATAGGGGGGCATAAATCGACAAAATCTTTATCTGGCAAGAGACTTAATTGATTAGTTCGCTCTAGATCGAAAATAATTGACAAAAATCGCTAAATGCCTTTCTATATAAGGGTTACATCGCTTATAAACCCCGTCCATTGCATAACACAAACCGAAGAGCCAGAATTTATTGGGGCTGTCAAGCATTGACATCCTCGCCGCCCTAAAAGTGCGGCGATTCCTAAACCTCACGATTTAAGTTTCTGCTTCAATAAGCCGAGTTTTCAAGGTGCTGTCCGCCCACTTGGTTTTCGAGACGGTCTTTTTAATTCTAACGTAAAGCCAACCTAGAACGGCGGGGTTTCCCACCCAAAATTTTCGATGACTAAGCTCCTTGTTAAGCTTGTGTTATAGTATTGAGCAGATATAGGGCAACCGCTATGACTGCTATAGTTCAGGAACTTTTAGATACCTTTGACCGCTTGACAGACTCAGAGCGGTTAGATTTGCTATTAGAGATTCTGAAGCGGACAATTCACCTGGATTTTCCGCCCTTATCTGATGAAGATCTAGTCCTCAATGCCGAGGGAATTTTTCTAGAATTAGACGATCAGGAAGCTTCCTATGGATAGCCCTGATCGTGGTCAGGTTTGGCTGGTTGATCTGGGTTATGTGGCCAAAGTCAGACCCTGTTTGGTTATCAGTATTCCTGCGCTCAATCAAGAGCGTGCCTTAGCGACTCTGGTTCCACATACAACAAGCTCTCGTGGTTCAAGATTTGAAGTGAAAGTCCAAGCTCGCTTCCTTAGAGAAGGAGTCTTTGATGTACAAAACATCGTTACAATTCCCCATGCAAAGCTTTTACGCAAATTAGGAAATCTGACATCTGAGCAAATGATGGAGGTTGAGAATGCGTTACTTTTTTGGCTAGGGTTTGAAGAGAGGAATGATCAAGAAAGCGAAGATTAGTCTGTGCGCTAGTTGCAGCGGAAACATAATCAATAGTTAGGGTTTGCGGCAAAAAGTTTTTCGTGGGGTGTGGGGTGTTTAGGTTTATTCAGCAAGCCCTAAATACAATCGAATCCCTTTCAGATAATTATCCTAGTATGAGAGCATGGATTGTTCTTAAGGAGCTATCTAAGTCATGACGATCACTACAGAAGATTTGCTGTTATCTTTGCCGCTAGTTAGCAGTGAAGAAATGTTAGCTGAAATAAGTTTTTTAAAAGCAGATTTAGAAAGACTATTTACTTCCGATCAATCCCTTAATTTACCCAAGGAATATCAAAATGATTATTTAAAAATTACTGAAGTTATAGAAAAAATCAGAGCAGCTCAAACTCCACCTCAAGCGGAGAATATTTATTCTCTTGAATATCAACCAATAACAAAAAAGTTTCAAGCTAAGTATTGTGAATTTTTGTCTGCTGATAGCTTAAAAAATGATCTGTTATGATAATTATTTACAGGGTTTTATCGAGTTAATTCAAGTGAATAAAATAATGTTAGATGCTTCGTTAAAATCAACAGATAAATCCGCTCAATATAATCGTATTTGCTTCGGTCTTACCATCCTCTCAGAGATAATAATAGAAAAATATATTGGCTATTTTCCCCACAACTACCTAGAATCTTTTAAGATGATCGCCAAGGCTTTTTTAAATGATCCTAGCTTGCAACCAGAGAAAAAAAGTCAGTTTAACCAAGTTTTAATCTCTTTAAAGCATACGGCTATGGCTATCCTCTGGCAAATACAAGAATACGAAAATCAAGAAACTAAACCTCTCAATTGGACAGACTTTTATACGTCGAATAAATCCGATACTGATCAAGTGCAGAAACAAAAAAATCAGCCAGCGATCGCATGGGCAAAATCTCGCTTAGAACAGTTAGAAAATCTGAGAAAAGTTAAGGGATGGGATTAAAAGAGTGATTGTAATTCTGGACTCTAACATTTTAAGCTTATTAGCAACCCCGATCGGTGAAGACTGGCCAGAAGATCAAAAGTTATTTACAGAAGTTTATCAATGTACCGAATGGTTTTATCGTCTGCTGGCAAGAGGAGCTTTTCTGACTTCATCTGATCTATGTGATTATGAGGTTAGACGAGAATTGATTAGGATAAAAAGTAAAAGCGTGCAAGAATTAGATAAGTTAAGGAATGTAATTGAGTTTCAGAAAGTCAGTTTTATTTTACTACAAAAAGCCGCTGATCTTTGGGCTGAGTTGAGAGCAACAGGTCAACCAAACAAAGTTAAAGAAAATATTGATATAGATTGTATCCTATCGGCTCAATGGTCTCTACTCAAAGAAAAATATCCCAATCGTCAGGTTATTATTGCCACCAAAAATATCAAAGATTTTCAAAACGTTAATCATTGCCCCCTCTGGCAAGATATACATTGTTAAAGCGAAATTGCTTGCTTTCATTTTTTCAATAATAATTATAGATCCAAGACAATCTATTTACACCTGAAAAATTCCCCCATAATCTTGAGAATTTTTTGATCAATTGGGACTCGATCGAGGATAATTAGAAGAAATATTTTGACTCATAACCAAATCTAATCAAGAAGCCCAGTGACGATTCCCCTCCTAGAGTTGTTTGTATTCGCCACCGTTTTGTGCGGATTTTTAGGAACATTCCTGAAAAAAAACTTAATCATGAAGATTATCGCCATGGATGTCATGAGTACGGGCGTTATCGCCTACTATGTGGTGATAGCTTCCCGTGACGGTTTATTTACTCCCATCCTCGGTACAGTTAAACAGCAAAATTACGCCGATCCTGTACCCCAAGCAGTGATTTTAACAGCGATCGTCATCGGTTTTTCCATTCAGGCGTTAATGCTGGTGGGAGTAATGAAATTAGCCAAAGATAACCCCACCCTAGACAGTGCTGAGATTGAGAAGAATAATACACCATGAATACTTTAACGATCGCTTGGATAAGTTTACCCTTTTTTATCGGCTTTATCATCTATTTATTGCCGCGATTAGACAAATATCTGGCTATTGCCACCACCATTATCTCTCTCGCCTATTCTCTCCTTCTATTTAGCCAATCCTCCCCCATAACCCTCAACCTACTGGATAATTATGGCGTGAGACTGGTAGCCGATCAGTTAAGTGCCTATTTTATCCTCACCAATGCCCTGGTGACGATGGCGGTGATCTTTTATAACTGGGAAAGTAGCAAAACCGCCTTTTTTTACGCCCAAGCTATCATTCTCCACGGCAGTATTAACTCTGTCTTCGTCTGTGAGGATTTTATTAGCGTTTACGTTGCCCTAGAAGTAATTAGTATTGCCGCTTTTCTGGTGATTGCCTATCCTCGCAGCGATCGCTCTCTCTGGGTTGCCCTGCGTTATCTGTTTATCAGCAATGTGGCGATGTTATTTTACCTTATTGGCGCAGTTTTAGTCTATAAAGCCAATAATTCCTTTGCTTTTGCCGGTTTAAAGGACGCACCTCCCGAAGCCTTGGCTTTAATCTTCATGGGATTATTAGTCAAAGGGGGAATCTTTGTCTCGGGATTATGGCTACCGATGACACACTCGGAATCGGAAACCTCCGTCTCGGCGCTGATGTCGGGGGTGGTGGTAAAAGCTGGCATTTTTCCCCTCCTGCGCTGTGCTTTAATCCTAGAGGATTTGGATGTCCTAATTCGGCTTTTCGGGGTGCTAACGGCGATTTTTGGCGTATCCTATGCAGTGTTTGAAAAGGATAGCAAGCGGATGTTAGCCTTCCATACTATTTCCCAATTAGGTTTTATTTTAGCCGCCCCGGTAGTCAGTGGTTTTTATACCCTTACCCACGGTTTAGTTAAATCTTGCCTATTTCTGTTAGCGGGAGTTTTACCCAGTCGCAATTTTAAAGAATTACAGCAACAATCGCTCCCTAATTCCCTCTGGATTGCCCTAGTGGTTGCTAGTTTTTCTATCTCTGGATTCCCCTTATTATCCGGTTTTGGGGCGAAAGCGTTAACGATGAAAAATTTAGTCCCCTGGCAAGAGATTATGATCAATCTTGTGGCGGTGGGGACGGCGATTTCCTTTGCTAAATTTATCTTTTTACCCCACGCAGGTGGCGAAAGTAAACAGAAGCTAACTATCGGTTTCTGGATAGCAATAATTCTGCTCCTTGCCGCCCTATTTTTATCCAATGCCGTCTATGTGGAAGCTTATAATCTACCCAATATTATCAAAGCTTTAGCGGTCATCGGTGCGGGGTGGTGGTTATATCTGGGAGTTTTCAAAAAGTTATCCCTGAAATTATCGCGATCCTTGGAACAATTTGATAATCTCGTCGGCATGATGAGTGTAATGTTAGTTCTATTGTTTTGGATGGTTTTAGCATGATTGGACATATAATTCTGCGTTTAACTATGTGGTTTTTGATCACAGCTAATTTCACACCTGCTAATATTATGATCGGGGTAGCTATTGCTTTTCTTTTGCCTCGTAATTTCGCCTCTAGCGAAACTTTAGGCGATTGGTTAAAGGTAATAATTAAAGTTTTGATGGCTATTCCCCAAGCTTATATGGAAGCGTTTGAAATTATCTTTCGTCCCCACAAGGAAGAAGAAATTATTTTAGAGAGAATTTCAGGTAAACGTTCACCCAGATTGGCTTTTTGGGACATATTTCTCATTACTTTTACCCCGAAAACTATCGTCACCGAATATAAGGAAAATGAGGGTTATGAAGTTCATATAATTAAACGGAGTAAACAGGGATGAATATTGTTCTCATTGCCATGATTGTCGCCCTATTAATTCCCCTTTATGAAGTGGCAAAAAATGATGACATCTGGCAAAAAATGGCCGCCTTTGCCAGTGCTTCTAGTAAATCATCGATTATTATTCTAGTAGTTTCAGTTCTGCGGGATGATTGGATGATTGGAGTGGTAGCCGTGATTATTCTCAGTGTCGGTAATGCCGGTTTTATGTTATTAGCACAAATTCTTAAACGACTGAACGAATCATGATTAACATTTTGAGTTATATCTGTATCGCTATCGGAGTTTTTTTCTGGTTTTGGGGAACGGCGCATCTTTTAGACAAGCGCTCGGTATTATATAAATTACACGGTCTATCTGTGGCTGATACATTAGGTTCCATGGCGATTATTTTCGGGCTACTTTTGAAAGTTCCCCAAAATTGGCCTTTATTATTATTGGCAATAATTTCCTTAGCAATTTGGAACACCATGTTAGGCTACGTTTTAGCTTATACTTCTAGCGAGCGAGAGTAAAATTAAAGATGAATGAAAGTTATCTCTATGTTATTGTTGCCCTCTTGCCTTTAACTGCGGCGATGGTAATGTTACAATCCAATCCCTACCAAGCTCTAGTAATTCGTGGGGTTTTGGGAGCAATAGCCGCTTTAGTTTATGCTTTATTAGGGGCAGCAGATGTGTCTTTAACCGAAGCTTTAATGGGAACCATGTTAGCTGTAACTCTCTACGCGGTGGCGATTCGTTCCTCTTTAGTGATGCGTTTAGGAGTAATTGCCGAGGAAACCGATACAGTTTTAGAACAGTTAAAAACTCAACTACAAACGGTTTTAAGTAAACGTTTTATGCGTTTAGAATTAGTTGCCTACAGTGATAAACAAGCTTTGCAACAGGCACTTATGGATAAAGATGTTCATGCCGTCTGTATCCGTCAAGACAATCCGGAAACTATCCCCTACGAAACCACAATTAGATTACCCTATCTCTACAATATTTTTAAAAATGAATTAACGGCAGCAAACACGATTTTAACTTGTATTGAAACCCCAAAATTAGAGGAGAAACACTAATGAAATGGATTTATACTCTAGCCGCCATTGCCTTCGCTGTCAAAATGGTAATTATTCCGAATACTGCTTCCTCTGTATCATCCTTAGAAATTGTTGAATCCCTGGTGCGCGACGGTGGTGTTCCTAATGCGGTTTCGGTGGTGATTTTCCGTAATCGTCTCTACGATACCATCTATGAAGTGATTGTTTTTACCATTGCCATTATGGGGGCAAATTTTCTTTTAGCCACCGAAAAACCCGCCAGTAAAATCCATCAATTTACTGACCAACCTTCAATTATTTTAGCCCGTTTGGGGGCAACAATTGCCGCTTTAGTGGGCATTGAATTAGCTATCCGCGGCCATTTAAGTCCGGGGGGAGGTTTTGCCGCCGGAGTCGCCGGAGGTACGGCAATTGGCTTAATAGCCATTACCTCGTCTCCCGAATGGATGCAAGCAATTTATCGCCGTTGGCAAGCGGCAACATGGGAGAAAATTTCCGTCTTAGTTTTTATTGTTTTAGCCGCTATTACTCTCTCAGGATTTGAGTTACCCCACGGGGAATTAGGGGCGCTATTTAGTGGCGGCATTTTACCTATACTAAACATTTTAGTCGCCGTTAAAGTAGCTTTAGGTTCCTGGGCAGTAATCCTCGTTTTTATCCGCTATCGCGGTTTATTGTGAAGTGTAGATGGACAAATAGAAGAAAGTTGCTTAAAAAAGCTTGACAAAATCCCAAGACTTGACATATACTTTCTAGTATAATGGGAATCCGTGCCTGCCTGCGAACAGCTATTTTTTTAAAGAAAAAAAGGAGTCAGGGAAAATCAAGACTCCTTAACTGAAGACAGTTTATTTATGGAATTGGTGGAGTAGGTTGCGAAATTCCGGAAAACTAATCTGATTATCGCGACCGGTATCGGCCTGCTTTGACATAGCTTCGATTTCCTTGTCTGTCACCCCCGGTTTGATCGCCTCAATACAAGCTTTCAAATCCTCAAGGCTAATTTGTCCCGAACCATCACTATCAAATAAACGGAATCTTGCCAATAAAATTCTTTCCTGTTGATCACGATCGCTCTCACTACTAAAAGATAGACGATCAAAGACCTGAAAAGCGCGGGCGATATTCTGCCATAATTGATGGGCCAGAGGACGATGGAGAATGGTTTCCTCCTCCTGACTGGTAATTCTGTACTGGCGACGCAAAGACTCGACAGTTTCCGTTTCTGCGGCCGGCAATTCCGTCAACAAATGCTTGATCGCCTCCCTGGAACCCTTACCGGTCAACACTTCCAGTAATTCCGATCCCACCTTGTGATCGGGGTCTTTTTTCCATGTCACCAACAAACTTTCTAACAAAGCATCGCGATAGCTCTGCAAACGCAACCAATCCTCGCGACTATACTGCTTTTCTGGATCGAGAAGTTCGGCCGATTCCACACTCAACTCTGTTAAAATTGCCTGATGTTCGGCCTCGGTAATCGTCAACTCTAAGCGCATTTGTTCTAGGATTTCGAGGCTGTGGCCGAAGTCAGTATATCCCTGCTCCAAAGCCTCTTTTAACACGGCTTTATAGGCTTTTAAACCCTTCTGGTGGGTGAAATCCGGCAGTATCTTGGCCAACACATAGACTTCATCCGCGTGCAAAGCATCCAGCGATCGCCGATCGAGATATTTAGCCGTATCGAGATCGAGTTTACCTAACTGTTTACGCAATCTTCCCGCTAGTCCTTCCCGTTGGTAAAGACCCGGATTTCTTGTCCAAGTGCGATGTAACCATAAACTACTCAAAACCGCCGGTAAAATACTAGCGAAATAATGCCAAAATTCCGGCAAAAGATTAATCCAAGGACGACCAGCGAAAATAAAGAAGAAATTGAAAATCAGAAAAGTTCCGACAGCAAAGACTCGATGACGGATAATTTCGGTCGGTAAGGGTGACTTTTGGCGGATTCTATAGACTTTGTAGGCATTTTCAACTTTTTTACCGAGAAAGTAACCCAAAAAAGTGCAGATTGCCAAAGTCAAAGGGACAGCTACCAACTTCGGAATCGCAATTGCCTGACCTGCAAGGTAAAAACCCGGTTTAAAGAGGGATTCTAGTTGATTTTCTTCGTGCGCCCAAGCTCCAGAGAAATAATAGTCCCAATTGCCAGAATAGAGATAATAATAGATAGAATAGCCAAAAATTAAGCCAAAATAACCATAATAAAGCCATTGGCGCTCTCTCTTAGTAATCCCATCCCAATAGGATCTTTCCGCATCGATATCGATACAGGGACTCTGACAGGCAACACAGGCACTTTGTTCGCTACCATCTTCCCGGACAATACGACACATAGATTGAGTAATCCCACCGCGACTGTCTTCGTGAGCGGTACTATTCAGTAAACCCCTCGGTTCACCGTAAATCCTTTCAACTGGACTCATGGGACAGAAATAGTTACACCAAGATTTGCCCCCATACCAATAACCAACAAAGATCGCCACTAGAATAGTAAAGATTAAAAAGCTGCCTAAGACTAAGCGATCGGAATTATCAAAGAGAATCCGTCCGCATAAACCCAAAAATAACAGACTTAATTGTAGATAGAGATAATTCCGAGCTAACCAAGAGTTTTTCGGCACTTTATAGATTTCATAGCGGACTTTTCCCGATTTATCGGTCTGTTTTTTCTGACGCTGTTTACCCAAAGCGCGCGGTATTTGAGAAAGAAAGGATAAAGGACAGATACGCCGCCAGAGTTCGTGACCGAAAACTAATAAGATAAAAATGCTACTAGGAACCACTATTCCCCAAAAAATCGGCGCACCTAACTGATAGGAGGATTGGGGTAGGCAAACTCCCTGGACTTTAGTACACACATCGGGATCAACTCTCAGGGGACTAGCAAGATTGTTAGGATCGGTTAATTGTGCCGAAATCGGGTCAAAAAACAGAGAAAATATCAGAATTAACCAAGCGATGGTAACAACCCATCGCAGATAGTGCATCGAACGTTCGGGAATTTGTGCAAACATGGATCTGGTAGTGACGTTGAAGAGACTTTTAAGCGAGATTAGGGGTTCAATCCTCGAATTCTCAAGCTTTTACTTTAATAGCGGCGAAAAACTCTACTTTTTGACAGACTACATCACCGTTTTCTACCCCCGAGGAAATTACCCTTCAGGCAGCAGGATGCGGCCTTGACAAATTAACAGTGATCCGGTAGGTGTGGGAAAATTGTCTTAAAATATTATCTACGCTGCTACTATCACTAAACTAGAACATTAAAGAGCGTATTGGCTTAATCCTTATAAAAAGTTAAAATTCTATGGCTGAAAGCTTGAACCATAAATCCGAAAAACCTTCTCCTCCTCCCGTCCCCCAAGAAAACCCTTGGCTAGAAGCAGTTAAAACCATTGTCACGGCTGGAATTTTGGCTTTTGGCATCCGCACTTTTGTGGCTGAGGCCCGTTATATTCCCTCTTCTTCCATGGAACCCACTCTCCAGATTAACGATCGCCTAATTATCGAGAAAGTTAGCTATCATTTTCAGAAGCCAGAACGGGGTGATATAGTGGTTTTTAGTCCGACAGCCGCTCTGAAAGCTCAAAATTTTCAGGATGCTTTTATTAAACGGGTGATTGGACTGCCGGGGGATAAGGTGCAAGTCAAAAACGGTCTAGTTTACGTCAACGGTAAAGCTTTAGCGGAAAAGTATATTGCCGAAGAACCTAATTATACTTTCGGACCGGTGACAGTTCCCCCCGATCAATATCTGGTTTTGGGCGATAATCGCAATAATAGTTATGATTCCCACGCTTGGGGCTTTGTTCCCCGGGAAAACTTAATCGGTCGCGCCGTGGTGCGTTTTTGGCCCTTCGATCGTCTGGGAGGACTTGACAACCCCGACGCTGCCACAAATCAGAATTAATGTCAAGAAAATAAATATAAAAATTCCCCCTAAAACTAGGGGGATTCGAGCATCTATTTGAACATATTACTCACGGAATTGTCCTCATGGATGCGCCATATTGCCTCACCCAGAATCGGGGCAACCGGCAAGACTTTCAGTTGCGGGAAAAGATGTTCTTGGGGGACGGGAATCGTGTTAGTAACGATCACTTCCTCGACTATGCCACTGGATAAACGCTCGATCGCCGGACCAGAAAAAACCGGATGGGTGGCACAAGCATAAACCTGTCGCGCCCCCTTGGCTTTCAGTAACTGCGCCCCTTGAGCGATCGTACCGGCCGTATCGATCATATCATCGACTAAAACCGCCGTTTTATCCTTAACATCGCCGATCAAGTTCATCACTTCCGCCACATTATGGGTTTGCCGGCGTTTATCAATAATTGCTAGGGGAGCATCACTGAGTTTTTTGGCAAAAGCCCGCGCCCTGGCCACCCCACCCACATCGGGAGAAACCACGACGATATCGGGTAATTGTTTACTGAGAAGATAGTCCACCACCACTGGGGAACCGTAAACGTGATCGAAGGGAATATCGAAATAACCTTGAATTTGGGCCGAATGCAAATCCATGGCCAACACGCGACTTGCCCCCGCTTCCGTGATCAGATTAGCCACCAGTTTAGCGGTGATCGATTCCCGGCCGGCGGTTTTGCGATCGGCGCGAGCATAACCATAATAGGGAATTACGGCGGTAATTTGTCGGGCAGAAGCACGACGACAGGCATCAATCATGATCAACAATTCCATCAAATGATCGTTGACGGGATTGCAACAGGGTTGAATTAAATAGACATCACAGCCGCGGATCGATTCCTGAATCTGGATGTACAATTCACCATCGGCGAAACGTTTACGAATCATCGGGCCCACATCCATACCCAGATAACGGGCCACCTCTTGGGCAAGAGATACATTAGCGGATCCCGAAAAGAGACGGAGACGATTGCTGTCCGACGCGGCGGGAAACATCGGATGTCGCATCAAAGTAGCAGAATAGCTCACAGCAGATTCTTTACCCTCAAACTCAAGGCACTTTTTTCTATCATCTCAGTTTTGTTGAAAATCTGAGTGGATTTCTTTGTTAGATATTGCCGCCAGATTTTGTCAAAACCGATTAACGTTTGGCTAACTTTTTCACCGGTAATTTACGCAGACGGATCGATTTCGGGGTAATTTCTACCAACTCATCCGGTCCGATGTATTCGAGGGCGCGTTCGAGACTCATATCCACGGGGGATTGTAACTGAACCAATTCATCCCCGGTGGCGGAACGATGGTTAGTTAACTGTTTAGTTTTGCAGATATTGATCTCCACGTCTTGGGGCCGGTTGCTTTCGCCGATAATCATGTTTTTATACACTTTTGTCCCCGGAGTAATAAAGAATACTCCCCGGTCCTCGGCGTTTTTGAGGGCGTAGAAAGTGGCGACTCCTTCCTCAAAGGCAGTAATCACGCCATTGTAACGGGTGGCTAATTCCCCGGAGAAAGGACGATATTCCAGAAAACTATGGTTCATAATCCCTTCACCGCGACTCAGACGGATAAATTCGCCTCGGAAACCGATTAAACCCCGGGCCGGAATCACGAATTCCAATTGAGTACGGCCATTGCTGCCCGTCTGCATATCCTGCATTTCCCCTTTCCGTTGGCCGAGACGTTCGATACTCGAACCCACCGCTTCTTCGGGTACATCTAAAACGAGGTATTCGTAGGGTTCGCAGGGTTGACCGTTAATTTCGCGGTAGATAACTTGCGGCTGCGATACTTGGAATTCGTAGCCTTCCCGACGCATGGTTTCGATGAGAATGCCTAAATGCAGTTCTCCCCGTCCCGAAACTAGGAATTTCTCGGCAGAATCACTTTCTTCCACCCGCAGAGCGACGTTAGTTTCTAATTCTCGCATTAGACGATCGCGAATTTGCCGCGAGGTGACAAAAGTGCCTTCCTGACCGGCAAAAGGAGAATCGTTCACCGAGAAGGTCATTTGTAGGGTCGGTTCATCGACTTTAATTAGGGGTAAAGCTTGCGGGTCATCGGCTAAAGTTACCGTTTCCCCGATGTTAGCGTCGGCAAAACCGGCCACGGCGACGATATTACCGGCGCTGGCCTCGTTTAGTTCCACCCGTTTGAGGCCCTCAAAACCAAGAAGTTTTGTTATTTTACCCTTGACAATCGCGCCCGTATCCTTTACTAAAGCCGCCTGTTGACCAGCTTTAATTACGCCGTTGTGGATGCGGCCGATAACGATGCGTCCTAAGTATTCTGAGTAATCGAGGGTGGTTACTTGCAGCTGTAGGGGTTTGTTAACGTCCCCAGCCGGTGGTGGAACGTGGTGTAAAATCGCCTCAAAGAGGGGCTGCATATCTTTGTTTTCCTCTTCGAGACTTTCTTTGGCGAATCCTTGCATCCCCGAAGCGAACAGAGTAGTAAAATCACATTGGTCGTCATCAGCCCCCAGTTCCACAAACAGATCGAAAACTTTGTCCACGGCTAGGTTAGGATCGACGTTAGGGCGATCGATTTTATTGACCACGACAATCGGTCTTAATCCCTTTTCTAGGGCTTTTTTCAGCACAAAACGGGTTTGGGGCATCGGCCCCTCGTTAGCATCGACAATCAGGATACAACCATCTACCATACCTAAAACCCGTTCCACTTCGCCACCAAAGTCGGCGTGACCGGGAGTATCGACGATGTTAATCAGGGTGTCTTGGTAACGAACGGCGGTGTTTTTGGCCAAGATGGTGATACCGCGTTCTCTTTCGAGGTCATTGGAATCCATGACGCAGGTGGGTACATCTTCCCCTTCTCGAAAGATTCCCGACTGTTTGAGGAGTGCATCGACGAGGGTGGTTTTCCCGTGGTCAACGTGAGCAATGATAGCAACGTTACGGATAGGCAGAGACATAAAATATTGAAGTAGTTTTAGGTTTATTTTTACAAGTAAACATTTCTTAATAATTCTAGCTTAGACTGACCAGCACCGTTAGCAAATCTTTATTTTTCCTTGGTTTCCCATCAGCAAGCTCTACTGCTTACTGTTGACAGACACAACAACAGGCCTCCCAAACCCTAAGCAAGCAACCCACCCTCGGAGGAGTCCAGACGATAGAAAAGACGACTGGAGGCGGGGGGTAGGGGTAAATTGAAGCTAGAGTGAAAATCCTCTTGCACTTTGTAGGTTAAGCGGGGGGAAACTTGGCGAACAATTTGCGTCAACAGTTTATCACCGGTTTTTTGGAGAATGGAACGGGGAATTTTATAAACAAACTTGGGAAACTTAACCATAACATCCATCTGTAGTTCCCAGGTGACTTGGGTGATAACCGCCGGAATATCCCGTCCCCGTTGCCGAAAAATTGCCTGAATTTCCCGACTAGGAGAAGATAGCGGCATTTCCTCTAGTTTCATAATTGCCTGATAATCCACTAGATAGCCCAAAAACGGTTGATCGGGAATGGGGACACTGCGAGTATGATAGACTCCATTGACGGGAGGATCAAGAACTACAGCAATCTTCGGCTCTAGTTCATAGCCAAAAGCTCCATATTTACCGATGGTGATAATATAACCATTGTCGCCGAAGGGCAGAGTTTTCATCGGTTCGGCACAACGACAAAACCAACCTTCGTGAGCGCCCAGATAATCGGCAACCTTGTCCTGATTGCTATACATATCCATGCACCCGGCAAAATGGGTTTGAAAACCGAGAAATTGATTGTCTTCTTTGACTTCTAAAGATTCGAGAGCTAGGGAGTTAATGGGGGGATGCTGCATGACTTAAAACCTGGAAAATGATAGTGCTAGAAACAGTTGGGGATTAACTGCCAAAGGATCAGGGAAATTTGTAGAATTGAGATTAGTGTAACGTATTGTTAAAAACCATGAGGTCAAGAAGCGATGAAAGCATTTGTAGCAGGAGCTACGGGGGAAACAGGACGGAGAATAGTTGCCCAATTAGTCGAACGTCAGATTCCCGTACGCGCTTTGGTGAGAAACCCAGAGAAAGCGGCAGAAATTTTGCCCGCAGGGGTGGAAATCGTCGTCGGAGATGTCCAACAGGCCGATAAGTTAGAGGCACTAATCGCTGATTGTAGCGTTTTACTATGCGCCACGGGAGCCAGACCGAGTTTTAATCCCACGGAACCTTTGTTAGTAGATTACTTGGGAACTAAAAATCTCATCGATGCCGCAAAAAAGAAAGGAATCGAGCATTTTGTTCTTGTTACTTCCCTCTGTGTATCCAACTTTTTCCACCCCCTCAATCTATTTTGGTTAATTTTATTCTGGAAAAAACAAGCGGAAGCCTATTTAATCAATAGTGGCTTAACCTATACGATTGTGCGCCCCGGCGGCCTTAAAAATGAGGATAATCTTAATGCAATTAAAATGTCATCCGCAGATACCCTGTCCGAGGGCAATATTCCCCGCATGAAAGTGGCTTCCGTTTGCGTAGAATCCCTATTTTATCCCGCCGCAAAAAACAAAATTCTCGAAATTATTGCTCCCTCAGATGCTCCCAATCTCGATTGGCCCCAATTGTTTCAAAGTGTCACCTAAACAGTAATCAGTGATCAGTGATCAGTAATCAGTAATCAGGGATAAAGATGAAGATAAATAAATAAATAATTAATTAAGTAGGTGGGTGGAATTAAATATAAGATGAACGTAGTTGGGTTGAAGGATGAAACCCAACCCCCGCATGGGTTACGAAGTGCGCTAACCCATCCTACAAATAATTGTGCCTCCCTAATTAATTAGGGTCTGCTGAAAAAGTTTTTCGGTGGTGGTAGGAGTCAGGAGTCAGGAGTCAGGAGTCAGGAGTTTCAGGCTTTGTTGCCCTTGTTTTTTGTACCAAGCAATGTACTACAAGAAGGATAAAGCAAGGTTTTTGAAAGTCCCAATCCTATTTTCTTGCACTAACATCGGACTTTAACAGGTCAAAAGCTTTATTTTAAAAGGGTTTTACCATTATTCAGCAGACCCTAATTAACTTAGGCTCTCCTAGACAGCTTATAGCAAATTAGTAGTTTAAATGAGCCTAAACCCTTAAATAGCCTGGAATCCAACAAAGCAAAAAGCTTTTTTTATTAAAATTGCTTTTTTTAATTCTGGTGAGCCTTACTTGGCAAGGCTTGTGTCGGTTATTTTCTGCTAATATATCATAACTACTCTAGAAGAGTTTTAACTTAAAACTTACATCTGATAACTGGTAACTGATAACTGATAACTGATAACTGGTAACTGATAACTGATAATCCGTTAACCTCTTAACCAGTCAAATAATTGACCGAGGGTGATTTGAAAATTACTCGCAAAAGCGGGGACGGGTAAAAGAGCATTTTCTGATTCAAAAATAGCGATGGTTTTATCACTAAAATAAACAAAGATAATTTCTTCTTCAGGGTCGATTAACCAACCCATTTGAGTGCCGTGATCTAGACAATAAAGGATATTTTTAACAACTTTAGTCTGATTTTGGTCAGGAGAGAGAATTTCAATCAGCCAGTCAGGAGCGATCGCAAAAGTATTTAATACTTTTCCCTCGGCATCGCGGGGAATATTTTCCCAGAGAAAAACTGAAACATCAGGAACTAGAGAACGACTGCCAAAAGTACAACGCAATTCAGGATAGGCACGGGCAATTTGTTGGGGTTTTAGACTGGCGTTAATAGCCGGAACTAAATCACCTTGAATAGTGCTATGTTTACCTTGAGGCATGGGTTTAGGAATAATTTGACCATCAATAAATTCCTGGGAGGGTTTAGTTTCTGGTAATTGCAGAAATTCCCTTAGTGTCAGGGAATTATTAACAGTTACAACCATAAAATTTGAGAAGATCAAAAACAGTTATATAAAAATGTCCGTCATATCGCCGGGACAGGGTTGGGTTTGGTGGTAGTACAAAAATGCGTGGAACTACACGGAGACTCGATCGAAATTGCTATTATCCCTAGTAATGGAACCACTGTCACGATTTTATTACCGAAAGTGGCCTGAAAATAAAATCATTATATGCTAAAAGTTTTGAACGATATGGCGGAATTTTTCAAGCGTTGTCGCGGCCCAAATCGGCTTAAGCAATTAGCGCTGCTTTTTCTCCTGTGTCTAGCTTTCGTTGTCTGTAGTCCTAAAACGGCCTCAACTACGCCGGACAATTACATGACACTAACCCCCACAGCATTGACCAATAAGCTAGGCAATCCACTTTACCAACTCAGCCTTTACGGTAACGGGCAGTTAATCGCCGCTTACATGACCGTCGCCGGACGGGCGCATACTCAAAATTATAATCGCCATCAAGCCGGGACAGAAGCACCCTTGCCAGACGGGAAATATCGGGTAGCCAGAGAGCCTGTTCCAGGAACAATTCCAGAAGCAGGAGATCGTTTCCTCCCCATACAGCCTTTGTTTCGGACTCGTCGTTCAGCTTTGGGCATTCACTACGATCCGTCCTTTGAAAAACCCAATGGCGAAGACGGCACATCAGGGTGTATCGCCCTCACCAACCGAGCGGATCTCGACCAGGTGTTGAATTACGTTCGTACCTATCGACCTCAATATCTCGAAGTTAACATTCAGTAATTCACTCACTTACATTCTATGTAATCATCTTTTGAAAGCTCACCAGGCTGGGGACAAAACTGATTGATATCGACAGCATAACCCCCTCTAAGGTTCTGACTAGCCTCCTCTTTATTAGCGTAATTAATCACGGCTGTAAAATAAGAATCTCCGCGCTTAAAAATTGTTAAATTGTGCTGTTGTTTTTGAAAGGGATTTTTTTTGAGCTTTTCTAGATCGGATTTAGCATCCTTGATCGTACTAAATTTATTAGTTATAATTGCTCCAGTTCTACCCGGTATAATTTCTCCTCTCCTACAGTCATAATAACTTACACCTTTTAATACTGCTTTATTTTTATTTTCATTCCAGTCGGGACGACACCACTCTTGAAGATTAACGACAAAAGAGCCTCGAGAATATGTATTCTCGATTATTGATAGAGATTCCTTAGCATCTGATCGACTGGGAAATACAATAACACTGACATACCAGTTTCTACGTTTAAATAACTTGGCTTGGTTTTGATATTGAGACAATCTTCCCGCAAGTTGATCTGTTTCCCATTTTGCTTGTTGAATGTCTCTATCTGAACTATAAACAACCCCAAAGAAAGAATCATTAGATTTATTTTGAGAAGATGCTAAGTCAGCAAAACTTATACTTAACGTTAAAATAGTCAGGATAAAACGGTAGTAATATTGCATAGCTTTTAGCCTTTTTCGTCTTCGGATAATGGTCGTTTACAATCTTCCCCAGATTTAATGGGCAGCATTTTTGAGTCATTGTTGTTATTTTTTAATAGTTGCAATAATGACAATTTTGAAGATTTGTCTTTGTTATTTTGTTGAACTTGAGGTTCTTGTCCTTCAAGATAACACGCATTATTTAAATCAGTCTGTGGCGAAATTGTTATATCTTTAATATCAGTCTTGATGAGTTTTACACTTTCCATTTTAGCACCAGTCAAATCAACAGTTGTCAGAGTAGCATTACTCAAATCTGATCCCGTTAGGTCTGAATATGTTAAGTATACCTTCTCTAAATTAGCATTTGTCATATCAGCACCTCTGATTATTACTCCCTGTATAGTATCTTTGTCAATTAGTTGCCCATTCATGTCAAGGTTATCTATTTTTATTTTTTTGAGATTAGCGTTTTTTAAGTCAATTACTGGTTTGGGATCTTTATCTTTGATGTTCGCAGTTATTAATTTTGAATCAGCTAGATAAGTGATGACCTTACCCTTACGTTTTCCATCTAATTGATCTAAAACAGCGAAGGTTAACGCTTCGGCGATAGGGATAAACTCTGGTAACAATGGCGCTCCATCTGGATTTGGTTGAGAATCTTTTGATTTTGTTGTCTCTACTGATTTTTTTGTCTCTACAATTTTTGGTTGAGAATCTTTTGATTTTTTTGTCTCTACAATTAAAGTTTGCATTTTGGAAAAATAATCTTTTAAAAGTTCTTGCTGTTCTCCATCCTTAGCTATAGTTTCAGAAACAGAATTTAAATAGACAGCACCAAAAGCTAATATCAAAGGGACAATCAATAATTGTAACCAATCCCAGAAACTTTTTTTCTGGAAGCCAGACCACTTAAAGTTTGATATCCAGGTTGATATGATGATTACAGGCAGCGAGATTAACGCCCCTGAAAGCAACCATTTTATCCAGGGTTGATCACTTCCAGATTCACCGCTTATCAAAGCAATGGCAAAGACTATCCAAAAAATAAATATACCCAAGAATATATATACCCAATTTTTTCCTTTCTCGAAGAAATCTCTAATTATATTATGTTTAAGTTGCGGTGATTGCTGCTTCAGATAGCTGGCAAAATCTATATCAATTGGTTCTCTATCTTTGTCTGTTCCAGCTTCGTCATCAGTGAATATCAGAAAAGCCAGAGCTTTGCCATTTATTTTTTTTTTCGATGAATTTTCTGGCAAATCATTCAACCATCTTAAGGAATACTTTAGTCGTTCAATAATCTCATCACTTTCGAAGGGCGAATAAATCCCAGGAACTCCTCTGATATCAAGATTGCGATGTTCGATAATATCATGTTCGATAATATCATGTCGTTTTAGTATTTGCAGTTCCTTAGCTTCTATCGTTCCTATGTTAAAGAAGTGTGTATTTGATAAGCCGATTCCGTAATGCCAAAGTTCCTTCTCTTGTTCCCACCATTTGACAAGCTTGCCATAGTATTCACTATCTGGATTAACGGTTTCTTCAATGCGTATAATTAATCGTGCGATTTCTGAAGCTGTCATAAATATCCTTAGTGGTGCAGAAAACCCATGAAAGACTGGCTGTACAAGGAGTCCGAATTAGATAGCGGGTTGGCAGGAGGAAAAACTTTATGAGATGCTTAAGTTCCGCAACTAAAAGACATCGCTAGGTCAGCCTTTATCTTTGTATCTTAAACTATTTGAACAACTAAGTCAATCAGGGTAAGCGCTTCTTAACAATCCTTGACAAAATGAACTTTATGTGGGTTGCTTATCCCATTTTTCTTTATTTGTGGCCGGCATCCTACACGCTTTTCCCTTTCTGGGAGAGGGGTTGGTTATGAGGGTAATTAACCATCTCTGCCATTACTTTAGAAAAATGGTATTATTGCCTTTTGTCAACGGGGAAGTCCAGATATTCAGCCAACCCTCAATACATCGGAGCGAGAATTATTCTCAATGAGAGGAAAACTTCCAAAGAAGAAATCAGGAAAGACCTCCCACACGGGCATATTCTAAAATTGACTGGCTGAGAGCATCGCGATCATCGCCGGTGAGGTAATAACTCCGGCCGCCGATATCATTGAGAAATCGCAGTAGGGCAAGACAAGCAGACTCTAGATCCGCCCGGTGTCGGGCAGCCGCTAAAGCTTGTTCAGAGGTGGCATAAACTAGGCGATCGCTAATTCCTTCCCTGCCATCCACTCGCCAACATTGAAAAGAATAACCCTGCATTTCTAGGATCAATTCAATCTGCCAGCCGTGATAGTCAAATCGCGTGTAAATCATGTCAAGCTGCCCCGTTTAGGAGAGGAGAGTCACAGGTTTGACCGATCTGATTGTCTAGAAGCTCTGCACCTGTCTAACTCTCTAATTTAACGGGTGATTATGGAAACCCTCTGCAAACTTCGTGCAGATTTCGTGCAGAAATAATTTTGTCTACTGTCCCAAGGCAGATATTACTTTAAACGATAACCGAGACCGTGAACGGTTTCAATAAAGTCTTCCGGCGCTCCCAGGGATTTTAGCTTGTGACGAAGACCGCGAATATGGGAAGTAACGGTTTCCTCGGCCGGAGAATCGTCCAAAGACCAAACTCGCTCAATAATACCCGATCGACTTAAGACCCGGCGTCCATGGCTAACAAGTAATTCTAAGAGCGCGAATTCCTTGGGGGTGAGGGAAAGAAGTTGACCGTTATAGCTGGCCTCGTGGGTGCTGGGATTTAACTGCAAACCCCCCCAAGATAATAAAACACTGCTGGTGCTGCTGCCACGTCGGATCAAGGCCCGAATCCGCGCCATTAATTCCCCCAAATCGAAGGGTTTAGTGACATAATCATCGGCCCCTGCGTCTAATCCGTCAATTTTATCGATTACCGTATCCCTTGCGGTTAATAATAGGACGGGAACGGTGGCGTTTACCGAGACGGGATGATGGGATTGCGCTCGTCGCAGACGTTGACAGAGTAAAGTTCCGCTCAATTTTGGCAGGGTGACATCGAGAACTAAGAGGTCATATTTGCCTAATTCTAGCCAATTCCAGCCTTCTTCTCCGTCTCTAGCCACATCGACAACGTATTGTCGCTCGCTCAATGCCTCTCGCAAAATATCGGCTAGTTGAATATCATCTTCTACTACTAAAATTCGCATGGTCTAGAGATGGAGTAAGCTGGAAATAGTGTCAGTTAACTGCTGATGAATTGGCTAAAACAAGGAAAATGGATCGCGGGAGGTTTCGGGCTAACTGTCTTATCGAAAATTTGGGTTAAAACCCCGTCCTTTGAGGACGGCTTTAAGCTAAAATGGAAAAAGCGATAACAATGGACGGGTCGAAAGTGTCAGACTTAAGCAATTAAGCGTTTTTCGGTGAAGCGTCAACCCCGTTCAGCGACCACCCTAAAAAAGTGGCGTGGTGAGGAATCGCCGTCCGTTTACGGCGGTGAGGATGTCAATGATGGGAACTATTAGCCTAGTTTCCTATCGCAATACCCTCACCCTGCGTCAGCGCGCTGCCGAGGTGGAAGTTACCTACGAGATCATCGATAATCTCAGTAATCTTTACGCTAACATGGCCGTGGCCGAATCGGGAAGAAGGGGTTATATTAAAACTGGCAGCCCTAGCGAGTTAGGTCGTCATCGTCGAGCGATCGCTTTGATGAAATCTAACTGGCAACTCCTGGCCAAACAACTAGAAAACGGCACAGATTTCGAGCGGGAAATGGTGGCTCAGATCGGGGATTTAATGTATCGGCGAATTGCTTTATTTAATCAATCGATCGCCACCTATAAACCCGATCAGTCCGATGATATTTCCCAAGATGCAATCACGGTTAAAAGTGTCGAGTTCCGGGATAAGTTTCAAAATCTTCTTACCTATTTACAAGCTAGTCAGAAAAGGAATTTAAGAATTAGCATCGCTAGTTCTAGGGATAGTATACGCGAAAATTCTCTGTTGGTTTTACTGGGAACTTTTATCAGTTTTGTGATTATTTGCGGAGTTTATATTTTAGTTTTTTGGCAACAGAAACGGCAACGAAATAGTGAGGAAATTCAACGTTTTTTACTACAGGAAAAAGAACTTTCCGATCTAAAAATTCAGCTTTTTTCAATGATATCTCATGAGTTCCGAACCCCTTTAACCGTGATTTTTTCTGCCTCGCAGTTATTAGAAAATGGCTTAAAAGATGCCGATCATTCGAGCAGAAAAAACCTATATAGAATCCAGTCTTCTGTCAAGCTAATGAATCAATTCTTAACAGATATTTTGATTTTAACAAGGGCAGAATCTGGGAATCTCAGTTGTCAACTAGAGCCGCTCGATATTGAAGCTTTTTGTTTAAATTTAGTCGAGGATTTTCAATTTATCAATAAAAATAATACCCCGATTAAATTTGTCAGTCAGGGATTGATGATTCGTCCTTATCTAGATGAGAAACTGCTCTACTCGATTTTAAGTAATTTACTCTTAAATGCGATTAAATATTCCCCCACGGGAGCAGGGATTAGTTTGATTTTGGGGAAAGATAGCGATCGCATTGTTTTTCAAGTCCAAGATCACGGTATCGGCATTGCCGAGGAAGATAGAGGTAAGATCTATGAACCCTTTTATCGGGGTCAGAATGTGGAAAATATTATCGGCACGGGATTGGGGTTAGCAGTGGTTAAAAAATGCGTCGAACTCCACCGCGGCGAAATCGCCCTAGATAGCCAAGTGGATAAGGGAACAAGCTTTACCGTCAAACTGCCCATTTCACCCTAGTTCCAGCTTGAGGAAAGCCTTGGCCCAGGTAGCGGTGAATTATCCTGATGTCCCGTTTCCAGAAGCGGGAATCGCGGATTTAAAAACGGCTGATGATAGGGCGGATATCTACCTTCGGGAAACCACCACCAGTGCCTGATCGCAGCTGGAATTAGTCCCGAATCAACTCACTCCGGGTTGATGGCATCGAAATTTTAGGCAAAAATAGGGCTTTTACCGACCAAAAAGCCTATATTTTGACTGTTTACCCCCAGTTGACCCCTGACTAAAGGAAAGATTTTTGATTTTTGCAGCCGGTTGACTCTCATGAAGAACTGGTAACAGTTTCCTGATAGGATAAGGTGACTTGGGATTAACTTATGGTATTGAAAATATGTCTCCAAAACCTTACATTTCTCGCTTATTAGCTTTGGTTCTCGTCCTTGTCATCGGATTGATGGGTTGTTCTAGTAGTTCGGGGTTAACAGGCAATTATGGACAGGATACCCTGACGGTGATTGAAACTTTAACCACAACCCTTGATTTAGTCAAAGATGACCCGAATAAAGCGGCAGTTGAGTCGCAAGCAAAGGAACAAATCAACAATTACATCTCCCTCTACCGACGAGATAAAAAATCCGGGGGTTTGCGTTCTTTCACTACTATTTATACCGCCTACGGTTCCCGTCCCATCCCCGACAAACTCAAACAACGTTTAAAACAAGAATTTAAACAGGTACAATTCTCTCTCCAGAAAGGAATTTAGATACAGTGATCAGTGATCAGTTATCAGTTATCAGTAGAACTCGACCTAATATTATATCGAGACTAGAAGTCTTTGTCGGCAATAAACTTACCCAAACAGAAATGATTTTAATTGCCACATATTTTTTCAGTTAAATTGAATTAGCAAGGATAGATATACATTTCAGTAAAGCAAGCGGTGATTGGGTTATAATTTTTTGTTAAGTGACCGGTATTTAAGTGCGAGTAACAGTGCTGTCTTTTCCCTGATTACTGATGACTGATTACTGTTCACTGAAATGACTCTGGCAAAATCAGACCAAATCCGGTTAGACTAGAAATACAAAGCGTATTATAAAAAACTACAAAATTGATTGAAGACGAAACCCTAGAATTATTGGAATGGCCGCGGCTATGTCAACACCTAGCTACTTTTGCAGCGACTAAACTCGGTGCGATCGCAATTCGTCAATTGCCGTTACCAGAAAGCAAAGAGGAAAGTTTAAACCTACTCTGCCAAACCAAAGAAGTTTATAGCTTAGAACAAAAATTAGATAGTCGTCTTTCCTTTGATGGGATTACCGACATCGGAGATGCCCTAGAAAGGGCGCATCTGGGGGGGTTATTATCGGGACAGGAACTTTTAAATATTGCCACGACTTTAGCGGGAGTGCGACGTTTACGGCGTTTAATTGACGAACAGGAAGATATACCAGTTTTAAAAGAGTTAGTAGCGGAAATTCGCACCTATCCAGAGATAGAACAGGAAATACACCGTTGTATCGATGAAGATGGCCGGATATCCGATCGCGCTAGTCCCCAATTACGGGAAATTCGGGGACAAATGAAGGTGATTAAAGAGCGAATTTACCGAAAATTACAGGATATCATCCAAAAACAGGGCGGTGCCATCCAAGAAGCGGTCATTACCCAAAGAAGCGACCGCTGGGTGATTCCCGTCAAAGCAGCGCAAAAAGAGCAAATACCCGGGATAATTCACGATACTTCCAGCACAGGGGCGACTTTTTACATTGAACCTCACTCTATCGTTGACCAAGGCAATCAACTGCGGCAATATCGTCGTCAGGAACAAATCGAAGAAGAAAAAATCCTCCGGCAGTTAAGTAATACGATCGCCGAAGCTTTTGAGGATTTAGAATATTTACTAGCGATCGCTACTAGGCTCGATCTGGCCACCGCTAAGGCCCGTTACAGTTTATGGTTAGAGGGTAATCCCCCCCGCTTTATCGATGGGTCGGAAACGATTACTTTGCGGAATTTGCGTCATCCCTTGCTCTGGTGGCAAAAACACCACGAACAGGGGGGGGATGTCGTACCAATAAATGTGCAGATTACCCCAGAAATTCGCGTTGTTGCCATCACCGGACCAAATACCGGCGGAAAAACCGTTACTTTAAAAACCCTCGGATTAGCGGCTTTAATGGCGAAAGCGGGCTTGTTTATTCCGGCCCGGGAACCGGTAGAGATACCCTGGTTTGATCGCGTTTTAGCCGATATCGGGGATGAACAGTCTTTGCAACAGAGTTTATCGACTTTTTCGGGTCACATTCGCCGGATTGTTCGCATTTTAGCGGCTTTAAATTCTCGTTCCTTGGTTTTACTCGATGAGGTGGGAGCAGGTACGGATCCGGCCGAAGGAAGTCCTTTAGCGATCGCTATTTTACAATACCTCGCCGATCATAGTTTACTAACGGTGGCTACCACTCACTACGGGGAATTAAAAGCGTTAAAGTATCGAGATTCTCGCTTTGAAAATGCCTCGGTAGAGTTTGATGATCGCACTCTTTCCCCCACTTATCGACTATTATGGGGCATTCCGGGGCGTTCTAATGCTTTAACTATTGCCCAGCGTTTGGGATTAAGTCCCGAAATTGTGGCCGAAGCGAGAAATCATCTGGGGGGGTTATCGGAGGAGATAAATCAAGTAATTGCGGGTTTGGAAGCGCAAAGACGGGAACAGGAGTCAAAAGCTAAAGAGGCAAGTCAATTGCTCCAACAAACGGAGAAATTTTATACAGAGGTGTCCACGCGGGCCAATTCTCTACAGGAGAGAGAGCGAGAATTAAAGCGTTATCAGGATCAGGAGCTACAAAAGGCTTTATTATCGGCAAAAGCAGAGATTAATGACGTTATTCGCCGATTGCAATCAGGAACAAAAACCGGTAAGGATGCCCAAAAAGCCACAGAGGAGTTAACTGCGATCGCAGAAAGGGTATTACCAAAAACGGAAAAAACTAAGGTTAATTATCGTCCGCAAGTGGGGGAAAGGGTACGCTTGCCCAATTTGGGACAAACTGCCGAAGTTTTAGCAATTTCACCGGAATCAGAGGAGATTTCCCTGCGTTTCGGTATGATGAAGATGACCCTACCCTTAGATCAGATCGAGTCTTTGGATGGTCAAAAAGTGGAAACTGCGCCAAAACCTGTCAAAAATGTGCCACAAACTCCCACAAAACCCCAGGAGACTCCTTTAATTCGTACTGCTAATAATACCGTCGATATTCGCGGTTCAAGGGTGGCAGAGTCAGAAACGGATATCGAACAGGCGATCGTCCGTGCCACCCCCTCGGGTATATTATGGATTATTCACGGTAAAGGTACGGGGAAATTGCGTCAAGGTGTTCACGATTTTTTATCCCGTCATCCCCAGATAAAACGCTTTCAATTAGCACCCCAAAATGAGGGCGGTTCGGGGGTAACTATCGCTTATTTAACTTAGGGTCTGCTGAATAGGTTTTTTAGTGGGGACAGGGTACACCCCACACCCCACACCCCACACCCTACACCCTACACCCTACTTCATGGGATATAAGCTAAACGGCGCTTAACCTGCATCATCCAATAGCTATAACCCTTTTGGAGTCTATATCGGTGCTCCGAAGTAAAAGCCGTTTAGCTTATCCGTAATTTAATCTTTTCTTAACTTCTTTTTACAAAAATATGATATTGTTTACGTGTACACTTGTGAGATTTTATGAACTTCAACAAAATTGGTCTCGTAACAGGTTTAGTGGTTAGTGGACTCTCCATTAGTAGTGTATTTAATCCAGCTAAGGCCGCACAATTTGCCTTGCAATGGTCTGGCGCTGCCTTTGGCAATAGTGCATCAGCAAATGGATTGATTGATTTCGATCCTTCCCTAATTAGTAATCCGGGTTATACCGACCCTCTACCTGTTAACTCCTTTTCCATAACGGTTACAGGAGCAAGCAGCGGCAATGGAACTTTTTCATTAGCTGATTATAAGAATTTTTTCTTAGCTACCAATGGTGGAACATTAGACTTTACCAAACAATTGGTAGGACAACCAACTAGCAATGACCCTTGGGGAACCCCTTCTTTTGGTAATGGCGGTGATTTTAATATTATTTCAAATCTTGATGCACCTACTGCAGCCTCAGAGTTTCAAATCGCTACTTCTGGTGGTTTTGGAGATTTATTACAGCTAACAAGTTTTGCCCCCCTTGCCCCCCTTGCCACTGTTCCTGAACCTTCTTCTTTATTAGGTCTCCTCGCCCTTGGCACACTCGGCACAGGTGCGACTTTGATGCGGAAATTAAAGACCTCTAAATTTACCGAGAATAGGAATTAGTAGCCTTGTGATTACCAGCGATGGTGACAAAGTATCTAATCCTAAGCATTTTAAAAAGCATTATCAGAGACTGCGAAAGGCACAAAAAAGCCTTTCTAGAAAAC
>VYKZ01000129.1_pt1 | contig 29869 bp, 22 predicted proteins | sample 5114421 | NCBI WGS metagenome assembly VYKZ01 (sample SAMN12291788, study PRJNA351875) | freshwater metagenome | isolation source: freshwater lake | place: USA: Michigan, Gull Lake | collected 2013-08-08 | reverse complement strand
TGGGACAGATAGCTGTTAGCAAGATTCAGTTAATTCGTCGTTCTAACGGTTTAATTGTTTCTCACTAACTCATATAAAGCCGCCCTCCGCTATCGCTAAAGGGCGGGGTTTCAGCCCCAGTTTTTCGATGAGTAACTCCCCTGGTGATCCTTCTCCTCGTCCTAATCTTTTTCTGAGTATCGGTCGATTTGTCCGCCGGCCTTCTACTTTAATTGTTGGGGGAATTACTCTCCTAGGAATTACCTCCCTTGGCTATTTTACGACTCGTTATTTAGTTTATGAACGTCTAACCCCAATTTTAGACAATATCTTCAGTGAAATGCTGCACAGACCTGTCAGGGTAGGTAAGATAGAGGGCTTTTATTTTAATCGCATTCGTATCGGTAAATCGGAAATTCCAGCTACGGCCAATTCTGCTGATAGTTTATCTATTGATGCGATCGAATTGGGATTAAATCCGCTGCCCTTACTTTTAGGTCTGCCGCTGCCGGTTGATGTCAAGTTAATTAATCCCAGTATTTATCTCGATCAGGATAAAAATGGTCAATGGCTCGATAATTTAGAAAAAATAGCTAGTAACTTTGATCGGGAGGCACCCATTAAGTTAAATCTGGGTTTTCAGGTGGAGAAGGCAGCTCTTACTATCCAACCCTATGCCCTGAAAAAACCGATAGAAATTAAGGCCGATGGTCAAGGAAGATTTATTGATAATCAAAGGCAGCCTCTCACCTACGATTTTAGCGCAGAAATCCTCAAAAGTCAAGTAAAAATTCAAGGAGAAACGGCGTTAAAAACGGGTGAAAGCCTAACTAATCTTCAGATCGACCGTTTAAACTTAAGTGAACTATTAACTTTAATTCCTAATCGCAATTTTCAATTAAATCAAGGACAAGTAAATGCTAATATTGCTCTCAATATTCCCAGTTGGGCAAAGCTAAATCAAATTCAAGGTAATGGCAATTTTCAGGTGACGGAAGTAGCGGGAAAATTCCACCCTTTCCCCTATCCAATTAAGCTAACAACTAAGTTAAATTTACAGGGAGACAAAGTATTAGTTGAACAGGCGAACGCAACTATTGGCAAGATTAAAACTGAGGTGAGAGGAGAAGTAAATTGGCAAACTGGTTATCATCTCAATGTCGCTCTAGAATCGGTGGAGTTACAACAACTTTTAAGAATTATTTATCTGCAATCACCTCTAGATTTACGGGGAGAAGCACGCTCTACTTTTCAAGTGACGGGAAAACTAGATCAACCTCTAATTAAAGGAACCGTTAGCAACAGCAAACCGATTATTTTTGAGCAAATTCCTATTCAATCAATAACCAGTAATTTTCAAACAAATCTCAATCGTCTTAATTTAGATAAAATTCAAATTAAACCCGTCGCAGGTGGAGAAATTAAAGGAGAAGGAAAATTGCAGTTAAATATTCTGCAATCCCTGCAAAAAAATCAACCTCTTGACGGGACAAAAATGCCGATTAATTTGAATTTACAAGCGCATTTTCCCACGAGAAAAATTTTATCTCAATTCGCAACAATTCCCGCTAAAATTAATATAAACGATCTGCAAGCTAATATTAAAGCTAGGGGTAGTTTAGGACTGCCACAATTATTAATTAATTGGCAAATACCCACGGTTAATCAGTCAGGATTAATCAATGTTGCCGGGGAGGGTAAAGTATTTTTAGGGGGCAACAAAATAAATTTAACCGATACGGTCATTAAAACAAATGGCGGCAAACTACAGGTTAATGGTAATGGTGATTTTACTAGCAAATTAGTCCAGGCAAAAATCACGGGTAATAACTTTTTATTGACTCCTTTTGTGCCTCTTGTTTGTCAATATTTAGATAGCATTTGCCCCTACCTAGAAACCTTAGAACCCTTAAATTTAGAGACAGCTAATATTCAAGTTAGTGGGCAAATTGACCAACTTAATATTAATACTTTAAACGGAGTTGCTAACTTAGAAATTAGCAGTAAACAAGGCACAATTTTAGTCAATAGTCAAGTATTGCAAGGAAATCTTCAGGCTAACGCTTTCTTAGCGGGATTGCCGATTAATTCCCTATTGCCTAACTTACCAACCCAGGTTAAATTAGTGCGATCACAAATTAATTTACAAGGTTATTTAGGAGAATTACTAAATAATAAAAATAATATTTTCAGCAGTTGGCAAGGTCAAGGTAATATGCAGTTATTAGTAGATAATAATCCTTTAATTGCCACAGCCAAACTGAATCAAGGTTTCCTGACAGGAACAGTTAATACCAGTGGGATTAGTCTTAATCCTCTAGTGGAAAATTTAACAGTTCCCGTCAGTTTAGGCAGGGCAAAAATCAGCTTTGCTGGCAGGATAAATTCTCTGATTAGCGGTACTTTAACGGATTTACAAACTTGGCGCGGAGAGGGAGATATACAGTTATTTGTCAATAATCGATCCCTAAAAACTACTGCCCAACTGGAAAAAGGTATTTTAAGCGGTATAGTTAATACAGCTGGCATTAACTTAAATCCGTTTTTACCCAATATAAATATTCCTGTTAGTCTAGGGAAAACCCAAGTCAATTTCACCAGTGGAATCAATAATTTACTAGCGGGAAAAATCCCTAATTTGTCCACCGTCAATGCTAGGGTAAATACTCGGTTGTTAGTGGATAATAATCCGATTAATACTGATATTCAGTTAAACAACGGTATTTTTAATATTCTCAGTAGCTTAGAGAATTTTCAGACTAATATTCCCATACCGTTGAATATTTCCCAAACCAGTTTTCAAGCAGCAGGAAATGCCCAAACTATTTTCGACTCCCTGCAAGAAAAACGACTCAACTTAAGCAGTATCAAAGCAGTTTTTAACTCTCGTATTAATGTAGCCAAAGGAGAAATTAAAGCTAAGGCACAACTGAATAATAATTTCTGGCAAAGTGATATTATTGCCGCTAATCTCGATCCCGCTGCCGTACTAGGACAATTGCCAGGAATAAAATCAATCTCGATTCCTAACTTAGATTTTAGGGCGAATTTAGCAGGAAATATTAAAGAAATTTGGCAGGGAGTAACACCAATTCAGGTTAATAATCTCTCGGCACAGTGGGGAGAAAATAGCTTTGATGTGCGAGGAAATATTCTTTTAGCTAATCTTATCAGTCAACCCGATATCGCTGAGGTTAACTTAAATCTACAGGCAAAAACAGACCTTGCTACTGTACCCTTGGCTGAGATTATATCGCTTTTACCGATCGATCCTCGTTTGAAACCCAGAGAATCGACACTGACAGGGATCGGAGAATTTCAAGGACAAATCACAGGAAAAAATCTCTTAACTGCTTGGCAAAAAGTGGGAAATATACAAATCAAAGGAGATATAAATTTAGCTAACTTTAGCATTAATGATCGACCCTTTGAACCTATCTTAAAAGGAAGTATGCAAGCAGGAATCGGTCAAAATATTAGTTTAAATCTGCGGGGAAATCAGGACATTATTGACCTGACTTTCGATCCTTGTCAACAAAATAATTGTCTGCTGCCCTATCTTCCCTTAGGGATAAATATTCGCCAAGCTTTTGGAAATAAAACTCCTTTTTTAGCAACAGCTAAACGAAGCGGAGAAAATTTAAATGTTCAGATTGCCGATTTTCCCCTAGAAATCCTGAAAATATCTCCCACGGCAGCCTACAATGTTCCGGGGATTATTGCTGGACAAGTAAATGCTAATCTAGACATCAATTTATTTAACTTACAGGGACAGGGACAACTAGAGATTAACCGACCTAGTTTAGGTAACTTAATCGGGGAAAAATTAACGGCAAATTTGGTTTATCGGGATTCCATAGTTCAACTGCAAGAGGGGAGTTTACAAGCGGGTGCAAGTCAATATAATCTGCAAGGTTTATTTAATTGGCAAACCCAGGAAATAGAAGCTAAACTCAGGGTAGATCAAGGTTATATTCAAGATTTATTATCAGTTGCTAGTATCTATGATTTAACCAGTTTAATCACCCTTTTCTCCTCCGAAAATAACCCAGCTATTCAACTTAGTCCCCTAGAAGTAGGTAATCCCGAAGCTTCCCTAGCAGAACGGGTAAATGTGCGGGCAAAAATTGAAGAAATAATCCAGCAATTAGCAAGGGAAAGAGGGGTAGTCGGGATACCTTCTGAACTAGATTTTCGCGGCCGTTATCAAGCAAATATAGCCTTAACTGGGACTTTAAAAAATCCAGATCTTAGCGTAAAATTTCAGGGCAATAGATGGGAATGGCGACCCCAAAGACCGACGGTAAATATTGTTAACCCTCTCGGAATTGTCACCACCGATACCCAATTAATTCCTATTGATGAAGTAACAATTAATCTTAACTTAAATCGTCAGTTGCTCAGGATAGAACCGATTAGATTAAAATCACGAGATTCTTCCGTATTTTTAGCGGGTGATTTTTCCCTAAACAAAGTAGAGGGAACTTTTGCCGTGGAAAATCTTTCTCTGGATCTCTTGAGAAATTTTGTGCAGTTTCCCTTGGATGTATCCGGTAGTCTAAAAACTCAAGGACAAATTGCAGGAACCTTATTAAATCCTCGTATTCAGGGTAATTTTGCCTTTATTGACGGTGCAATTAATGCCCAAAATATTAATCAGGATATAATTGGTTTATTTACCTATAATCAGTATCGTTTTGATTTGCGGACAACCTCCTCCGAATCAATCCAAATCTATGCCAGCATTCCCTATCCTCCCTTACCGGGTAATGATCAATTAAAAATCCAAGCAAAATTGGGAACCGATGGAATCAAATTAATTGAAGCTATCAGTCAAAACGCCATCGAATGGGTTAACGGTGAGGGAGAGGTAGTTCTTTCAGCGACGGGAAGATTAGATATAAAAGAGGGCTTAAAAATCAAAGATTTAGAAGCAAATGGTATAGTTACTCTTAATAATGCCGCTATCCGCAGTGTTGCTTTTCCAGAGATTTTAACCGTAAATGGCCGCATTGGGTTAACCCCTGAAAGCTTAACAGTAGAGGAATTACAAGGCTCGATCGCTGACAGACAAATTTCTGTGGTGGGAGTTTTACCTTTCTTTCAAGCCATCAAAAATAATCCTAATCCGTTAACAGTTAATATTCAAGAGGGAGATATAGCAATTAATGGTCTTTATCGGGGATTAATTGCTGGGAATGCCATGGTGACAGGAACAATTCAGCAACCAATTATCGGGGGGAATGTGCGTCTTTCTAGGGGTAAAGTTTTTCTTCCTCGCACAGCAGAAATTAATCAAGAAACGGATAAACCAGTGAGTCGCTGGCTGCAGCCTCTCAACATTCCTCAGACGACAAATATTACTCCAGTTTTAAATAATTTCCAAGTGTCTTTAGCAGGATTATCAATCGAACAAGAACCTTTGTATCAATTTGATTTTAGTGGTGCTTTAACCTTGAACGGTCCGCTCACTCCACTGGAGAAATTACAAACCAATGGAGTGATTAATCTCGATCGAGGACGGGTTAGTTACATCGATACTCGTTTTCTTCTTAACCGACGCAATCAAAATGTTATTGTTTTCGATTCTAGTCGCGGGTTGGGACTTTTTAATCCCTTTGTTGATATTCAACTGCGAACAATTCTCAGCGAATTTTCTCAATCTCGCGATTTTGCTATCTCCCGTCCGGGGGGAGATTTTCCTAGCAATGAAATTCCCGATGATAGCCTCAATCGCATTCAAAGGATCGATGTCACCCTCAGCGTTGAAGGGGAATTAAACCGCTTGCTACCAAATTTAGGACGTAATCTCAATGAAGTGTGCCAAATTCGTCCCGATAGTCCACCTTTTCCCCTAGAGGAAAACTATACAGATACAGAATTACAAAAAGCTGCTAATTGTTTACAAGCAGTGGCTTTTGCTAGAGGTGAAGATGAGGGATTGCTTAATACTCCCCTAGTTAAATTAACCAGCACTCCCCCCCGCAGCCAAGGAGAAATCGTTCGACTTTTGGGGGAACAATTGCTGTCGGTTTTTAATGGTTTACAGGGGAAAAATACAGAACAATTAATTCAATTTGGAGTGGTTCAGTTGGCGATTCCCCTCTTAGCCCAAGGAGTCGTGTATGATGTGGAGAATGCGGTTAGTAATGCGATCAGGGCAACGGATTTTAATATTCTTCCCAATTTGGAAACCGTCTATCGAGTCAATTCCCAGTCTTTTATTCGCTTTTCCTACGATTACAATTTGAATGAGTTTACCGTCCGCTATCAAACTCAATTTTAAAGTAAGATGGCTGGATAAAGAGGCAAAATTAGGTTATACTTCATCCTGAGAATCAACCCGATAGGTAGGTAGAAAATAAGAAATATTATTTTTTTACTTTTTACTTTTTACTTTTTACTTGATATTCTATGATTATTCGCGAGGCCAAAGAAACAGATTTACCAACAATTATCGAGATTTATAATGCTGCTGTTCCCACTCGCAAGGCAACCGCAGATTTAAAGCCTATTTCCCTCGAAAGTCGGCGAGAATGGTTTAAAAAGCACGATCCTGAACAGTATCCCATCTTGGTAATAGCGATCGAAGGTCGGGTGGTGGGTTGGCTGAGTTTACAGATGTTTTATGGTCGTGTCGCTTACCAAAAAACGGCAGAGGTTAGTTTATATATTGCCCCCGATTATCAAGGTCGTGGAATCGGTAAATTATTAGTAGAATATGCCCTGAATCGCTGTCCCAAATTGGGTATATCTAATCTTATCTGTATTATTTTTGCTCACAATCAAGCCAGTATTCGTCTCTTTGAAAAATTCGGCTTTCAACGATGGGGTTATTTACCTCAAATTGCCGATCTAGACGATTTTCTGGCTGATGTGGTCATTTTAGGCAAAAAAGTCGCTTAAATAGGCAATTTTCCCCATAGCTAGACTATAATTCTAGACTTAATTGAATATAAGCATTTTCCGGTTCGCCTAGAGATGGTTTCTGGGTGAGAGAAAAGAGATAGTCCTCATACCAAATCTCAGAACTTCCCGCACATTTTTCATCTCTAAATAACCATTGTTGAAACACCTGTTCTCTACCATCCTGATGGGCAACAATCTGATAAACTTTTAGAGATTTTTTAGCAATTCTCTGGCTGCCCTTGCTGGTTAATTCATAACCTAACAAGTTCAAACAATTACGAATAATCGTCAGAGGACGGGAAGTATTAGAGAGGTTAATCTTGGTGATAGTTTTAATCTCGTTGCGGTTTTTAATGGCGATTTCGGCCATTTTTTGTAAATCGGCATCATGATTAGTTAATTCTCTTTCAGGGTTAGCTAATAATACGGGAATTCCTAACACTTCTAACGTCCCGATAATCACTCCTAATTGACTACCATTAAAATCAGGAATAAATAAACTTCCGTGACCTGATTCTATCAGTTTACGGGCAATTAAAGCATCTCGATCGCACAAAAATTGTCGCCCAATTGTCAAAAAGTAATGTAAGCGTAGTTCTTGATACCATCCCTGATCATCTTTAATCACTAATTGCGGTGTGACGGGGATTCCATAGCGTTTGTATAGGTCATATTTCCTGATAATTCTCCTTTCTTTCACTGACTTAATTAACTGTTTTTTAAGCCAACGATATTCTGATTCCGTGATCTCGGCTGCGCTGGCAATTGCCTCGCATTCAGAACGATAATTATGTTCCCTAATTTCTTCAATTGCTTCCGTTAACTGATTATTTATTTCTAGTTCTTCTTCCTGATTCCGTTCTTTAATTCTATGACCTTCTGCTTGTAAAATACCTAAGATTGACTGACGATAATTAAGCATATAAGCATTTACTCGCACAGCCATTTTTGCCCAGCAGAGGAGAGATTCCGCTTGAAAATTTGTATCTAAATCCTCAAGAGATTCTAAATCTGATTGGTGTAGTAAGCGAATATTAACCTCCGTTAATCGGTGTCCAGAGGTGAGAAGTTTGGGGATAGAAGTGGAACCATTACCCACCTGATTAAATCCGTACACTGCTGACCAAATATAACGAGGAATATTTTCTCTAATTCTCCCTAAAAATTGAGCGATAGAAGTGGGAGTTTGAATTCCCTGTGCTAAACACCAAACCGAGGTAAAGTGTTGCTGAATATCAATACTAATTCCCGTTTCGATCGCAGGACTAGCTAGAACTATATCATAGTTAAGCAACAACTGATTTAAATTGCCAATCGCTTGATAGGCAGCGTGACTAGAATCTGGCAATGACTCTGAATCTATCCGCAGAATTTTCTTCTGAGGAAATTGCTTTCTTAGATAAGATTCTAGGGTAATTGTCCCCCATTTGCTGGTTAATTTTTGTGCTGATAGACAAACAAAAGGTTTTCCTCCCTCTTTAATATGTTTAACTAAATCCTTAACTAGCTGTTGTGGAGTATTATCAGAGTAGTTATAAACTCGCCAAGCTTCCTGATAATTAGGTTTCCAATCGTTACTAATCAAGAAAGTTTCTAGTTTAATAGCTGCTAAAGAAGTTAGATATTCTAGGGAAATATCACTTAAATCAGCATCAGCAACTAAGACTTTTCCCCCGCTGCCGACCACAGTTTGTAGTAGAGACTTTAAAGACTTTAAAATTGCTACTCGATTAGTTTTACAAGTATCCCCATTTAACCCATGCCATAAAACTTGTTCGATCTCATCGATAATAATCATAGCTCCTTGCCAATCTTCCGCATGAAATTTAGCTTGTGATTGGGGATGGAGAGAGTCAATACATAAACCATAACCGTAAATTTGTGCCGCAGGATTATCTCTAACTTTGCTGATATAGTTTAAACCAAAGCGTTGACATAGCTCCTCTACCAGTTTGACTCGATGACCAATAACTAAAACTTTTTGTTGATTGGCAATAGCCTGTTTAACTATCTTAGCTAAAAACTCAGTTTTTCCTGTACCTTTAGCCGATTTAATCGCCATTAACTGCGCTGATGTAGGGATAGCAATATCTGGCAAGTAACGGCTATTTAACTCTAGATGAGGTGGGAGAGTTAAACTATTTAAACTCGCTGCCTTCCAAATTTCCCAAGAGGTAGCTTTTTGATAGACTTGTTGGAAGTAATCTTCTCCTCGATTGATTAGTAAATCATCCACCCCTTTACCGTCAGCAGCATCCCAAGTAACTACCTTTACCTGACAGTTAGCCTGACTGAATAGATAACCCATTCTCTGTAAAGCTAAATTAACCGCTTGTTGGTTCTTTGGTTTAGTTTCTTGATCAAAAACTAGATAAATCTTTCGTCCTGAATTAGCTAATTTTTCTAGCTGCGGAATTAGATGAGATTTGCCGATTCTTCTGCCTAATTCGTCCTTGGGAGTACGATAACCATTGTGAATTCCGGGTAAGGCAATTGTCGCATAACCTGCTGTTAGTAATGCACCCGCTTTTTTCGCTCCTTCCGTAAGACAAATAGGTATCTCTGGATGTTTAATTACCCAGGACCAAAAACCGAGATCCTCTTGCTTATTATCCACTTCTTCAGTTAAAATATTAATACTGATATGCTGGGCTATCCTTTGCCAAATTTTCAGGGGAACCCGCAAAGCAAAGACTCCCGTAGGGGTTTGGGGAGGATGTTCGTACTTAATCGGTTTAGCCTTATCAAGGCTTAAACGGGGAAAATCGGGCTTAAAACAGCCCCAAAGGTCATAATTACCCGTTAATAAGTCAATTCCTGAACACCACCAACCGCCTTGACTGATATGTTCATAACGCTTGAGAATATCATCCCTAACTCTGCCATCATTGCGTCGCGGTAATTCTTGGGAGTAGAGTAGGTATTCACTGGGAGATAACCCCGCTAAACCGGTGACATTGAGTTCGATTAACTCCGCATCCACCCCGCTATCACGCCATTCTTCTAAATATTTCATCCTTGTCCTCTACTCGCTAGACGCTATATATAGCGTTTTTGTTCTATTATTCTAGCGGTAAGCCACTAAATAGCGAAAAGAGAAAATTCACTCTCTCAGAGGTTCTCAGAGGAAATTTGACTTTTAATCCACTCTTGTCTTAAATTATCGAAAAGTTAAGAACAAATAAAGTCTGACCACAACCTCCTCAGCAGTCAAGCAGAATCGGATCAAAAGTATTTTGTCAATCTGTTTTTGCTATCAAAGAATAGTTCTTTTGTCAAGCATACAAAAGAACTGTTTTCTGGGAAAAATCAAGAATTTTTTCCAGAAAATGTCATCCAAAACACTGTTTTTAGGGAACAAAATAATCCTGGCTATACCATATATAGAGTGATAGGATTATTTAACACGCTAGATGTTGTGTTTTCCCAGAAAATCTGATAGAATACTCTAGTACAAATAGATTAATTTGTCAAATTTTTTAACGCCGCAATTTCCTAATTATGCAATCAAAGCCCTTGACTACTGCCGTCTCCATTCACAAAAATAACGAAGTAATAGCCTTTCGTTCTACCCCTTTAGCTAATATGGGCAGCCATGGAATTAGAGTGATTCGGCGCGATGGTTCCACCACAAGCTTAAATATCGGCAAAATTCGCGACGTGGTAGAGTGGGCTTGTGAGGGCAAAAAAGTCAATTCAATCGCCTTAGAAGCGGGTTTAACCACACGCCTGCGGGATGGGATTACCACTAGGGAAATACAGGATAATTTAATTAATTGCGCCCTAGAAATGTGTAGTCCAGAGGAACCGGATTGGCGCTATGTGGCGGGAAGATTGCATATTTGGAGTCTTTGGAAAGATACCTTAGTAGCCCGGGGTTATCAGTACGGAAATTACGAGAAAACCGTCAAAACTCAAGTTAAAAATCAGCTGTACGACGAAAGGATTCTCATCTATTCCGAGGCAGAATTAAAAGAAGCTGGTTCTTGGATTAATCCTGATTGGGACATCGATTATGATTACGCCGGGGCATTGTTAATCACTAGCCGTTATTTACTCAAAAATGAGTTACCCCAAGAGGCATTATTAACCTGTTCCTTGCTGCTTGCCACTGTGGAAGAACCAGCTAATAGACTCCCCTGGGCGAAGAAATTTTATCAAGCGATTGCTCAAAGAAAAATCTCTCTTGCCACCCCAATTTTAGCCAATTTACGCACTCCCAAAGGTTCCCTAACCAGTTGTTTTATCCTCTCCATTGACGACAGTTTAGAAAGCATTTTCGACGAGATTACTAATGCTGCCCGCATCTCAAAAAATGGTGGCGGTGTCGGGGTGAATGTGAGTAGAATTCGCGCCACTGGTAGCTGGGTAATGGGGAAAGCTAATGCTTCCGGGGGGATTATTCCTTGGATTAAATTACTCAACGATACAGCTATTGCAGTAAATCAGGGGGGAAGACGCGCCGGGGCAGTAACTATCGGTGTTGACATCTGGCATTTAGATGTGCCAGAATTTCTGGAAATGCAGACAGAAAACGGTGATCAAAGACGCAAAGCTTATGATGTTTTTCCCCAATTAGTTATCACCGATGAATTCATGCGTCGGGTGATAAATAAAGACGAGTGGACATTAGTAGATCCCTACGAAGTTCGCAATAAATTAGGTATAGAATTAGCGGAACTATGGGGGGAAGAATTTGAAGAAGCCTATCGTTTAGTAGAAGCTAATTTAGATCAAGAGATTCTCCTCTATAAAAAAATCAATGCCCGGGACTTATTTAAAAGTATCATGCGTTCCCAAGTAGAAACAGGAATGCCCTACATTGCCTTCAAAGATACCATCAATCGCGCTAATCCTAATAAACATGATGGCTATATCCCCGGTGTAAATTTATGCGTCGCGGGAGAAACAAAAATTCTTACTGACCGAGGACAAATAGCAATCGCTGATTTGGTGGGGGAATATGTTAATGTCTGGAATGGATTGGAGTGGTCAGAAGTATTAGTTAAAAAGACTGGAGAAAACCAGCCTTTATTAAAGGTAAATTTCTCTAACGGAGAGGCCTTAGAATGTACTTACTACCATAAGTTTTACGTTCAGAAAAACTACAAGGGAACCGTGGAAATTGTGGAGGCAAAAGACCTCAAACAAGGAGATAAATTAATTAAATACCAGCTGCCTCTCATCCAGTCAGAAAATGATCTTGACTTTCCCTACGCCTACACCGCAGGATTCTTTTCTGGAGATGGGAGTTACGGAAACAATGGAATGCCAGAAGTTGACCTATACGGAGTTAAAAAAGAGTTACTTCCCTTATTGGCTATTCGTAACAAATATCAGGGAAATGGCTCTATTGAAAAAGGTACTTTTTGGAGAAAAGAAACCGATACCCTAGCGGTATATCATGACAGTAAACAAGATCGGATCGTCTGTAAACTCCCGTTAGATATTCCCAGTAAATTTACAGTTCCTCTCAATGGTTACACAATTAAATCTCGTTTAGAATGGTTAGCTGGTTTACTTGATGCCGATGGAACAGTTGCCCGCAATGGTTCTAACGAGTCTCTCCAGATTGCTTCTGTTAACCGGCAATTTTTGCTCGATATTCGCCTAATGTTACAGACTTTAGGAGTTGATTCCAAAGTTACTGTTATGGATGACGGTGGCTATAAATTGATGCCAAATGGAAAGGGAAATTATCAAGAATATCTCTGTCAACCAAAATATCGTTTACTGATTAATTCTGTCGGACTATTTCAACTTGGTCAATTGGGACTTAAAACTCATCGCTTACAATGGACTTTAAAAGAACCCCAACGTTCGGCCACTCAGTTTATCCGCATTGAATCGGTAGAGTTAACCTGTCGTCGAGATGACACCTACTGTTTTACAGAACCCAAGCGTCATCTGGGAATGTTTAACGGCATTCTAACAGGACAATGCACCGAATCTTTTAGCAATGTCACCCCCGATAAAACTGCCCATTGCTGTAATTTAGTTAGCCTTAATTTAGCCAACATCGACAGGGAAGAAATCGAGTCTAATTGTCAAATCGCTGTCAGGATTCTCGACAATACTATCGATATTACTAATCCTCCCTTTGATAATGCTAAAAACCACAACGATAAATATCGCACTATTGGGGTAGGGGCGATGGGATTGGCTGACTGGTTAGCTAAACGGAAATTATCCTACAATAACCTGTCAGAAATTAGTAATTTATTTGAAGAAATTGGCTATTGGTGTACCTATTCCTCGATGGAATTAGCCAAAGAACGCGGTGCTTATCAAGCTTTCTTGGGTAGTGAATGGAGCCAAGGTAAATTAATCGGAGCAAAACCAGTGGAATGGTTTTTAAATAATGCGGTGCAACCGCAAAGATGGCAACAATTAGCCGCAGATATTCAACGATTTGGCATCCGTAATTCCCATATTACCGCCATTGCTCCTAATACTTCCTCTAGTTTGGTACAGGGATGCACCGCTAGTGTTTTGCCGGTTTATAGTCGCTTTTTCTATGATAAATGGGCAAAGGGAACCGTTCCCATCGCACCACCTTTTATTGAAGAAGCTTTCTGGTTTTATTCAGAGAACAAAAATCTCGAACAGCAGCAAGTGGTGAAAGCGATCGCTACTATGCAAGAATGGATCGATACGGGGATTTCTATGGAGTTATTATTCAACCTCAATGAAGGGGTTTATTTCCCCGCAGAACCCAACCGTTGTCTCACTGCCAAAGATATCTTTGATACCCTAGTTATGGCGTGGGAATTGGGGTGTAAAGCGATTTATTATATCCGTACCGTACAAAAGGACAATTTTCGAGAGTCTGACGATAGTTGTTCTAGTTGCGCTAATTAAGGTTAACTTCGGTGGGCAATGCCCACCTTAATTTTTTTACATCAAAGATTAGGACTGATAAAATGAGTTTTATTAATCACCTAATCACAGCTATGGATAAGACTTTATACGAACAGGATTACTATCTCTGGATAGAGAAAACCATATCTTTACTAGAAAATCATCAATTTTCCGATTTAGATTTAGATAATCTCCTCGAGGAGATTAAAAGTATGGGTATCAAGGAAAAACATACCTTAACAAGTTTATTGACTAGAATAATCCAACATTTGCTGCAACTTGCTTATTGGCAATCGGAACGTCAATATAGTGCTAATCACTGGAAAGGAGAAATTACTATTTTTAGAATTGATTTATGGGAAGTTCTTGATGATAATCCAAGTTTAAAGTCCTATCTAGAGAATAGTTTTGATAAATGTTATCAGTCAGCCCTTCGTATCCTAGCTAGAAAAATGGGAGTAAAAATCAATACTTTGCCCACGGAAAAAATTCTCACTCTTGCCCAAGCTTTGGATGATGATTGGTTTCCTGAATATGAGGATAATAATCATTGATGATTTGGTTAGATTATAGTTAATTAAGGTGAGGGACTATGGAAAAGAACTTATACGAACAGGATTACTATCTCTGGTTAGAGAAAACTATATCTTTACTAGAAAATCGCCAGTTTTCTGAGTTGGATTTAGAAAATTTAATTGAAGAAATAAAAGATATGTCCAGAAGAGAACGTCAGAAGTTAGAGAGGTTACTAACTAAACTCTTGGAACATTTACTTAAATTAACTTATTGGCAATCTAAGCGCGATTACAATAAAAACAAGTGGCGACGGGATATTTTAAATATTCGCATTCAAATAAAAAGAATTATTAGCAACAAAAAGGATGGAACTTATAATACAAACTTAGTATCTTACCTCACCGAGATTCTTGAGCAATGTTATGAGGATGCTTGCCATCTATTTATCGAAGGTTCTGGCATCGATAAAAGACTTTTAAGTTCTACACCTATTGGAGCAATCGACCAAATTTTAGATGAAAATTGGTTTCCTGAGTTTCTCGGAGAGGATTAAGCAATGAAGAGTGATTTATACGAAAAAGATTACTATCTCTGGATAGAGAAAACCATATCTTTACTAGAAAATAATCGGTTTTCTGATTTAGATTTAGAGAATTTAATTGACGAAATTAGTAGCATGGGTAAAAGTGAGAAACGAAGTTTAGAAAGTTATTTAACTCGGTTATTAGAACATTTGCTGAAACTAGCTTACTGGGAATCGGAATTAGAATATAATCAAAGAGGATGGAAAAATGAAATTAGGAATTTCCGTCGTGCCATAAAAAGAATTATTGCCGATAGTCCTAGTCTACAGCCTTATCTAATTGAAATTTTTAACAACTCTTTTCAAGAAGCTCGTATTTCTTTGATCGAATTATCTGGAATGGCTGAAAATTTGGTCAGTTTAGCTCCAATTTGCACTATAGAACAGGCTTTAAATGAGGATTGGTTTCCTGAAATCTCAAAATAATATTGACAGAGTATAAAAGCAAGTGAAGGGGGATAATTATGGAAAAGAACTTATACGAAAAGGACTACTATCTCTGGCTAGAGAAAACCATATCTTTACTAGAAAATCATCAATTTTCTGATTTAGATTTAGAGAATTTAATTGAAGAAATAAAATCTATGTCTATCAGTCAACAGAAAGCCCTTAAAAGTAATCTAACTGTGATTTTATGGCATTTACTAAAATACTTACAAGAGCCAGAAAAACAAACCAGAAGCTGGGCATTAACCCTTTTTGAGCATCGCGAAAGAATCGAAGAAGATTTAGAAAATAGCCCTAGTCTTAAGATTTTTTTAACAGAAGAAAATTTAAAAAAATGCTACAATAAGGCCAGAAAAAAAGCTGCCATTGAAACAGGGATAAACCTAGAGAAATTCCCGAACTATTGCCCATTTACTTTGGCAGAAGCCCTAGATTTTGAATTTATTCCTAATCAAAAGATTTGACTTTTTACCGAAAATATATTATAACCTAAAAGTGCCATAATATCCAAGTAATCATGTCCTTACATTTAGTTAATTCTTGCCCTTCGATGCCCATTTCCCCGATCTTCAATCCGGCGGGAGATGATGCGATCGAAAACCGTTCGATCTGGTTTGGTAACACCACCAACCTGATGCAATTAAACGATGTCCGCTACACCTGGGTTTATCCTATCTAACTTTTCTTGATTCCGTGCAAACCTGTAATATTCCCCACCTAAAAGGTAGCGTCACTGCGCCAGAAATTAGTCTTTGTATGGCGGAACAAATTTCTCAAGAGGCCATGCACAATCAAAGTTATCAATACTTAATTGAAACGATTATTCCCTCCGATCGCCGAGGCGAAGTTTATGACTTTTGGCGCACCGATAAAGTTCTCAGGGATCGCTGTGAATTTATTGCTAGTCTCTACCAGCAATACATCGACAAAAAAACTACTGAAAGCTATTTTATCGCCCTTGTCGCCGATTATTTGCTAGAGAGTTTGTATTTTTACAATGGCTTTATCTTTTTCTATAATCTCGCTTCTCGACAGCTAATGTCCGGTAGTGCTGACGTTTTCAAAATGATCAACCGGGACGAATTAAGTCACGTCCGTTTGTATCAGAAGCCGTTAAACACGAATGTCGCTGGACAAATCACATTGTTGGCAACGACATTTTAGGTATTACCGAATACAGTACCGAACAGTACACCAAATACCTCGCTAATATTCGGCTGAAAGCGATCGGACTTGAGCCTTTATACAAGGAAGAAAAGTATAACAAAAGTCCCTATACCCATCTGGAACGCTTCTCCGATACCAAAAAAGAAGGCCACACCAAAGCTAACTTTTTTGAAGCAACCGTTACCAGTTATGTTATGTCTTCTGGCTTAACGGGATGGGATGAAATTTAAAATTTAAGGTATAATAATGACCCAATTTCCTACCATAAAGTGGCAATTTTGTCAAATATTTTGATAACTTTTGACCCTCTATTCGCTGGGGTCCAAGGGGCTTTTTGCTCCTTGTCCCCCGCTCAACCTTTAACGATCCCTACTGGCATCTCGGTAATTATAAGTAGCTAGACACAATTAATTACATATATCTAGGGGTTGCTGAATAAATCTAAAAACCTTGTTGGGTAAGACTTTTAGGCTTTTTTGAAATCAAAAAGTGCCAGCCATTGGAGTGATCAGGGGGAAAATTAAGGTACTTTTTCCCTGAAAATTAGGTAATTGACCCCCTGAAAATGGGTAAAACCCTACACCCCACACCCCACACCCTGTCCCCACGAAAAACTTTTTGCCGCAAACCCTAATTATGACGATTGCCATCATAATGAATTCTCGCCCCGGCCCATTGCAATTTTTCCTGTAGAGTCTGATAAAAAGAATAGCTTTCCCGCAGGATAATAAATTGGGCAAATTTTTCAGCTTTGGTAACTCCCACCCATTGCCCAGGCCAAATGGAAGTGGCTAAAGCACCATCCATCCAGAGTTTAGTGTTTAATTCGTAGTCTCCCAGAGGCCAAATACTGACCAGAGATGCCGGGGGAATGACAATCGGCCGACTGGAAAGACTCAAGGGACAAATCGGGGTGACAGCGATCGCTTCCATGCCGGGGTGTATAATCGGGCCATTAGCGGAAGCGGTGTAACAGGTGGACCCCGTGGGAGTAGCCACTAATAGGCCGTCTCCTTGGTACTGATCTACTACTTCCCCGTCCACTTCGATTTCGAGGATCGAGGTGGGCATCCTATCGATACTAGCGGGTTTCACACACATCTCATTCAGGGCATAAAATGCCTCGCTCACTGCCTGGGGGCTTCTTTTATCCCCTTCATAGATTCTGGCCTTTAACATCATCCGTTGTTGTACCGCGTAGTGGTCGGATTGTAAACGATCCCAGACCGTCTCCGTATCCTGGAAAATCTCAAAAGGTTCCGTTAAAAATCCCAGATGGCCGCCGACATTCACCGCTAAAATTGGAATGTCTTCCTGAGCTAAATAGCGAGCGGCGGCTAAAATGGTTCCATCTCCGCCCAAAACGATGGCGAGGTCGATTTTTTCCGATGCTGAGGCTAAAAATACCGGATAGGGATTATCTTTAAAGCCACTGGGTCCCATTAAAACTTTACACTGACGGGCTTCTAACTGTTTAGCGCATTTTTCCGCCCATGCTTTACTTTGGGGATGGTTGGCCTTGTGGGCGATGATTACTTGTTTTAACTGCACGGAGTTGAGACCTTGTTCGGAGGTTCTATATTTTTAACAATACCAAGACTGGGCAGATCGGGTGAAAAGTAACAGGTAAAAAGGGGGTTGGGGGATGGGGAAGTGGGGAAATGGGGAAGTGGGAAGTGGAGAAGTGGGAAGTGGGAAGTGGGAAGTGGGGAAGTGGGGGAATTTCAACTAAAACCCTAAAACCCTAAAACCCTAAAACCCCAAAACCCCCCGCAACGCGCACGCAGTGACCACCCTATCTCCTGCCTCTTGCCTCTTGCCTCTTGCCTCATCTCAACTGGCAATTTAAATACTTAACAGCTTATAATTGTATTAAGATGTGTAACAATTCTCTGGCAAACTCTTGACAAAGGATAACAAATCTGCTCTCCCAAAAAACAGGAAAGGTTTTATTTCTATGACATTAATTCAAACCGCCCAATTATCGCTGGAAACCTCGGCTTTAGCCTTTTTTAAGCAGACAGAAGGACGCTGGCAATCCCAGAGACGTTATTACACCCTCACCCAAGAAACGGAACCCCAAGAAGTTATCAGCGCCATCGAGATTAAATATTTACCCCAAGGCAGCGAACCATTAATTCAACTTGCCCGTTTACATAATCTGGAAGATACAACTTTATTAGGTGGTACGGAAGTCACTTGGCAAAGTAATTATCTCCGTCCCCAGAGTAAAAAACCCTCCAACGGTTCGACTATATTCGGTATTTTAGATAATATTCTCTATCGCGATCGGGGATTTGCGACGGATAAACCCGTTAGCGCTATTTATACCTTTCCTAACCCCTCTACTCTCTGTCTGAGAACAGAATACGCCGGTTCTGTCTTTGAAGAAGAAATTAAACTCATCGGTCAACAATATCGTACTCGACAAACGATTATCTCTCGCGCCGGTCAAGAATTGATGATCGGTCAATATCTAGAAAAACGGGTCAATTAGTCAAAAAATCGGCGGCTATTCCCAGAATTTTGACTTCTATCCTAGTAAGAGGGCTGAAATCAAGTCAGCCCTCTTACTAACTCCCCTTTAAACTGGGGTTAGATTTTCTTGATTCTGACTAGCGAGAAACTTCTCTAATTCCGTAATCGCATCGGCATCGACCTTAGTTTGCATAGGACAGAATTTCGGTCCACACATCGAACAAAACTCCGCAGTCTTATAGATATCTGCGGGTAAAGTCTCATCGTGGTATTCCTTAGCGCGATCGGGATCCAAGGATAACTGAAATTGACGATTCCAATCGAAATTATAACGAGCAATGGAGAGTTCATCGTCACGATCCCGCGCTCCGGGACGATGACGGGCGATATCTGCCGCATGAGCCGCTATTTTGTAGGCAATTAAGCCATTTCGCACATCTTCAGCGTTGGGTAAACCGAGATGTTCTTTCGGGGTGACATAACATAACATCGCCGTCCCGTACCAACCCGCCAGAGCCGCCCCGATCGCCGAAGTGATATGATCGTACCCTGGAGCAATATCGGTGACAAGGGGACCAAGAACATAGAAAGGTGCTTCGCTACACTCCTCCATTTGTTTTTTCACATTAAATTCAATTTGATCCATGGGAACATGGCCAGGTCCTTCCACCATCACCTGTACATCGTGTTCCCAAGCGCGGCGCGTCAGTTGGCCGAGGGTTTTCAATTCCGCTAATTGGGCTGCATCGGAAGCATCGTGGGTACAACCGGGACGCAGGGAGTCACCGAGACTAAAAGAAACGTCATAACGCTTGAAAATCTCGATAATTTCGTCGAAATGGGTGTAGAGAGGATTTTGCTTGTGGTGGTGTAGCATCCACTTAGCAATAATCCCACCACCCCGGGAGACAATCCCGGTCAGACGAGTTTTGACTAAAGGCAGGTGTTCGATGAGGATTCCCGCATGAATCGTCATGTAATCTACCCCTTGCCTGGCGTGTTTTTCGATAATATGGAGGAAATCTTCGGGGGTGAGTTTTTCAATATTGCCGTGAACGCTTTCCACCGCTTGATAGATGGGTACAGTACCGATGGGGACAGGAGAAGCATTGATAATCGCAGTGCGAATTTCGTCCAAATTACCGCCACCGGTGGAAAGATCCATCACCGTATCCGCGCCGTATTTGACCGCTAGGTGTAATTTTTCCAGTTCTTCGTTAATATTCGAGGAGTTAGGGGAAGCCCCGATATTAGCATTAACTTTACACTTAGAAGCAATACCGATCGCCATAGGTTCGAGATTGAGGTGATTGATATTAGCGGGAATAATCAGTCTTCCTCGGGCGATTTCGCTGCGAATCAATTCGGGAGAGAGATTTTCCCGTTTTGCCACATAAGCCATCTCTTCGGTAATTATCCCCTGACGGGCGTAGTGCATTTGCGATACATTTGCTTGTCCGCGCCGGGGGGCAACCCATTCTTGTCTCATAATTTTATTTCCTCTGTAAACAGCTTCCCTACGCTGGAATTACCCAGTCTCAGGTTCTAAGGGTCTTTCTCAGCCTGATTGCCTCAGACACCCCTAGCTATGACGGCAATTGTATCACTGTTGAGGACTCGGCAGATAAAGCTTAAGATTGTTGTTTGATTAGGCAGTTGGCTCTTCTCGACTTTGTGTGATAATTTTTGCTTATGTAATCCTGAAGTGCTTATTTGGCAAGACTTTTAGGACTATTTTGCGGATATTCTATCAGTATAGACCTCGTTTCCACACAGAAACCAGAAGAGCCGGCAGTTAGGCTAAAACACACTTAGACCACCTAAAATAGAAATAGTAATTTTAGAAAAATCGGTGGTGATTCAGAAGTAGTTCCGGATAAGCAATAGCATATTGTCGAGCAAAGAATGGTAAACTTTTCCATAATTTTTTACCCGATTTATGGCTTCTATTTTTTAGATAAAAACCAATAACTTTTCTGGTAAGTAGGTGGGTGGAATTAAATATAAGATGAACGTAGAACGTAGGTTGGGTTGAAGCATGAAACCCAACACCCGCATGGGTTACGCTACCGCTAACCCATCCTACAAATAATTGTGCCTCCCTACTTACTTGTATCAATAGCCAACCAAATATATATAGCGGTTCTCACACCTGTGTGGCACACTTAAACCTTTGCTAATTAAGCTTTTCAACATCGATAATGTACCTAGTGCGAACAGGAAACGCTATAGCTTGATTTTTTGAGAAAATATCAAGAACCACATCTCATACTAAATCCGTTGAGTATAGGTAACTTATAAGGATAGGCACTCAGGCAATAGGCAATAAGCAAAAGGGGGAATACATAGGGTTTGCAGCAAAAAGTTTGTTGGTGGGGTTAGGAGTCAGTAGCCGGTCGTCAGTAGCCGGTCGTCGGGAGTTTCAGGCTTTGTTGCCCTCTCTTTTTTGTACCAACTTATGTACTATAATAAGGATAATGCCAGGTTTTTGATTGTCCCAATCCGATTTTCGCAGCATGAACATCGGATTTTAACAGGTCAAAAGCCTTATTTTAAAAGGGTTTTACCATTATTCAGCAAACCCTACATAATCAGTTTTTAATAACCAGATTTAGTATCACTACCCCTCTCCCCAGCCTTCCATAAGAAAAATCCAGCTAAATGATCTCTAGCCGGACAGGGTAGTAAATTTTCAGTAGTGGGAAAACACCTCTAGGCTATGTGAGCAACTCACCATTAGTTACCGATTAAAATCAGAGCAATCAATGATTCAACTCACAACCAATTCTATGCTTCCACTAAACGAAAAGCCGCACCTAAACCGACAGCGATCTCATCGGGAGAAATTTTACCATCATGGTTAATATCGATCGCATCGAATACCGCATCGGTTCCCGCCCATTCTTCCCGGGTGATGAAACCATCCCCATCATGATCATAAACTCGAAAAATATCTTCGGCGGCGTGTTCTAGGGTTGACTGACCTTCCAACTGGGTTAAACGTTGAATCAGCAGTTGTTCTAATAACTCTAAAGCTTTGGTAAAACCTTGAATACCTTCCGCTAGTTTTTCGGAAGCCATAGCATCTTCGGCGTGCATTTTCTCAAAATTCGCTTTATCCATGGGAATTTTGACAATATCAAGGGTTGCGGCCTGGTCTGGATCGAGCTTACGGGGTAAATCGGCTTCTGTCTCTTGCAATTGTTCGAGAAGTTTCGGGGAAATGGTTAAAAGATCACAACCGGCTAACTCGCGAATTTCACTGATATTGCGGAAACTTGCCCCCATAACTTCGGTTTTATAACCAAACTTTTTATAGTAGTTATAGATCTGGGTGACGGATTGGACTCCGGGATCTTCAGCGCCAACGTAGTCTTTACCAGTTTCTTTTTTATACCAATCGAGAATCCGACCGACAAAGGGAGAAATTAAGGTTACTCCCGCCTCCGCACAGGCGATCGCCTGATGAAAACCGAATAATAGGGTTAAATTACAGTGAATTCCCTCTTTTTCGAGGACTTCTGCGGCTTTAATCCCTTCCCAAGTCGAGGCAATTTTAATTAAGACTCTTTCTCTAGAGATACCCGCTTGTTCATACTGGGAAATGAGATAACGGGCCTTGTCGATGGTAGCTTGGGTATCGTAGGAAAGACGAGCATCCACTTCGGTGGAGACGCGGCCGGGGACGATTTGCAGGATTTGTAGGCCAAAACCGATGGCTAGGCGATCGAAAGCTAATTTGGCCACATCTTCCGGGGTGGCCTGCTCTCCTAATTCTTCTCTGGCCGCTTGCAGGGTTTGATCGACAATCGGCTGATATTGGGGCATTTGGGCCGCGGCCGTAATCAGGGAGGGGTTAGTGGTGGTATCTTGGGGGGTAAAAGCTTCGATCGCTTGGATATCGCCGGTATCGGCAACAACCACTGTAAATTGGCGTAATTGTTCTAGTAAGGTTTTAGCCATGACTTCTCCAGATGCGTGTTAACACGAGACTTCATCCACATCTTAGCGATTCGATCGAGAGGAAGGGGAAAATTCCCGATTGATTTAATTCCCAAGCACAGATCCGGCCAAAGTAAGGACGAGCTTGGAAATCTTTTGGCCACTTCTTGCCTAAAGTCCTCTATTTGTGATAGTATTAGTGATTGTGTCGATTTAATAAAACGGAGTTTATGCCCAAGCTAAAAACGCGAAAGGCGGCGGCCAAACGATTCGAGGCCACGGGAAGCGGCAAAAAAATCAAACGTCGCAAAGCCTTCAAAAATCACCTACTCGATCATAAAAGTGCCGAACGCAAGCGCCGTCGTTTGTCCCAGATTACCCTGGTACACGAGCGCGACGAGAAGGAAGTGCGCTTAATGTTGCCCTATTTGTAAATTTTCCAGAAAAATTGTCTAAAGGATTATCATGTCTAGAGTAAAACGGGGGAATGTCGCCCGCAAGCGACGCAAAAAAGTTCTCAAATTAGCCAAAGGTTTTCGCGGTTCTCACTCGCGTTTATTCCGTACCGCTAACCAACAGGTAATGAAGGCCTTGCGGAATGCCTATAGAGACCGTCGCAAACGGAAACGCGATTTTCGTCGTCTTTGGATTACCCGCATTAACGCGGCTGCTCGTCAACAGGGCATCAGTTACAGCCAACTGACCGGACAATTAAAGAAAGCTAATATCCTCCTGAATCGGAAAATGTTGGCCCAATTAGCTGTCCTCGATCCCGTCGCTTTTGCTAAAGTGGTAGAACTAGCCAAAGGATAATTTAGCCCCGAGCATGACGGAAACTTGGCAAACGATTCAATTCCCCAGTTCAGAAAGTGCGATCGCTTTAGCGGGTCATCAAGAAGCTAACCTCAAATTGATAGCCAGGCAAACTGGGGCGAATTTAGTCCTCAGAGGGATGGAATTGCGGATTGCGGGGCAACCGACCCCCGTGGAGCGTGCCACAGCGATTGTCCGCTCCTTAAGTATTTTATGGCAAGAGGCCAAGTTAATCGCCGAAGCCGATATTATGACCGCTATCCATGCCCTCGATACGGGGCGTTCTAGCGAGTATAAAGAACTACAGCAGGATATTCTCGCTCGTACCCGTCGCGGGGAGCTAATTCGGGCGAAAACCTTCCGTCAGCGTCAATATATCCAAGCGATTCAAAGTCACGATATCACCTTTTGTATTGGACCTGCCGGCACGGGTAAAACCTTTTTAGCCGCCGTTTTAGCCGTACAAGCTTTATTAGAAGATAAAGTAGAACGGATTATCCTCACCCGGCCAGCCGTGGAAGCAGGGGAAAAATTAGGCTTTCTCCCGGGGGATTTACAGCAAAAAGTCGATCCTTTTTTGCGTCCCCTCTACGATGCTTTATACGAATTTATCGAAGCGGCCAAAATTCCCGACCTGATGGAACGGGGTAAAATCGAAATCGCTCCCTTAGCTTATATGCGGGGACGAACCCTAGCTAATGCTTTTGTTATTGTTGATGAGGACCGATTTACCGCAACCACAAGAATCGGGGTTAATTGCCGCTCAAAAAATCCTAAAATCAGTAGAAGGGATCGCTTTTTGTTACCTATCGCGGGCCGATGTGGTGCGTCATCCTTTAGTACAAAAAATCGTCTCAGCCTACGAACAGCACGAAAAATAACAGATTATTGAGATAGTCCCACATCTACCATTGGGTTAGAAGTCATTATTGAGGAGACAGAATTCAGGAGTCAGCTTTTTTCTCCCCTCTCCCCACTACCCCAGTCCCTGCTCCCTGCTCATAGACAGTCTTAACAAGTAATTTAGATACATCAACAGCCGCTCAGTTATTAGTATTCTCCTCCATCATTTTTTTCCGGGCCTAAAAGATGATTATAGATCACACTTTTGAGAGATTGCCAAAAGGGAACTAATAAAATATTCAGAAGTAAGAAAATAGTAGTCAGACCATAGAAAAACATCGCCATTTGTTGGAAAAAAAGAGGATTTTCCGTGAGCGTTTGCCAGTACTCCGAAGAATTGACCCAAAAGAAAAAGAGAATTTTGACCGAAAAGAAAAAGAGAATTGAAGCCAAAGCCCCTGACAGAAGATAAACTGAAATAATTAATAAACTGGCAATAAATATCAGCATCAGCCCCACAATTCTCCAAGCCGAGTTTTTAGTTAAATGCCAAGCTCTCTTGATTGCTTGCCAACTGCCTAAATTATCTTCAATTACTAAGGGCAATTCGGCAATGTAAATGCGAGCAGATAACCAAAGGAAGAAAAAAGGAAGACAGAAAAAAGCCAGTAAAATAAGCAATACACCAAGGATGGGGATAAAACTTACTAGCACCAGAGACAGCGTTATCGCCAAAATTATTGCCGCTCCCAACAAACCGATCAAAACTTGCATCCACCACAAGCGCCACATTTTCGGCTTAACTTTTTTTTCTGCTTGTCCAGAAGTTTCTGGCTGATAAATGATGTCTTGAAAAGCTAATCGCGAGATAACCGCATTATTGAAAAGAGACTTAGCGGCCGAGAAAATTTGTATCGGGAAAAGAAATAAACGTAAACCGATATCGCTGCCTTGTTCGGGGGTAATTGTTTGATAAAGTAATTGACTGAGAATTAATTGCAAAATTAAGGGGAGAAGCGACCACAAGCCGGCGCGGACAGCAAAGAATACATAAGTTTGGAAGCGATCGCGATAAAGACGGAAGGCAGTATTAATCGTATTGCCAATAGTCAAAGGAGCGATGGAATTGTTAGTCACTGCGGGACTCCTTACAGAATGCCACCACCATATTAGGTTAAGTAACTAATAACAGCTAAAAACTTCCAATTTAATCAATATTTCCAGCTAAGACAACAATTCTGCTAAAGTGGTAGAATTTGGCCAACGATTCAATTCCCCAGTTGGGAAATTGCGATCGCATGACCGATTTACCGCAACCACAAGAATCGGGGTTAATTGCCGCTCAAAAAATCCTAAAATCAGTAGAAGGGATCGCTTTTTGTTACCTATCGCGGGCCGATGTGGTGCGTCATCCCTTAGTACAAAAAATCGTCTCAGCCTAGGAAAAGCACGAAAAATAACAGATTATGGATATTAAACATGGTTTCGTCGATGCGGTGGGTAATACTCCCCTAATTCGTCTCAATAGTTTTAGCGAGGAAACCGGCTGCGAGATTCTCGGTAAGGCCGAATTTCTGAACCCCGGTGGTTCGGTCAAGGATCGGGCCGCTTTATATATTATCCAAGAAGCGGAAAAAGCCGGTACTCTCCAACCGGGGGGAACCGTTGTCGAAGGAACCGCCGGCAATACTGGCATCGGTTTGGCCCATATCTGCAATGCTAAAGGTTATAAATGCCTGATTATCATTCCCGATACCCAATCCCAAGAGAAAATCGACCTCTTAAGAACCCTTGGCGCGGAAGTGCGTACTGTTCCCGCCGTTCCCTACCGAGATGCCAATAATTACGTTAAATTATCGGGGAGATTGGCCAGCGAGATGAAAAATGCGATCTGGGCCAATCAATTCGATAATCTGGCTAATCGTCGCGCTCACTACGAAACCACCGGCCGGGAAATCTGGGAACAAACGGACGGTAAAATTGATGCTTGGGTGGCTGCCACGGGAACTGGGGGAACCTACGCGGGGGTGGCGATGTTTTTAAAAGACCAAAATCCGCAGGTGCGTTGCCTGGTGGCGGATCCGATGGGTAGCGGTTTATATAGTTATGTGAAAACCGGGACAATTACCCTGGAAGGTAGTTCAATTACTGAAGGGATTGGTAATAGTCGTATTACGGCTAATATGGAAGGCGCACCTATAGATGATGCCATTCAAATTGATGATCCCACTGCCATCAAAGTTGTTTATCAACTATTACAAAAAGATGGTTTATTTATGGGGGGTTCTGTGGGTATTAATGTCGGTGCTGCCGTGGCTTTGGCTAAACAAATGGGGCCAGGCCACACCATCGTTACTGTTCTTTGTGATGGTGGGTCTCGTTATCAATCTCGTTTATATAATCCTCAATGGTTGGCTGAGAAAGGATTGGCTTAAATTCTTGTTAGGGTTAAGTCAGCTAGATTAAGGCGATGAAACCAGAATTTTACAGGAAAATCAGGAATTATCGGCTCGGAGATTAGTTGAGATAATGGTAGGGGTAGGGCAACAATTAGAGAAGGCAGCAGGGGAAAATGAGGCGCAATGTTTGGCAAACACTTGAGACAAGATAGACAATAATACTGATAACTATCATTATTAGGAGAATCATCAGATGTCAGTTACTATAGAACAGGACCTCAAAGAAATTTTAGGTTCAATTAATCAGAAGTTAGATAATCTGCAAAAAGATGTTATGGATATTAAAATAGTACAGGCGAGATTAGAGGAAAAAGTCGATAGTTTAGAAAAAGATATTGAAGGAGTAAAAGCAGATACAAAAGAATTAAAAGGCTCTCAGAAAGCCCAGATTTGGACGTTAATCGGCATCTTGGGAACAGCTTTACTAGGAACAGTCATTCGCTATATTATTCTCCCTTTTTCTCAATCATAATTAGGAGCTGCTGAAAAAGTTTTTCGGTGGTGGCAGGGTGTGGGGTGTGAGGGGTGTGAGCTAAAATAGGTTAGTTGCGGTGCGTTACATTAACATTAACGCACCCTACGAGATCGGCAATCGCACTTGATTGGGTTTTAGTTGAATATTCATGATGACACTAAATTACATTTGTTCTTGAAAAAGATTTTGAAATGGCTCCGTATTTTTCCAACGATAGGTATTGAAATCTCGATAATCAACGGAAAGAATTTTACCTGAATCTAATTCTTCTGCCAAAATAACTAAGGATGCGTCGGCTAAATCCATTGGCAAATCTCTATATTTTTGCATCAGTTCTTCAAGGCGTTGGCAGTGTTTAGTTTTGAGGTTGAATACCTGTAGTTCTCCTGTGGATATTTTATGAATAAAGGTTTTTGGAACATTTATTCCTACTCGTTTTTGTAGTAAGTAGCAAGTTTCAGTGACAACGCACCAGGTTGTAATAAATTGTTGATTGATTAATTTTTGAAATTGTTTTTTTGCTAATGGGTGAAGTGAGTCGTTTTTATTGGCAAGGGCCAGCCAGAAACCAGTATCAACAATGATCATATTTTTGATTAAGTTCACTTGTTAAATAGGTTTTATAGTTTTGCGAAAGGTCTGGTTCAGCTTCTATACAACCGATAAAGTCAGACCAATCTTGTGTTCCCTGCTCTTTAATTTCCTGTTGGTTGGGAGAATATCGTTTTTTTAGAATATCTACAAGTTCAATAATAGTCTGTTGTGCGTCGAGGGGAAGGGACGCAATATCTTTTTGAATTGTTTCTAGGTTTACCATTGTCATTATCTTTTTATAGTTTATTCTATCAATTTTAAAATAAAATACGGGAGATTCACTATTGGTTTGCTTGTTATCTCGTTATCCCGTTCCCAGGTTCTACCTGGGAATGCTCCCTTCAGGTTCTACCTGAATATCGCTTTAAGGCAGAGCCTTAAATATTGTATTCCAAGTTGGCGCTAAAGCACAACTACGAACCTTAACTCAAACTACAGATTACTACCCCAATTTTCTCAAAAAAAAATCGACCCGCCTAGCGGCGGGAAAGAAAAAAAAAAGAAAAAAGTAAAAAAGAGGAAAAAGGGGAAAAAGAGAATAAGGGTTACAGAGTCCTCCCAGCACCGCACACCACCCGAAAACCGTTGACGTAGAGGAAGAGGCGGTCGTTGTCGCCGCGGTAAGCGGAACGGCAGAGATTTGGATCGCCGTACCAAGAACCGCCCCGCACTATTGGATAATCATTATCATTATCAAGCCACGCCGAGCCATCATCCGGCGCTCCAATATAGTTCCCGTGCCAATTGTCTTCGCACCACTCCCAAACATTGCCACTCATGTCATACAGTCCCCAACCATTGGGCTTTTTCTGTCCTACGGGATGAGTTTTACCACCAGAATTTCCGTAATACCAAGCGTAATCTCCTAACTGATTAGCATCATCACCAAAATAATAGCGAGTAGTTGTTCCGGCACGACAAGCATATTCCCATTCCGCTTCTGTGGGTAGGCGATAGGTTTTCCCTGTTATTCGACTCAATTTCTGACAAAAAGCTTTAGCATAGTTCCAACTAACGCATTCTACTGGATTTTGGGGATTATTTTTAAAGTAAGAGGGATTGTTTCCCATTACCGCTTGATATTGTGCTTGAGTAATGGGATATTTGCCAATGGCAAAACTGTTTACTTTAACTTGGTGTGGAGGCTTTTCATCATCGCTTTCAGAAGAACCCATGAGAAATTTACCTGCTGGTAAGCCTACCATCTCCAGTGTTACTCCCTTGGGTAGGTTTTCGGTAAATAGAGTTAGCTTTGCTGGGGGAGGTGATGGCGAAGATGGCGGTGGTGGCGATACTTTAGGTAACGGTGTAGATGTCACCGGAGCGATAGGTAACTGTGTAGATGTCACAGTGGAGACACACACCACCCGAAAACCGAGGCCGTTGAAGTCGGCGCGGCGGTCGTAGTCGTAGCGGCAAGCGGAACGGCAGAGATAGGGAAGGCTGCACCAAGAACCGCCCCGCAGACATTTTTCGTACTGATAACGATTATCATTATCAATCCACGCCGTGCCATCATCCGGCGCTCCAATATAGCTATCATGCCAATCGTCTTCGCACCACTCCCAAACATTGCCACTCATGTCATACAGTCCCCAACCATTGGGCTTTTTCTGTCCTACGGGATGAGTTGTGTCATTAGAATTTTCGCTACCCCAAGCGTAATCTCCTAACTGATTATCATCATCGCCAAAATAATAGCGAGTGGTTGTCCCCGCACGACAAGCATATTCCCATTCCGCTTCTGTGGGTAGGCGATAGGTTTTTCCGGTTATTTGACTCAATTTCTGACAAAAGGCTTGA
>VYKZ01000063.1_pt1 | contig 30801 bp, 30 predicted proteins | sample 5114421 | NCBI WGS metagenome assembly VYKZ01 (sample SAMN12291788, study PRJNA351875) | freshwater metagenome | isolation source: freshwater lake | place: USA: Michigan, Gull Lake | collected 2013-08-08 | reverse complement strand
CCCTGACCTGCGTGGAGGCCAGCCGGGCCGAGATCGACGCGGTGATCCAGGACTACAAGGCCGCCGGCGTTCGCCACATCGTTGCGTTGCGCGGCGATCCACCTGGCGCGTCGGGCATCGGGGGCGCCTACGTGCCCCGGCCCGACGGCTATGCAAATGCCACCGAGCTGACGGAGGCCATCGCGCGGGTCGGCGGTTTCGAGATCACCGTGGGCGCCTATCCGGAAAAGCACCCCGAAAGTCCCTCGATCGATCACGACATCGACGTGCTGAAGGCCAAGGTGGACGCGGGCGCGACGCGCGCCATCAGCCAGTTCTTCTTCGACATGGACGCCTTCTTGCGCTTCCGCGACCGTGTCCGGGCGGCGGGGATCGGCATCCCCCTGATCCCCGGCGTCATGCCCGTGTCCAACTTCAACGGACTGAAGCGCATGAGCGCGGCCTGCGGCGCCAGCGTTCCCGACTGGCTTCAGGCGCATTTCGACGGCCTGGACGATGATCCGGACACGCGCCGCCTGCTGGCCGCCTCGGTCGCGGCCGAAACCTGCGCGCGGCTGCAGGAAGAGGGTTTCCAGGACTTCCACTTCTACACCCTGAACCGCGCCGACCTGGTCTACGCCATCTGCCGCGTGCTGGGCGTCCGGGAGACCGTCGCCGCATGAGCCGCTCCGACCGCATCGCCCTCCTCCACGCCGCCGCCAAGGAGCGCATCCTGGTGCTCGACGGGTCGTGGGGCGTGATGATCCAGCGGCGCGAGCTGTCGGAAGAGGATTTCCGCGGCGACCGCTTCACCGCGCACAACGGCCAGATGAAGGGGAACAACGACATCCTCTGCATCACCCGGCCCGACGTCATCGCCGACCTGCACGATCAGTATTTCGCGGCCGGGGCGGACATCTCCGAGACCAACACCTTCTCGGCCACGACGATCGCCCAGGACGACTATCACCTGGACGCCGACGCGGTCTGGGACATCAATCTGGAGGGGGCCAGGTTGGCCCGCGCCGCCGCCGATCGCTGGACCGAGAAGGAGCCGCTCAAGCCGCGCTTCGCCGCCGGCTCGATCGGGCCGCTGAACAAGATGCTGTCGATGTCGTCGGACGTGAACGATCCGGGCGCGCGCAGCGTGACCTTCGACCAGGTCTATGAGGCCTATCGCCATCAGGTGAAGGCGCTGAACGACGGCGGCGTGCACCTGTATCTGATCGAGACCATCACCGACACGCTGAACTGCAAAGCCGCGATCAAGGCGATCAAGGATCTGGAGGACGAAGGGCTGGAGCACCTGCCCATCTGGATTTCGGGCACCATCACCGACCGTTCGGGCCGGACCCTGTCGGGCCAGACGGCCGAGGCCTTCTGGAACAGCGTGCGGCATGCCAAGCCCTTCGCCGTGGGGTTCAACTGCGCGCTAGGCGCCGACCTGATGCGGCCGTTCATCGCCGAGCTCAGCCGGGTCGCCGACACCCTGGTCGCCGCCTATCCCAACGCCGGCCTGCCCAACGCCATGGGCCAGTACGACGAGGAGCCGCATGAGACCGCCCACTTCATCGAGGAATGGGCGCGCTCTGGCCTGGTCAACATCGTCGGCGGCTGCTGCGGCACGACGCCGGAGCACATCCGGCATGTGGCCGAGGAAGTAGCGGGGGTGACGCCGCGCGTCATCCCGGAACGGCCGGTGGCCCTGCGGCTTTCGGGCCTCGAACCCTTTGAAATGGTAGCGTAGTGCGCCCCACCTTCATCAACGTCGGCGAGCGGACCAACGTCACCGGCTCGGCCAAGTTCAGGAAGCTGATCGTCGAGGGCGACTATGCCGCCGCGCTCGACGTGGCGCGCCAGCAGGTCGAGGCGGGCGCCCAGATCATCGACGTCAACATGGACGAGGGGCTGCTGGACGGCGCCGTCGCCATGCGGACCTTCCTCAACCTGATCGCGGCCGAGCCCGACATCGCCCGCGTGCCGGTGATGATCGACAGCTCCAAGTGGGAGGTCATCGAGGCGGGGCTGAAGTGCGTCCAGGGCAAGCCGATCGTCAATTCGATCAGCATGAAGGCGGGCGAGGCCGAGTTCCGCGAACAGGCCGTCAAATGCCTGCGCTACGGCGCCGCCGTCGTGGTCATGGCCTTCGACGAGGTAGGCCAGGCCGACACCGCCGCGCGCAAGATCGAGATCTGCACCCGCGCCTATCGCATCCTGGTCGATGAGGTCGGCTTTCCGCCCGAGGACATCATCTTCGACCCCAACATCTTCGCGGTGGCGACGGGGATCGAGGAGCACGACAACTACGCGGTCGATTTCATCGAGGCGACGCGGGCGATCAAGGCCACACTGCCCTACGCCCGCGTGTCAGGCGGAGTGTCGAACGTTTCGTTCAGTTTCCGCGGCAACGAGCCGGTGCGCCGGGCGATCCACTCGGTGTTCCTGTACCACGCCATCCAGGCGGGCATGGACATGGGCATCGTCAACGCCGGCGACCTGCCCGTCTACGACGACATCGATCCGACGCTGAGGGAAGCGGTCGAGGACGTGATCCTGAACCGGCCGCAGCGGACCAATGTGTCCAACACCGAGCGGCTGGTCGACATCGCGCCCAACTACAAGGGCGACAAGGGCGTGGCGCGGGTCGTCGACCTGAAATGGCGCGAGGCCCCGGTCGGCAAGCGCATCGAACACGCGCTCGTTCACGGCATCACCGAGTTCATCGAGGCGGACACCGAGGAGGCGCGCGCGGGCGCGGAGCGTCCGCTGCACGTCATCGAAGGTCCGCTGATGGACGGGATGAACGTGGTCGGCGACCTGTTCGGCGCGGGCAAGATGTTCCTGCCGCAGGTGGTGAAGTCCGCCCGGGTGATGAAGCAGGCCGTGGCCTATCTCGAACCCTTCATGGAGGCGGAGAAGGCCGGAAAGCCGCGCGAGCAGGCGGGCCGCATCCTGATGGCAACCGTCAAGGGCGATGTCCACGACATCGGCAAGAACATCGTCGGCGTCGTGCTCCAGTGCAACAACTACGAGGTCATCGACCTGGGCGTCATGGTGCCGGCCGACCGCATCCTGGACGAGGCCAAGGCGCACGACGTCGACATCATCGGCCTGTCGGGCCTGATCACGCCGAGCCTGGACGAGATGGTGTTCGTGGCGCGCGAGATGGAGCGGCGGGGTTTCGACATCCCCCTGCTGATCGGCGGGGCGACGACCAGCCGGACCCACACGGCGGTGAAGATCGAGCCGGCCTATCGCCGGGGGTCGACGACCTATGTCGTGGACGCCAGCCGGGCCGTGGGCGTGGTCTCGGGCCTGCTGTCCAAGACCGAGAAGGCCAAGAACGAGGCGGCCACGCGCGACGAATACATCCGCATCCGCGAACAGTACGCCCGCGGCCAGGAGGTCAAGGCGCGCACCTCCATCGCCGACGCGCGCAAGAACCCCGTCGCCATCGACTGGACCGCGCCCCGCCCCGCCGCGCCGAGCTTCACCGGCGTGCGCGCGTTCGAGGCCTGGGACCTGGCCGATCTGGCCGAGCACATCGACTGGACGCCGTTCTTCGCCAGCTGGGAGCTGATCGGCCGCTATCCGCTGATCCTGGACGACGAGATCGTCGGCGAAGCGGCGAAGGACCTGTTCAAGGACGCCCAGGCGATGCTGAAGCGCATTGTCGAGGAGAAGTGGTTCACGGCCAGGGGCGTCGTCGGCTTTTGGCCCGCTAACGCCAACGGCGACGACATCGTCGTGTTCGACGACGAGGCGCGCACCACCGAGATCGCCCGCTTCCACACCCTGCGCCAGCAGATCGCCAAGTCGAACGGCAAGCCCAATGCCGCCCTGTCCGACTTCGTGTCCTCGACGGGCGACGACTGGATTGGCGCCTTCGCCGTCACCGCCGGCCACGGCGAGCTGGAGGCGTCCAAACGCTTCAAGGACGCCGGCGACGACTATTCGGCCATCATGGCCTCGGCGCTCGCCGACCGTCTGGCCGAGGCCTTCGCCGAGCGGCTGCACAAGGAGGTGCGGACGACGTTGTGGGGCTATGCGCCCGACGAGGCGACGACGATCCAGGACCTGATCGAGGAGAAGTACCAGGGCATTCGCCCCGCCCCCGGCTATCCGGCCCAGCCGGACCATACGGAGAAGGCGACCCTGTTCCGCCTGCTGGACGCGGGGAAGACCGCCGGCATGGCCCTGACCGAGAGCTACGCCATGACGCCGCCGGCGTCGGTCAGCGGCCTGTATTTCGGCCATCCGCAGAGCCACTACTTCGGCGTCGGCAAGATCGACCGCGACCAGATCGAGGACTATGCGCGGCGGAAGGGCTGGGACCTCGAGACGGCCGAGCGCTGGCTGGCCCCGATCCTCAACTACGACCCCGGCGCGGAGACGCGCGAAAGGGCGGCCTGACCCCTAGTCCAGGCCCACGTCCTTCAGCGTCGGCGGCGCGTCGGTGATGCCCAGCGACACCCGCCGCGCGGCGTGCTCGCACCGCCCCGGCAGGCCGAAGAACAGGCCGAAGGTTTCGTTCCGCACCGCCTGGTCCCCCGCCAGGATCGGCGCCCACTGACGCCTCGCGCCCTCCGCCGCAGCCTCGGCCTCGGCGACCGCCTCGGGCGACTGGAAGGCGCGGCCGGCGGCCAGCGCCGTGCGGAACTTGACCGCCTCGGCGCGACCCAGCTCGATCAACCGCAGGTCCAGCTCGTCGGTCGTCGACAGGCTCTCGCCCACGGCCACGTGACCGGACACCAAAGCCTCGCACCACGCCAGCAGCGAATAGTCGGCCTCGGGCGCCCCGGGCGGCAGCGGCGCCGCATACGCGATCGCCTCTTGGGTCAGGCGCGATCGCTCCGCGTCGTCCGCCGTGAACTGGGTGCCGCCGGTGCGGATCACCTCGTCCTGCGCCAGGGCGGGCGCCGCGGCGGCGAGGACCAAGGTACCGGCAAGAGCGGCGAGTGCTGTACGCATGACGAACTCCAGAAGCATGCGGGCCGGATAGAGCGACGAGACCCACCGGGCAAGAAAAAGGCGGCGGGCCCGAAGACCCGCCGCCCTGTTTCTTCGTCGTTACCGCGGCTTAGAAGCGGTACGAGACGCTCAGACGCACGGTGCGCGGAGCCTGATAGGCCGTCACCTTGCCGTAGTCCGGATCCGCGGCGCCCGGTCCCGGGTAGTTGCCGATGTCGATTTCGCCGAACTCGTTGAAGTCCTGCTCCGACTGGAAGTCGAACACGTTGAAGATGTCCGCCCGCAGAACCAGGCGATCGCCCGGAACGCTGATCACCTGCGCCAGATCGTAAGCGAAGGTCAGGTCCAGCACCTTCAGCCAGTCGCTCTCGAACGATTCGCCGCGCGGCGTCGAAACGCCGTTACAGAAGTTCGACGCGGCTCCGTAGAAGGAGGCGAAGAGATCCGTCGGGTGCACGCCGATGCAGCCGAACTGACGCGGCGACTGGATCAGCAGATTGGCGCCGATGTTCAGAGCGGGCGTGGCCTGCCAGTTGCCGAAGGCCTTGAAGGTGTGCTCGCGGTGGTTCGGCAGCTTGCCGAACGCGCCGTCGGTCAGACCCGGCTGGTCGAAGTCCTGCGACAGACCGGGGTCGGTCTGGCCGTTGTCGGACTTCAGCGCGCCTTCGTAGTTGCCCTCGTTGTCCGACCACAGGTAGCTGAAGCGGCCGGCCCAGACGCCGTCGAAGGACTTCTCCATGGAGACTTCCAGCGCCTTGTAGGTGCGGGTGGGCTCCGGATAGTTCAGCTGGTCGGCGGTCAGGGTGATCTCGCGATCGGTGGTGACGCGGCCGCCGGTGGCGCGAGACAGGTCCGCGCCCGACAGCGTGATGCGCATGTCCTGGCCCGGGTTCGTCAGCACGTACTGGTGGAAACCGTACCAGACCGAATAGCACTCGGCGTAGGTCAGGTTGTCCGGATCGGCGCCCGAGCAATAGTCCAGCACCGCGGCGTCGATGGCGACGTCGTCGATGGCCGTGCCCAACTCGCGATAGGTGCCCTTCAGGCTGAAGGTCCAGCCGTCGAACACTTCCTGCTCATAGCCCAGGATCCACTCATCGACGTACATCGGGTCGATGTCGGCATCCACCGTGGTGTTGGTCGGCTTCACGTCGCCGCCGGCGAAGTTCGTGCCGCCCAGGAACGTGCCCAGGATGGGCTCGTCCGTGGTGTCGTTGATGCCGTCGGCGTTCAGGTCGTTCGGCCCGCCCGCGCGGTTCAGGGTCCAGGTGTCGCGGATGAAGAACTCGGCGCCCGCGAGACGCTGGTTGGTGTTCACCGCGACCGGCAGGAAGTAGCGGCCGTAGAAGCCGAACAGCTTGGCCTGACCGTCGCCGAACACGTCGTAGGTCGCGCCGAGACGCGGAGCCCACTGGTCCTGCAGGTCGATGAAGGCCACGCCGGCGATGTTCGAGTTCTCGAAGCCTTCGTTGCGCACGCCCAGGTTCAGGGTGATGCGGTCCGTGACCTCCCAGCTGTCCTGGATGTAGTAGGCGTTCTGAACCGACTCCCAGCCGCCGCCGTTGTCGTACGCCTGGATGCGAACGCGCGTCGGACCGATCGCGTCGTGGTTCTGATAACGGTAGAAGATGCCGCCCGTCACGTCGCCCGTGCAGTTGACGACGGTGCTGATCGGACCGCCCGGACGGCAGTAGTTGTAGCCGGCGCCGGAGTATTCCAGCACCTGCGAGGCCTCGAGGGTTTCGTTGTCGATGCCGAGGCGGAAGTGGTGCTCGCCGAAGAAGCTGGCGTAGATGTCGACGTCGGCGCGCAGGATGGTGCGCTCGTCGGCGTTGAACGCCGGCTGGCCGATCAGCCAGCAGCCGCGGCGGGGATCAGTCGGCTCGGTCGAGGTGATGACCGCGCAACCGTCGCCGGGCGACGAGTTCTGCTCTTCATAGGTGTTGACGCCGTAGGCGATCGAAGTGGTGAGCCAGTCGGTCCACACGCCGGTGTAGCGGGCGATGTAGTTGTCGCCGCCGAAGCGGAACACCGACTCGCCTTCGGTCGTGACCAGCTGGCCGGTGGCCGTGTCGAACGTGGTCGTCTCGGTCGTCTGCTCCTGCTCGTCGCTGAAGTAGGTGAACTCCAGGCGGTGGTCGTCGGTGACCAGGAAGTCGACCTTGGCGCCGTAGAACGGATCGTCCGTCATGACGCGCGTGCCGGTGCCGGCCGAGGAGCCGTCGAAGAACTCGCGGTCGCGGAAGTTGTACAGGCCGAAGAAGAACAGCCGGTCGCGGATGATCGGACCGCCGACGTCCAGGATGATGTCGCTCGACTCGACTTCATCGAAGCGGTTCAGCGAGAGGTAGGTGTCCGGCACCGTCTCGCGCAGGCTGTTCGGCGACCAGTAGCCGGTGATCCCGAATTCCCACTCGTTGCCGCCCGACTTGGTCGTGCCGTTCAGCACGCCGCCGGTGCCGCGGCCGAACTCGGCCGAGTAGCCGCCGGTCTTGGTTTCGAGCGTCTGATAGAACTCGAACGGAACCGTCGACGAGCCGGTGAAGTCACGGAATTTCGTGATGTTCAGGCCGTTGATGAAATAGGTGTTCTCACCCGCCGAGGCGCCGCCGATGGTGGGGATGCTGCCGAAAGCGGTGTCCGATGCGGTGACCCCGGGAGCCAGAAGGGCGACGGACGAGGCATCGCGGGCCAGCGGGATGTTGGCCGACAGCTGCTCGACGTTGACCGTCAGACCCGTCGTGGTGGCGTCGAACTCGGACACCGCGCGGCGCACGCCGACGACGACGATGTCGTCGACCTGCGTGGCGTCACCGTCCGGCACGATCGCGCCCGACGCCGAACCCACGGTGAAGACGAACGAGCTCGTCCCGCCGGAGCCGACGGTGACGGTGTCCGTGAGCGGCGCGTTGCCGGCCGAAGCGACCGTCACGGTGTAGTCGCCGGTAGGCAGGGCGACGGCCCGGAACTGGCCGTTGGCGCCGGTGGTGTAGGTGCGGGTGAAGCCCTGCGAAACCGACTGCAGCGTCACGGTGGCGCCGGCGACGGGCGCCCCGGTCTGGGTTTCCACGGTGCCGGAAACGGCGCCCTGGACCAGGTTCTGGGCGGCAGCCTGGGTGGGCGCCAGCAGGACGGCGGCCGCGGGGACGGCCACCAGGGCCATCAGCGCCGTTCCGCCGATCATGGTCGATTGCAGCAGACGCTGCCGGATCGTGTGGGTCTTCAAGAGACAGTCCTCCTAGGGTCCCCGCGAAGCTTCCCGTTTCCGGGCCCCTCGTCGCGACGACGTTCAGCATCCACGAGCCCCAATGCACGCAGATTGCCTTCACCCTATCTCAGACCCTCGCCCGAAGACACGACAATTACAGGTCGGTAACCTGTTGGTCGTCAGGTTGTCGCAATCGCGTCACACCGACACATGATCTTGAAAAAAATCAGTTTATCAGAAATCATGTTACGTATTAACGTGCTTTCACGCTGAGTGCCCGCCACAATTCCGTTCCAAGAACGACGGTCGCGTAATGGAGGGTTCTGACGATGCGCGCGCCCGACTCACCGCTGCACGAGCGTTCTCGCGGCGTAGGAAGCCGGCTCCGGCGTGCAGGACGCGGTGACCAGTTGCGCCGCCATGATACAAAGCAGGGCGGCGGCGACGGTCAGGAGCCGATTTGAGACGTTGAGGGCGATCGTGGCGGCCATTTTCCGGGCTCCGAAGGGCGTTTACGCCTTGTTAAGGCAAGCCTCGGGCCAGCCATGATCCCCTTCGTCCGCGACTTCGATCCCGCATATGGTCGTCACGTCCGGCACACGCCGCTGGTGTCTCGGGTGACGGCCGAGAACCCCGGCCCCTTCACCTTCACCGGCACCAATACCTTCATCGTGGGACGCGAGGCGCCCGGCGCGGCCGTGGCGGTGATCGACCCGGGCCCGGACGATCCGCGCCATCTGGAGGCCTTGCTGACGGCCGTGGCCCACCGACGGGTGAGCCACGTTCTGGTCACCCACACCCACCGCGACCACGCCCCCCTCGCCCGCCCGTTCGCCCGGGCCGTCGGCGCGTCCGTGTTGGCGGCGCCCCCTCCGGCATCCGTGACGCACGCCTCGGGCGGCCTGGACGCCGACGAGGACGCGGACTTCGCCCCGGACCGGCTGCTGGGAGACGGTGACCGGATCGAGAACGACGGCTGGACCCTGCGCACCCTGGCAACGCCCGGCCACGCCTCGAACCATCTCGCCTTCGTCCTGGAGGAGGAGAACGCCCTGTTCTGCGGCGACCACGTCATGGGCTGGTCGACGACGGTCGTGGCCCCGCCCGACGGCGACATGGCGGCCTACATGGCCAGTCTTGACCGGGTCATCGCCGCGGGCTTCGACCGCCTGTGGCCCACGCATGGGGCGCAGATCGACGATCCGGCCCCCTTCCTCGCCGCTTATCGCGCCCACCGGCTGGACCGCGACGCGCAGATCCTCGCGCGGCTGCGCGCGGGGGACGCGCGGATTTCGGAGATGGTGCCGCATCTCTACGCCGCGGTGGATCGCCGCCTGTGGCCCGCGGCGTCGCTGTCGGTCTGGGCGCACCTGATCGCCATGGTCGCCGACGGCCGCGCCGTCGCCGCGCCGACGGCCGCGCTGGACGCCGTCTACGCCCCCGGCTGAGGCTCGACCCGGGCGGCCAGAGCCCGCGACAAGGCCGAGGCCAAGCGGCAGGTCTCCTCCCCCTGCGCCCGCGCGGTGCGCGCGGTCACCCTGAGGTCCGTCCGACCGGGCCGGATCCGGACCACCGCGTCATGGGCCAGTCCGAACCAGAAGCCCCGCCGCTCGCCCTCCGCGCGGAAGGGCGCCGAGCCGATCACGGTGAACCCCGCGTCCTCCAGCGCCGCCGACGCCGCCTCGGGCGTCAGCTGGCTGGGCACGGCGACCGCCCCCGGGCATGCCTGCGGTCCCGCGGGAGAAGACGCCCGCGCCGCCCCCTCCGCCGCCCGCCGCCCCGCCAGGATGCGCGAGAAGCTCGGCGGGTCGTCCCGGTCGCTGGTCACGTCCCACGCCTGAAGCGCGTTGAAGGCCGACCAGCGCAGGCCCAGCCCCGCGGCCGTCGCCCCGACCGCCAGCACCGCGACCGCAGCGGCCAGACCCACCGCTTTCGGCCGCCGCATCGACTGGAACGCCAGCACCAGGGCGCAGCCCGCGCCGATCGCCGTCAGACCGGCCGCGACCCGGAACGTCAGGACGTCCAGCGCGAAGTCGGGGCTCCAGAAGCCGCCCCGCGTTCCCATCGACGCCGCGAAGATGCACAGCGGCCCCGCCAGGGCGCCCGCGACCAGCCACGCCGTCCGCGTCAGCCGCGATCCGCCCCGCGCCACCGGATCAGGCCTGCGCCGTCGGCAGGCGGTAGTCCTTCAGCCGTTCGCGCACGACCTTCTTGTCGATCTTGCCGGTCGCGCCCAGCGGGATGTCGTCGACGAAGACCACGTCGTCGGGCATCCACCACTTTGCGATCTTGCCCTGCAGGAAATCGAGGTGCTCCTGCTTGTCCTGACTCTCGCCCGGCTTCAGCTTCAGCACCAGCACCGGCCGCTCGTCCCATTTGGGATGCGCCGCCCCGATCACGGCCGCCAGTTCGACCTTCGGGTGCCCGACCGCGATGTTCTCGATCTCGATCGAGCTGATCCACTCGCCGCCCGACTTGATCACGTCCTTGGCGCGGTCGGTGATCTGCATGAAGCCGTGCTCGTCCACCGTCGCCACGTCGCCGGTGTCGAAGAAGCCCTCATTGTCCAGGATTTCGCCGCCCTCGCCCTTGAAATAGCCGCCGGCGATCGTCGGACCGCGCACCATCAGCCGGCCATAGGTCGTGCCGTCGTGCGGCATCTGCTGACCGGCGTAGTTCTTCAGCTTCAGCTCGACGCCCAGCGGCGGCACGCCCTGCTTGATCCGCCACTTCATGCCCTCGTCGTAGGGCAGGGCGGCCAGTTCTGGGGGCAGGTTCGACAGGGTGCCGATGGGCGAGGTCTCGGTCATGCCCCAGCCCTGCAGCACCTCGACCCCGAACTCGTCGTGGAAGGCGCGGATCAGGCTCTCGGGCACCGCCGAGCCGCCGATCAGCACGCGCTTGACCGTCGACAGCTTCAGCCCGTTGGCCCGCATGTGCGCCAGCAGCCCCTGCCACACGGTCGGCACGGCGGCCGAGAAGGTCACCTGCTCGCTTTCCAGCAGCTCATAGATGGCCTCGCCGTCCATCTTGGCGCCCGGCATGACCAGCTTGGCGCCCGACGCGGGCGCGGCGAAGGCGATGCCCCAGGCGTTGGCGTGGAACATCGGCACCACCGGCAGGATCGTCTCCTTCGGCGACGGTCCCAGCACGGTCGACTGCATGCCCAGCAGCGTGTGGATGAAGTTCGACCGGTGCGAATACAGCACCCCCTTGGGGTTCCCGGTCGTACCCGAGGTGTAGCACAGGCCGCAGGCGGTCTGTTCGTCGAACCCGCCCCACTCCACGTCGCCCGAGGCGCCGGCCACGATCTGCTCATAGCATTCGGCCTGCGGCAGCTTGGTCGCCGGCATGGTGTATTCGTCGGTCATGACCACCACCCGCTCCACCGACGGGCAGTGGGGCAGGATCGCCTCCAGCAGGGGAATGAAGGTCAGGTCGACGAAGATGATTTTGTCTTCGGCGTGATTGATGATGTAGCCGAGCTGCTCGGGAAACAGGCGCGGGTTCAGGGTGTGGCACACCGCCCCGATGCCCATGATGCCGTACCAGGCCTCGATGTGCCGCGCGGTGTTCCAGGCCAGGGTCGCCACCCGGTCGCCGGGCTTCACGCCCCAGTCCAGCAGGGCCGTGGACACCTTCTTGGCCCGGCCATGGATCTCCGAATAGGTCGTGCGGACGATCGGCCCCTCGACCGAGCGGGTCACCACCTCCCGATGCGGATGCCAGTTCTTGGCGTGGTCCAGGATCTTGTCGACCGTCAGAGGCCAGTCCTGCATCAATCCGAGCATGTCGATCCCCATAGTCTGCCGTCTGATCGCGGCGTCCTGTTCACGCTATCGGCGCGACCGCGCGGGCGCAACGTGACGCAGGGTCATCCTTCCGCCTGAAACGGACCGGAAACCGTGACCTGCCAAGGGTGGCCCCGATGACCTACGCCGCCCCGCGACATCCCATTTCCCGTGCCCTGATGTTCCTGCCGCTGCCGGGCCTGCTGATCGGCGTCGGCGTCGTGTCCCTCGCCGGCGTGATTCCGACGATCGTCACCTTCGGCGTCGTCTGGATGGTCATCTTCTGCGCGGCGCCGCTGTCGTTGCTGGCCCAGTTCGCGGGGGCAGGAAGCGCGTCCGTGTATTTCGGCTTCGGCGCCCTTCTGCTGATCCATCTCGCCGTCTTCCATGCGCCCCTGATCGCCGGTCTGGTGACGCGGAAGGGCGTGCTGATCGCCACCGGCCTGAACACGTCGCTGGTCGGCTGGTCCCTGCTGCTGGGCGGCTGGATCGCCGTTCAGCGGATGGCGGACGCCTGGCCGGGCTAGTGCGTCCGGCGCCGGCGACCTAGAAGGCCGCATGACCCTGCTGATCGCGATCACCGGCGGCTCCGGCTCCGGCAAAACGACCCTGGCCGAGGCGCTGGTCGCGGCCCTGCGCCCCGGCGCCGCCGTCCTGCTCAGCGAGGACGACTGGTACGTCGACGCCGCCGCCCTGCCCGGCTTCGACCCGGCCGTCTTCGACTTCGACGACGTCGCCGCGCGCGACCACGACCTGCTGGCCCGCCACCTGTCGGAGCTGAAGGCCGGTCGCCCGATCGACGCCCCCGTCTACTCCATGGTCACGCACGGGCGCGAGGCGGCCACGCGGCGCGTCGGCCCCGCAGCCGCAGTCATCGTCGAGGGGGTGCACGTCCTGTCCACGCCCGCCCTGGCCGCCCTGTTCGACCTGAAGGTCTTCGTCGACACCCCCGCCGACATCCGCTTCATCCGCCGCCTGCTGCGCGATCAGGAGACGCGAGGGCGCTCCGCCGCCTCGGTCATCGCCCAGTATCTGAAGACCGTCCGCCCGGGCCATGAGCGGCACACCGAGCCCGCGCGCGTGATCGCCGACGTCGTCGTGGCCGACGTCACCGCGGCCGTCCGGCTTGAGGATCGTCAGGCGGTGGACCGGCTGGCCGCGCCGCTTCTGGTCGATCCGCGCATCCGCCCCCTTCTCGCGGACGTCCCAAGCCCGTAACGTCGTTCGGCGCAGTCCGACTCACGCGGGGGTCGTGAGCGCCGCAACCGACGAAAAGACTTCAATGCACGGCGCCTCGCCCGAACCCGATCCCAAACGCCGCACGATCCTCAGCCAGGCGCGACGACGCTTCACCTCCGAAGGCTTCGCCGGAACCAAGATGGAGGCGGTCGCGCGCGACGCCGGCGTCTCCACAGCCACGCTGTACGCCATGTTCGCGGGCAAGTCGGACCTGTTCTCCGCCGTCATCGACGACGCGGCGGAAGAGTTCACCGCCCAGATGATGCGGGTCTTCGCCGAGGACCGGCCCGCCCGCGACCAGCTGACCGAGTTCGCCGTCCGCTACGCCCGCTTCATGGCGGATCCCTTCGTGCGGTCGGTGTTCCGCTTGGTCATGGCCGAGCGCCCGCGCTTCCGCGACGTGGCCGTGAAGTTCTTCGAAAAGGGCAAGAGCGAGTTCGGCGCCTACGTCATCAAGGTCATCCGCGACATGTGCGACCGGGGCGAGCTGCGCGTCGATCACCCGTCGTGGGCGGCCGGCCAGCTGTTCGGCATGATCGAGCACCCCGTCTTCTTCATGCCCCTGGTCACGGGCGACGAGGTCATGCCCGTCCGCGCCGCCGACCAGATCGCCGCCGACGCGGTCGAGACCTTCATGGCGCGCTACGGCGTCACGCGCCGCTGATCCGTCAGGGCTGCAGCCGGGTCTTTTTCCAGCCGTCCCCGACCCGATCGAAGCGCAGCCGATCGTGAAGGCGGAACGGCCGGTCGCGCCAGAACTCCACCGACGTCGGGACCACGCGCCAGCCGGTCCAGTGCGGGGGCCGGGGCACCTCGCCGTCGCCGAACCGCGCGGTCTCGCGTTCGACCGCAGCCTCCAGATCCGCCCGCGACGCCAGCGGCCGCGACTGATCCGACGCCCAGGCCCCGATCCGGCTTTCGCGCGCCCGGCTGGCGAAATAGGCGTCGGCTTCCGCCGCCGTCACCGGCTCGACCACGCCCCGCACCCGCACCTGACGGCGCAGCGACTTCCAGTGAAACAGCAGCGCCGCCACCGGGCGCTCGGCCAGCTGAGCGCCCTTGGCGCTTTCGGCGTTCGAATAGAAGGTGAAGCCGCGCGCATCGACGTCCTTCAGCAGCACCATCCGGCCGTCGGGCATGCCGTCGCCGTCCACGGTCGACAGGGACATGGCGTTGGGATCGTTCACCTCGTGCGCCCGCGCGTCGGCCAGCCAATCGATCACCAGGCCGATCGGCTCCGAACGCTCGAAGATGGTCTCGTCGCCGTTGGCCGCCAGCGCGGCGGCATAGTCGCGGGCGTACTCCTCACGCGACGGGCTGGGCGGGATCACGGGCGCGGTCATGCGACGGCGATAGCGCGCGGCGCGGCCGTGCGGAAGTGCGGCACGGTTAACCCGGCATTGACCCTGATCGGGGCCTTTGTCGGGGATGCGTGGGCAAGCCGCACTTCTGACCGTCGCCGAGGCCCGGGCCCTGCTGGGTCTGGACGCGGCCGCGCACGGCCCCGCCCTGACGGCCGCCTTCCGCCGCGCGGTAAAGGCGGCCCGTCCCGACCTTCCGGGCGGCGACGAGGCGACCTTCCGCCGGGTCATCGCCGCCCATGATCTGCTCAAGCGGCTGGACGCTCCCCTCGCCCTGCCCGCCCCCGCCGTCCGCCAGCCGGCGCCCGCCACCCTCGCCATCACGCCGCTGCAGGCGCTCTCGGGCGGAGAAACCGTGGTCCGGAGCGGGGGCAGGCGCCTGCGCGCCCGCTTCGCGCCCGGACTGCGCACCGGCGACCGGCTGCGGCTCAAGGGCGCGAGCCGCGACGGCTCGGACCTGTACCTGGCCGTGGTCATCCGCGGCTGCGGGGCCCTGTCGGCGGTTGGTGACGACCTGCACATGACCGCGCCGGTCACGCGTCAGCAGCTACGCGACGGCGGCCGGATCGAGATCGCCACCCACGCCGGCCCGCGCTCGGCCTGGCTGGTCCCCCAGCACCCCACCTTGCGCCTGAAGCTGCGCGACCTGGGACTGCCCGCTCGCGGCAATCGCAAGCAGGGCCACCTGTTCGTGACCCTGACCCCCGTGGAGGACGCCCCCGTCGTGTCGGTCGACCTCCGCGCCCGCTTCGCCCGCGACTGGACGCCAGAGCGCCACGCGGCGTGATTGCCGCTGCATCAAATTGAGCATACATTGATGCTCCAGGAGATGCACATGCGCACCACGGTGACGATCGACGACGAACTCCTGGCGCGAGCGGCGGAGTACAGCGGGCTTAAGGAGGCCTCCGCGATCATCCGGCATGCCCTGAAGGATTACGTGTCTGCGGAGGCGTCTCGACGCCTGGCGGCCATGGGGGGCAGCATGCCTGACCTCGAGGCGCCCCCCAGACGACGACCTTGGGGCTTCGAGGAAGAGTGAAGCTGATCCTCGCCGACACTTCCGTCTGGGTGGATCACCTGCGCTCGCGCGATCCGCTTTTGGATCAGCAGTTGGGCGCGAGGCGCATCCGAATGCACCCGTTCGTCATCGGTGAGCTTGCCTTGGGCAGTCTGGCCGACCGAGCGAGCGTGCTGCGGCGCTTGGCCGACGTCCATCCTGTAAGGCCAGCCAGCGACGCGGAGGTGATGCGGTTGATCGAAAACGGGCCTCACCACGGTTCGGGACTTGGGTGGGGCGACATGCACCTCCTCGCTTCCGTGTTGCTCGTCGAGGGCATGACGCTATGGACGAGAGACCGCCGCCTGAACGCCGCAGCGGCGCGCCATGATCGCGCCGCACAGCTTCATCACTGACCATGTCCCACAACACCTTCGGCCATCTGTTCCGCGTCACCACCTGGGGTGAAAGCCACGGGCCGGCGATCGGCTGCGTCGTCGACGGTTGCCCGCCGGGCATCCCCCTGACGGAGGCCGACATCCAGCCCTGGCTGGACCGCCGAAAGCCGGGCGGCAGCCGCTTCGTGACCCAGAGAAAAGAGAGCGACACGGTCCGCATCCTGTCCGGCACGTTGGACGACGGAGCAGGCCCGGTCACGACCGGCACGCCGATCTCGCTGCTGATCTGGAACGAGGACGCCCGGTCCAAGGACTATGGAGAGATCGCCCGTTCGTATCGTCCGGGTCACGCCGATTTCACCTATGACGCCAAGTACGGCGTGCGGGATCCGCGCGGGGGCGGGCGCTCGTCGGCGCGTGAGACCGCCATGCGGGTCGCCGCCGGGGCGATCGCGCGCAAAGTATTGGGCGACGGGGTCGCGGTTCGGGCCGGAGTGACGCAGCTGGGACCGCACCGAATCGCCGACGACGCGCTCGACTTCGGCGCGACGTACGAAAACCCGCTGTTCGCCGCTTCCGCCGACGTCGTGGCCGACTGGTCCGTCTATCTGGACGGCGTGCGGAAGGCGGGCTCGTCGATCGGCGCGGTGGTGTCGCTGGAGGTCACGGGCGCGCCCGCCGGCTGGGGCGCGCCGCTTTACGGCAAGCTGGACGCCGAGCTGGCCGCGGCCCTGATGTCGATCAACGCGGTCAAGGGCGTGGAGATCGGCGCCGGCTTCGGCGCCGCCGAGCTGTCGGGCGAGGACAACGCCGACGAGATGCGGATCGGGCCCGAAGGCGCGCCCGTCTTCCTTTCGAACAAGGCCGGCGGCGTTCTGGGCGGCATCTCCACCAGCCAGCCGATCACGGCTCGCGTGGCCTTCAAGCCGACCTCCTCCATCCTGACTCCCCGCCGCAGCGTGACCCGCGACGGAGCCGAGACCGACATTCGCACGGTGGGTCGCCACGACCCCTGCGTCGCCCTGCGCGGCGTGCCGGTCGTGGAAGCCATGGCCGCCTGCGTTCTCGCCGACGCCATGCTCAGGCACCGGGGTCAGCTCGGGCATGGTTAACTATCGATTGATTTGAATATCCCGACATGATTGCATCGCTCTGACGCTTCGTCAGGCCGGAAATGCTCATGTCCAGAATGCAGGTCGGAGAAGCCTTGGCCGCGCGGCTTTTCGCCGCTGAAGCCGCTGTCGACGCGGCCCTTGCCGCGACGGCGGACCTGACGGCGCATCTACCGGTGGCCCGCGCCGACGCCATGCTGTCGGCCGTCGCAGGTCAACCGGCATTCGAAGGGGCGGCGGCCGCAGTGTCCGCCTTGGTCCAGGCTCGCGCCCACCTGGTTCGAACCCACACGACTCTGGCGGCGCTGGCCCGCAGCCTGAAGCTCGACGATCTGGCCGTCGGCCCCGTCGACAAGCCCGAGGACGATCCCCCGATCGGCGGCGTTCGCCCGAGGGTGGAATTCGTTCACGAAGCGTGTTAACACCCTCTTTACCAGTAAACGGAGGGTTAAGGGCTATGGACAGGACTCAGGTGATTTCCGGCCTCGCGGCCGATCTGCACGCCACGGAAAAGGCGGTCGACGCCGCGATCAACCAGGCCACCACCCTGGTTCAGACCATGATCGGCGCCCGCGCCGCCCTGTCGGTCTCGCCCGTCGCCGGCGCCGGCTCTCAGGCCAAGGCCATGGAAACGATCGCCGCCCTCGGCGTCGCACGTGAAGCCATCGTGGCCTGCCACGCCGAACTGCAACGCGACCACCGCAAGATGGGCTGGGGCGTGTACGCCGTCGGCCCGGTGGACAAGCCGGACGATTGGGAAACGCCGATCGGCGGGACGCCTCCGACCAAGACCGGTCATCTGCGCGTCGCGTCTTAAATCTGCGTCATGTACGGCGCCGGGCATTCCGGTTCCGTCTGACTCAAGGCATCATCGCCCCCGGGCTTCGGCTCCGGGGGCGTTTTGATGTTCGACACACTGTATTCCCAGGTCGGTGCGGTCGTCACAGGGCTGGTGCTGCTGTTCGCCTTCTGGAAGGGCGACGAGCCGGAAAAGATCGCAGCCGGCGCTTATGGACTTGGCTGGTTCGCCTCCATGCTGGTTCAGGACGACGTCAGCCTCTACAGTCTGCAATGGAGCATGATGGCGATCGACGTGATCATGCTCGGCGTGCTCGGCGCACTGGTGTGGAAGGCGCGACGGGCGTGGGCGGTCTGGGCCACGGCGCTCCAGCTCCTCGTCCTCATGAGCCACATCCTCGCCCCCGTCGACGTTCGGCCGTCGGCGTCATCCTTCTATTTCGTGATCAACCTCTCCGGTTACGGCGTCCTGCTGGCGATCGGCGTGGGCGCCTTCTGGGCCTGGCAGGAGCGGCGCGCCGCCGGGCTGGAATAGGCATCTATTCCTGACTATCCTGCGACCGAATCACCGCGCGGTCGCCCATGCCCCTGTCACACGCCCGTCTCTGGCGCGCCGTCGATCGGCTGGCGCAGGCTCAGGGCCTCAGTCCGTCCGGTTTGGCGCGCAAGGCGGGCCTGGATCCGACCGCCTTCAATCCGTCGAAGCGCATGGGCCCCCCGCCCGCCGCGCGCCCTCGCTGGCCCTCGACCGAGAGCCTGAACCGCATCCTTGAAGTGACCGGCGCGTCCCTGACCGAGTTCGCCGCCCTCGCCGACGACCGGGGCCCCGCGCCCCAGGCGCCCGTGATCGGTTTGGCCCAGGCAGGGCTCGACGGCTTCTTCGACGACGCCGGCCTGCCCATCGGCGACGGCTGGGCCTGGGCCGACCTGCCAACCCCCGGACGCAATCTGTTCGGGCTGGAAATCGTCGGGGACTCCATGGTCCCCCTCTACCGGCCCGGCGACACCGTGATCGTGGACCGCGACGGCCCGCCCCCGCGCCGCGGCGACCGGGTCGTCGTCCGCACGGTCACCGGCGAGACCCTGGCCAAGGAGCTCGCCGCGCTCTCGGCCCGCTCCGTCACCCTGCGCTCCATCAACCCGGATCACCCGGACCGCGTGGTCCCGCGGCGCGAGGTCGACTGGATGAGCCGCATCCTCTGGGTCACCCAGTAGGCTTCCGGAAGCGAAAGCTCGCCGCCCAGCGGTAGGGCAAGCAAAGAGAAAGGCCGCCCCTTTGGAGCGGCCTTTCCGTCATCGGATCCTGCGGATCAGTAGGTCAGGTAGTTGGCGTTGACCCAGCCGCCGCTCGCGATCTGCACCCACTCGCCGGAAGAGCTCACGGCCTGCAGGGCCTGGCCACGGCTGACGCTGCCGATCTGGCGATAGTTGGTGCCCGGGCCGGAGCGGACGCGGACGTTGGTGGTCGGCCGCACGATCGAGGCGCTGGCCGAGGCGTTGGCCCGCGCGCGCTGCTGATTGCAGCCGATGTACGAGCCCGCCGCCGCGCCGGCGCCGGCGCCGACGACGGCACCCAGGGTCCGCTCGTTGCGCGACACCTGGCTGCCCGCCAAGCCGCCGATGACCGCGCCGATCAGGGCGCCGGCCTGCTGACGGCCGCCCGGGGCGTCGCAGCTGGTGATGCCGTTCGACTGCGCCGAGGCGACGCCGGGGATGGCCGCGGCGGCCGCCAGGGCGGCGCCCGCGATCAGGGTATTCTTGATGCCGTTCGACATGGCTCTCGTCTCCTTTTCGAGTTGGTCGATGGAGACAGAATGCCCAAGCCGGCCCGCGTATCCCCTGAACCGCTTGTTGTTTTCGGTTCAGGTTTCAGCCCGCCAGATCGCCCTTTGCGCCCCGCTCCAGCAGATCGATCGTCTGCGGCAGGCCATAGATGGCGGCGAACGAGCCGAATCTGGGCCCCTGCTTCTCGCCCAGCAGCACCTCGTACAGCGCCCCGAACCACGCCCTGAGCGGCTCGAAGGCATGCGCCTTGCCCACCGCATAGACCTCGTTCTGGATCGCCTCGCCGTCCGTCGTGCCCGCCGGCAGGGCGCGCAGACGGTCGGCTAGGTCGCGGAACGCCGCCGCCTCTTGCTCCGTCGGCGCACGGAACGCCTTCGCCGGCCGCACGAAGTCGTCGAAATAGTTCAGCGCATGGCCCATCAGCCGGTCCAGCGTCGGCTCATTTTCCGGCGTCGCGTCCGGGATGTATCTGGCCATGTAGGCCCATAGCTGATCCTTGGTCGACGCATTGGCCACGCCCACCAGGTTCAGCAGCAGGCTGAACGACACCGGACTGGCCACCTTCGGCGGATCGCCCGCATGGATGTGCCACACGGCGTTGTCGATCCGCTTGGCCGGCTCCTGCGCCTGATACTGGTCGATGAAGCTCAGATAGTCGTCGATCGCCCGCGGGATCACGTTGAAGTGCAGGCTCTTGGCCGACTTCGGCGACTGGAACATGTACCAGGCCAAGCTCTCCGGCGTGCCGTAGCGCAGCCACTCGTCCATCGTCAGGCCGTTGCCTTTGGACTTGGAGATCTTCTTGCCCTCGACGTCGAGGAAGAGCTCATAGTTGAACCCCTCCGGCGGCACCCCGCCCATGACGCGGCACAGCTTGGACGACTCGCGCACGCTCTCGATCAGGTCCTTGCCCGACATCTCGTAATCGACGTCCAGCGCGGTCCAGCGCATGGCCCAGTCCGGCTTCCACTGTAGCTTCACGTGTCCGCCCGTCACCGGCACGGTCGTGCGCCCCCCGGCGGGGTCGTCGAAGGTGATGGTCCCCGCCTCCACGTCCCGCTCCAGCGTCGGGACCTGCAGCACGTGGCCCGTCACCGGGCTGATCGGCAGGAAGGGGGAATAGGTCGCCCGCCGCTCCTCGCCCAGCGTCGGCAGCATCACCGCCATGACCTCGTCGAACCGCTCCAGCACGCGCAGCAGCACCGCGTCGAACCGGCCGGCACGATACTGCTCGGTCGAGCTCATGAACTCGTAGTCGAAGCCGAAGCCGTCGAGAAACGCCCGCAGCCGCGCGTTGTTGTGCGCGCCGAAGCTGTCGTGCGTGCCGAACGGATCCCGCACCTTCGTCAGCGGCAGGTGCAGGTCTTCCTTCAACATCTCCGGGTTCGGCACGCCGTCCGGCACCTTGCGCAGGCCGTCCATGTCGTCGCTGAACGCCACCAGCCGCGTCGGCCAGTGATCGCCGGTCAGGGCGCGGAAGGCGTTGCGCACCATGGTCGTGCGCGCCACCTCGCCGAAGGTCCCCATGTGCGGCAGGCCCGACGGACCATATCCGGTCTCCAGCAGCACCGGCTTCCTCAGCGTCTCGAACGTCGCCAGGGCCTCATCAGCCTTGCCCGCGTCGATCAGCAGCTTGGCCGCAACCCGGTCCGCGTCCGACAGCCGCTTCTTCAGCACGTGGTCCAGCAGATTGCGGGCCTGTTCGAACGGCCACGACTTGGCTTCGCGCGCGAGGGTTTCGAGGTTCTGCAGCATGGCGGGCGGTTTGACGCCTGCGCCCGGCGCGGTCAACGGCGCGTCAGCCGTTCGGCCGCTTCGGCAGCTGCATCCAGTTCTCGAAGCTCATCACGATCTGGCCGTTCTGGTTGCTGACCTCGGTGATCGTGCGCACCCGGCCGCGGTCCGGCTGCTTCTCCGACGGCACGATCTCCAGCACCTCGCGCCGCACCGTCAGTCGGTCGCCCGGCCGCACCGGCACGCGCCAGCGCAGGTCGTTGATGCCCAGTCCCAGCAGCGGGACGTCGCCGTACAGGTTCGCGTCCACGAAATCCCGCATCACCCGGCTGGCCACATGCCAGCCGCTGGCGATCAGGCCGCCGAACCGCTTCGCCTGCTCGCTGTCGGGATCGACGTGCATCGGCTGCGGATCGAACTGCCGCGCGAAGTCGACGATCTCGGCTTCCGTGATCTCGAACGGCGCGCTGGTCCAGCTTTCGCCCACGGTCAGGTCGTCCAGGTATCGGTCGGTCATCGCGGTCACTCCGCCCAGCGGGGTTTGCGCTTGTCGAGGAAGGCGCGGACGCCCTCTTGGCCTTCGTCGGAGACGCGGGCGCGCGCGATGCGTTTGGCGGTGTCGTCCATCAGGGCGGAGTCCAGCTTGTGGCCGGCGACGTGGTGGACCAGGCGCTTGGCGTCGCCGACGGCGCCGGGGGCATTGGCGCGCATGGCGGTCGAAAGCTCGGCGATCAGGCCGTCGAGGGCGTCGGCGGAGGGCAGGACGCGGTCGACCAGGCCGAAGTCGCGGGCGGCGTCGGCGTCGAAAAGCTCGGCGGTGGCGAACAGACGTCGCGCGGTGCGGGCGCCGACCGCCTCGATCACATAGGGGGCGATGGTGGCGGGGATCAGGCCCAGCCTGACCTCGCTGAAGGCGAACTTCGCGCCCTTGACCGCCACGGCCATGTCGCAGGCGGCGACCAGGCCGGCGCCCCCGCCCATGGCCGCGCCCTCGACCAGGGCGACGGTCAGGGCCGGGACGTCGTGCAGGGCCTTCAGCATCTTGGCCAGACCCATGGCGTCGTCGCGGTTGTCGCTTTCGGACCAGTCGACGGCGTCGCGCATCCATTCCAGATCGGCCCCGGCGCAGAAGGTTCCCCCTGCGCCGCGCAGGAAGACCAGTCGGATGCCGTCGGAGCCGTGCAGGGTCAGGAAGGCCTCGTGCAGGGCGGCGATGGTGGCGGCGTCGAAGGCGTTCTTCTTCTGCGGCCGGTTGATAGTGACGAAGACCGTGCCGTCGGCGCCGGCGTCGATCAGGACCAGGTCGTCGTTCGCGTCGGGCGCGGCGTCCAGCACCAGCGGATGGGCGATGGCGTTGTCGGCGGCGTCTTCGGTGGGGTGGACCATGGTTCGTCTCCTGCGCTGGCGTCGCCTATAACGCGCGGAGGGCCGAAGGGGACAGGGAAGCTTGACGATGGCGACGAAGGCCGAGGAGCGCATCCGCAGGACCAGCGTGGCCAGCGTGCACGTGCATTACGTGAACAAGGCCGCGAAGGCGGGGCGCGGGCGGGCGGAGGTGGATCAGGTGATCCGCTGGCTGACGGGCTATTCCCAGGCGCAGGTCGACGCCCTGCTGGCCGACGGCACGACGTTCCAAGACTTTTTCGACCGCGCCCCGGCGATGAACCCCAACCGCTTCCTGATCACCGGCGTGATCTGCGGTTACCGCGTGGAAGAGATTGAGGACCCCTTCATGCGCGAACTGCGCCACCTCGACAAACTGGTCGACGAGGTGGGCAAGGGGAAGGCGATGGAGAAGGTGTTGCGGGGCTAGCTCAGTGGAAATCAGCGCAAATCGGCTTCGATTTGCGTCACTGAGTAGTCCCAAGACCAGCCGGTGCCGAGCGTTGCGGCGTTCTCGAACTGCACACTAGTTTCTAACCTGCGCGCTTGGCCCGCAGGCACCTCGACGTAGAACCGGGCGTCGTCTTCGCCTGTGATGACGCAACCGTCAGGACTGCTGGGCAATGGACACTCCATCAGCGATATTCGGATCGTGAGGGCACGAAGAGGATGGGGGCTACGGTTCTGAACGTTGCCGGTGACCCTCCAGCCATAGCCCGTATCAACAAGTTGAAGATCGGTGATTCCGAGCTGAGCTTCTGTCACGGCAGTGAGCTCGCGTTCGCGTTCCGCTTTGTATCTACGCGAACTGCTATCCGACATGAACCAGAGTGCGGCGAACCCCGCCAATACGAGAGCCAGCAACCCAAAACCAAAGCGGCGGAAGCGCTCGTTCGCGTACATCAGGTAGCAAAATCCGACTAACGCCAGCAGCCCTATGACCCACGCCATCATTCCCTCCCGCGTTTGCTGAGCCTACCAAACCAAGGTGCCGTACTCGAACTCCGACGCGGTGGCAGCGGCAACCTACATCCGGAACACGCCGAAGTCCGTCTCCGGGATGGGCGCGTTCAGGCTCGCCGAGATCGCCAACCCCAGCACGTCGCGCGTCTGCACGGGGTCGATGACGCCGTCGTCCCAGAGGCGGGCGGTGGCGTAGTAGGGGTTGCCCTCGTCCTCGTACTTCTGGCGGATCGGGGCCTTGAAGGCTTCGGCGTCCTCGGCCGACCACGTGTCGGCGTCGCGATGGACGGTGGCGAGCACCGAAGCCGCCTGTTCGCCGCCCATGACGCTGATGCGGCTGTTCGGCCAGGTGAAGAGAAAGCGCGGGGAATAGGCGCGGCCGCACATGCCGTAGTTGCCGGCGCCGAAGCTGCCGCCGATCAGGACGGTGAATTTGGGCACCTCGGCCGAGGCGACGGCGGTGACCAGCTTGGCGCCGTTCTTGGCGATGCCCTCGGCCTCGTACTTCCCGCCGACCATGAAGCCCGAGATGTTCTGCAGGAAGACCAGCGGGATCTTTCGCTTGCAGGCCAGCTGGATGAAGTGGGCGCCCTTCAGCGCGCTTTCGCTGAACAGCACGCCGTTGTTGGCCAGGATGGCGACGGGATAGCCCCAGATGCGGGCGAAGCCGCAGACGAGCGTCGTGCCGTAGTCGCGCTTGAACTCGTCGAAGTCCGAGCCGTCGACGGTGCGGGCGATGACCTCGCGCACGTCATAGGGGGCGCGGACGTCGTCGGGGATGATCCCGTACAGGTCCTCGGGCGGCAATGCCGGCGGGCGCGGCTCGCGCACGTCCAGCGGCACGTCCTTGACGGTGTTCAGGTTGGCGACGATCGCGCGGACGATCTCCAGCGCGTGCTCGTCGTTCTCGGCCACGTGGTCGACGACGCCGGATTTGCGGCTGTGCGTTTCGGCGCCGCCCAGCTCCTCCGCCGAGATGACCTCGCCGGTCGCGGCCTTCACCAGCGGCGGGCCGGCCAGGAAGATGGTGCCCTGATTGCGGACGATCACGGTCTCGTCCGACATGGCCGGCACATAGGCGCCGCCGGCGGTGCAGGAGCCCATGACGCAGGCGATCTGGGGGATGTCGCGGGCCGACATGCGCGCCTGGTTGAAGAAGATGCGGCCGAAGTGGTCGCGGTCGGGAAAGACCTCGGCCTGGTGCGGCAGGTTGGCCCCGCCGGAGTCCACCAGATAGACGCAGGGCAGACGGTTTTGTTCAGCAATTTCCTGCGCCCGCAGGTGCTTCTTAACCGTCATGGGGAAGTAGGCGCCGCCCTTCACCGTCGGGTCGTTGGCGACGATCATGACCTCGCGCCCCGAGACGCGGCCGATGCCGCAGATCATGCCGGCGCCCGGCGCCTCGTCCCCATACATGCCGAAGGCCGCCAGCTGGCCGATCTCCAGAAAGGGCGAACCGGGGTCCAGCATGCGCTCGACCCGGTCGCGGGGCAGAAGCTTGCCGCGCGACGTGTGGCGATCCCGCGCCTTGTCCGAGCCCCCGCGGGCGGCGACGGCGACGCGGGCGCGCAGTTCGTCGCGCAGGGCGCGGTTGTGGGCGTCCAGCGCCTTGAAGGCGGGGCTGGTGGTGTCGATGGCGGACGTCAGCTTGGGCATGCGCCGGGTTTAGGCGGGGCCGCGTCGCCCGCCAAGCCTAGCGCACGAACTCGTAGGTGCAGACCGGACGGTCGACGATCAGGCTACCGTCGGGATTGACGACGAACTGTCCGGTCGCCGGGTCGATGCGGGGTTCGCCGTTCCGCTCGTTGCGATCGCCCAGATAGACGCCTTCCAGGATCAGACGGCGCTCGCCGTCGAGGCGGGCCGTGCCATCTCCATCAAGGATTTGCGGCGTGAAGTTGCCGCCCGAGCGGGTCATGGACACCGCGCCGGTGGACGGCTCGAAGGTCAGATCGCCCCAGAAATCCGTGTAGCTCTCGAACGGCTGATAGGTCACCCCGAACGTGCCCTTGTCGTCTATGCGAAGCTCGCGCACCGGCTCGCCGGGCGCCCGGCCCGGATCGCATTTGACCCGATCCTGTCGCCAGGTCCCGGTCAGGACGACCTCGTCGCGCCCGACGACGCGGATCTCATGCCGGCCCACCTCGTCATGGAAACGCGCGGTGACGGTGACGACGGCGCCCGATGCGGCCTCCGGCGATATGGTCAGGCGCGTTCGGTCGGCCGACAGCGTCGCCGCGCCCGCGGGGCTGACGGCCACGTCGCTGAGGCAGGCGACCGGAACATCCAGAGGTCCCATGGGCCCCCGGTACAGCATGGGATGCAGGGTGAGCTCCGTTCCCTGACGGGCGATCGCCGGACTCGTCCCCAACATCAGACCGCCCTCTTCCCGAGGACAACCCGCGGCGTCGACCACACCAAGGCCCCAGGGCAGCGGCGGCTCCGGCGGGGGCGCCGGAGGCGTGGCGCAGGCGGCGAGCGTCAGGGCCCCGATGACGACGATGCCGGTGAACCGCATGGCTTTCCCTCCGTTGACGGACGCACCCTACACGGATCGCCCGGCCCGCAAGCCTGACCGTTCGTGACCCCGACGCGGAATCTGCCATAGATGCCAGCATGAGCCCCACGCGCCGCGACACGCTGGACGCCGCCCTGCATGACCTGTTCGCGCGGGAGGCCGCCAGCCGCGCCAGCTGGTTCGCGCTGACGGGCGGCGAGCGGCTGTTCGCCGAGGGGGACGCGGCCGACACCCTGTACCTGCTCCGCGCGGGGCGTCTGGGCGTGTTCGGCGGCGACGGCGACGTGCCGCAGTTCCTGGGCGTGGTGCGGCCGGGCGAGCCGGTGGGCGAGATGGCCATGCTGGCCGGGACCGCGCACACGGCCGAGGTGGTGGCCCTGAGGGACTCCGAAATCCTGGCCCTGCCCCGCGACGCCTTCTTCGAGACGGCGCGCAGCCATCCGGACCTGATGGTCGAGCTGTCGCGGCTGATGATCCGGCGGGCGCGGGATCAGAAGAGCGCCGCGGCCGAGCCCAGCGTGTTTGGCTTCATCTCCGCCCGGCCGAGGCCGATCCGGGCCTTCGTCGAGCGGCTGTGCGCCGCCATCGAGATGATGGGCTTCACGTGCAAGGTGGTCGACCATTCGGCCCTGGCCAGCGTGGCGGAGTGGTTCACGCGGGTGGAGGACGCCCACGACTACGTCCTGTACGTCGCGGAGAAGGACGAGCCCGCGTGGGCGAACCTGTGCGCGCGGCAGGTGGACCGGCTGTTCGTGGTGGGCGATCCGCTGATCGCGCCGGACGTTTCGAAGCTGCCGCACAATCCGCAGCTGGAGGCGCGGCGGCGGACCGATCTGCTGCTGCTGCGCGACGCGCGGATGCCGCGGCCGGCCAACACCCCGGTGTGGCTGAAGGCGGTGAACCCCGGACGCTGGTTCCATGCCCAGGACGGGGACGCCAACGACGCCGAGCGCATGGCGCGGGTGGTGACGGCGACGTCGGTCGGGCTGGTGCTGTCGGGCGGCGGAGCGCGCGCCTATGCCCACGTGGGCGCGATCGACGTCCTGAGACGGGCGGGCGTGCCGTTCGACTTCGTCGGCGGGGCGTCGATGGGGGCCATCGTGGCGGCGGGGCCTGCGCTGGGGTGGAGCCAGGCGGAGCTGGAGGCGCGGCTGAAGAAGGCGTTCGTGGAGTCCGACCCGCTGTCGGACCTCGCGTTTCCCATCGTGGCCATGACGCGGTCCAAGAAGGTCGAGCGGTTGCTGGACGAGGCCTACGGCGACGTCGAGATGGCGAACATGCCCCTGCCCTTCTTCGCCGTGTCGACGAACCTGACGCGCGGCGGGATCGAGGTGCACCGGACCGGGCCGTTGAAGCGGGCCATGCGGGCGACGATCAGCATTCCCGGCGTCATGCCGCCGGTGGTGCAGGACGGTCAGGTGCTGGTGGACGGGGCGGTGATCGACAACTTTCCCACCGCCGTGATGCGCCAGTTCAACGCCGGGCCGATCGTGGGCGTGGACATGAGCCAGGCCCGCGGGGTCGATCCGCAGGGTTTGAGGAACCCGCCGTCGTGGTGGAAATGGGTGACGTCCGGCGCGTGGAAGCGCGGGCCGCCGATCGTGGGCGTGCTGATGCGGGCCGCGACCCTGACGACCGACGCGGAGCTGGAGCATGCGCGGGCGCGGGCGGATCTGCTGATCCAGCCGGAGCCGGAGGGCATGGACATTCGCGACTGGAAGGCGTTCGACGTGGCCGTTCAGGCCGGGCGTCGGGCGGCCGAGGCGGCGCTGGCGGAGCTGGAAGGGCCGGTGACGGACCTGCGTCGGCCGAAGCCCGTCACGCCCGACGCGCCACCAGAAACTGTCGCGGAAACGGCAGCAGCACCGCGCCGGAGGCCCGGACCGGGAAGGCGTCGGAAAGCGCCCGGCCCAGCGCCGAGAGGAAGGCCCGGCTGAGCTCCTGATCGTCGGCCAGGGCGGCCAAATGCGGGCGCAGGCCGGCGCCCTTCAGCCACTCAAGCACCGGATCGGGGCCGTGGAGCTCGTGCAGATAGGTGGTGGTCCAGACGTCCACCTCCTCGCAGGTCGGGGCCAGCAGGTCGTGATAGCCCTCGGGCGGCAAAGGGTCGGCGGGTATGGGCACGGCGGCCAGCCGCTCGGCCCACGGTCCGTCCGAGGCGACGCGGGCGACGACCTGATGATGCAGCGGCTCGGCGCGGAGCGGCATCTGGACGGCCAGCACCCCGCCGCCCGCGAGGGTGGCGGCGAGACGGGGGAACAGCGTGTCGTGATCCGGCGCCCAGTGCAGGCTGGCGTTGGCGAGGATCAGATCGACGGGGCGGTCGGGCGCCCAGGTCGTGACGTCGCCTTGGACCCAGGTGACGTCCTCGGGTCGGGCCCGGCAGGCGTCCAGCATGGCGGGATCGAGATCCATGCCGTGCACTGAAGCGTCGGGCCAGCGGCGCTTCAGCAGGGCGGCGTGGCGGCCCGTGCCGCAGCCGAGATCCCAGACGACGCTCGGCTCCAGATCGGACGGCAGGCGCACGAGCAGATCCAGCGCGGCGCGGTCGCGCTCGGCCTCGAAGCGGTCGTACTGGACGGGGTCCCAGGCCGGGGCGGTCATGCGCTCTCCGCTCGGGAAGGATGGTACCGCCTCTCAGGCTTGAACTGAGGACCTCCGGCTCCACAAACCGGCGCTCTAACCAACTGAGCTAAGGCGGCGCGACATCGCGAGGGGGCGGATGTAGCGGGGTTGGGAGGGGGGATCAAGGGAAGAGAGGGGCTGGGGACTAGGGATTAGGGACTGGGAACTGCGGTGGGGAGCGGCGCAGCCGGAGCCTACGCGCCCCAACAATCCCCAATCCCCCGTCCCCAGTCCCTCAGCTGTACCCGCGCTCCCGGATGTACGCTTCCAGCTCGGCGATGCGGGTGCCGTCCGACGGGTGGGTGGAGGCGAACTCGGGGGTGTTGGTCTGGCGCTGGGCGGCCATGAGGCGCCACAGGGCGACGGATTCGGAGGCGCGGAAGCCGGCGCGGACCATGTAGTCGACGCCCAGACGGTCGGCCTCCAGCTCGTCGCGGCGCGAGAAGGGCAGCAGCACGCCCAGCTGGGCGCCGAAGCCGCCGAGGGCGCCGACGGCCTGGCCATAGTCGCCGGCCACGCCCTGCGCCGCCTGGATGCCGATGGAGGTCAGGGCGGTGGAGGAATAGCGCTCGGCCGCGTGCTGGGCGACGACGTGGCCGACCTCATGCCCCAGGACGGCGGCCAGCTGGTCGTCGTTGCGGACGAGCGACAGCAGCGAGGTCGTGACGCCGATCTTGCCGGACGGCAGGACGAAGGCGTTGGGCTTGTCGGAGACGAAGACGGCGTATTCCCAGCCTCGGCCGGTCAGGCCGGCGGCCTGGACGATGCGGTCGCCGACGCGGCGGACGCGGGCGTTCAGGGCGGCGTCGCGCGAGATCGGCTGGGTGCGCAGCGTCTCGGCCCAGGCGGCGTCCGCCTGCTGCTGCAGGGCGGAGTCGTCGACGATCAACAGTTGATTGCGGCCCAGCGCCTCGTTGTAGGCGCAGGCCCCGACCGACAGGGCGGCGACGCAGCCGGCGACGGCCAGCGGGACGGGACGGAAGAAACGGCGCATGCGTGTGCTCCCCAGCAGGATGTGTCGGGGCGGAAACGCGGAACGGCGCAGGTGGTTCGTTCGAGGTCAGGGACGAGGGGGTGGACAAGGCACGGTCGCGACGAAAGACGCGTCCGTCGCCGCTTGCTCGACGGTCTCCCGGGAAACTCGGCCTGACTGAACCAGACGAATGACGTCCCGACCGCGCCCCCGGCAGAGTGGGCTTTCCTGCAGAACCACGCAGCCTTCAGGACGGCCTTGCGCGCCGATGGTGCAGCGCACCTGCACCCCGGGGCCATCCGGCGTGGTGGAAACCGGCGCGGACTCCGGCGGGCTCGCGCAGGCCAAGAGGACGGCCGAGGCCAGCAGCGGGCCGAGCGTGACGACGGAGGTCTTCATGCAGGCATCTCTCCATGCGCAAAGAAAACGCCCCGCGGCGCGAACCGCGGGGCGTTCGGGTCTTTCATCTGGCGTCGATCACTCGGCGCTGATGTTGAACGGCACGTTGACGTCGATCGTGGCGTTTTGGGCGGCGCCGTTCACCGTACGCGGCGACAGCTGGCCTCGCTCCACGATCCGAACCGCGGCCCGGCCGAAGCCATAGCCGGCTGGGCTTTCCGACAGAACCTGGCAGTTCGTCGGGCTGCCGTTCGGGCGAACGGTGCAACGCACGGTGGCGCGACCGCTGGTGCCCGACTGCAGGGCCCGATCCGGGATGTCCCGCTCGGTCGGAGTCGGCCGGCGCGACCAGGTCGGATTGGTGATCCGATCCGGGAGAACCGGAGCCGGCGGGGCCGGCGGCGGCGGCGGGCCGGGGATGTTCACCGGCGGCTCGGTGTACTCGCGACGGTCTTCCTTCTTCGTCGTCTCGATCGGCAACTGGAAGGGAGGCGGCGGAGCAGTGGGGGTCGGCTGCGGCTCGCGGATCTGCAGCTTGGCCGGCGGCGGAGGGGTGTCCGGCGG
>VYKZ01000060.1_pt1 | contig 32106 bp, 38 predicted proteins | sample 5114421 | NCBI WGS metagenome assembly VYKZ01 (sample SAMN12291788, study PRJNA351875) | freshwater metagenome | isolation source: freshwater lake | place: USA: Michigan, Gull Lake | collected 2013-08-08 | reverse complement strand
ACCCGCCCGACCCAGCATCGCCCCGACATGCCCGCCTGGCTGGAAGCCACCATCCTGCGCACCCTGTCGGTCGATCCGGCCGATCGTTTCGACAGCGTCGAGGAACTGATCCATGTGCTCGAGGCCGGCAGCGCCGCCGCCGTCCCGCCCCGCCGCGGCCTGTCCCTCATGGAGCGCGAGCCCGTCCGCTTCTGGCAGGCCGTCAGTGCGGGCCTGTTCGTCCTGCTGCTGCTGAGCTGGATGTTGCGCTAGGTGGCGCGCGGCCAATCCCGGCACTGGTTCCTGAACCAGGTCAGCTGCCGCTTCGCATAGTTCCGCGTGGCCTGCTTCATCGCCACCGTGGCATCCGCCAGCGTCGTTTCTCCAGTCAGATAGGCCGTCAGCTCCCGCGCCCCCACGGCCTTCATGGCGGGCAGGGCCGGGTCCAGCCCGCGCGCGATCAGTGTCCGGACCTCGTCCAGAGCCCCCCCCGCGATCATGGCGTCCACGCGCGCGTCGCAGGCGGCATAAAGCGCCGCCCGGTCCGGCTCGATCACCACGTGCTCGTAGGATCCGGGAGCTAGCAACGGCCTGGTCGTCGCGCGCCAGTCCGACAGGGATCGGCCCGTCGCGCTCGCCACCGCATAGGCGCGGGTCAGGCGCTGGCGGTCGCCAGCCTCGATCCCGGCTTCCGCGGCCGGATCCAGCCCGGCGAGCATCCTGCGAAATGCCGGTTCGCCCTCAGCGTCGTAAAGCGCCATGGCCGCGTCTCGGGCTTCACCGGATACGGCAGGAATGTCAGCCAAACCCTTTGTCAAAGCAGAGAAATAGAGCCCAGTTCCGCCGACGACCAGCGCCGGTCGTCCTGTGGCCTGAAGCTCGGCCAGGAGCGGCAGGACGGCCCGCGTCCATCGGCCCACGGACCAGGCATCGGAGGCATCGACCACCCCATACAGATGGTGAGGAACCCGGGCCTCGTCTTCTGGTGACGGTCGGGCGGACAGGATGCGCAGGTCGGCGTACAGCTGCTGGCTGTCAGCGTTGATGATGGCGGCGCCGGTCGCCTCGGCCATCTCCAGCGCGCGCCGCGACTTTCCCGAGGCCGTCGGGCCGACGATCAGGGTGATGAGAGAGGTCCTGGACACGGAATGCTCGCTTGCGACTGGCTCTGCGGATAGAACGCGCCCCCGACCCCCGCAAGCTGCCGGAGCTACCCCGTGATCGACCGCGCCGCCGTCGAAGCCGTCCTCAACGCCATCCCTGATCCCGCAACGGGACTGGGTCTGGTCGAGGCGGGCGTGGTCAAGGGGCTGACGGTCGCGCCGGATCGCGCAGGCTTCGTCATCGAAGTGCCCTCATCGGCCGCCTCCACCTATGCCCCCGTGCGCGACGCGGCCGAGGCGGCTCTGACGTCCATGCCCGGTATGACCAAGGTCTCCGTCATCTTGACGGCGGAAGCCGCGCCGCCGTCGCGCAAGGCCTCGCTGTCGCCCCAGGCGGTAGACCAGACCCGGCCCCGCGCGCCCGTGCCAACGGATCGTCCCGCCCACGTCCGCCGCGTGCTGGCCGTCGCCAGCGGCAAGGGCGGGGTCGGCAAGTCGACCGTCGCGGTCAACCTGGCCGCCGCCTTCGCTCGCGCGGGCCTGTCGACCGGCATCCTGGATGCGGACGTCCATGGCCCCAGCCTGCCGACCATGCTGAGCATTTCAGGCAAGCCCGACTACCGCGACGGCATGATGGAGCCGCATCTCGCCCATGGCCTGAAGGCTATGTCGGTCGGCCTGCTGACCAAGGCCGAGGACGCCATGGTCTGGCGCGGCCCGATGGCCTCCCAGGCCCTGACCCAGATGCTGACACAGACCCGCTGGGGCACGGCCGAGCAGCCTTTGGACGTCCTTGTTGTCGACCTGCCGCCCGGGACCGGCGACGTGCAACTCACCCTGATCCAGAAGACGCCGCTGGACGGCGCGGTGATCGTCTCGACGCCGCAGGAGGTGGCGCTGGCCGACGCGCGCCGCGCCCACACCCTGTTCCAGCGCGTGAATGTCCCCACGCTCGGCCTGATCGAGAACATGTCGGGCGACGTCTTCGGGCGCGGCGGGGCCGCCGCCGAGGCCGAGCGGCTTGAGATCGTCTTCCTGGGGGATCTGCCTCTTGATGCCTCCGTGCGTCAGGCCGGCGACGCCGGCGCACCCCTGTCGACCGGCGACCTCGCGGCCCGGTTCGATGCCATCGCGACGGCGCTGGCAGGCCAGCTGGGCCTCTAGCGCGCCCAACCTCATCTAGGGCCGACACCGTTCCGGCAGGTGAACAGGTCAGAAAAGTCGCTCCGGCGGGTTTTCAAACGCAACGCCACACGCCACCTTGCCGTCATCGTTCCGTCCGAGGATCCCCATGAGCGTCGACACCCTGTTCCGCCCCTTCACCATCAAGGGGCTGACCCTGCCTAACCGCATCGTCATGGCCCCCATGACCCGGTCGTTCAGCCCGGCCGGCGTGCCGACGTCGGACGTCGCGGCCTACTATCGTCGCCGGGCCGAGGGGCAGGTGGGTCTGATCATCACCGAGGGCACGGTGGTCGAACGTCCGGCCGCGCGCAACGATTTCAACGTGCCCGTCTTCCACGGCGAGGCCCTGCCGCAATGGAAGACCGTGGTGGACGAGGTCCACGCCGCCGGCGGCCTGATCGCGCCGCAGATCTGGCACGTCGGTTCCGCCCGCGGGCAGGGAGCGGAGTGGCAGCCGCTGGGTCAGGTCGACAGCCCGTCCGGCCTCGTCGCGCCCGGCAAGCAGAAGTACGAGCCGATGACCGAAGAGGACATCGCCGACACCATCGCTGCCTTCGGCAAGTCCGCCCGGGCGGCGCGCGAGCTCGGCTTCGACGCGGCCGAGATCCATTCCGCCCACGGCTATCTGATCGACCAGTTCTACTGGGCCGGGCTGAACGCGCGCGGTGACCGCTGGGGCGGCCCGTCGATCGCTGAACGGGCCCGGTTCGGGGTCGAGGTGGTCAAGGCGGTGCGTGAGGGCCTGGGGCCCGACCTGCCTCTGATCATCCGTCTGTCGCAATGGAAGCAGCAGGACTATGCCGCCAAGATCGCCCTGACGCCCGACGAGATGGCGGACTGGCTGATGCCGCTGTCGGATGCGGGCGTGGATGTCTTCCACTGCTCTCAGCGCCGCTTCTGGGAGCCCGAGTTCGAGGGCTCGGACCTGAACTTCGCGGGCTGGGCCAAGCGGATCACGGGCAAGCCGACCATCAGCGTCGGCTCTGTGGGTCTGGACGGCGAGTTCATCGCCGCGTTCGGCGGGGCCGGGTCCCAGCCCGCGTCGCTGGACGGCCTGATCGCCCGCATGGAACGCGAGGAGTTCGACCTCATCGCCGTCGGCCGCGCCCTGCTGTCAGATCCCAACTGGGTCCTGAAGGTGCGCGACGGCCGTCAGGACGAACTGAAGGCCTTCTCCCGGGGCGACATGGCGGTCCTTCATTAATCCTCACCCGTAGGGGGAGGGGGACCACGAAGTGGTGGAGGGGGTGGACCCCAGACACCGCCTTTGTAGAATGCCCCCTCCGTCCCGACGCCAAGCGGCGTCGCGCCACCTCCCCCAATGGGGGAGGATTGGGTAAAGCGGAGCCATGACCCTCACCGGCGTCCTGCTTTCCACCTTCTGGCTCAGCCTGATCATCGGTGCTCGCTATCTTGTGATCGCGGGCACCGTCTGGTGGGCCGTCTGGGGGCGGGCGTCCGGCGTCGGCACCCGACTGAACCGGGAGCGTCCGTCCCGGCGCTTGATGCTGCACGAGATCCGGTTCTCGCTGCTGTCGACGCCGATCTACGCCTTCCCGACCGCCATCGCGCTGGAGGCGTGGAAGGCGGGCGGTACGATGATCTACGTCGATCCCTTGGCCTATCCGCTCTGGTGGTTGCCGGTCAGCTTCCTGCTGCTGCTGATCATCCAGGACACCCACTACTACTGGACACACCGCCTGCTGCATGATCGGCGTTTCTTCCCCTGGGCCCACGCTGCGCACCACCGTGCGCGCGATCCCAGTCCCTTCGCCAGCTTCGCCTTCGACCCGGCCGAGGCCGCCCTGACGGCCTGGCTCCTGCCGCTTCTGGCCTTCGTCATGCCGCTCAACATCTGGATGCTGGCGGTGCTGCTCGCCGTCATGACCGCCACGGCCGTCATGAACCACTGCGGCTGGGAGATGTGGCCCCAGAACTGGGTGCGAGGCCGTGTGGGATCACAGTTGATCACCGCGACCCACCATAGCCGTCACCACACCCACATGAAGACGAACTTCGGGCTCTACTTCCGCTTCTGGGACCGGCTATGCGGCACGGATGCGATGCCAGAAATGAAGGCAGTAGGGAGTAGGGAGTAGGGAGTAGGGCTCAGGTCTTCAGCACATCCGGCCAAGACGGGGCGTCCACGCACCAGTCCGCTAATCCCTACTCCCTACTCACTACGCCCTAATCCCTCATCTTAGCCCTGCTCGACCACCACGGCCGTCCCGTAGGCGAGAACTTCGGTCACGCCCGGCATGATCTCGTTGGACTCGTACCGGACCGCCAGCAGGGCGTTACCCCCGGCAGCGCGGGCGTGTTCCAGCAGCAGGTCGAAGGCTTCCTGGCGGCCAGCCTCGGCCAACTTCACATAGGCCCCGACGCGGCCGCCCAGCATGGACTGCACGCCGCCGATGGCGTCGGACACCAGGTTCCTGGACCGCACGGTGACGCCGCGCACCACGCCGATGTGGCGCACGATGCGGTGACCGTGGATGTCGTTGGTGGTGGAGGTCAGCATGGGGAGGGCTCCTGATCTCAGCGGCGTTCAAGGACGCGGAAGACGAAAGGATGATCGTCCTTCTCGCCCGCATCATGGCGTTCGTTGGCTGTCTCGGCAAAGAGGCTTTCGTCAAGGGCCGGAAACCAGGCGTCGCCTTCCGGTTCGGCCTCGACCTCGGTGATGTACAGTCGGCGCGCGCGGGGCAAGGCCAGCTCGAACAGGGCGAAGCCGCCGATCACGCAGATCTCGTCGACGCCGTCGTCCAGCGCCTGTTCACGCGCGATCTCCAGCGCCTCGTCGAACCGGGTCACGGCTACGGCCCCGGTCGGCTCGAACGATTCGTCCTTCGACAGCACCAGGTTCAGTCGGCTGGGCAGGGGCTTGAGCGGCAGGCTCTCCCACGTCTTGCGACCCATGATGCAGGGCTTGCCCAGCGTGATGGCCTTGAACCGCTGCAGGTCCGACCGCAGCCGCCATGGCAGATCGCCATCCCGACCGATCACGCCATTGCGCCCGCGCGCGACGACGATGGCGATGTGGGGCAGCGCCATCCTAGACCGCGACCGCCGCCTTGATGTGCGGATGGGCTTCATAGCCGCTGAGCACGAAATCCTCGCGCTCGAAGGCGAACAGGTCATCGCGCGGCGCGATCGTGATGGTTGGCAGTGGCAGCGGCTGGCGGGTCAGCTGCAGCTGGGCCTGCTCGACGTGGTTCAGATACAGGTGGGCGTCGCCGAAGGTGTGGATGAACTCACCCGGCTTCAGTCCCGTCACATGCGCCATCATGTGCGTCAGCAGGGCGTAGGAGGCGATGTTGAACGGCACGCCCAGGAACACATCGGCCGAGCGCTGATACAGCTGGCAGCTCAGCTTCCCGTCCGCGACGAAGAACTGGAACAGGCAGTGACAGGGCGGCAGGGCCATGTCCTCGATGTCGGCGGGGTTCCAGGCCGATACGATGTGGCGGCGGCTGTTGGGGTTGGTCTTCAGGCCCTCGACCAGACGCTGGATCTGGTCGATCGACTGGCCGTTCGGCGCGGCCCACGACCGCCACTGCTTGCCATAGACGGGCCCCAGCTCGCCCTCGACGTCGGCCCATTCGTCCCAGATGCTGACGCCGTTTTCCTTCAGCCAGCGGATGTTGGTCTCGCCGCGCAGGAACCACAGCAGCTCCACGATGATGGAGCGCAGGTGCAGCTTCTTGGTCGTCAGAAGGGGGAAGCCCCGGGACAGATCGAACCGCATCTGGCGGCCAAACACGCCGAGCGTTCCCGTGCCGGTCCGGTCATCGCGCCGTGCGCCGTTGTCCAGGATGTCCCGCAGCAGGTTCAGGTACTGCCACTCGGGATGGTCGGTAGAGACGGCCGACTGCGCTCCGGTGCGGTCCTGAAGGTCGGAGAGGGCGGCCATGGCGTTCATCCGTCCACTTTGCCGGTGATTCGCGACACCCGACAGGCCGACGAATCAGTTGCACACAGGAACGCGCAGCCACGCTGTCGCACCGGGCGACCCGACCTGCGGAGGTGCAAAGCCGCGCTCTCGCGCCGAACCAAAAACAATACGTTTATTCAGACGGGTATAGGCATAGGCTAAAGTAAGAACGAAGAAATTGGACTCGTGAGACTCGGTAGTCCGCGAGTCCAATCGTCTCAGCCTCCGAACCCGCCCTGATCCAGAAACGCCTGCTCTTGGGCCGTCGTCTCGCGGCCCAGCGCGGCATTACGATGCGGGAAACGACCGAACCGCACGATGATGTCCCTGTGGACATGGGCGAACTTCAAAGTCTCCGGCATGTCGGCCACCAGAGGCAGCAGCGCGTCCTGATCCGCCAGCGCCTCGGAATGCATCAGGGGCATCAGCAGGAACTGCCGAAGCTCAGGCTCGAACGCGGCCGGATATCCCCGGGCGATGCCGTCCCTGCAGAAGACCCTTGCCAGCGCGTCCGTGGCGAACTGATGCGCCGTGCCTCTGAAGATGTTGCGCGGCACCTGATCCAGCAGGATCAGTAGGCCGAGCGCGCCGTCCGCTGTCTCCATCCACCCGTCCAGCTCGCGCCGCGCGGCGGCGAAATGCGCTTCACCCAGCGCCTCCCGCACCTCGGCGTCGAAGGCGTCGGACTTCTTGTACCAACACGGGGGCCCGGCCGCTTTCCAGAAGCCGACGACGTCTGATGGCGTTAGAAGGGCGGTCATGAGCCAGACCCTATCGCCCGCCCCCCTGCCTGTCTTCAAGGACAAGGACTGTGACCTGTCGATCATCCGGGGCAAGCGCGTCGCGGTCATCGGCTACGGCAGTCAGGGCCGGACCCATGCCCTGAACCTGCGCGACTCCGGCGTCGCCGATGTGGTCGTCGGCTTGAAGTCCGCGTCCGCCACGCGTGCCAGGGCCGAGGCCGATGGCTTTCCGGTGCTGACGGCGGGTGAGGCAACCGCCGGTGCCGACGTCATCGCCGTCATGGTCTCCGACGAAGCCCACCGGGATCTCTGGACCCGGGAGATCGAACCGAACATCCGTCCAGGCGCGGCCTTGATTTTTGCCCACGGCCTGTCGGTCCGCTTCGGCCTTGTGACCCCGCGTCCCGACCTGGACGTCATCCTCGCCTCTCCCAAGGGCATCGGCCCGCGTATCCGCGACCTCTTCGAGGCCGGGGAGGGGGTCTTCTGCCTGTTCGGGGTCCATCAGGATGCGACGGGCGGTGCCCATGCACTGGGCCTCTCCTACGCGGCGGCGCTCGGCTGTGGCCGCAAGGGCATCCTTGAAACCACCTTCGCCGCCGAATGCGAGAGCGACTTGTTCGGCGAGCAGGTGGTGCTCTGCGGCGGCGTCGCCGAACTGATCGACGCGGCCTTTATGAAGCTGGTCAACGCCGGCTATCCGCCCGAGGTCGCCTGGTTCGAATGCTTCTACGAGGTCAAGCTGGTCACCGACCTGATGTTCGAACGCGGCGTCGCCGGGGCCTTCGCCAAGATCTCCAACACCGCCGAATACGGTGCCTATCTGACCGGCCCGCGCGTCATCGGCGAAGCGTCGCGGGCAGCGATGGACGAGGTGTTGCGAGAAGTGCAGGACGGTTCGTTCGTTCGCCGTCTGATGGCCGACTATGACGCCGGCTCACCGGAACTGCTGGCGCGGCGACGCGCGCTCGGTGATCGCACGATCGAGACCGTCGGACACAGGCTCAAGGAAATCGGATCGACCTAGGTGCGGGATCGACCGCCGGGAACCGTCGTAAATCCATGGTCGGAGTGGCAGGATTCGAACCTGCGACCCCTGCGTCCCGAACGCAGTGCTCTACCAGACTGAGCCACACTCCGACTTGGAGGCGGGCTTATAGCGACGGGGTCACAGGGCCGCAAGCGCCGTTCTGGCGTCCGGAAAAAATGTCCGAAAAGCGGGTGTTGCATCCCCTCGGGCCTTGGCGTATCTGACCGCCCTCCCGGCCCGACAGGTCCGGGTTTGCGCCGGTCCTGCTGGGGAATGGTGTAATGGTAACACTCCGGTTTTTGGTACCGTCATTCTAGGTTCGAGTCCTAGTTCCCCAGCCACCGCCGCCCCTCCGCTCTGACCGTCAGGCCAGACCGCCGCCCAGGCTTAGCCCGTCTGCCTCTGGCGGCTTCCCGGTGGGGTCCAGATCACGCTGCATCAGGGTGACATCCAGCCAGCGATCATGCTTCCAGCCGACCTGGGCATAACGGCCGGCGTGGACGAACCCCATCCGCTCGTGCAGCGCGATTGACGCTTGGCTGGTCGCGCTGTCGCTGATCGCAGCAATCATGTGCCGAAGACCCAGCGCGCGCACCCGCTCGATCAAGGCAGAAAGCAGGGTCCTTGCCACGCCCTGGCCACGGGCGGCCGCCTCGACATAGATCGAGACCTCCACGCCGTATCGATAGGCGGGGCGGGGCCGAAACGGTGAGGCATAGGCATAGCCGGCGAAGGCCCCGTCGACCTCGGCGACCAGCCACGGTAGTCCCTTGTCTAGGACTGCCGCGTGTCTTGCCGTCATCTCGCTCAAAGACGGCGGCTCCAGCTCGAAGGTCGCGGTGCCTCCCAGGACCTCACGCCCATACAGCGCGGTGATCGCCGGCAGGTCGCCTTCGACGGCGTCCCGGATCACGCCCGCTCCCAACCCCGCTCCACGGCCCAGACCGCGAAGGCAAAGTCGTGTGCGACCTCCTTCAGATAGTCGAACCGCCCCGAGGACCCGCCGTGTCCAGCCTCCATGTTGATCTTCAGCAGGACCGGATTGCCCGACGTCGTCGCCGGACGCAGCTTGGCGACCCACTTCTGCGGCTCCCAGTAGGTAACGCGCGGATCGGACAGGCCGCCGGTCGCCAGGATGGCCGGATAGGCGCGTGGTGCTACCTGGTCATAGGGGCTGTAGCTCATCATGTAGTCGTAGGCCTCGGGGTCCTCCAGCGGATTGCCCCACTCCGGCCACTCGGGCGGCGTCAGCGGCAGGCTGGTGTCCGACATGGTGTTGATCACGTCCACGAACGGCACCTGGCCGATGATCCCGGCCCAGAGCTCGGGCCGCATGTTGGCCACCGCCCCCATCAGCAGGCCCCCGGCCGACCCGCCCTGGGCCACGATCTTCCCGGCCCGGGCATAGTTGCGGGCGATCAAGTGATCGGCGGCGGCGGTGAAGTCGGTGAAGGTGTTCTTCTTCTTGAACTTGCGACCGTCGAGGAACCAGCCCCAGCCCTTGTCCGACCCGCCCCGGATATGGGCGATGGCATAGATCCAGCCGCGATCCACCAGCGACAGCCGCCCGGTCGAGAAGCTCGCCGCCATGGGAATGCCGTAGGAGCCGTAGCCGTAAAGCAGCAGCGGAGCCGAACCGTCGACCGGCGTGGTGCGCCGTCGAAGCACCGTCACCGGCACCAGTTGCCCGTCCTCGGCCGGAGCATTCAGCCGCTCGACCACATAGTCGGCCGGATCGTGCCCTGACGGGACCTCCTGCACCTTCCGGAGCGTCCGCTCGCGTGTGGCCAGGTCGTAGTCATAGGTCGACGTCGGCGTGGACGGAGAGTTGTAGTCATAGCGCATCGTCGTCGTCTCGAACTCCGATGCCCCTGCGAGCGACAGCGCATAGGCCGGCTCGTCGACGGCGATCTCGTGCTCGGTGCCGGCGCGGTCGCGGATGACGATCTTATTGTTGGCGTCGGCGCGTTCCTGGCGGGCGATGAAGTCCTTCACCAGGGCCATGCCCTCGATGAATCGGCCCGGGCTGTGCGCCACCAGATCGGTCCAGGAGCTGCGGTCCGGCGACGCTGTGGGTGCCTCAACAATCTTGAAGTCGATCGAGTCATCGGCGTTCGTCCGGATGACCCAGCGGTCACCCCAATGGTCGACGTCATAGCGTTGGCCGACGATGCGTTCGGCGATGATCTGCGGTTCCGAGGTGGGCCCGTCGCCCGGGATGTAGCGGGCCTCGGACGTCTCCTGGTTTTCGGCGCTGATCAGGATGAAGGCGTCGTCGGAGCTGCGGCCCACCCCGATGAACATGCCCTCGTCGGTCTCTTCATAGACAAGGGCCGTCTCGCCGCCGCGCGCCGGACGCCGGAAGATCTTGTCGGGCCGTCCGTTCTCATTGCGGTTGGTCCAGAAGATCCAGCGGCTGCAGGGCGAGAAAGCAAAACCCCCATAGGCCGATTGGATCGGATCCGGCAGCACCTCTCCGGTCACCAGGTCGCGGATATAGATCTGGTGCACCTCGGAGCCCTGGGCGTCCTCGGAGTAAGCGTAGAGGGTGTGGTCGGGGCTGTGCTCGACGTAGGAGATGTCGGAATAGGCCTTGCCTTCGGCCAGCTGATTGGCGTCCAGCATGACAGTCTCGGCGCCACCGCCACGGGGTCGCCGGCAATAGAGCGGATGCTGATCGCCGGTGTTGAAGCGGGTGTAGTATTCCCACGGGCCATCGGGCCGGGGCACGGAGCTGTCGTCTTCCTTGATGCGCCCGCGCATCTCCTCGAACATCTCTTCCTGCAGGGGCAGGGTCGAAGTCAGCATGGCTTCGCGATAGGCGTTCTCGGCCTCCAGGTGCTCTTTGACGTCGGCCTTGATCAGCGTCGGGTCACGCAGGACGGCCTGCCAGTTGTCGTCCTTCATCCACTGATAGTCGTCAGTCCGGGTCCGGCCCAGCTGTGTGATTGTGACAGCGATCTTCCTGGCGACGGGGGGAACAGGCGACATCTGGGCTCCGGAACGGGCGAGGGCGGGGGAGGCGGCCGCTGCGAGGGCCGTGGCGGCAGTCGAGGCGACGAATTCGCGGCGGTTCATGACAGGCATCCCTCTAGGGTCTGATCCGGAAAAATGTCAGCGGTTTTCCGGTCGGATCAGACCCCTGAAAACTCCTGGACCGTGAGTCACGGCATCAGCGAGAACACGAAGCGATCTTGCTGATGCCGATCAAGGTCTAGGCTGGACGCTCAAGGTGTGCGACCCGATGAAGGTCGTCAAACGCTTCGTTCCGTCGAGATCGCATGATTCAGGTTCCGCCCGCCGATGCTGTTCCCCCGCCCGTCGCGCCGCCGGCCTGGGATCTGACAGTCGGCCTGATCGAGGCGACGGTCCAGCTGGATCAGCCGTCCGGGCCCGATACCCGCACGGTCGGCACAGGCTTCCTGATCCAGGCTGAGCGACCGGACGGCACACCGCGCATCGTGCTGGTCACCGCGGCCCACGTGCTGGAGCGGATGGAGGATCCCGAGGCTCGCATCGGCTGGCGCACCGCCTTGCCCGACGGCAGCTGGCGCTTTGACCCGGAGCCCCTGACCATCCGCGACGACGCCGGTGAGCCGCTGTGGACCCGCCATCCCGACCGCGACGTTGCGGTTATGGAAATCCAGGCACCGGAGGCCTTTGCGCGCGCCGCCATTCCGCTGGGCTGGCTGGCCGACCGCAACGCTTTTGACGCCTGGCAGGTGGGGCCGGGAGATGAACTGCTGTCGCTGGGCTTTCCGCGGGGCCTGTCCGCCAACCGGGCGGGCTTCCCGATCCTCAGGGTCGGGCGGATCGCGTCCTATCCGCTCTCTCCGGTCGAGGCGTTTCCGACCTTCCTGCTGGACTTCACCGTCTTCCCCGGCAACTCCGGCGGACCCGTCTTCTGGACACCCAGCGCGCGCAAGCGTCCCGGATCGACCGAACCCGAGAATGCCTTCATCGCGGGCCTGCTGAGCCAGGAAGTGCGGGTCGGGGAGGATCAGCTGGACATCGGCGTGGTGACCCACGCGGTGTTCGTCCGCGAAGCCATTGCCCAGCTCGACCCTCTCCCATAGGGAGAGGGCTTGAGCGCACGGCGCAGAGCGTCGTCCTTGCGCGAAAGGGTGAGGGGATCAGCCCTCACCGGATCGCACGGCAACCCCGCACCCTTTCGGCTTGCGGATCGCTTTGCTCTCCGAGCCTAAAGCCCTCTCCCGCCGGGAGTGGGAGGCTTATGCCGCCCCCAGCGCTTCCTTGGTCATCCGCTGCAGCAGGGCACCCCCCTGGCCGATGGCTGCCAGGCGGCTGGAGGCATGGCCCAGCACATTGGCCGCATAGACCTCATACAGCGCGATCTTGCCTTCAAGCCACGCCGGATCGCCGTCTCCGGCCGCCAGGCGCGCCTTGGCCGCCAGCGCGCCCTTGGCCAGCATCCAGCCGCCGACTACGTCGCCCATCAGCTTCAGATAAGGGTCCGCGGCAGCCAGCACGTCGGCGGCCCCATTCGCATCGCCCTTCTTGTCCAGCAGCCAGAGCGTGGCGTCCTGGGCGGCTTCGATCGCGGCGGCGAAGCGCTCGACCGGCTTGCCCGAAGACAGGGCCGTCAGGTCCTTCAGCGTCGCCTTCATCTCGGCGATGATGGCGCGGGCCGAGGCCCCGCCGTCCTGCGACAGCTTGCGACCCACCAGATCCATGGCCTGGATGCCGTTGGTGCCCTCATAGATCGGCGCGATCCGGGCGTCGCGATAGAACTGGGCCGCGCCCGTTTCCTCGACGAAGCCCATGCCGCCGTGGATCTGAACGCCCTGCGACGCCACATCGACGCCGATATCGGTCGACCAGGCCTTGGCGATGGGCGTCAGCAGGTCCTCGCGTCCCTTCCAGTGGCGGCGTGCCTCCTCGGTGCCCGCATGCCGCGCCATGTCAGCGGCGACGCCGCAAGACAGGCAGATCGCGCGCGCCGCCTCGATCCGGGCCTTCATGACCGAGAGGGTCCGCCGGACATCCGGGTGGTCGAAGATCGGAGCCGAGGCCTCACCGGTCCAGACCGATCGCCCCTGACGCCGGTCCAGCGCATAGGCCAGGGCGTGTTGATAGGCGCGCTCGGCGATGCCAACCCCTTCGACGCCGACGGCCAGGCGCGCCGCGTTCATCATCACGAACATGTGCGACAGCCCCTCGTTGGGCTGACCGACTAGCTCGGCGCGCGCGCCCTCATAGGCCATGACGCAGGTCGGCGAGGCATGGATGCCCAGCTTGTGCTCGATACCGACGGGCCGGAAGCTGTTGCGGTCACCCAGCGAACCGTCGCCCTTCACCTCGAACTTGTTGGCCAGGAACAGGCTGATGCCCTTGGGGCCCGGCGGGGCGTCGGGCAGGCGGGCCAGCACCAGGTGGACGATGTTGTCCGTCGCGTCGTGGTCGCCCCAGGTGATGTAGATCTTCTGGCCCGTCAGGCTGTAGGTCCCGTCGCCGTTCGGCGTGGCCGTGGCCGAAAGGGCCCCCAGGTCCGACCCCGCCTGCGGTTCGGTCAGGCACATCGCCCCCGTCCATTCGCCCGACACCAGACGCGGCAGATAGGCGGTCTTCTGATGCTCGGTGCCGTGCGCCTCCAGCGCCTCGATGGCGGCCAGCGACAGCATGGGACACAGGCCGAACGCCATGTTGGCCGAGTGCACGGCTTCAAAGGCCGCAAGCTCCAGCGCCTTGGGCAGGCCCTGACCCCCGGAATGGACCGGTGCCGCCAGACCCGTCCAGCCACCCTCGGCGAACTGGCGATAGGCGTCGGCGAAGCCCGGAGCCGCCGTCACCGCTCCATTGGCATAGGTCGAGCCCGCCAGATCGCCGGGGCGGTTCAGGGGGGCCAGCACTTCTTCCGAGAACTGTCCGGCAGCCTCCAGCACCGCGCCCATCACATCGGCGTCGTAATCCGGAAAGGCCCCCGTTGCGGCCAGCTCGTCGATCCCGGCGATGGCGGTCAGGCTGAAGGCGATGTCACGGACGGGCGCGCGATAGGTCATGAACGTTCCTCGATGTCGTGTGTTCTCTTTGAAGCGATGCCGTTGCGGCAGGCAAGACTTGGCCGAAAGCCGCTTCTGGGCCAAGCTGTCGCGGTCGCTTGGACCCGAGGTGCATCATGGCCGAACCGCGCAATCGCTACTCAGCGGTGTCTCTGCTCTTTCACTGGGGCATCGCAGCGGCCGTGCTGGCGCAGGTCCTGTTGATCACGGCGCATGAAGCCAATGAGGGAACCCGCACCTTCATCACCGCCCATAAGGCGTTGGGCATGGCCATTCTGGTCCTGTCCCTGGCGCGCATCGGCTGGCGCTTCATGAACCCGCCTCTGCCTATGCCGCCGGGCACGCCAGGCTGGCAGAAGATCGCGGGCAGGGCGACCCACATCGGCTTCTACCTGCTGCTGATCGGCCTGCCGATGGGCGGATGGGCAGCCTCAAGCGCGGCCGGGCGCGACATCGATTTCTTCGGCCTGTTCAACTGGCCGCTCCTGCCTCTGCCGCAGAGCCGGGAGCTGGCCGGCCAGTTCATGGACGCCCATGAGGCGGGAGTGAAGGTCCTCTACGTCCTGCTGGCGCTCCACGTTCTGGCGGCGCTGAAGCACCACTTCCTCGACCGGGACAACGTCCTGCACCGGATGATCCCCATCATCCCGCGCCGACCGTGATGCGCCGGATCGTCGCTGCCTTTCTGATCGGCGTCGGTCTCATGCTGGCCGTCGGTGCGCGCGCCGATATGCGCCCCTGGACTGTGGTGGCGTCGGAGTCCTCCATTGCCATGCGCGTCGGTTCACCGCTGGGACAGCGGTCCGGCCGGTTCGAACGCTGGAGCAGCGACATCCGCTTCGATCCTGCGGCGCCGGAGCAGTCTCAGGTCTCGATCGATGTCGACGCCGGGTCGCTGCGCATGGATGACGGGGCCCTGACCCGCATGGCGATCGGCTCGGCCTTTCTGGATACCGGCCAGTTTCCCCGCATCCGGTTTCAACTACGCACACTCGCGCCCCTGGGGGCCCAACGGTTTCAGGCCCAGGCCGACATCACCATCAAGGGCGTCACCCGCCCCGTCTCCTTTCCGGTGACCTTGCGGACCGACGGGCAGACGGCGCAGATGACCGGTGGCTTCTCACTGGATCGGGCAGCCTTCGGTATCGGGACGCGTGGACCTTGGAACGGACTGATCGGACGACAGGTGAGGGTGGACGTGGTCCTGGCGACGCGTCCGGCGAGCTGAGCGCCGCCGTCGCCGCCCTGCGGTCGGGCGACCTTCTGATCCTGCCGACCGAGACGGTTTATGGCCTCGCCGCCGATGCTGCGAACGCCGAGGCCGTGGCGAAGATCTTTGAAGCCAAGGGCAGACCGCGCTTCAACCCTCTGATTTCTCATGTCGAGGACGCCGTCGCCGCCGAGCGGATCGCGGTCTTCGACGACGCCGCCCGGCGCCTGGCCGAGGCCTTCTGGCCCGGTCCCCTGACGCTCGTCGCACCGCACCGCGCAGGCGTGTCCGACCTCGCCCGCGCCGGTCTGGACAGCGTCGCCGTCCGCGTGCCCGGCCACGCCCGCGCCCGCGCCGTGTTGGCGGCCTTTGGCGGCCCCGTCGTCGCCCCCTCTGCAAACCGCTCGGGTCGTCCCAGCCCCACGACCTATGCGGATGCGATGGAGGAGACCGGCACCTTCGCCTCCGCCGCCTTGGATGGGGGCCCGTGCGCCGTGGGGGTGGAGAGCACCGTCGTCTCGGTGCTTGGCGGCTCGGTCTCTTTGCTTCGCCCCGGCTCCGTCACCCGCGCCGAGATCGAGGCCGTCGTCGGCGCCCTGACCGAGAGCGCCGAGGGCCACCGCTCCCCCGGCCGCCTAACCCGCCACTACGCCCCCCGCGCCCCCTTGCGCCTGAACACCGAGACCGCCCGTAACGGCGAGATCCTGCTGGGCTTCGGCCCCGGCGTCGGCGACCCGCACTGGAGCCTCAGCCCGACCGGCGACCTGCGCGAGGCGGCGGCGAATCTTTTCCGCATGCTGCGCGAGGCGGATCGGGAGGAGCCGGGCGGTATCGCGGTTGCGCCAGTGCCGGGGGAAGGGCTGGGCGAGGCGATCAACGACCGGCTAAGGCGGGCGGCGGGGTTTGTGGGTTAGCGGATGAAGTAACCAACAACTTTCCAGGCAGAGCCTTCTCGCGCCAAAACGACTGTCTCGATAGCGTTGCTCTTATTGGCGAATGAAGTTTGATATTGAGCGACCCAGTATTCCCCGGCAGGAGCCCCGGGCAGGCTCGTCGTGGGTTGAGCGCTTTGCAGCGTTCGCGAGACCACCGGGCCCAAAGGATCACGCACCGCGCGGGCCGACGTGGCCCAGGCGTCGGAACTTAACCGCGCTTTGAAAATTGCGCCGGCAGATTGCCAGCTATCGTTCCAGCGCCGATCGTCCAGAAGAGCGAGCCACGCCAGTGAGTCCGTTGTGAACTCGTCGGCGCTTGCCTGAACGGCGGGAGCGGAGACAGGCGAGGCGCGTGTAGGGGACGTTTCCGGACCGCTGACGCCGGTGAAGAGAACCGCAGCAACGAGAACCAACATGGCAACGCCTCCGATACCCAAGGCCAAGCCATAGCCTTGGTGGTTGTTTGATCGCGGCGATTTGTGAACGCTCCCATCCGGCACGACCTCCCCCAAAAGCTTGTCTCCAAGATTCTTGGGGTCATTGCACTCCAGTTCCATCAGGTGTCTCGCGGCAGCCCGGCTGTTGGAGGCGCCGAGTTTTTGGCGCGCGGTCCGCAGTCGTTCGTTCACCGTGTGAACGGACAAGCCCATCTGAATAGCGACCGATTTGGCGTCGTGGCCCCTGGCCAATAATCGCAGGGTCTCCTTCTCCCGCTCGGTTAGCCTCTCGGTGCCCTCTTGCATCAGCGATCCTTGCCTCCTGACAATCGAGAGGGAGCTTGGTCGGGAGATTCAGCGTAAGCCAGAGTTGGGTCCAGGCGGCAAGCGAATTTCATACCGACTCACCCAAATCGCGCCTGCAAATCCACGCTCGACGTCCGCCCCACGCTGTCCGCGCAACTCCCCAGCCACACTCGTCTGCTGCCGCCCGTCCTCGCGCCTTGAGGTCGTTCAGGAAGGTCCATTCGCTACTGAACTTCGACCCCAGCGACAGGTCGCCCAGCCAGTCGTCGGCCTCCGCTGGCTTCTGAACGCCTGGCGAAGTGAGGACGGGTGAAGGTTGATGGTTGGGCGGACGTCAATCGATCTCCACCTCACCCGTCTTGCCGTCGTAGGTCAGCCGGTGCTGCCGCAGGAAACTGCGCCCGAGGATGATCGAGTGCCAGGACTCGGCCTCCAGCAACTTGACGCCGGTGAACGGCTGGAACAGCAGCCGTCCAAGGTCAGGGACCCAAAGGCGGGCGGTGTAGATGTAGGCGCGATGCTTCCCGCCCACGCCGCTGATCTCGCCCTCGTCGGTGATGGGCAACGCGAGCTTGCGGGCCAGTTCGTCATCGATGCATTCGCCGCCGGCACCGGTATCGATCAAGGCCTTCAGTTTCTTGTGCGGCAGGTCGGGCGCGGTGCCGGGCGGACTTTTGGACTTGAGGCCAATATCGACCCGCACAGTCGGGCCGAGCCTGACCAGTAGGTCCGCCGCCGTTTCCCCGTTGGTGCCGCGCTTGAACCCGGCCTTAGCCAAGATAGTGGGCCGGGGTGAAGATCATGCCACCGGGCAGGGAGATCTGTTCCGCGCCGACCTGCCGGATCAGATACGGCCCTTCATCGAAAGTCTCGATCGCCATCGTCGCCGCGTCTTCGAAGTCCGAGAACACGCCCGCCAGCACGCCGTCATGGAAGACCACCCACTCATTGGTGTGCTTCTCCTCCAGGTCGGCCCGCATACGCTCGAATGCGGAGATATCCTTCTTGAGAACGGCCATGTGTGATTCCTCGACAGAAGGGGAACATGCCAACTGGGAACGCTCAAATGCTTCCTTAGGGTGGTCCGAGTCGCGCTGTGGAAAGTTAACGGCGCTGATCGCCGCGATCCGTCACCCAAACCGCGCCTGCAAATCCACGCTCGACGTCCGCCCGACGCTGTCCACGCAGCTCCCCAGCCACTCGTCCGCCGCCGCCCGCCCGCGCGCCTTCAGGTCGTTCAGGAAGGTCCATTCGGTGTTGAACTTGGACCCCAGCGACAGGTCGCCCAGCCAGCCGTCGGCCTCGATGGCGTGCATCAGGATGTTGCGGTAGCGGTCGCGCTCGGACGGCATCAGCCGGCCCTCCTGGATCAACTCCTGCACGAAGGCGACGGCGCGCAGTTCGGCGACCAGGGGCGCGTTGAAGACCACCTCGTTCAGCCGGTCCACGATGTCGCCCGCAGCGCGCGGCGCCTCGTCGCGCTCGAACGCGTTCAGGGTGATCAGCAGGATGTCGTCCGGCGTGTCCTCGTAGAACAGCGGCCACAGCGGCGGATTGGCCAGATAGCCCCCGTCCCAATAGGGCTCGCCCTCGATCTCCACCGCCTGGAAGAGGTGCGGCAGGCAGGCCGAGGCCAGCAGCACCTGGTCGGTGATCTCCGCGGACCGGAACACGCGTGAGCGCGCATGGCGCACGGCCGTCGCCGCCACGAACAGCTTGATCTCCGATGTCCGCACCGCCTCGAAGTCGATCGACGCCTTCAGAACCCGGTCGAGAGGATTCAGGTTGAAGGGGTTGAATTCATAGGGCGACATCGACATCGCCAGGGTCTCGCCCGCGCGCCACAACGGCGAGTCCTTCAGCCAGCCGGGCGTCAGGGCGTTGGACCAGATCGAGCTGTCGCCAAAGACGTTCTTGCCGCCTGACTGATTGGTCTCGCGCCACAGCTTGTCCAGCGCGGCCCGGGCCCCCTCCGGCCCTCCGGTCGCCAGCCCCGAGACCAGCGCGGCTCCGTTCATCGCCCCGGCGGACGACGCCGTGACAGCCCGGATGTCCAGCACATCGGCTTCCAGCAGCCGGTCCAGCACGCCCCACTGAAACGCCCCGTGCGCCCCGCCGCCCTGCAAGGCCAGGCAGATGGGCCTGCGCCCCGTCAGAGGCACATCCTCAGTCCCCGAGGCAGACGCGCCCGCGACCTTGCGTTTGAACAGAGCCATGCCGCCCCCCGGCCACAGCCTGATGCGTTATTGAGCGGTCCAGCCGCCGTCGATCGAGAAACTCGCGCCGTTGGCGGAAGCTCCCAGGTCGGACACCAGATACAGGAAGATCCCCGCCAGCTGGTCGGTGGTGACGAACTGCTTGGTCGGCTGGGCTTCCAGCATCACGTCGGTGACCACCTTCTCCCGGGAGATCCCGCGCGCCTTGGCCTGATCGGCGATCTGGGCCTGAACCAGCGGCGTCTCGACATAGCCGGGGCAGATAGCGTTGCACGTGATGCCGTCGCGCGCGACTTCCAGCGCGACCGTCTTGGTGAATCCGATCACCCCGTGCTTGGCCGCCACATAGGCCGACTTGAACGGGCTGGCGACAAGACCGTGGGCCGAGGCGATGTTGACGATTCGCCCGCGCCCCTGCGCCTTCATGATCGGGATGGCCGCCCGCGTCGCATAGAAGGTCGAGCTCAGGTTGATGGCGATGATCTGTTCCCACTTCTCCGAGGGGAAGCGCTCGACCAACTCGACGTGCTGGACGCCGGCGTTGTTCACCAGGATGTCCAGCCGGCCCAGCTGGTGCTTGGCATAGGCGACCATGTCGGCCACCTCGTCGCCCTTCAGCATATTTGCGGCATGATAGCGAACCCGGACACCACAGCTGGTTTCCATCTCTGCCCGCGTCCTTTCGATCTCCGACGGGTCGCCCAGACCGTTCAGGACGACGTCGCCTCCCCGCGCCGCCACGGCCCGTGCCAGCGCCAGACCGATGCCGGATGTAGAGCCCGAGATCACGGCCACCTGACCCTTCAGGTCATTGGGATCGCGATAGACAGGGCGCTCGGTCTCGCCGCCGTCCTTCTTGCCGGGCCACTGGAACATGAGGCTGTCGTCCGTTCTCTTTTCTTGCCGCCGTCCGTGAACGCCGGGGTCAGGGTTCGTCGGACAGTAACTGTTCGCGACTGCGAAGGCGACAGGGGCTCAGGAATTTCCGGCTCTGATGAATATCCAGTCCGTCCCGGTCGAGGCCGCCTTGTCATAGGCATAGCCGTCGCGATCGAACGCCTTCAGGTCCTCGACCCGGTCGATCCGCTGCTCGATCGCGAACCGCGCCATCGTCCCCCGCGCCTTCTTGGCGAAGAAGGATATGATCTTGGTCTCGCCGTCCTTCGCCTCGCGGAAGTGACAGGTGACGACGGGGATCTTCAGCGCCTTGGCGTCGACCGCGCCGAAGTATTCCTGACTGGCGAGGTTCACCAGCGTCGGATCGGCGTGGGTCAGCGCATCCTCATTCAACTGCTTGGACAGCCGGTCGCCCCAGAAGTCATAGAGACTGGCGCCGCGCCGCGTCTTCAGTCGCGTGCCCATCTCGAGCCGGTAGGGCTGGATCCGATCCAGCGGCCGCAGTACGCCATACAGCCCCGACAGGATCCGCACCCGATCCTGCGCGAACGCGATGGCCTGCGCATCCAGCGAGCGCGCATCCAACCCCTGATAGACGTCGCCGGCGAAGGCGAAGGCTGCGGGCGTTCCCTCGGTGGCCTCCGGGTCGAAGGCCTGGAAGCGCTCGCGGTTCAGCTGCGCCAGATCATCCGAGATCCCCATCAAACGACGCAGATCGGCCTTGGTCTGCCGCTTGGCCGTCTTCGCCAGACTGGCGGTGTCTTCGGCCAGACGGGGCAGGGTGTGCTCGACCGCGATGAGCGGCTCAGAGAAGTCCAGCCGCTTGGCCGGAGACAGGACGATCAGCAAGGCGGGGGGCTCCTTCGCGCTCGTTGCGCGATGTAAGCCGCTTCGGCGACGGTTTGAACCCGGGCGCGACGATCTAGAACAGCACCGCCGGGTTCATGATCCGCTTGGGATCGATCGCCAGACGGATCGCTCGCATGGTTTCGATCTCAAGCGCCGACTTATAGCGCCGGGCTTCCTCGGTCTTCAGTCGGCCCAGCCCGTGCTCGGCCGAGATGGAGCCGTCGTAGCGGGCCACGATGTCATGCACGACCTGCGACCCTGCCTCCCAGCGACCGAGAAACGCCTTCAAGTCCCCTCCTGCAGGGCACAGGATGTCGTAGTGCATGTTGCCGTCGCCGACGTGACCGAAGGCCGAGACCCGCGCCCCGGGCTCAAAGCGTTCCACGGCCGCTGTGGCTTCAGCCAGAAAGTCGGCGATGCGGCTGACCGGCACCGAGACGTCATGTTTCCACCCGCCGCCCTCGGGCTTCTGGGCCGCTGACTGTTCCTCGCGCAGCTTCCAGAAATCCCGCGTCTGGGTCTCGTTCTGAGCGATGGCGGCGTCGACGATCAGGCCGTCCTCGAACGCCGAGGCCAGGATACGCTCCATCCCGGTCTCCGCCGCGCCGGGTTCGCCGGACGTCAGCTCGATCAGGACGTACCAGGGCTGGACGCTCTCCAGCGGCTCGCGCACGCCGGGTACGTGGCGCAGCGCGAACTCGACCCCGATCCGCTTCATCAACTCAAAGGCCTCGACGCCGCCGCCCGTCTCGGCCTTGGCCGTGGCCAGGAGCTGGATCGCGGCATGCGCGGTCTCCAGTCCCACAACCGCCGTCGCCCGGCTGCGCATCACCGGAAACAGCTTCAGCGTCGCCGCCGTCACGACGCCCAGCGTTCCTTCGGCCCCGATCAGCAGCTGCTTGAGGTCATAGCCGGTGTTGTCTTTCCTAAGCCGCTTCAGCCCGTTGAACACCTGCCCATCCGGCATGACCGCCTCGATGCCCAGGACCAGGTCACGCATCATTCCGTAGCGCAGGACCGCCGTGCCCCCGGCGTTGGTCGAAATCACGCCGCCGATCGTCGCCGTGCCTTCTGCTGCCAGGCTGAGCGGAAAGAACCGTCCCGCCGCCGCAGCCGCCTGCTGCGCCTCCAGCAGGGTCACGCCGGCCTCCACCGTCATGGCGTCATCCAGCGGCGTCACATCCCGGACCGCGCGCAGACGACGCGTCGACAGCAGCACCTCGCCATAGGGGATCTGGCCGCCGACCAGTCCTGTGTCGCCGCCCTGGGGCACGAGGGCGACGCCATGACAGCCGCAGATTTCCACGGCCCGCGCCACTTCGGCGGTTGAGCCTGGCTTCAGCATCAACGGCGTGTGGCCGTTCCACTTGTTGCGCCACTCGGTCAGCCAGGGCGCGATCTCGGTCGGATCGTCTGTCCAGCCCGATGGGCCGAGCGCGGATTTCAGTTCGTCGATGGCGGAGGGAGGAGGGGAGTCCATGCCCGTTTGTCTCAAAGCGATGCCGTCCGCGCCAGTCCAAAGCGACTAGTCTGTGCACCATGAGCGAATCGCTACCCCCGCCCATACCTGCCGTCGGCGTCGTCTGTCTTCGGGGAGACGAGGTCCTGTTGATTCGTCGGGGCGCTCCGCCGCGCCTCGGGGAGTGGAGCCTGCCGGGCGGCCGGATCGAGCCCGGCGAGGGTGTGCGTGCCGCTGCGCTTCGGGAACTTGGCGAGGAGACGGGGGTCGAGGCCCGCCTCATCGGCCTGATCGACGTGGTCGACGGAATCTTCCCGGATGCGGGTCGCCACTATGTGCTGATCGATTTCGTCGCCGAGTGGATCAGCGGCGAGCCAGTTGCAGGCGACGATGCCGCAGACGCCGCCTTTGTGCCCGTTCAGAGGGCGCTTCGGTTGGTGACGTGGTCGGAGACCCGCCGGATCATCGAGCAGGCGGTCAGTTTTGGTAGGGTTGGCGAGCCGGCCAATTCCGCCTAACGAGACTGCCCTGCCCAAGGCAATCCTGCAGCGGGCATGGGGGAAATACCGTGATTAAACAGTTCATTACCGCATCCGTTCTCGGCATGGCCATGCTCGCGTCGTCGGCGAGCGCTCAGACCGACCCGATCAGCTTCACGCTGACGAATGAGACCGAGTACACGCTGACGCACCTCTACATCTCGCTGCCCTCCACCGATCAGTGGGAAGAGGACATCTTCGGCGATGATGTCCTGGCCCCGGGCGACACGTTCGAAATCTCGATCGACGATGGCCTTGACGAGTGCGTCTATGACATCCGCGCCGATTTCGAAGACGGCGACTCGATCCAGATCGGCAGCGTCGACTTCTGCGAACTGGACGGTTCTGACCTGGTCGTCAGCGAGTAGTCGCTGACCCTGATCGACTCTCGTTTCCGCTGCCGGGACATCCGGCCCGAACGGGATCGCTGGTATCGGGCGGCCGTCTCTTGATGAGGCGGCCGCTCTTTTTTGTTTTCGGTCCGCTCGTTTGCCGTCCGGTTTCGGTGGCGGACGCGCGAGTGTCCGGCTACCTTCGCGGCGCAGGAGAATTTCGATGACCTATTTCGCGCTCGCGTTGGTGATCTTCGCCATCGTGTTTCTGTTCAGCCTGGTGAAGATCGTGCCGCAGGGGCGCGAGATGACCGTCGAACGGTTCGGCAAATACACCCGCACCCTCAAGCCCGGCATCAGCCTTTTGACCCCCTTCGTCGAGCGCATCGGCCGGCGCATGAACATGATGGAGCAGGTCCTGGACGTGCCCCAGCAGGAGGTCATCACCAAGGACAACGCCATGGTGAAGGTGGACGCCATCGTCTTCATTCAAGTCATGGACGCCGCCAACGCTGCCTACCGCGTCGAGAACCTGGAGTACGCCATTACCCAGCTGTGCTCGACCAACCTTCGCACCGTCGTCGGCTCGATGGACCTGGATGAGGTCCTGTTCCAGCGCGACGCCATTAACTCGCGCCTGCTGAACACCATCGACGCGGCGACCGAGCCGTGGGGCGTCAAGGTCAATCGCATCGAGATCAAGGACCTGACCCCACCCGCCGATATCACCAATGCCATGGCCCGTCAGATGAAGGCCGAGCGTGAGCGCCGTGCCGTCATCACCGAAGCCGACGGCGAGAAGCAGGCCGCCATCGCCCGCGCCGAAGGCGCGAAACAGGCCGCCATCCTTGAGGCCGAGGGCCGCAAGGAAGCCGCCTTCCGCGACGCGGAGGCCCGGGAGCGCGAGGCCGAGGCCGAAGCCAAGGCGACGGCCATGGTGTCGGAGGCCATCGCCCGCGGTGACGTCAATGCCATCAACTATTTCGTGGCGCAGCGCTATGTGGACGCCTTCGCGGAGCTGGCCCGCAATCCGACCCAGAAGACCGTCATCGTGCCCGCCGAGATGAGCGGCCTGGTCGGTACCCTTGCCGGCATTGGCGAACTGGTCGGTCTGGCCCGCGACCAGCAGTCTCCGCCGCCGCGCCCGACCCCGCCGCCATCGACGCCTCGCCCGCGCGGTGGCAGCGTGCCGACGACCTGAGGAGGCAGCGATGGATGCGGTCATGGACATCTACACCAACCAGCCCTTCTGGATCTGGCTGGCCATCGGGGTCCTGCTGCTAGCAGTCGAGGCGGCGCTCTCGACCGAGTGGCTGCTGTGGCCGGCTGTGGCTGCAGGTGTCGTCGCCGTCCTGACGGCGCTTGGCCTGCAGATCGGCTTCGCGGGGGAGGTCGGGGCGTTTGCGGCCCTGACGGTCGTGGCGACCCTGTTCTCGCGTCGGCTGATCCAGAAGGTGAACCCGGACGACAAGCCAGACGTCAACGATCGTGACGCTCGTCTGATCGGGCACAAGGCGAGGGTGGTCGCGCCCTTCGTTGACGGTCGGGGCCGCGTCTTCGTCTCGGGCGCGGAATGGGCCGCCGAGATCGAGGGCGAAGGGCCGCCTGTCGGCGACAGCGTGATCGTCGAGGCCAGTGTGGGCTCCGGCTTGAAGGTTCGGCTGATCTAGCCGGCTCGACTAGCGGCGAGCATCTCGTCGATGCCGAGGTTCGCCAGCGCATCGGCCCGCTCGTTCAGCTCATGGCCGGCGTGGCCCTTGACCCAGTGCCACTTGACCTCGTGGCGCGCCCGCGCGGCGTCCAGTCGCTTCCACAGGTCGTCGTTCTTGACCGGCTTCTTGTCCGCCGTCTTCCAGCCGCGTGCTTTCCAGCCGTGAATCCAGCTCGTGATGCCGTCCATCACGTATTTGCTGTCGGTGTGCAGATCGACGCGGCAGGGTCGATTCAGCGCCTCAAGCGCCATAATCGCCGCCGTCAGTTCCATGCGGTTGTTGGTCGTCAGCCGCTCACCGCCGCGCATTTCCTTGGTCTTGCCGCCCGATTCCAGGATGGCACCCCAGCCGCCAGGGCCCGGGTTACCTTTGCAGGCACCGTCGGTGTGGATGATGACGTGGGACAACGAGGCTCGCAGTTCGTTATAACAAATGTTATACATATAGACTCGAGGAGCGCCAAGCCATGATCGCGTTGAAAGTCACCCAGGTCGGAAACTCGGTCGGCGTCGTTCTGCCGAAGGAAGCCTTGATCGAACTGGGCGTCGAGAAGGGCGCGACCCTCTACCTGACGCGCGCGCCCGATGGTTCCATGCGGGTCTCGCCTTATGACGACAAGGTCCAGCAGCAGATCGCCCTCGGCGAGAAGCTGATGGACGAGCACAGGGACGTGTTTCGAGCGCTTGCCAAGTGATCCCGGAACCAGTCTGGGTCGAGAAGCAGGCCATCGTCAGCCTGCATGATAGATCCTTGGCGCTTCATGGCGGACCTTCTGGGATACGTGATGAGGGTTCGTTGGCGTCCGCGCTCCAGCGACCCATCAATCGTTTCTTCTACGAGGGGGAAACCGATCTCCTGGTTCTGGCGGCGACGTACGCTGTCGGCATCGCGTCAAACCATCCTTTCGTCGATGGGAACAAGCGTGCAGCCTACGCGGCCCTGATCTTGTTCCTGGCGCTGAACGGTCGTCGGCTCGTGGCAGACAAGGTCGATGCGATCACCACAATGTTCGCCGTCGCTGCTGGCGACATCGACATCGATGCCTTGGCCGTTTGGCTTCGCGACAACACCGCGTCCGGCTGACGCATTCCCTTGGCGCGTCGCCATCCGGTGGACTATAGGGTCATCAGGTTTGATGCGGGCCGATCCGGCCTGTTCGAGGAGAGTTCGCCGTGGGCGCAATGAGCATCTGGCACTGGGCCATCGTCATCGTCGTCGTGGCGCTGCTGTTCGGCGGGCGGGGCAAGCTGTCCGGCCTGATGGGCGATGCCGCCAAGGGTATCCGCGCCTTCCGCGACGGCCTCAAGGACGACGGCAAGGATACCCCGGCCGAGAGCGTCTCCAGCCTGCCTCGCACCGAGGCGGAGAAGGACGAAGTCAAGCGCTGAGCCCTCTGGCGGAAAGAGCCTGACGCATGGGCGGCCTCGGCCCCGGGATCGGGGGCTTCGAATATCTCATCATCGCAGCCGTCGCCTTGATCGTCGTCGGTCCCGAGCGGCTGCCTGTCATGCTGCGCCAGTTGGGCAAGTGGGTCGCGTCGATGCGGCGCATGGCCAATGAGTTCCGCTCAAGCTTCGACGACATGGCGCGACAGTCCGAACTCGACGAGCTTCGCAAGGAGGTCGAGGCCCTGCGCACCGGCCAGACCGTCGCCGGTCAAGGGCTGGTCCGGCTCGGAGCCGAAGCCGACGCAGCCTTCAGGGACATCAAGTCCGAGCTCGGCAAGCCGGCCATCGCCCCAGCGCCGTCCGTCGCGTTGAACAGTCCCGAGTTCCCGGAGCCTGCCATGACGCCGTTGCCGGTCGCGGACGCCCCGCCGGGTCCGGCCGCATCGCCGACTGAGATCGCCGCTGCCGCCGTCGCCACACCCGCCAGGGCCCCAAAGCCTCTCAAGGCCCGTGCGCCCAAGACAGACGCCCCGGCGACCGCGAAGAAGGCACCAGCCAGGGCGAAGGCTGAAACCGCATCAGCGGCCCGTCCCCGGGCACCGCGCAAGCCCAAGGCCGCCTCGTGACGCAGGATCGCGACGAAGCCGAGATCGAGGCGTCGCGCGCGCCCCTGATGGATCACCTGATCGAGCTGCGCGGGCGGCTGATCTGGTGCGTCGTCGCCTTCGCGGTCGCTTTCGTCGTCTGCTTCTTCTTCGCCGGGCCGATCTACGTCTTCCTGGTGAAGCCGTTCGCGGCGGCGAGCGCCCTCTACGCCGGAAGCGACGGCCACAACGTCTCGCCGATCGCCCTGATCGAGGTCACTGCCGGCCTCGCGCCCATGCCGCCAACGACAACAGAGGCGGCCCAGTTGATCTATACGGCACCGCTCGAGATCCTGTTCACCAAGATGAAGCTGGCCGGTCTCGGCGCCATCTTCCTGTCCTTTCCGGTCCTCGCCTTCCAGCTCTGGCGCTTCGTGGCCCCGGGGCTCTATCGGAACGAGAAGGGGGCCTTCCTGCCCTTTCTGTTCGCCTCGCCCATGCTGTTCTTCCTGGGCGCGGCGCTGGTCTACTACGTCATGCTGCCCTTCGTGATGTGGTTCTCGCTGAGCCAGCAGATCAGCTCCGACACGGTCGCCGTTGCCCTGCTGCCCAAGGTGTCGGAGTACCTGACCCTTGTCACGGCCCTGATCCTCGCCTTTGGGCTCTGCTTCCAGCTGCCGGTCGTCATGACCCTGCTGGGGCTCGCCGGCATGATCTCGTCCAAGCTGATGAGCGAGGGCCGCCGCTACGCCATCGTCGCCGTGGTGGTGCTGGCCGCCATCGTGACGCCGCCGGATCCCATAAGCCAGCTGATGCTCGCCGTGCCGCTGGTGATCCTCTACGAGATCTCGATCTGGTGCGTCCGCCTGATCGAGCTGCGCCGCAAGCGTGAGGACGAGGCCGAGACGGTCGCCGCCTAATTCCGCCGGAGCAGCAGCACGATCTGCTCGGTCATCAGCGCGTCGCGGTCATAGGCCGTCAGGAGCTCTGCAGGCGGCTCGCGGTCGATCCGGTCGATCTGGCGACGGAGCACGGAGTAACCCGCCGCAGCCAGCCGACGCTCGAAGTCCGGGGCAGTGAACCGGTTCAGACGCAGGAACAGCTTCCAGTGCAGTTCCCGCTGCCGGTCGTTCAGCACCGAGGCATCCAGGTCCCCGCGGACCTCGCTGAGCTCGCGCGTCAGGTGCTGCCAGTCGGTGTAGCCCAGCGCCCAGAAATGCGAGCCTTCCGGGCTGAAGAACAGGGGCGACACCTGCATGAAGAGCAGTCCGCCGGGCTTCAGCCGGGTCTTCAGCCGCGCCATCACGGCGTTGAACTGGTTTCTCTGGATATGCTCGAACACCGACCAGCTGACGATCAGGTCGAACTCGTTCTCATCCCCGACCTCTCCCAGCGCTACTTCCCGGAACGACAGGTTTGGCGGAAGAGCGAGACCGATCGGTTCCAGCGTGGTTGGAAGCTGTGTTGGTTGATCGGTCACCTCAAGCCCGATCACCGACGCCGTCGGCGCGCTGAAGGCCAGGCCCGCCGCGAGTTCCCCGAGCCCGCACCCGAAGTCCATGATCTTGCGCCCCGCCAGACCGCCGTGGGGTTCAAGCCAATCGGCGACGATTGAAGGCAGGACGAGCAGCTTCTGCCTCAGGTCTGGAGGCGCGGTCTCGGCGAGCGATCGGAAACGGTCGGCGTCCATGCCCCTTGCTGCCGGAGGTCGGTCCAAAAGGAAAGGGCCGGGCGTCGCCGCCCGGCCCTCCCATTTGATCCGGCCGGCGGATCAGCAGCTGTAGTACATGTCGAACTCGACCGGGTGCGGGTGCAGCGCCAGGCGCATCACCTCTTCCGTCTTCAGCTCGATGTAGCTGTCGATGAAGTCGTCATCCATGACGCCGCCCTTCTTGAGGAAGGCGCGGTCCTTATCCAGGGCCTCCAGCGCCTCCTTCAGGCTGCCGCAGACCTCGGGGATCGAGCCGCGCTCTTCGGGCGGCAGGTCATACAGGTTCTTGTCGGCCGGAGCGCCCGGATCGATCCGGTTCTCGATACCGTCCAGGCCCGCCATCAGCAGGGCCACGAACGTCAGATAGGGGTTGCCCATCGGATCGGGGAAACGCGCTTCGATGCGCTTGGCCTTGGGCGAGGACACCCACGGGATCCGGATCGAGGCCGAGCGGTTGCGCGATGAATAGGCCAGCTTGACCGGGGCCTCATAGCCCGGGACCAGCCGCTTGTAGGAGTTGGTCGTGGAGTTCGCGAAGGCGTTGATCGCCTTGGCGTGCTTGATGATGCCGCCGATGTACCACAGACAGGTGTCCGACAGACCCGCGTACTTGTCGCCCGCGAACAAGGGTTTGCCGTCGCGCCAGATCGACTGGTGCACATGCATGCCCGAACCGTTGTCGGCGAACATCGGCTTGGCCATGAAGGTCGCCGTCTTGCCGTAGGCCGCCGCCACATTGTGGATCACGTACTTGTAGAGCTGCAGACGGTCGGCCATGGTCAGCAGGTCCGAGAACTTCAGCCCCAGCTCGTGCTGGGCCGGTGCCACCTCGTGGTGGTGCTTCTCGGGCTGCAGGCCCAGGTCGCGCATGACGCCCAGCATCTCGCCGCGCAGGTCCTGGCCCGAGTCGACTGGGTTGACCGGGAAATAGCCGCCCTTGGGTCCCGGACGGTGGCCCATGTTGCCCTCGGTGTATTCCGCGCCCGTGTTGGCCGGCAGCTCGGTCGAGTCATAGGAATAGCCGGTGTCGTGCGGGGCGGTGTTCCAGCGTACGTCGTCGAAGATGAAGAACTCCGCTTCCGGCCCGAAATAGACCGCGTCGCCCACGCCCGACGACTGCACATAGGCCAGGGCTTTCTTGGCCATGGAGCGGCTGTCGCGGTTGTAGGGTTCGCCCGTGTCCGGGTTCATGACGTCGCAGAACAGGAACAGGGTTGTCTGCTGGTAGAAGGGATCGATGTAGGCCGTCGACAGGTCCGGCTTCAGCAGCATGTCGGACTCATTGATCGCCTTCCATCCGGCGATGGACGAGCCGTCGAACATGGTCCCTTCTTCCAGGAAGTCCTCGTCGACCAGGTCCACGTCGAAGGTGACATGCTGCAGCTTGCCCCGCGTGTCGGTGAACCGGACGTCGACGTATTTCACGTCCTTGTCCTTGATCTCCTGCAGGATTTTTTTGGCGCTCATGAGTGATGATCCTTCTTCGCGTTTCTTCTGGGGAGGAAGCTTTACTGAACTAGACCGCCTGCGCGCCGGTTTCGCCGGTGCGGATGCGGATGACGTCGGCGATGTCGGAGACGAAGATCTTTCCGTCTCCGATCTTGCCTGTGCGGGCGGCGGTCTGGATGGCCTCGACCACGGCGGGGGCCAGGTCGTCGGCAACCACGACCTCGATCTTGATCTTGGGCAGGAAGTCGATGACGTACTCGGCACCCCGATAGAGCTCGGAGTGACCCTTCTGTCGGCCGTAACCCTTGGCCTCGAGCACGGTCATGCCCTGGACACCGATGTCCTGGAGCGCCTCTTTGACGTCGTCCAGCTTGAACGGCTTGATGACGGCTTCGATCTTTTTCATGGGCACCCCGAGCCCGTGCGGACCCGACCCATTGCCGGTGCGCACGCTCGGGTATGAAAGGGACACCGCATTGCACAATATGGCAAGGGGCGGGACGCATTTTCAGGCGTTCCGTCTGCGGAGGAAGTGATGGCCCAGACCAACGACCCTTCGCTCTGGCGGGACCATCTGCCCTGGCCGGATGCGACCAGCCACAAGCATTCGCGCGGACGGCTCGCTGTGGTTTCGGGCGGACCGCTGAACACGGGCGCGGCCCGGCTCGCCGCCCGCGCGGGGCTCCGGGTCGGCGCGGGGCTTGTGAAGGTGCTGTGCCCACCCGCCGCCGCGCCGATCATCGCAGGCGCGCTCGAAGCGGTCATGGTTGAGGCCTTCACCTCTCCGGAGGCGCTTGAGGCGTTGGCGGAGCCGATGGACGCCGTCGTCATCGGACCGGCCGCGGGGCTCAACGAGGCGACGGTGCAGAACCTGGCGGCCCTGGCTCGCACGGGCGCGGCCCTTGTCGTGGACGCCGACGCCCTGACGATCTTCAAGGGCCGGGGCGTCGACCTCTTCGCCAGCCTGGACCGCGACGATGTCCTGACCCCGCACGAGGGAGAGTTCGAGCGCGTCTTCCCGGGCCTGCTCGCCAACGGTCGGGAGGCCGCCGCTGGCGAGGCCGCGCGGCAGTCGGGGGCCCATGTGGTGCTCAAGGGCGCGCAGACCGTGATCGCCGCCCCGGACGGCCGGACCTGCGTGAACCCGAACGGCTCGCCGTGGCTGGCGACGGCGGGGAGCGGTGACGTTCTGGCGGGCCTGATCGGCGGTCTGGTCGCGCAGGGGATGCCCACCTTCGACGCCGCCAGCGCCGCCGTCTGGATGCATGCCGCCGCGGCCGAGCGCTTCGGTCCCGGCCTGATCGCCGAGGATCTGCCGCACCTGATCCCTTCTATCCTCACCGCACTCCGCGAGGGCGGCTAGACCCGGCGGACGCCGGGCCCGCCGGGCCCAGTGCATCAGCGCGCCATGTTCGACATGGGGATGTCGAGCACCGGCCGCACCTCGATCCGTGCTGTTGATGCCGCCGGGACGCGGGCAGCCCAGGCTTCGGCCTCAGCACGATTGGCCACATCGATGACGAACCAGCCGCTCAGCGATTCCGCGCCGGTCTCGACTGCGCCCGACGTGGTCCGTCCGTCGCGGACTGAAATGCTGGCTCCCTGTGCGGGCTCCGCCAGCGGTCCACCGCCCCGGACGATCCCGGCGGCCCGCATCTCCTCGCCCAGAGCCGCGAACCCACCCCAGTAGGCCGGAGCCTTGGCGGGATCGTTGCGCGCGGCAAAGTCGGCGGGGGTTTCATAGACGAACAGGGCGAACTGCTCGGCCGAGGCGGGCGCAGCGGCACCGATCAGGGCAATGGCAAAGGCAACGGGGGCGGACAGCAGCTTGACGCCGTTCATGACGGTCTCCGGGGTTTAAACAACGCGGAAGGTCGCGTTGGCAGGGAGACGCACGAGGAGGGGCGGGATCGACATCCCATTTGACCTTCCTCCCTCCCCTTTATGGGGAGGGTGGTCGGCGCGCAGCGACGACCGGGTGGGGCGCGCCCGTGCGCAGTGCGATGTCCCGTTGGGACCCCACCCTGGCTCCGCTTCGCTCCGCCCCCTAATCCTCCCCCTCTGGGGGAGGGGGACCGCGTAGCGGTG